>Ga0209398_1000192_pt1 | contig 44470 bp, 40 predicted proteins | sample AshMeaBigSpring_FD_184125 | JGI IMG/M metagenome (GOLD analysis project Ga0209398, IMG submission 184125) | Groundwater microbial communities from Big Spring, Nevada to study Microbial Dark Matter (Phase II) - Ash Meadows Big Spring (SPAdes)... | ecosystem: Environmental > Aquatic > Deep...
AACTTCGGCAATACCCGAATTTTCAATAGCGGAACAGGTTACCACATCGGGTGTCCAACCAGATTCAGGGGCAGGAAACAGATGGAGCGCATTTTGAAATTGTGCCCGCGCAACAGCAGCTTTTTCAATATTATTACCATCGCATTTATTTATGGCAATACCATCGGCCATTTCCATAATTCCGCGCTTAATTCCCTGTAATTCGTCGCCGGTACCTGCTAATTGAATCAACAAAAAGAAATCGACCATGGAGTGTACAGCTGTTTCGGATTGTCCTACACCAACTGTTTCAACAAAAATGGTATCGAAACCGGCAGCTTCGCAAAGTACAATACTTTCGCGTGTTTTGCGAGCCACACCACCCAGCGAACCAGCCGATGGCGATGGTCGGATAAATGCATTCGCAGCAACCGAAAGTTCTTCCATTCGCGTTTTATCACCCAAAATACTGCCTTTGGAACGTTCGCTGCTGGGGTCGATTGCCAAAACAGCAAGTTTATGACCTTTGCGTACTAAATGCATTCCAAGCGCTTCAATAAACGTACTCTTTCCGGCACCCGGAACTCCGGTAATACCTAATCGGATTGATTTTCCGGTAAAGGGCAAGCATTTTTCAATAACTTCCTGTGCTATTTGTTGGTGTTCAGGGAGTGAACTTTCAACTAAGGTAACAGCCTGACTAAGAATTGAAATATTGCCATTACGAATTCCGGTTACAAATTCGTCGGCTGTAAGTTGTTTGCGTTTTTGGCGGGATTTTCTGTAAGGGTTTACAGATGGCACAGACTCGACGCCTTCGTTTACGCTAAGTCCTTTGTATGTAGGGTCGTTTTCGGGATGGTGGTGAGAATAATGCACAATTATTTTTTTACTTTCCAGTTCAAAACTAAGATGATAAATGAATTGTCCGGATCGTTTGTCTGGATGGTGATAGATTTTCGATAATCACCTTCGGGTAAATTTTTGGTGTCGAGTACAAATGGTAAGTTTCCACTTTTTCCACCAGCAATAGAGAGCTTAGCCTGATGAAGCGAAATTTCTTTATTGTTATTTATCACTCTGCGAATAACTAACGGATTAATGCCTTTGTTGCTTATTTTAAACTGAGCAGATTTTTTTGCTCCCTTTTTTACATCGCCAAAATTCACGGTTCGTCCGGCTGTTTCTAATATAGGAGCTTTGCGCTTTTGGTCGGGAGTTAATTTGCTGAAATCTTCGATAATATTGGAATAAACCTGCAACTGAAAATCCTGTGTAAATTTTTTCTGACCATTAAGCGCAATGTAAATATCATTCGTAACAGGTCCCCACTGATTGCAAAGGTCTGAGTTAAAACTGAAACTGATTTTTCCATCTTCGTTAGGTTTCAATACTTCAGGAATTACTTTTGCACTTATATAATCAGGCAAATTTTCAACAGTCGGACGTATTGTGCTATTCCCGGCGTTTTTTATGTCGACAGTTCGGTTTTGCGACCGGCCTTTGTCCACATTGTTCATTTGTACAGCTTTAGTGCTTAATCGCAAGTCGCCCATTGCCACCGGATATTGTCCCGAAATGCTGTTTTCTGTACTTGGTTTCGATAAAACTTCGCCTCTGATAGTCAGATTTACAGCTTCTTCAGTTGCATTGCTGTACACCGTAATTGTTTTTGTAAAAATACCCGGACGACCTAATGGATTGTAAGAAACCGTAATTGACCCTTTTTTGCCAGGTTCGATAGGCTCTTTTGTCCAGGTAGGCGTGGTACATCCGCATGAAGCTTGCACGCGACTAACTACCATAGGTGCATTTCCTTTATTCGAAAAATTAAATACAACGGTTGCTTTCCCGTCTTCTTCATTAATTTTTCCAAAATCGTGCGAATTTTTTTCGAATACAATGACCGGTTTTTGAGCCATTAACAAAGTACATGTAATCAAGGCAATAAAAACGAAACTATATCTTTTCATACCAAAATATTTAGTTGGATTAATAATTATGTTATATGAAGTGCAAAATTAGAAAAAAAGGAATAACTGATGCCCTTTTTACACAAAGTTTGGATTAAATATCGTTAAATTTGTTCGCTGGTTATTTCTTTTTTCGGTAGTAAATCGCCAAAAAACAATGCTAATTGTTCGTTTAACCAAGAGATAATTACAAAATACACATTCACAGCAAAAACCCAAATCAGATAGAAAAGTGCAGTACTTTCGGGCTTAAATATACCGTTTTCGAAATCTCCGTTCAATGGTTTATTTGTGAATATAAAATCGACAAGGTATTGACCGTTAAATCCAAGATAGCGCAATCCTAAATGCGAAATGGTCGATTCGAAGTGTATACCACCCGAAAATTTCAATCCGCTCAAAAATGCAATATTTAGTGCGATTAATTGATATGCGCCAAAGGCTAACCATTTTAATTTATTGTTTTTCAATAAGATATATGCTATTCCGTAACATAAACCAAAAATAAGTGATTGCAATATTATTGGTATAACAAATTCGTTTTTTATGCTTTCAAGAAAAATAAAATTTTCTTTTAAAATCAACTTGCTGAACCACAATCCGAACAGATTCAGCGAGAAATTTAATAGCATAAAAAACAATAACCGATATGAAATGTGGTATACTATGGACTTATTCAGTTGCATAATCAAATTTTTAACTTCTAATTTCTACCTTCTACCTTCTAACTTCTACCTTCTACCTTCTAATTTCTACCTTTATTCCCTGGTTTACGACGTTTAAAATGACCTTTTCCGGCTGCAAATTTTTTATGCCCAAATCGGTGATTTTCGGGTTCATAAGCAGGTGCTTCACCTAATTCAGCAGGCAAAGGTATTTTGAAAATATCTTTTTCTAAAAATGTTTCAATTTGCTTGAATTTGTATTGTTCCTCAGTGGAAACAAAAGTAATAGACATGCCTTCCGCTTTTGCACGGGCAGTGCGACCAATACGGTGCACATAATCTTCGGCATCGTGAGGAACATCGTAATTGATTACCAACGAAATATCGTCGATATCTATTCCACGCGAAACAATATCGGTTGCCACCAAAATGCTAACACGGTTATTTTTAAACTCATGCATTACGTGTTCGCGTTGTGATTGATCGAGGTCAGAGTGCATTTCACCAACCGAGAGTCCCATTTGACGGAAAGTTTTGGTTAACTCCTTCACTTTGAGCTTCGAACCGGAGAAAATAATGACTTTATTTAGAGTTTGTTCTGCGAAGAGGTGGCGAACAATTGCATGCTTTTGCGCTTCGTGGCAAATATAAGCCGTTTGCATTATGCTTTCGGGTGGACGTGAAACAGCAATTTTAACTTCGGCAGGATCTTTCAGAATTGTTTTGGCCAATTGACGAATTTTTGGTGGCATCGTTGCCGAAAACATAATGGTTTGTCTGTTTTTAGGTAACCTGTTGACAACCTGCATAATATCGTCGAAAAAACCCATATCAAGCATGCGGTCGGCTTCGTCTAAAATAAAATATTTTACCTCCGAAAAATCAATTTCGTACAGATTGATATGCGATAATAAACGACCGGGAGTAGCAATTACCACATCCGCGCCGTTTTGTAATCCGCGTCGTTGCGTTTCCCAGGCAGAGGCATCGTTTCCTCCATACACTGCAACCGACGAAAAGCTTGTGAAATACGAAAAACCTTCCATTTGTTGGTCGATTTGTTGCGCTAATTCACGTGTAGGAGCCATAATAATGGCATTTACCTTATTTTCGGCATGTGGCTCCGACTGCAGGTTATGCAATAGCGGTAGAATAAACGCTGCCGTTTTACCCGTTCCTGTTTGAGCACAGGCAATTACATCCTTTTTGGCAAGTATTACAGGTATTGTTTCTGCTTGCACCGGAGTTGCCTCACTGAAGTTCATAGCCTGTAAGCCCTGCTGAACCTCATCACATAGCGCTAATTCGTCGAATCGCATACGATTTTTTATTTTAAATCAAATCCTGTTGTTTGAGAATAAATTCCATTTCCGATTGTACTTTAGCAGCTTCGCGACGGGCAGCCTCAGCATAATCATTTTCGGAAGAAGCATAAATAATCTGTCGCGACGAATTTACCAACAACCCACAAGTACTGTTTAGTCCGTATTTGCAAACTTCTTCTAAACTGCCACCTTGTGCGCCAACACCCGGAACCAATAAGAAATGTTCGGGGATAATAGCGCGTACGTCAGTAAGCATTTCGGCTTTAGTAGCACCAACTACGTACATCATATTTTCGTCGGTTCCCCAGCTGAGTGAAGTTTTCAATACTTTTTCGAATAGTCGTTCGCCGGTTTCTGCATCGCGCATAAACTGAAAATCGAATGCTCCTTTGTTCGAAGTTAATGCTAATAATGTGACCCATTTGCCTTCGTAAGTCAGAAAAGGTGTAACCGAATCGGCACCCATGTAAGGTGCTACAGTAACCGAATCCACATCCATGGCGCCGAAAAAAGTGCTTGCATACATAGCCGATGTATTGCCAATATCGCCGCGTTTGGCATCGGCAATAATAAATTGATCGGGATAGTTTGTGCGAATATACTCCACAGTACGTTCAAACACATCCCAACCCTGCAAACCCAGACTTTCGTAGAAGGCTAAATTTGGTTTATAAGCCACACAAAGATCAGCAGTAGCATCAATTATTGCTTTATTAAATGCAAAAATCGGATCTTCCGATTCATCAAATAAAAACTCCGGAATTTTAGTCGCATCCGTATCAAGTCCTACACAAAGAAATGATTTCTTGCGTTGTATGTTTTCGAATAATTCTTGTTTTGTCATATTTTTAAATTAAAAAATCGCGTACTTTTTTGCTAATAAACTTATTTGATAGGATTATGTCTATGATATAACTATTTGTTTTTGAAATATTTAAATTCAGTTACGTCTCTATCTATTATTGCTGCTGCTAAGTGCATTCTGCGTTTAGATAAGAACTTTACGTTTAAAATTACTTTCTCAATTTTTTCATCGCCATAATACCTTCTACACTGACGAATATCCTCAATATCACCTCGTTCGAATACACGCGAAATTACAAAATCCGCTTTGGCATCAATATCGAGTGTTTCAAAATTGACATCCCAGAAAATACGTTTGTCGAAAATTGGCTTCATAAATAATTAGAAATTAAGAAATTCCTACATTTTACAATTCACTTTCTTTCAGTCGTTCTGCATTTTCAGCAACAATCAATTGGTCAATAACTCCCTGAATATCACCATTCATAAACGCATTGAGGTTATAAATGGTATAATTAATGCGATGATCTGTAATACGTCCCTGAGGATAATTATAGGTGCGAATTTTTGCCGAACGGTCGCCGGTCGATACCATTGTTTTGCGCTTCGAACCTATTTCATCTAAGTATTTTTGATGCTCAATAGCATAAATGCGCGAGCGCAACTCGATCATTGCTTTTGCCTTGTTTTTATGTTGCGATTTTTCATCCTGGCATTGTACCGTAATTCCGGTAGGGATATGCACCAAACGAATAGCCGAATATGTGGTATTAACCGACTGACCACCAGCACCTGAAGAACAGAATGTATCCACACGGACGTCAGATTCTTTCAGTTCAATATCAAATTCTTCTGCCTCAGGAAGCACAGCCACAGTAGCTGCCGAGGTATGAACACGACCCTGCGTTTCGGTTTGTGGAACGCGCTGTACGCGATGAACCCCCGATTCGTATTTGAGTGTTCCGTACACATTTTCGCCCGAAACGGTAAATATAATTTCTTTGTACCCACCTGATGTACCTTCGCTGATATTGGTAATTTCTAATTTCCAACGTTTTGTTTCGCAGTATTTTACATACATTTTGAATAGATCGCCGGCAAAAATGGCTGCTTCATCGCCACCGGTACCTCCGCGAATTTCTACAATTGCATTTTTATTATCTTCGGGGTCGGCCGGAATTAATAAAAGTTTGATATTTTCCTCCATTTCCGGAATGCGTGGTTCAATTTCATCCACTTCGGATTTTGCCATTTCACGCATTTCGGGGTCAGTTTCGGTATCTAAAATTTCCTTCGCTTCGGCCAAATGCGCCAAAGCCAGTTCGTATTCACTTTTTGCTGCAAGTATGCGCTCCAAATCGTGATACTCTTTGTTAAGTTTAACAAAGCGTTTTTGATCCGAAATAACCGATGGGTCGGTAATCAGCGTTGATATTTCATCAAATTTATGTTGTAATCCTTCGAGCTTTTCTATAAGCGTTTTTTCTGCCATTTTTTTGAAATAAGAAATTGGAAATTAAGAAATTTAGAAATTAGGAAATTTAGAAATTAGGAAATTTAGAAATTATGAAAATAAGAAATTGGAGATTATGAAACCAAAAACATATTTTCTCATTTTCTTACTCACTTATTCTCTAACCACCACATCATCAGCTTATTATCACATCAACTCATCATCACATCAACTTTGTTCTTTTGTCCGACTCTTCTTTAATATTTTTGAGTACCTGTCTTATTCGCCATTCGAGTACCGTTTTATACGTTTTTTGAGTAATGAATACATCAAAAAACCAGGCAAAACGAACATTGGTGATTAGTTGAAGATAACCATATTTGCGATTTCCTTTGGGCGTAAAATAAAACGAACCTCTCAATTCACGGATAAATAGATTAGGTGAAGCTAAATCCAAACGAACTTCGCGCTTGCCACCGGAGAAATTACGAAGTGTAAGTCGGGTGTCAACACTTAAATCATTAAAAGTAGTTACTCCCGGAACTATGACATCGCCTATACCTTTCAGTATGCCTGTTTTGCTGTTATACCTTGTTTCCTTAAAATCAAAATAAACAATTTCGTCTTTTTCTCTGGCTAAGCTCATGCCCTTTAAGCCCCACTTAAATAAGCCCTTAATATCGCTACACATTTGACTTACAAAGAGATTTACAACTTCATTTGTAATACTATCGTTTGCCGAAATGCCTAATTGACAATAAGTTGTAAATTGACCATTTGTATATCGTGTCGAAATTGAATCGTTTGGCGATGCCTTACCTGTTGCAGCTACTGTTAAAAGTAAAATGAACAGAAACAGGTATTTTTTGAACTTCATAAAAAGTAATTCTGAAAACGGACACAAAAATACCAATTATTTGTGGCATATAAAAATACTGCAAAAAAAAAGCTGTAGAATTAACTACAGCCTTCTTGTTTTTTTGATTTTTTTAAAGTGAAAACTCCTGTCGAATGGCATCAACCATATCTGTTTTTTCCCAGGTAAAGAGTTCTACTTCGCACGAAAATTCGTTTCCGTTACCATCTTTAAATGTTTTTAATTTTGTAACGGGAGTGCGACCCACATGTCCGTAAGAAGCTGTTTCTTCGTAAATAGGATTTCTGAGTTTCAAGCGGTCTTCGATAGCTTTTGGACGCATATCGAATAGTTTTTCAATTTTTTTTGCTATTTCGCCATCGCTGAGTTTAACCTGAGCTGTGTTGTAGGTATTTACATAAATATTCATGGGTTTAGCCACACCAATTGCATAAGCAACCTGTACCAATACTTCGTTTGCCAATCCGGCAGCTACTATGTTTTTGGCAATATGACGGGCAGCATAAGCAGCCGAGCGATCTACTTTCGAAGGGTCTTTGCCCGAAAATGCACCACCACCATGCGCACCTTTTCCACCATAAGTATCCACAATAATTTTGCGTCCGGTAAGGCCGGTATCGCCGTGTGGACCGCCAATTACAAACTTTCCGGTAGGATTTACATGCAATGTGTATTCATCTGTGAAAAGTTCGGCAAACTGTGTATCTAACGCTTTAACGCGCGGAATAAGATACAATTCAACATCTTTACGGATAGTGGCTAACATTTCGTTATCGGCTTCAGTTTCCGATTTGGTTGCCGATGGTTTAACAAAATCGTCATGCTGCGTCGAAACTACAATTGTATTTACCTTTACAGGTTTATTGTTATCGTCGTACTCGATGGTAACCTGCGATTTTGAATCGGGGCGGAGGTATGTCATTACCTTGCCCTCGCGACGAATGGCTGCTAATTCTTCAACCAATGCGTGCGATAAATCCAAAGCAATGGGCATCAGGTTTTTAGTTTCGTTGGTGGCATAACCAAACATCATTCCCTGGTCGCCGGCTCCCTGATTCATTGGGTCTTCGCGCTCTACTCCACGGTTTATGTCGCCCGATTGTTCGTGCAGTGCAGATAATACGCCACACGAATTTCCATCGAACATATATTCGCCTTTAGTGTATCCGATTCTGTTTATAACTTTACGCGCAACTGATTGAACATCAATGTATGCATTTGATTTTATCTCGCCGGCAAGTACCACCTGGCCGGTAGTAACCAACGTTTCGCAGGCGACTTTTGAAGAGGCATCGAGTGCCAGAAAATTATCAAGAATAGCATCCGAAATTTGATCGGCTACTTTATCGGGGTGTCCTTCCGACACCGATTCAGAGGAAAATAAATATCCCATATTCATTTACAATTATACTATTTACCATTTACAATTTATACTAATAGCATCGCAAAGCAATAAATAGTGGTTTTAAACTAATTTTTAATTATTTAGAAAATAAGAAATTGGGATAAATTCGGGCAGGACTTTGCAAGTGAAGAAAATATGTTACAATTTAGCATTTTTTTCTGTGGTTGCAAGCAGTCCAAATCTCTCCACATTTTTACGACTGCAAAGATACAAAACCCAAATCAATTGCATACTACTTTTATTATATTTTAACCTGATTGATAATATATGGATTGATACTTATAAAATGGACAGTCTTCGTTTTTAGACCTTCATTTTCGAAGACTTTCTTCATTTTTGAATAATCAGTGGTTTTTTAATTGATTGTATTACAATACTATAATAATTGGAATGTATTTTGATGCATCTTGTAAAAATAATTACTAAAAGAGATAAATGCCATGAAATCGAAAATAATAATTCTATTTGCATTGCTAATATTTCAAACGGTAAGTGCACAACTTTATGTTTCTAAAGCCGTAAAAATTGCTACCCGTAGCGATGCTTATCCTTACGGTGAAGCTAAAGAAGCAAATGTAGATGTAGAAATTGATTTTGATAACCACAGATTAAAACTTTCGAATTTTCCGGATTATTGTTTTGATTTACAAATAATTAGTGAAACTCCCCGAAATAACGGCAAAATTATACGATTAAGTTCGGTTTGTCCGGAGCAAAAAAAATGTTTTGTAATAGCTTATGTAGAGAATAATCAGGTTCAAAATCTTGAAATTAAATTTGTTACGACTTCCTATATGTATTATCTTGCTTCGCGATAATATTTAATGATGCTATACTTCGGTATTTATTAGGCAGATTTCTTTCACGAAGTCTGTCTTTTTTTTTGTTTTGTACAAAATTCATTCCCGAAAAAGATTGTATCTTTGTGGCTCAAAAAAAATAAACTACAAATAAATTATGCATACCTGGTTTGAGTGTAAAATTAAGTACGAAAAAACAGCCGATGATGGCAATGTTGTAAAAGTTAGTCAGGGTTATTTGGTTGACGCATTGTCGTTTACTGAAGCCGAATCGCGCATTATCGAAGAAATGAAACCTTTTATAAGTGGCGAATTTCAGGTGGCTAACATTAAGCGCACTAAAATTAACGAGATGTTTTTCGACGAAAATGGCGACAAATGGTATCGTTCGAAAGTGAATTTCATTACAATTGATGAAGAAAAGGGAGTTGAAAAACGAACCGGAAATACCATGATGATACAAGCCTCGGACATGAAAGGAGCTTTGGATGGGCTTATTAAAGGTATGACAGGTACTATGGCCGATTACGAAGTGGCTTCGATTACCGAAACTGCAATAATGGACGTATATAAATTTGAGAAATCGGAATAGATGTCTATAGCTGGAAATCTTACTTACATTCGCCAACAAATACCTAATCATGTAAAATTGGTTTGCGTATCAAAATTTCATCCCGATGAAGCAATAAACGAAGCTTACGGGGCAGGGGAGCGTGTGTTTGGCGAAAGTAAGGTGCAGGAAATGACCGGCAAATACGAGCGTCTGCCAAAAGATATTGAATGGCATTTTATCGGACATCTGCAAACAAACAAAGTGAAATATATAGTTCCGTATGTGGATTTGATTCATGGTGTGGATTCAGAAAAATTAGTGGCTGAAATTGATAAGCAAGCTGCAAAAATTGGTCGAAAAGTAAATTGTCTGCTACAGGTTCATATTGCTACTGAGGAAACAAAATTTGGATTTGATGAGCCGGAATTAATTGATTTTTGCGAAAGAGGCCGTATTGAACGTTACCCCAATATTCAGATATGTGGTTTAATGGGAATGGCTACTTTTACCAATGATAAAGACTTGGTTAGAAGTGAGTTTAATCAATTAAAATCAATTTTCGAGAAACTAAAATCTACCTATTTTACTCAAAATCCATCATTTAAAGAGCTTTCTATGGGCATGTCGGACGATTTTCCGATAGCCATTGCGTGTGGTAGCACCATGGTGCGAATTGGCAGCTCTATTTTTGGAAACAGAGTTTATTGAGTAACTTGTCCCTGAGTTTAATGAGTTTTTCACGCTCGTTTTTCGGGATTTTTTGATATCGAATAGAGGCAATTGTACATTTTAAAGTATTGTAATAGCGAAAAGCGACTTTCCCCATAATAAAATGTACTACAAGCAGCAAAGGCACAAAAACGATTGAAATTCCCGCAAATTTACAAATAACTACCGACTGCAACAGGTAGAAAGTCGGAAATAGTAAAAGCCCCAACACAAACTGTATAGAGCTGAAAAATCCCTCAAATTCCACTTTCAAAGCTTTCCGAATCCAAACCGGAGTAAAAAATGGAAATGCATTTAAAACAAAGCCAATAAAAACTATAGGAAATAATACAGTTAGTACTAATGTTTTGATAATTAGCTTTATATATGAATTTTTTTGCTCAATATTCCGCGATTGCAAATTGTATTTTTTGAGCTTTGCTTTGTATATTGATGTTATTTCAGCAATTTCTTCCAAAACTTTTGGTTTCGATTTCTCAATTTCACAAAGTTTTTCCGATAGCTGTTTACGGTATTGATAAGCTTCAAGCGTTGATTGATTTGTTTCGTTCAAATTAATAGCCGAAAGAATTATGTCGTAGTGTGCTTCAGAGCTGATATGCAGAGTAAGTTGCTCGAGGCGCATTTTTAGCTCCTCTTTTATTTCGTTAAGCGCTTTGGCCGGATTTTCGGAATACGTATTGCTGTAAACCGATACATCAATAGGCTTTCCGATGTTTATTATAAGGTGTTTACCAAATTTTACTGGGTCGCCATAATCGAATCCGACAGGTACAATTTGTAGAGGATGTGTGGTTTTGTTACGTTGCTGAACCGAAAAAGCAACACGAAAAATACCTTTCACCAACGGACGCACGCGGTGCGGCATTTCCTGATTCCCTTCGGGCATAATGCACAAAGCCTGATTAGCTTCGAGTAATTCCACGCATTGTTCAAAAACATAGTTGTTTTTACTCAGATTTTCATAGCCATCGCGAATCCGGAATGCAGGCATAATTTTAGCAAACCGAAGAAATCCGGCAGCAAATTTATTTTTAAAAATATCGGCACGCGCAAGAAAAGTGCTGGATTTTTCTTTAGGAGTTATAAGTACAACTGCCAAAGCGTCCATTAGTGCATTCCGATGGTTCGGTGCGAAAATAAAACCACCTTCTACTGGAATATTTTCTTTTCCTGTAATATGAATTTCATCGTAATAAGTAATTAATGCTAAATTTATTAGCTTACGTACAATTCGATACGATAACGGTAAGTCATAAATTTTCGACATACTCCCTAATTTAGTCAGAAAAATTCAATTTCTTAACCAAAAATCTTTTTAAAAATGCTTTCCTTTTTCAGCGGATAATCGCTTAAAAGTTGAGTAGGAGCGGGTTTCAACGGATTTCCCGAAGCTATCATTTGATAAATAACGCCCCAATCGGGCAAACCACCAAGGTTTCTATCGTCGATAAATACATCGGCTTTCAGTTTTCGTGGCTGCTTGTCAGTCTCTTTTTCTTCGGGATAATTGTTATTTACTGCAAAAAATTCCAATCCACGAGTTTTGCAAAATTCAACCGCATCGTCCAATTCACGACCCTCACGTACAGTCCAGAGTATCAGGCAGGCCTGAAAGTCTTTTTGAATTTTTATTAAGGTATCGATGGCAAAAGGAATTTCTTTCCCAATTCGGGGATATTCGTGTGTAACTATTGTTCCGTCGAAATCTACGGCAATTGTAAGCATAAAATTTTAATGATTAATGGTAAATGATTAATGGTAAATGGTTAATAGTTAAGGAATAATGATTTTTAAAACTCGGAATTTCCGATTCCTAACTCAGAACTTATCTTAGCTTCGGTGGGTTTGCAAAAAAACAAAGCAATAGCGGCAATACCAGCACAAAAAATCATGGACTGTGAGTTCATAATGTAAAAAAACAACACACCAAGCACTAATCCAAGTCCGATAATGGCTATGCGAATGGTTCCGGCTTTACGGTAGTTTTCGAGACGTTGAATTTCATCTTCTATTAATGCCCATTTTTTAGTAAGTTTATTAAAATAACCCAACGTGAGCGGCACTGAGCCAATAATAAAAATAATAAGCAGCGTGTTTAATGTTGTGCCTGTAGCACTCAGAGGGTCGATGGTAAAACCCGATTTTAATATGTAATATCCTGATGTAGCAGTAGCAATAGCCGCTAAGTACACACTGTAATAAGCTATTTGTAATTGTCGGAGTGTTTGTTTCATTCTTTTGTCTTTTGTTTTTCTTTTTCTTACTCCCCATTTGGGGTCGGGGGTCGTCTTTGTTCTTTATTCTTTGCTCTTTATTATATCTATTTATACGAATTTGTAAATTCAACGCGATTTAAAATGGAACGCCCAAGTGTAATTTCATCCGTATATTCCAGTTCGCCCCCTACCGATACGCCCCGTGCAATGGTCGTGATTTTCACATTATAAGGAGCAAGTTTACGGAAAATATAAAAATTCGTAGTATCGCCTTCCATAGTGGTGCTCAAGGCCAGAATGATTTCCCGAATTTCTTCATTTTTTACCCTGTTTATAAGGCTTTCAATTTCGAGATCTGCCGGACCAATTCCATCCATGGGCGAAATAACACCACCCAAAACATGATATAATCCTCTGTATTGCTGCGTGTTTTCAATACTCATCACATCTTTCACCGTTTCAACCACGCAAATTGTTTGACCGTCGCGCGACGAATTGCTGCAAATTCCGCACACTTCCGTATCTGATATATTGTGGCAAACACGGCAATACACAATGTCGCGCCGGAGTTGTATCATCGAATTTCCGAAAGTCTCTACTTCGCTTTTTTCTTTTTTCAATAAATGCAAAACAAGCCGGAGTGCAGTTTTACGACCAATTCCGGGCAGCTTTGCAAATTCCTGCACTGCATTTTCAAGTAATATCGACGAATAAAGTGGTTGGCTCACGATTTTTGTTTATGAACGTGCAAATTTACAAAAAATATCGCTAACTTTCAATTTTAAAAATCGACAACAGAGGTTAAATGGTTTTTTGCTAACTTTGCACCCAAAATTTACGTATGTCGGGAACATTAATTCTGATAATAATTGCTGTTTATTTTTCGCTTTTATTACTAATTTCGTTTTTAGTAAGTCGCCAAAGTGTTGATAACGAGGCATTTTTTCTGGGTAGCCGTAAATCGCCCTGGTGGGTAGTTGCTATTGGCATGGTAGGTTCTTCCATTTCGGGAGTGAGTTTTGTATCGGTGCCGGGTATGGTTCGTAGTATCGATTTTACGTATTTGCAAACTGTTTTTGGCTTCTTTTTTGGCTATTTAATTATTGCCAATGTATTATTGCCTTTATATTATCGCCTTCAACTCACCTCCATTTATACTTATTTAGAGCAACGTTTTGGGAAAAATGCCTACAAAACCGGCGCTTCCTTTTTTCTTATTTCAAAAACCATTGGTGCAGCCGCCCGAATGTATGTGGTGGCAGCCATTCTGCAAACCGTTGTGTTCGATACCTGGAATGTTCCGTTTACTGTAACTGTTTGTGCAACAATTCTTTTAATCTGGCTTTATACCTATCGGAGCGGTATTAAAACCATTGTGTGGACGGATACAATACAAGCAATAATAATGATTATCGCCCTCTTTTTGCTTGTTATTCAGGTGTCTTCGCAGCTTAAAATTGAATCGGGCTCGCTTTTTTCAGCTATTCTCAATCATGAACATGCCCGTATATTTGTGTTCGACGACTGGCATTCGAAGCAATATTTTTTCAAACAATTTTTTAGCGGCATTTTCATTGCCATTGTTATGACAGGCCTCGATCAGGATATGATGCAGAAAAACCTGACATGCCGGAATTTGAAAGATGCAAAAAAAAATATGTATTGGTATGGAATTTCGTTTGTTCCTGTAAATTTATTGTTTTTAACTTTGGGCTTAATGTTGCTTATGCTTGCGGCTCAAAATGGAATTGAATTGCCTCAGAAATCGGACGAGATACTCACGCTGTTTGCTACTAATTATTTGGGGCAATCGGTACTTATCCTGTTTGTTGTAGGCATTGTGGCAGCAGCTTTTTCGAGTGCCGATTCGGCGCTGGCTGCACTCACAACTTCTTTTGCCGTTGATATTCTGGGCGTACAGCACGATGAAGCCACAGTTGCAACACGCAAACGCCGACAAATTCACATTGCCATTTCGGCACTTTTTGTACTTATAATATTAGCATTCGAAGCCATCAACAATAAAAGTGTGATTGATGCCATTTATATTATTGCTTCATACACTTACGGTCCATTACTTGGCATGTTTGCATTCGGATTGTTTACTAACATTCAAACGCGCGATAAATTCATACCTTATGTCGCACTTTTTTCACCCTTGTTTTGTTTTGGTTTAAATTATGCATTTGGTTATTTTTGGAATTACACTTTTGGATATGAATTGCTGATGATCAATGGTTTGCTTACTTTTTCAGGACTCTGGATTTTTAGCAAATCGAAGAATACACTAACTACTTTTGAAAATTCAAGTTTTTGAACTAACTTTGTTGCCCCATTAAAAAAACTTCACGATACGAATGTTTCGGATAAAAACCATTGATTATTATGTGTTTAAACGGTTTATCACATTATTTGTGATGACTTTTTTAATATGCATCTTCATACTTTTGATGCAGTTTTTGTGGAAACATTTCAACGATTTAATTGGCAAAGGTATTGGTTTTGGTGTTATTGCTGAGTTTTTTGCTTACGCAATGGCATCGTTGGTGCCTATGGCATTACCATTAGCAATTTTACTTGCTTCGTTGATGACTTTTGGAAACTTAGGCGAAAATTTTGAGCTAACAGCTATGAAATCGGCTGGAATTTCGTTATTTCGAATTATTCGTCCGTTGGTGATTTTTATAGCTATTATTTCTGTTTCCGCTTTCTATTTTTCAAATAATGTATTGCCCATTACACAAACAAAACTCTGGACGCTCATTTATTCGCTTCGTCAGAAATCGCCTGAGTTAGACATACCTGTTGGTGAATTTTATTCAGGTATTAATGGCTATAATTTATATGTTCGTGGCAAAGAAAATGGGCTGTTGAAAGATCTGATGATTTACGATTTTTCGGCTGGTTTCGATAACGCCACCGTTATGCTTGCCGATTCGGGCCGTATAAAACTGAGCGAAGATAAAAAATACCTGATGCTTGAACTGTTTGATGGAGAAAGCTTTGAAAACTTAAAAAGTCAGAGTTTTAGCAATAATCCGGCCAATATTCCGTATAGAAGGGAGACTTTTGGGAAAAAAGAAATTCTGATAGATTTTGATTCGGAGTTTAACCGTTTCGACGAAAGCATACTTCAGGATCAGCATATTAGTAAAAATATCAGTCAACTTAAGGTTTCTATCGATTCTGCTTCGAAGGTGGTGAAACAACGTCAGAATGAACAGGCCACCGAAATGGTTCAACGACGTTATTTCGGACGTGAATCGGCCTGGAATCGCTCACTCGAAACGGCTCAAAATATTCGTATCGAAAACTATAATACCGATAGTTTGTTTTATAAGCTTGATAAACAGCAGATGGAAATGGCGATGACCATTGCCATGCAGAAGGCAAACGAAATGAAAGGGCAAATTGAATTTAATAAGTTAAATTTAGGTGAAGCCACACTTTATCTGAGCCGTCATGAAATAGAATGGCACCGAAAATTTACGCTATCATTTGCCTGTCTGATATTTTTCTTTATTGGCGCGCCACTTGGTGCTATTATTCGCAAAGGAGGACTTGGCGCACCGGTGGTAATTTCGGTAGTCATGTTTATTATTTATTATATTATTGATAATACCGGTTTCAAAATGGCACGCGAAGGGTTGTGGACTGCACTTCAGGGAATGTGGCTGAGTTCGTCAATTTTATTGCCAATCGGAATTTTTCTGACTTATAAAGCTGCTGTCGATGCTGTACTTTTCAATACCGAAGAGTATGTAAAAATGATGCAAAAAGTCAGAACTTTTGTTGAGTCAAAAATTCTAAAGATAAATAATTCTACTTTGATAGATTAAAAAATAATAGCAACGAGGATTAAGCTGATTAAGCTGATATGAACTGATATTAATAATAAACTGATTTATTTCGGATTTTTATCTCGCTAAAGCGCGATAGGATATAGCTAATCTCTTTATATTATTCCGATTAGTCGGAATGAAAATCCGTTTTTAATCCGCTCTATCCGCTAAATCCGCGTTCCTATTTCTTATAAGTCAATATGTCAAAGTAGACAAAATATCAACGAAATAACTAATTAACTAAAATACAACTAATTAACAAAATATATGGAATCAGTATTAAATACAATTGAAGAGGCATTGGCCGATATAAAGGCCGGTAAAATTGTAATTGTAGTAGATGATGAAGATCGCGAGAATGAGGGCGATTTTATTTGTGCGGCTGAAAAAATGACGCCCGAAATTGTAAACTTTATGATTACAAACGGACGTGGTTTGCTTTGTGCACCGCTTACTGAGGAACGTTGTGATGAGTTGGAACTCGAAATGCAGGCGCAGGCAAATACCTCGATACATGGCACTCCATTTACTGTAAGTATTGATAAATTGGAAGGTTGCACTACCGGAGTTTCGGCTGCCGACCGTGCAGCGACTTTTCTGGCTCTGACCGACCCGACTTCCAAACCCGAAACTTTTGGCCGACCGGGACATATTTTTCCGTTACGTGCACGTTCCAAAGGTGTTTTGCGCCGCTCGGGTCATACCGAAGCCGGTGTCGATTTAGCGCGCCTTGCCGGACTTTATCCTGCAGCTGCTTTGATTGAAATAATGAACGAAGATGGCACCATGGCTCGTTTACCTCAGTTAATAGATATTGCCAAAAAATTTGATATGAAATTAGTGTCGATTAAAGATCTGATAGCATATCGTTTGAAATCGGAGTCGCTTGTAGAAAAGGGAGTAATGGTTAATATGCCTACAGCTCACGGCGAGTTTAAACTGATACCTTTCAAGCAATTATCGAACGGTTTGGAGCATGTAGCATTGATTAAGGGAGAATGGAAAAAAGACGAACCTATTTTGGTTCGGGTACATTCGTCGTGTGCTACGGGCGATATTTTTGGCTCAATGCGTTGCGAATGTGGCGAACAGCTTCACAAATCGATGGAAATGATTGAAAAAGAGGGCAGGGGTGTAATTGTATATATGAATCAGGAAGGACGTGGAATTGGATTGATGAACAAAATGAAAGCCTACAAACTTCAGGAAGAAGGCATGGATACGGTGGATGCTAATTTGCATTTAGGTTTCAAAGCCGACGAACGAGACTATGGTGTAGGAGCGCAGATTCTACGGGAGTTAGGTGTTTGCAAAATAAAATTATTAACAAACAATCCAATCAAACGCATTGGTTTAGAAGCATATGGCTTATCAATTGTCGAAAATGTAGCCATCGAAATTCAACCCAATAAATACAACGAATTTTATATGCAAACCAAAAAACTTCGCATGGGACATACGTTGAAATATACGAAATGATAATAGGAATCACAGGCGGCATTGGTAGTGGCAAATCAACTTTGTCCAAACGACTTCGTGAAGCAGGATATGCTGTTTACGACACCGACAGTGCTGCCCGCCGGTTGCAAAATGAAAATACCGAAATCCGCCAACAGATTATTGCACTTTTTGGTAACGAAGCTTATACCGACAATGTATTGAACCGAAAATACATTGCCGGTATTGTTTTTCAACAGCCCGAACTTCTTCGTCAGCTCAACGCTATTGTTCACCCTGCCGTTCGAGCCGATTTTAAAATATGGGCTGAGCAGCACAAAAGCGAAACAGTTCTTTTTTTGGAATGTGCCATACTTTTTCAGGGCGAATTTCATAGATTGGTGGATAAAATAATACTCGTTATAGCCCCGCAATCTATTCGAATACAGCGTGTTGTAAAGCGCGATGGTTTGACTGAAAGCCAGATTATCGAGCGCATAAACAACCAACTCACCGATGCCGAAATGGCTGCCAAATCCGATTTCATAATTGATACCAGCGTTACGGATATAAATCAACTGGATGTTTCTGAATTACTGCGTAATTTTTTAACAGGCAAAACTGAATAATCATTCAGCAAATTTTATAAATGAACGCAAATCATTTTCAATATATACTACAATTTCGGTTCCCGGCGGGTACTTCACGGGGTGTTTTGCATACAAAACCATCCTCGTTTATTTTTTTGGAGGAAAACGGGTTTACAGGCATTGGTGAGTGCTCTACAATTCCCGGATTAAGTATCGACCCAGAGGATTCGTATACTGCAAAGCTCGACGAAGTTTGTAGTCAGCTGAATGAGGGCGTATTACCGAAAGCTATTGATTTACAGCAGTATCCTTCCATTGCTTTTGGGTTGGAAACTGCCATGCTCGATTTAAATGCCCGTGGTTCGAAAATTTTGTTTCCATCTGAGTTTACGCTTGGAAATGTCGGTATACCCATAAACGGATTAGTATGGATGGGCGACAAAGCTTTTATGCAGAAGCAAATTCTTGAAAAAATTTCTGCAAGTTATCATTGCATAAAACTGAAAGTTGGCGCTTTGGATTTTGAAACCGAATTGGAAATTATAAAGAATATCCGACACAAATTTTCGGCTGACGAAATTGAAATACGTTTGGATGCCAATGGAGGGTTTTCGTCGGATGATGCCTTGCGAAAATTGGAGCAATTGGCTGAATTTCAGATTCATTCCATCGAACAACCTATCCGACAAGGACAGTTTGAAGCTATGGCACAACTTTGCAGAAATTCACCCATACCCATTGTGCTCGACGAGGAATTGATAGGTGTGCAACCGGCTGATAAAGCGCAATTAATCGAACAAATTAAACCGGCTTACATTATTTTAAAACCAAGTTTGATTGGTGGTTTCGGTCAATCGGAGGAATGGATACAGATAGCTGAAAAATACGGTGTTAAATGGTGGATAACTTCGGCATTGGAATCGAATATAGGCCTAAATGCCATTGCACAATGGACGTACACTCTGAAATCTCCTTTACCTCAGGGGCTTGGTACCGGTCAGTTGTATCACAATAATATTAATTCGCCGCTCGAAATCAGAAATGCTAAGCTTTTTTATAATACCGAAAACGAGTGGGATTTATTGAAAATTGAGAAATTAGGAAAATGAGAAATTGATAGAATAAGAGATTTTGAAATTAGGAAAATGAGAAATTGGGAAAAAGATAGCATTACTTTAAATGGCTGTTTATATGGCAAAGACAATCTGAACGAACTGTTGAAGCCTTATGAATCTTCTGATTTATGGAATAGTGCCATTTATAATTTCTTAGAAGATTGGTTCGACAAATCCGCAACAATAACAGTGCACACTTCGGGTTCAACCGGTAAGCCCAAAGACATTCAGCTTACCAAAACTGCCATGCGAAATTCGGCACGAATGACGAATGCATTTTTTGGATTGAATACTCATAGCATTGCATTGCTTTGTTTACCAGCTGATTATATTGCCGGAAAAATGATGTTGGTACGTGCTATCGAAGGGCAGTTTAATTTAATTACGGTTGAACCAAACGCTAAACCGTTCGCAAATTTGAATCAATCCATTGACTTTACAGCCATCACACCATATCAGTTAGCACATTCGTTGGAGGATATTAAGTTATTGGAAAATAAGAAAATCGAAATCGGGAAAATTATTGTAGGTGGTGCAAAAATAAATTCGGAAACCGAAGCTTTCGTTCAACAATTGAATGTTGCAGTTTTCGAAACGTATGGCATGACCGAAACCTGTTCGCACATTGCATTGCGGGCAGTTAATGGTCAGAATAAATCAGAATTCTTCAGTGTTTTGGAAGGAATTGCTATTCGAAAAAACGAAAATAATTGCCTGTGTATAAAGGCGCCACATATACTATCTGAAGAGTTAATTACCAATGATATTGTTGAATTGGTTGACGATAACCATTTTAAAATAATCGGAAGATTGGATAATATTATTAATTCGGGAGGAGTAAAAATTAATCCCGAAACGATAGAGAAAAAACTTGAAAAGCACATTAATAAGCCTTTCTTTATCACTTCATTACCCGATGAATTTCTTGGTAGTAAAGTCGTTTTAGTTATTGAATTAGCTACTCCTTCAATGCTAATTCAGGCAGAAATGAAAATTATAATTGATAGCTTTTTGGAAAAATTCGAACGTCCAAAAGAAATCATCATTGTTCCCCGGTTTTGCTATTCCGCAACAAATAAACTGCTGAAATCTGAAACGCTTGCCTTGAGAAATAACAACAATAGAACTTATATAAGTTAAATAATTTCGAATAATATTTTTCTTAAACGCTAAGAACGCAAAGTTTTTAAGACGCAAAGAAAAACTTTTAAGTTTTTGTCTTTGCGTACTTTGCGTATTTCTTATGAAAAATTTATTGGAATTTATAACTTAGCGTTCTTTGCGTTTAATTGTATTTTTTAAATTAAAATTCTAACTTATATTATCATCATTTTTCACGAAAAAACTAATTCCTCAAAAGTCCGATTTTTTTTGTAATTTTGTACGTTTTAAAAAATTGCTCAATATTATGAATAAAATTGTTCGCAAAGTTCATTTTTCGGAAAACGTAATCATGTTCGAAGTAGAGGCTCCGCTTATTGCAAAATCGCGTAAAGCCGGACATTTTGTGATGGTAAAAGTAGGCGAAAAAGGAGAACGTATACCGCTTACCATTGCCGGAGCCGATTTGCAGCGAGGTACCATTACACTTGTTGTACAACGTATGGGTGTTTCGTCCACCAAATTATGCAATCTGAATGAAGGCGAATTTATTACTGATATGGTTGGCCCACTTGGAAAAGCAACGCATATTGAAAACTTCGGAACAGTGGTTTGTGCATGTGGTGGGGTGGGAACTGCTCCCATGTTACCTATTGTGGATGCGTTGAAAAAAGCAGGAAACAAAGTAATTACGGTTTTGGCAGCTCGTACAAAGGATTTAATTATCCTCGAAGAGCAAATGCAGGCGCTGTCCGATGAAGTAATTGTTATGACCGACGATGGTTCGTATGGCGTAAAGGGTTTGGTTACCAATGGTGTAGAGTCGGTAATTAATCGCGAAAAAGTGGATTTGTGTGTTACCATTGGTCCGGCTGTAATGATGAAATTTGTGAGCTTACTCACCAAAAAATACGAAGTTCCAACGCTTGCATCGCTGAATACAATTATGGTTGACGGAACAGGTATGTGTGGTGCATGCCGCGTAACGGTTGGTGGAAAAACCAAATTTGTGTGTGTCGATGGTCCTGAATTTGATGCGCATCAGGTTGATTTCGACGAAATGTTGATGCGACTTGGCGGATACAAAGACATTGAGCGCGAAGAAATGGAAAAAATGAAATGCGCCTCAGGAATTAATTAATTATTTCGTGTTTCATGTTTCGCGTTAAAAAAGAACCCGAAACATGAAACCCGAAACCCGAAACAAATAACATGAACATCACCGAAGAAAGAATGCAGCCATGGCGTGTGGAATTGCGGAACGCAATAAAAGCAAAAGACCGTACTAATATGCCCCGTGTACAAATGCCTGCACAAGACCCTAAAGTGCGCTGTACCAATAACGAAGAAGTAAACTTTGGTTTAACGCCCGAAATGGCAATGGAGGAAGCAAAGCGCTGCCTCGATTGTGCAAATCCAACCTGTATGGAAGGTTGCCCCGTAGGTATTCATATCCCGACATTTATAAAATACATCGAAAAAGGTGAATTTCTGGAAGCGGCCAAAACGCTGAAAGAAACATCGGCTTTACCAGCAGTTTGCGGACGTGTTTGTCCACAGGAAAAACAGTGCGAAGCCCGTTGTGTGCACCTGAAAATGAACAAAGAATCGGTGGCAATTGGTCATTTGGAACGTTTTGCAGCCGATTACGAACGCGAAAGCGGTAATATTTCCATACCTGTAGTTGCCGAACCCAATGGTATGAAAATAGCCGTTGTTGGTTCGGGTCCTGCCGGACTTTCATTTGCCGGAGATATGGCAAAATTTGGCTACGATGTAACGGTTTTTGAAGCTTTGCACGAAATTGGAGGCGTACTGAAATATGGAATTCCTGAATTTCGTCTGCCGAATGCTTTTGTGGATGTTGAAATTGAAAACCTGCGTGCTATGGGTGTTAAGTTTGTAACAAACTGTATTATAGGACGTACTATAACAATAGAAGAACTGAAGGCAGATGGTTACAAAGGCGTTTTTGTTGGTAGTGGAGCAGGTTTGCCTCGTTTTATGAATATCAAAGGCGAAAACTTAGTGGGTGTAATGTCCAGCAACGAGTATCTCACCCGTGTTAACTTAATGGATGCAGCCAATTCCGAATCCGATACGCCTGTATTTCTGGGTAAAAAAGTGTTGGTTGTGGGTGGTGGAAATACAGCTATGGACTCGGTGCGTACGGCCAAACGTCTTGGTGCTGACCGTGCTATTATTGCCTATCGTCGGTCGGAAGAAGAAATGCCTGCCCGCCTCGAAGAAGTGCATCATGCTAAGGAAGAGGGAATTGAATTTATGACTTTACGTAATCCGATTGAATTTCTGGGTAACGAACAGGGGCGTGTAACACATGTAATTTTGCAGGTTATGGAATTGGGACAACCGGATGCTTCGGGTCGTCGCTCGCCGGTGGAAGTGCCCGGAAAAACAGAAACCATCGAAATCGACGAAGCCATTGTAAGTGTGGGCGTTTCGCCAAATCCACTTATTCCGCAATCGGTTATGGGATTGGAAATTACCAAATGGGGAACCATTGTAGTGGATAACGACACGATGCAAAGTGCTGTACCTATTGTGTTTGCCGGCGGGGATATTGTGCGTGGCGGCGCAACGGTAATACTTGCTATGGGCGATGGTCGAAAAGCCGCTGCTGCGATGGATAAATGGATAAAAAATAATTAATAATTAACAATTAACAATTAACAATTAACAATTGAAAATTCAGATACTTTCCGTTTTACTTGTAGCCGTTCAATGTTTTGCATTTGGTCAATCTTCCGTTGAGCCACCCCGCTTGGTGGTGGGAATAATGGTGGATGGATTGCAACAAAAGCATTTGGATATGCTTTGGGGATATTTTGATCCGGCTGGTTTTAAAAAAATAGTAGGAGAGGGGGCCAAACTACGAAACGTAAATTACAATATCGTTTCAGGTGGAAATGTGTCGGATATTGCAACTGCTATGACTGGCAGTGTGCCTTATTATCATGGCATTACCGGTAATAATTTTTACAACCGTGAAGCTGACAAAGTTCGTTCGTATATTTATGATGAGCAGGAAATTGGCATTGGTACTTCCGAAACCTATTCTGCTTTTAAAGTATTGTCGAGTACCATTGTCGACGAATTGATGATGACTTATCCGGGACGTGCCAAAAGCTATGCGGTGGCTGTAAATGCCGGTGAGGCTATTATGTTGGGTGGGCATACGGCTAAAAGTGTAGCTTGGATAGACGATGTGAAGCATAAATGGGTAACAACCGGTTATTACAAAGATGGTTTGTGTAAATCGGCGGATAACATGAATGTGAGTGGTACGTTTAAAACCATTTCCTCGCGCGACTGGCGGCCAATGTATGCTATAAATACCTATTTATCAGCTACTACCGATTCAAGAAAAACGGACTTCAATATTCGACCTACCGATATTAAATCGAAAAATACGTCGGTTACATGGTTAAAAAATACCCCTTCGGCCAATTCCTTGGTGGCAGATTTAGGTATTCGTATTGTAAATGATGAAAAACTGGGGCAGGATAATATTACCGATATGTTAATGCTTCAGTTTACGGTGCGCACTCCCAACGAAAAGGTTTTTTCGCTTCAGTCGGCTGAGAAAGAAGATATGTATTTGCGGTTGGATAAAGAAATTCAGAATCTTTTACAAAAAATTGATGTTAAAATTGGTTTGGATAAAACGCTCGTTTTCCTTTTTGCCAATCAAACCGATATTCATTCACCCAAAGAATTAGGTGAAAATAGTATTCCTGCCGGCTATTTCAGTGCCAATCGTTCCATGGCATTGTTGAATACGTATTTAATGGCATTATATGGTCAGGAACGTTGGGTAACAGGTTATTATGGTAAAAATATTTATTTAAATAAACAAAAAATAGAAGAAAAGAAACTGAATTTTTCCGATTTTCAGAAAGTGGTTGCCGGCTTTATGCCCGAGTTCGAAGGTATTCAGGCAGCATATCCTGCGCAGCAGGTGTTGGCAATGGGCGGCGATTCCAATTCTGAAATTGCCCGCCTGCGCAATTCGACACACAAAAACAATATGGGCGATGTAATTATCACGCTGATGCCCGGCTGGATCGAGTTGGATAACGATTTCCATCCGGTAGGCGAGTCGAATGCAATTACATCGTATACGCCACTTTATTTTTATGGATGGAAAATTAAACCTACTGTTATTAACACGGCTTATCAGGTTATTGATATTGCCCCTACGCTTTCGAGGTTACTAAATATTCCACTGCCCAATGCCGCTGTAGGTAAACCCATTAAAGAAATTTTTGAATAATATGTACAATTTTGATGAAATAATTGACCGCAAAGGAACCAATGCGGTGAAAGTGGAGCGCTGCAAAGCGCTTTTTGGTACCGAAGATGTGTTGCCATTGTGGGTGGCCGATATGGATTTTCGTACACCTGATTTTATTTTGAATGCTATTCAGAAACGATTGGAGCATCCGATTCTGGGTTATTCCATGACACCAAAAGAGTTTTATCCGCTGATGCAAAAATGGATTACCGACCATCATAACTGGCCTGTGAAACGCGAATGGATTGGTTTTCTGCCCGGAATTGTTCCCGGGTTATCGTTTGCAGTTCAAAGTTTAACTGCACCAGGCGACGAAGTGTTGGTGCAATCGCCGGTTTATTATCCGTTTTTTAATGTAATAAAAAATAATCACAGAGTGGTGGTTAATAATCAGTTGGAAGATGTGGATGGTAAATATGTGATGGATTTTGACGATTTCGAATCGAAAATTACCGATAAAACAAAATTGTTTATTCTCTGCAATCCACACAATCCGGGTGGCCGGGTTTGGACGCGCGAAGAGTTACTGAAAGTAGCCGAAATTTGCGAAAAACACAATATAACGGTTATCTCCGACGAAATACATGCCGACATGGTATTGCCGGGAAATACGCCACATACACCTTTTGCAGCTGTAACCGAATGGGCTGAGCAACAAACAGTTACATTTATGGCACCTACAAAAGTATTTAATATGCCGGGACTTATCAGTTCGGGTTATATAATTCCGAACGCTGAATTGCGACATAAATTTGCCGAACACCTCGAAGCTTCGGAAATGAATTCCGGAAATATTTTTGCTTATATTGGCGCTGTTGCTGCTTACGAACATGGCGAAGCATGGCGCGTGGAAATGTTGGATTACGTACAAAAAAATATAGAGTATGTGGCTGATTTTCTGAAAAATAATATTCCGCAAATTGTTCCAATGATTCCCGAAGCATCGTTCCTTGTTTGGCTCAATTGCAAAGGGTTGGGTATGGAAACCGACGAACTGCACGAATTTTTTGCACATAAAGCGGGATTGGGATTAAATAAAGGAACCATTTTTGGCGATGGTGGTGAATATCATTTACGCTTAAATGTAGCCTGCTCACGCAAAATATTGGAACAGGGGATGGAGCAGTTAATGAAAGCGGTTGCCAATTTGATAATGTGATAATACAGCCCCAAGCCCCTAAAGGGGATGTGAATTAGTACCGAATGGTTTTTCTTTAAGCCCCTTTAGGGGTTTGGGGCAGTATTTTCCCAATTTCTTAATTTCTAATTTCTAACTTCAAATTTCTACCTTTATAAAAATGGACGTAAAAATTGAACAATCGTGGAAAGTGGCTTTACAAAATGAATTCGAAAAGGATTATTTTGCAAAGCTAACTGCTTTTGTGCGCAACGAATATGCAACGAAGCAGGTATTTCCGGCGGCTAAAAATATCTTTGCTGCTTTCGATAATTGTCCGGTTGATAAAGTGAAAGTGGTAATTATTGGTCAGGATCCGTATCACAATGTGGGTCAGGCACATGGATTATGTTTTTCGGTGAATGATGGCATTGATTTTCCACCTTCATTGATCAATATTTTTAAAGAAATTGAACGCGATTTGCAAATTCCGGTTCCCAAAAGTGGAAATTTAACCCGTTGGGCGGAGCAGGGAGTACTTTTGTTAAATGCTACGTTAACGGTAGAGGCGCATAAAGCAGGCTCGCATCAGGGTAGGGGATGGGAGCAATTTACTGATGCAGTAATTGGTGCTTTAAATGAAAAACGGGAAGGAATTGTGTATATGCTTTGGGGAAATTTTGCCCAGCAAAAAGCTTCATCAGTTAATTCTTCCCGAAATCTGATACTGAAATCAGTTCACCCTTCGCCACTGTCGGCTTATCGTGGATTTATTGGTTGCGGACACTTCTCGGCTGCCAATAACTATTTGAAATTAAATAATAAACAAGAAATAAACTGGTAAATAATTTTTTTAAATAAACAACACGAAACGTGAAACACGAAACGTGAAACAAAAAATATGTCTTTAGAATCAGAAATACAACGCAGACGAACGTTTGCCATTATTAGTCACCCCGATGCGGGTAAAACCACTCTTACCGAAAAGTTATTGCTTTTTGGTGGTGCAATTCACGTGGCAGGTGCCGTAAAATCGAACAAAATTAAAAAAACAGCTACATCCGACTGGATGGAAATTGAAAAGCAACGTGGAATTTCGGTAGCTACCTCGGTAATGGGTTTTGAGTACCGCGATTATAAAATTAATATTCTCGACACACCTGGTCACCAGGATTTTGCCGAAGATACGTACCGTACGCTTACAGCTGTTGATAGTGTAATAATTGTGGTGGATACGGCTAAAGGGGTGGAAGCACAAACGCGTAAATTGATGAGTGTTTGCCGTATGCGTAACACACCTGTTATGATTTTTGTAAACAAAATGGACCGCGAAGGGAAAGATGCTTTTGACCTGCTCGACGAACTTGAAGCAGAATTAGGTATCAATGTTCGTCCATTGAGTTGGCCTATCAATCAGGGATTTGCGTTCAAAGGCGTTTACAATATTTACAAGGATAATCTGGAACTTTATACGCCAAACAAACAAACTGTAAGTGAATCGATTAAAGTAGAGGTAGATAGCAAAGAGTTAGACGAGCTGGTAGGCGAACGCGATGCTGCTAAACTTCGCGAAGATATGGAGTTGATTCATGGCGTGTACGACGATTTTGATATCGATAAATATTTAGCAGGGCAACTTGCACCGGTTTTCTTTGGTAGTGCGCTGAATACTTTTGGTGTAAAGGAATTATTGGATTGTTTTGTGGAAATTGCACCTTCGCCACGCCCGGTAATGACGCAGGAACGTGAAGTAAATCCCTACGAAGAAGCTTTTTCGGGTTTTGTGTTTAAAATTCATGCCAACATGGATCCTAACCACCGTAGCTGTATTGCTTTTGTGAAAATATGTTCCGGAAAATTTGAGCGCAATGTGAACTACAAACATATCCGACATGGAAAAATGATGCGTTTCTCGTCGCCTACTGCTTTTATGGCTCAGAAAAAAGAAACGGTAGACGAAGCATTTGCCGGCGATATTGTGGGTTTACCCGATACCGGAACGTTTAAAATTGGCGATACATTAACCGGAGGTGAAAGTCTGCATTTCAAAGGAATACCAAGTTTCTCGCCAGAAATGTTTAAGTACATCGAAAATGCCGACCCAATGAAAACCAAACAGTTGGACAAAGGTATTAATCAGCTGATGGACGAAGGTGTGGCGCAGTTGTTTCATAACCAGTATAACAACCGTAAAATCATAGGAACAGTTGGTCAGCTTCAGTTTGAGGTAATTCAATATCGTTTGTTACACGAGTATGGTGCACAATGTCGTTGGGAACCAATTTCGCTATACAAAGCTTGTTGGATAGAAAGCGATGATGCCGTAGAGTTAGAAAATTTCAAAAAGCGAAAAGCACAATACATGGCAGTGGATAAAGAAGGACGCGATGTTTTTCTGGCCGATTCGGGTTACGTACTCCAGATGGCGCAAAACGACTTTAAAAATGTCCGTTTCCATTTTTCATCGGAATTTTAATTCATTTCCATATAAAAATACTCCCCGATAAGTTTCATTACTTATCAGGGAGTTTTCTTTTCTTGCTCACTCTTCTTTGGAGAGGGTTTGGGAGAGGTGTTATTTCGCCATTTCAATAGCCACAGCCACTTGTACAGTAGCTCCAACCATAGGGTTGTTACCCATTCCTAAGAATCCCATCATTTCCACGTGAGCTGGAACTGAAGAAGAACCTGCGAACTGAGCATCACCGTGCATACGTCCCATTGTGTCGGTCATACCATACGAAGCAGGACCTGCACCCATATTGTCAGGGTGTAGCGTACGACCGGTACCACCACCTGAAGCTACTGAGAAGTATTTTTTACCGGCTTCCATACATTCTTTTTTGTATGTACCGGCTACTGGGTGTTGGAAACGTGTTGGGTTAGTAGAGTTACCGGTGATTGACACATCAACTCCTTCAGCACGCATAATAGCCACACCTTCGCGTACATCATCAGCGCCGTAGCATTTTACAGCAGCACGAGGTCCGTCAGAGTATGATTTTGTTTTTACAACGTTCAATTCGCCTGTAGCGTAATCGAAGTCGGTTTGAACATACGTAAATCCGTTGATACGTGAAATAATCATGGCAGCATCTTTTCCAAGACCGTTCAGGATAACACGCAAAGGTTCTTTGCGTACTTTGTTGGCCGATTGAGCAATACCGATTGCACCTTCAGCAGCAGCAAACGATTCGTGTCCGGCAAGAAAACAAAAACATTTTGTTTCGTTGCGAAGCAACATAGCAGCCAGGTTTCCGTGTCCGATACCTACTTTGCGGTCTTCGGCAACTGAACCGGGGATACAGAATGCTTGTAAACCAATACCGATAGCTTCGGCAGCATCAGCAGCAGTAGTGCAACCTTTTTTGATAGCGATAGCAGCGCCTACTACGTAAGCCCATTTAGCGTTTTCGAAGGCGATGTTTTGGATTGATTCACAAATTTGGTAAGGGTCGATGCCTTTAGCAGCGCAAATGGCTTTGGCTTCGTCGATATCTTTGATACCGTATGTATTAAGTGCCGCGTTTACTTTATTGATACGACGGTCATAACTTTCAAATAACATAATTCTTTATTTTAATTGATAATTAATAATTGAATAATTTGATACTACTCATGACGTGGATCAATATATTTTGCAGCATTAGCGAAGCGACCATAAGTGCTGGTGCATTTTTTCAGTGCTTCGTTGGCATCCATACCTTTTTTAATCATATCCATCATAGGGCCCATGCGAACAAATTCGTATCCACAAGCTTCGCCGTCTTCGTCCAATGCCATACGGTTAATATAACCTTCGGCCATTTCGAGGTAGCGAACACCTTTGGCTTTGGTTCCGAACATAGTACCAACCTGCGAGCGCAAGCCTTTACCTAAGTCTTCAAGTCCGGCACCAATTGGCAAACCACCTTCAGAGAAAGCTGATTGTGTACGTCCGTAAACGATTTGCAGGAATAATTCACGCATTGCTACGTTGATAGCATCACACACTAAGTCGGTGTTCAATGCTTCGAGGAGAGTTTTACCTGAAAGAATTTCGGCAGCCATAGCCGCAGAGTGAGTCATACCCGAGCAACCGATAGTTTCTACCAATGCTTCTTCGATGATACCATCTTTCACGTTCAAAGTCAGCTTACAGGCACCTTGCTGAGGAGCACACCAACCCACACCGTGAGTCAAACCTGAAATGTCTTTGATTTCTTTAGATTTCACCCATTTGCCCTCTTCAGGTATGGGAGCAGGCCCGTGGTCTGGACCTTTTTTTACAACACACATGTGTTCTACTTCGTGCGAATAAATCATACTTCTGTTATTTAGTTAATATAAAAATAGTTTGATATTCTTTAGGTAAATTTCGTTCTTAGGATGATATAAAATGCATTTTTCCTGTTTTCGAAACCGGGTACAAAAATAGTCATTTTCAGGGAATTTTTTAATGAAATAAAAGTTAAATAACTGACTTTTCGAAACAAACTACTTAGCGTATTTGTTATCCGTGAAAAATAGAATTAATATGTTTAACAATAGAAAAATCCGTTTTATTTTTTTAGTTGTTTAAAACAATTTAACGCAATGTTGCTCTAATTTTGCCAAAAAATATACACCATGATAAGCTTACAGAAAATTGAGAATGTGTACGACCCTAATTTCGGAGATGTATATGATTTATATAATAGTACATTCCCATCGTATCAGCGCAGAACCTGGGCAGGCATCGAAACTGTTTTCAATAAAAAACCTGCATTTAATTGCATGGCTTTAAAATCGGAAGGTAATTTTGCGGGATTACTACATTATTGGAAATTCGAAAAGTTTGTGTATATCGAGCATTTTGCTATTCACCCCGATTACCGCAATCAGGGCATTGGAACAGCGGTTTTAAAGGAGTTTTTGTCGGGTGTTGATTTGCCTGTGGTGCTCGAAACCGAAACACCACGCTCATTGATTTCCAGTCAACGTTTGCATTTTTACGAACGTTTGGGATTTTACATGACTACCAATTTTTACATGCAGCCTCCTTACGAGGGCGGGCAGGTGATGATGTCTATGCTCATAATGTCAAACGATTATCATTATGCCAATAAGCATTTCAATCAGATTAAAAATACCCTTTACAAAGAAGTGTATAAATACGATCCGAAAAAGCATAAATAATTAAACTGAAACGGGACTCATTCGAGTCCCATTTCTTTTGCTATTTCGTGCATGTATTTCACAGCCGCATCGTAATCGTTTGGTATTATTCCATCCAAAATGGCATCTTTAATTTTCATTTTAATATCGCCAACAATGGCACAGGCCGGCAAATTAAATGTTTGCATTATTTCGGCGCCACTTACCGGTGGTTGAAAATTGCGAACCCTGTCTTTTTCTTCAATCTCTTTCAACTTTTTGCGCACCAACTGAAAATTCTCCCTGTATCGTTTTACTTTCTCCTGGTTTTTGGATGTAATATCTGCTTCGCAAAGCATCATTAATTCCTCTATGTCGTCGCCGGCATCGAAAAGTAAACGCCTTATGGCCGAGTCGGTTACTTCGTCCTCGCTTAGTACAATGGGGCGCATGTGCAGCGAAACCATTTTTTGCACGAAACGCATTTTTTCATTTGTAGGTAATTTCATCCGTCTGAATATTTCCGGTATCATTTTTTCACCTACAAAATTATGGTTGTGAAATGTCCAACCCAATCGATTATCAAACCGTTTGGTGCGTGGCTTACCTATGTCGTGCAGCAAGGCAGCCCAGCGTAACCATAAATTATCGGTATGCTGACAAAGTCCGTCGAGTACAGCCAGCGTATGGTAAAAATTGTCCTTGTGCCCAACGCCATCTTTGGTCTCTGCACCTTTCAACGCATATAATTCGGGAAAAATCAATTCAAGAAGCCCGGTTTTTTCCAACAAAATAAATCCTACTGATGGTTTGCGCGAGAGCATAATTTTATTCAGCTCGTCGGCAATGCGCTCTTTCGAAATAATGGCAATACGTTCTTTGTTTCGGGCAATGGCATCAAACGTGTTTTCTTCGAGAAAAAAGCCCAACTGAGCCGAAAAACGAATGCCACGCATCATGCGCAAAGGGTCGTCCGAAAAGGTGATATCCGGATTGAGTGGGGTGCGAATCACAAAGTTTTTCAGGTCGTTCAGGCCATCAAATGGATCTACCAATTCGCCGAAACGGTTTTTATTCAGGCAAATAGCCATGGCATTGATGGTAAAATCGCGCCGGTTTTGGTCATCTTCGAGCGTGCCATCTTCTACAATGGGTTTTCGCGAATCGCGCATGTACGATTCTTTTCGTGCCCCTACAAATTCAACTTCCAGGTCTTTAAATTTTATTTGTGCTGTGCCAAAGTTCTTGAATACAGTGAGTTTTGCCTTTTTACCAAGTGCAGCAGCTACGTGCCCGGCCAGCTCTATGCCACTGCCAAGTGTAACCACATCAATATCTTTCGACGGACGTTTCAGAAATATATCCCGAACGTAACCACCAATAACAAAACACTCCTTCTGTTGTTCGTCGGCTACACGCGAAATCAGTTCGAAAATTTTATCCTGTAAATATTCTTTCATTAATTTATATACCAAAAAACCTTTTACGTTTTGGCTTGCAAAGGTAATATTTTTTAAACAAAAAGTAAAAATAAATGCTTACCTTTGTGACTTTGAAAAATAGAAGTACTTATTTTTATATAAATCATTGAATAATAATAAGATATAATGTATATTGCTAATTTTGAATTTTCAGTTTTTGAGCTTACTATCCTCGGTTTGTTTTTTATTGCTTTCTGCTATCAGCTTTATTTTTATCTGCGATATATAAATGGCGTGCTGGCTTACAAACGTAAACTTAAAAAGTCAAATACCACGCTTCAGTCTTCGCAACCGGGTGTATCGGTTGTAATCTGTGCCCGCGACGAAGCCGATAACCTGCGTAAATTTCTGCCTTATTTTTTAGATCAGGATTATCCCGACTTCGAAATTATTGTAGTGAACGATGGCTCTACCGACGATTCGGAATTGCTGCTTACCAATATGAAGGAAAAATATCCGCGCTTGCGTTCCACCTTTGTACCTTATGGAGCTACCAATTTCAGTACCAAAAAGTTAGCACTCACACTTGGTATTAAAGCTGCCAAATACGACTGGATACTGCTTACCGATGCCGATTGTATGCCCGAAGGTAAATCGTGGATTTCGAACATGGCGCGAAATTTCAATCAGGGTGTGGAGTTTGTGTTAGGCTACGGGCCGTATTTAATTGAAAAAACACCTGTTAACCGCCTGATTACTTACGATACTTTATTTATTGCCCTGCAATATATGGGGTATGCACTCAAAGGGAAACCTTACATGGGCGTTGGTCGCAACTTAGCTTACCGCAAAGAAGTGTTTTTCCGTATGAAGGGATTTGCATCGAACCTGCACCTGCGTTCGGGCGACGACGATTTAATGGTGAATGCTGCTGCCAATGCTTTTAATACAAAGGTGGAAATATCGCCCGAAAGTGTAACCTGGTCCGAACCTAACAAATCGTTGCGTAACTGGCTGTTTCAGAAAGAAAGACATTTATCGGTATCGTCGTTTTACAATGCTAAAAGTAAATTCCGGCTCTCGTTAGAACCCGCCATGCGTGGTTTGTTTTATTTATCGTTTCTGCTTGTTTTGCTGTTTGGCAATATCATTTCGATGATAGCTGCGGGCACATTGTTTTTGATACGCGCTATAAGTCAGTTGATTATTGTTAATAAATCGTCGAAACATTTTGGCGGCAGAAACTATTTTATGTCATTATTTGTTTATGATATATACCTTCCGCTTGTAAGTTTATACTTAGTAACTATTGGTCGCATAGGTTCCAAATCCAAACGAATAGTGTGGAAGTAAAAATGTGATAATGTGTTGATGTGAAAATGAGAAAATGAGAAAATAAGAAAATTAGTTGTAAATATCATAATCCAAAATTTCTTAATCTCTAATTTCTAATTTCTAACTTCTAACTTCTAATTTCTACCTTCTAATTTCTACCTTAAAATATCAAATGAAAAAACAAAAACAAAAATCAAAAAGCGGCAGTACCCGCATTCGTAAATCTGAATTGGTTCGCAATATTATTAATATTTTCAACGAACAACCCGAAGGTACGTTCAATTACAAACAAATCTCTTCTTTGTTGAATATCAAATCCGAGTCGCAACGGATTTTTATCAACCAATTGCTCTACGAATTGTTGGACGAAGATTTCTTAGTGGAAATTTCGCGAGGTAAGTTCAAAGTAAATTCGCGTGGTGGTTATATTACCGGCGTTATTGAACGACAGGGAGTTAAGACATTTCTGCTGCCTGATGATGGCGGCGAACCTGTATTTATTCCCGAACGAAAAACGAATCATGCACTTTTAAATGATAAGGTAAAAGTATTTCTGTATGCCCGACGCAAAAGTCAGGCTCCCGAAGGTGAAGTGGTAGAAATTATCAAACGTGCCAAAGATACTTTTGTAGGAATTCTGCAGGTTTCGGATAATTTTGCTTTTCTTATTTCGGATAATAAAGCCCTCACAACAGATATTTTTATTCCAAAAAACAAACTCAATGGTGGTAAAAACGGACAAAAAGCCGTTGTAAAACTAATGGAGTGGGAGCCAAACCTGAAAAATCCGGTGGGTGAAGTGATTGATGTACTGGGCGAAAAGGGTGATAACACTGTTGAAATGCATGCCATACTCGCTGAATTTGGCTTGCCCTATAAATATCCGGCTGAGGTGGAAGCGGCTGCCGATAAAATAGATGCCGGAATTACGCCCGAAGAAATTGCAAAACGCATTGATATGCGCAAAATTACCACTTTCACCATCGACCCGCGCGATGCAAAAGATTTCGACGATGCTTTGTCGCTTCGGAAACTGCCGAATGGTTTGTGGGAAGTAGGTGTTCATATTGCTGATGTAACGCATTATGTTCGCCCCGGTAGTATTATCGAACGGGAAGCGCAGCAGCGTGCCACATCCGTTTATTTAGTCGACCGCACCATTCCAATGTTGCCCGAGCATTTGTCAAATGGCATTTGTTCGCTTCGTCCGAATGAAGAAAAGCTGACTTATTCGGTTATTTTTCAAATGAATGACAATGCCGAAGTTCAAAAATACGAAATTGCCAAAACGGTTACTTGCAGCGATCGCCGTTTTACTTACGAAGAAGCGCAGCAGGTGATTGAAACAGGAAAAGGAGATTTTGCTGATGAAATTTTTCAGTTGGATAAAATGGCCAAAATGCTACGTGCTAAGCGTTTTGCTACCGGTGCTATTGCTTTCGACAGGGTAGAGGTGAGGTTCGAAATCGACGAAAAGGGCAAACCAACTTCGGTATTTTTCAAAGAACAAAAGGATTCGAACAAACTTATTGAAGAATTTATGTTGCTGGCTAATAAAACAGCCGCTTCACATGTCGGAAAGCCTGGTAAAGGACTGAAAGCCAAAACTTTTGTGTATCGTATTCACGATGTACCTAATCCGGATAAATTGCAGAATTTCTCGCAGTTTATCAAACGATTTGGTTACAATCTGAAAATTTCGGGTAAAAATACGGCTGTTTCATCGTCCATCAACCATTTATTGGACGAGGTACAGGGAAAAAAGGAGCAAAACCTCATTGAAACGCTGGCTATTCGTTCCATGGCAAAAGCTGTATATTCTACCGAGAATATCGGACATTATGGCCTGGCTTTCGATTATTATACGCATTTTACATCACCTATTCGTCGTTACCCCGATATGATGGTGCATCGCCTGCTCGAACGCTATATTTCAGGAGGTAAAAATGTAAACCAACAGGAATACGAAGAGCTTTGTCAGCATAGTTCGGATATGGAACAGCTGGCTTCGAATGCCGAAAGGGCTTCCATTAAGTACAAACAGGTAGAATTTATGTCGGCATTTATCGGCGAAGTGTTCGATGGCGTTATTTCCGGAATTACTGAATGGGGTGTGTATGTGGAGCTTATTGCCAACAAATGCGAGGGTATGATTCCGATTCGCGATTTACACGACGATTATTATACCTTCGACGATAAAAATTATTGCCTCGTTGGTCGTCGGTTCCACAAACGCTACCAGCTTGGCGACGAAATTACCGTAAAAGTTGCCAAAGCCAATTTAGATAAAAAACAACTCGATTTTGTAATTGCCTGATTTGTTTCTTATTTTTTCTTTATGCTAATAAAATCAAAAATACAGCAGCTTGTAGCTCATTACACAGCTTATGTAACTCACTGTTACCGAACCATTCATGCCAATCCCGAACTTTCGTTCTGCGAATACGAAACAGCAGCTTTTGTGTGTTCCGAATTAGATAAAATGGGTATTGAATACCGTAATGGAATTGCCGGTACGGGTGTACTTGGTATTATTAAAGGAAAAAATCCGGATAAAAAAACAATTGCCCTGCGTGCCGATATGGATGCGCTGCCGGTGTGCGAAGCGGTTGATATTGCCTGGAAATCGAAAAACGAAAATGTAATGCATGCCTGCGGACACGATGTGCATACGGCCTGTTTAATGGGTGCTGCTCAAGTGCTCAATGCTATCCGCGATGATTTTGAAGGAACTGTCTTGCTCGTTTTTCAGCCCGGCGAGGAAAAAGCGCCCGGCGGAGCACGACTTATGCTCGAAGCTGGTGTGTTCGACAATTACAAACCCGATTTAATACTGGCTCAGCATGTTTCGGTTGATTACCAAACTGGTACTATGGGCTTCAGGTCGGGAAAAATTATGGCTTCGGCCGACGAAATTCATGTGAAAGTTCGCGGTAAAGGCGGACATGGTGCTTTGCCGCATTTGGTAAACGACACCGTATTAGCCACTGCCCAAACCCTGGTTGCACTACAGCAGGTTCGTAGTCGCCTGTGTCATCCGCTTACGCCTATGGTGCTCACCTTTGGTAAGTTGATAGCTGCCGGTGCACAGAATATTATTCCACACGAAGTGCAACTATCAGGTACTTTACGCACTATGGATGAAACGTGGCGACAAGAAGCGAAACAACACATACGTCGCATAATTACCGACACAACAGCTGCTTACGGTTGTACAGCCGAAATTGAAATGCCCGACGGATATCCCTGTGTGGTTAACGATGAACTAATTACTACTCAGGCAAGAAACTTTGCTGCCGAATGGGTAGGAGAGGAGCACATTGTTGAATTGGAAACCCGAATGACATCCGAAGATTTTGCATTTTTTACCCAACAATATCCGGCTACCTTTTATCGGTTTGGGGTGAAAGGCGAAATTAATATGCATACCGGAGGACTTCACAGCGCCGATTTTATGATCGACGAGAGTGCATTACCTACTGGCTTTGGCGGTATGGCGTGGCTGGCTTATAGGTTTCTTAACTCATAACTCTATCCATTTCTACTTTATTATTTAATTTGTAGTTTTTCGCCTGTTTTTAATATTTCAATTGCAAATGGGTTGTTTGATTGTAAATCATGATTTGATTGAGGACGTGGTTCAATCCGGTTATCAATACAAGATGCAAGAAGCATTAATTTAACTTGATTAATGTTTTTTATTGCTTTGCCATTGCTCACATTAATCATTAATCATTAATCATTAATCTTGGTCTGTAAACGTAGCCATTTTAAATCACTTTTATTCATTTCGGTTTCTGAAATTATTCTATTTTCTTTTATATCGTCTTCGCTTAATTGCAACAATATTTTTTGTTCGGCACTAAGATATATTTTATCTGCAACTACAGAGCTATTATCTACAATTTTAAAAATGGCATTCAAATAATCACGATTTGAAATTGTGATTAATTTATCAATAATGCTATTACGAATTTATATCTGTTTGATTCATAAATAAATGATTTTATTATTTGTTACATTCACGACACAAATATACAATATTCCAACTCAAAAAAACAAGAGTGCTCGATGTGATGATAAGTTGATGATATGATGATGATAGTTTTATAGCATTTTTGGCAGAGCCTATGGAACAAGCCGTTCAACGGTAGCGTATATCTACCTAATAAATACCTTCAGGTATTACCTAATCCGCCACCATCCGCTTTATCAGCTGTTAAGTGTTTATAAAACAAATCCCTATACTCTTCTGTAAAAGCGCCTATCTCCGCCGGTGGGCGGACAGGCAGTCGACTGACGGAGGTTGAGGGCAGACTTTTAGTTGGTGTTCGGGGCGCATACGATTGTATTAATTTTTTATTCGTTTAATAACCATTTCCATACTGGTAGTACACTAATATTTAAACCATTTTCAGTTAGTTGCATTTCGGTATCAAATGTAATTAGCAGGCAGGTTTTTAGTTCGTATACTTCCGATAGTTTCAGTAATGCTTTTACTTCACGTAGTCGGGTAGCGTCGTTCGATAAGTCGTAGGCCACCTGAATGGCAATGCCCTGTTTCGGGATAAAAAAGTCAACCTCAACGTTCTTGTTGTAAAAGAACAAATCGTCGTCATATTTTTTTTTAAGATGAATGGCAACAATATTTTCAAGCAACTTGGTTTCGGGGTCGAACAAAAAATTGTTCAGTAATCCATTGTCAAAGAAATAACGTTTCTTAAAGGTCTCTTTATCGCTTAGTTTATCCGAAAAATTCGACACGCCGAAAACTAAATACGAATCGGTCAGATATTGAAGGTAATCTACCAGTGTATTGCGGGCAATGGTGGTGCCGGTAGTGTCTACAATGTTTTTAAGGCGCGACAATGACGTGGGTTGCATCACACTTTCGGATAGTTTCTTTACCAAAACCCTGATGGCATTCTCATTCCGGATGTCGTTACGGGTAATGATATCACCCAGTAATATTTTCTGATAGATGGCATTAAGCCAACTACGCTTATCGCGTATCGAAAATGATTCGGCAAAACCACCCGAATAAAAATATTCCACAAAGTGTTTTTTTACCTGAATATGCATATCGGTATATTCCCAATTTTTATGCAAACTCACCCCTCGATAGCTTAAATATTCACTGAACGAAAAAGGAAAAACTTCGTAAGCTATAAATCTGCCGCCCAGGGTTGTATATATATCTTTACTGAGCATTTGGGCATTACTACCAGTTACATATACCTTGTAGCGAGAATCTGCTAACCGGCGTGCAAACTTTTCCCAACCTGATACATTTTGTATTTCGTCCAAAAAAATGACGGGCTGTCCATCATACATTTCCCGATAAGCATCCAGTATTAGCCCCAGTTCGGAGGCCTTAATCGGAGCAATGCGCTCATCTTCAAAATTAATATACAGCACATCTTCCAGTTGCATTTCGCCTTTTCGGATGGCATCATGTATGAGTTGATACATCAGATACGATTTCCCGGCCCTACGCAATCCGATAAATACATAATTCTCCGTGGGTTCAAGTACATAAGGACGTTGTACTAATTCAATTTTTGATATTTCATGCTGTTTTTCTGCTATCAACCGTTTTAGTAATGCCTTTTCCATGCTGTTTTCTTTTTTATTGCTGCAAAAATACAATTATTTATCAATATACTGAACAATAAATCAATTTTATTTGCATGTTCGTTGGATAATAATTACACTTTCCCAAACTCGGCATACATTAACTTGCTGAGGCTAAAGGTTGTATAATACGCTTTCCTGAGCCTGTCCAAGCACTCTTCCGTAAGTGTTTTTAAACAATTACAACTATGTCTCCTTTTTCCGAATATCTTCCTCTATAAAAACTTATGTGTTTCTGATATCTTCTGCTTACCACTAACCTTATAAACCTTATAACTTTATGAACTTTATAACTGCCCGAAGGGCAACCCGCCACCTATACCCATACCACAACCACCAAAATATTAGTTTATAGTTTGTAGTGTTTAGTTTATAGAAAACCTGCCTTTAATACGTAAAACCAAACAACCACAAAGGAATTTGATTACCATAACCAAATTCAATATTGTCGACCGCTACAAAGGCATTGTCGACTCCTGATATTTGCTTTTTAGTTTTATTTTTACCTCCAATTTCTATCAGGTATTTCTCTGAAACCAAAAAATCTACTTCATTACCAAACTGAATATCGCTCCGCACACGTACCTGATTCATAAAAAACGATTCGCGTACACTTCCAATATTTGTGTCGGCTCCGGCCAGCGCATAAGCGTAATTTGGATTTCCGATATAAACTTTATCGGGTTTTGTTAGCTGCTTTATGCCAGTTGTTACTTTTGTAAGCAGCAGTACTGCTTCGGCTTTACTTAAATAGTATAGATAATTTAGCAAACTTATTCGTGTAATGCCAATATCATTGCTAAGCTGACTAACATTGGGTGTATAGGGTACTAAACTGGCTAGCACTGCAAATAGACGTTTAATTTTTACTACCGAATAATAATCTATTCGTTCTATTGCCGGCAAGTCCTGTTCTATAATTGTATTTAAGGTTGATAATAGCCGCAAGGGATACATTTCTTTGTCTTCTTTATAGTACGGAAAATAGCCGTAACGCAGATACTCGCCGAAAGCTACAAGAGGTTTAATCCGACTGTTTATTGTTTGTGAATATACGGTATGATTCGATAGAATTTGTTCAAAACTAAGCGTAGTAAACTTTTCGCCATACTCATATTCAATGAACTCTCTGAAAGAAAGACCATAAAGATGATACATAATAACCCTGCGACTTAAATCGGCTTCACCTTTATATACTTCGAGTAACGACGAACCGGTAAAAACAATTTTCAATTCGGGATAACTATCGTAAATATTTTTTATTTCACGTGACCAGCCTGTGTAATTATGTACTTCATCAAGATACAAAACTTTGCCACCTTGTTTAGTAAACTCTTCAGCCATGTATGTTAGCGTATGGGTTGAGAACCATAAATTATCTAACGAAGCATATAAAACCTCCTGCCCCGGGTTGGTATAGTTTAATTTTATATGTTGAAGCAGAAGGGTAGTTTTGCCTGTTCCCCGTGAACCTACAATAGCTATTAATCGGTTTTGCCAACGAATTTCGTCGTACAAATATCGCTTAAAGCCAGTATCAACTCTACTGAGTTGTTTGTAAAAAACTGTATATAACTGTTGCATAGCTTACTTTATATTGATACGGCAAAGATACACAATTGTTTTTTATAAAATACAATTTGAATGTGTTTTTGTATTATTTAAAATACAATTTTCAACCTATAACCATACAAAAACCTCCAGTTTATCCCAATCTTCCCATTTACCATTTACCATTCTTGGCAAGCAAAGCAGCATAGCCGAGCGAACCATTTACCTCTAATATTGTATTTCTCTATCATAAACTCCTTCCCCGGAAAAACAACCTCCTTCACATACCGCATAAAATCAACGGGATTTTTCAACTGCTTTAAATGTAATAGATGCGTTGCTGTGCCGCTCGTGGGAGCACTACGTTTTATTAGGCATTAAAATTTAACCATTTGTAAGCAGGAGTGAGATTTACAATGAATTTATTTACTTCAATTTGTTCCTCTTTATCCCAGGTAATAAGTAGTAGGTTGCTGCATTTTAATTCAGTTGCAGCTTCAATTAAAGCTTCTAACTCACGTTTAAGCGTTTTTGGATTTGTTATATCATAACAAACCTGTATCAACTGTTCAATCTGATGACCTTTTCGAAGTAGAAAATCAATTTCACGATCGTTACGCGAGCGGTAATAAAATAAATCTAATTCCGGATTGTAATTCCGTCGAAATAGTTCAACAAACACAAGATTCTCGAGCAATCGACCATAATTGGGTGATAATTCAAACGAACGTGCTTGTACAAAACCATTATCAATGATATAAATTTTTTGCGATGTTTTTTTGTGATTTTTAATTTTTGGATCGTAGCGTGTTAAATGCTGAAATAGATAAGGCTCCTGCTAATAACCAATAAACTTTTGCACCGTAGCTACACTATTAGTTTAGAGTTGATGCCATTTCGTGCGATAATAGCTTGGAGTTTGAGCTTGTAATTACAAGGTTTACACCACGGCGGTATAGCTTGTTAACCCATAATTTCCAGTCCGGAAGAGCAACTGCAATGCCATAACAGACTTACCTGCTCTACGGGGACCCGTAATAAGTTTAATAAGCGTAGTACTTAAATATTCAGTTTTTGTTGTATCAAAAAATAGTAACCTGCCTGCCGCACTTGTCTACCTTGGGTAGAGGTAGGTCCGCGTAACCATTTCTGATATGTTGTGTTAAAATCACAAACAAAACACTGCATATAGTGGCACTGATTTTATATTGTTCTCAAAACCAAAGTTTTTGGACGAAATACGAATAGCATATTCAGGATTATACATTGAAATGTAAACAGATAAGCTTTTCGACTTCACATTTTCAGATGCCTTTACTTCGCACGGAATTATCCCCTGTTCGTTCGAAAGCAGAAAATCCACTTCGGCTTCGTTGCCCGAACGCCAATAGTACAATTTCTTATTGCTCGAAACAAATTCCTGTGCCACATAATTTTCAGTGAGTGCGCCTATAAACTTAAAATTTTTATTCTGTAATATATCAAACTGAGTAATTCCGGCCTTATGTACCAATAAGCCTACATCGGAATGATAAAGTTTAAAGCCGGATTTGTTTTTATCTGAATGCAACGGACGCACAGGGTTGGATATAACAGGACAATACAATAATAAGCCTGCTTGCAGCAACCATTCTATAGCCGTTTCAAACTTCTGTTTATTGCCGTTATCTTCCACTAATTTATATCTGAATTTTTTTTGATCCTGTGCAAGTTGTTCATTTATTGAGTTATATACTTTTAATATTTTTATCGAATTAATATTTTCCGAATATTTTGCCATATCGGCCATGTAGCCGGTTATTATGCCCTCTTTTATAGTGTAAAGCTGATTGTTAACCTGCATATTGTTCTCAATATATTGCTTTACAACAGCAGGCATTCCTCCCACAAACAGATAGGTTTTATAAAGCATAATTGCTTTTTCGTGAAGAATCGTAATTAATGACGTATTTTGATGAAAAGATGCACGAATCTTTTCACAAAGCATTTTTTCGCCTATTGCCCACAAAAACTCCTCGAAATCTACAGGGTACATATATTCTATTTGCACTTTTCCCACCGGAAATGCTGTTTGTAGTCGATTTATTTTTACACCAAGCAAACTGCCGGCACATACAATTCTGTATTTTATGTTGTGTTCGGCAAAAAATTTTAATGCCAATATTGCCTTTTCACACTCCTGAATTTCATCGAAAAACAATACCGTATTATCAACATCAATTTTTGTCCCAAAATAGACTTCAATATTGCTGATTACTTCGTGTGGATGTAACGAACTTTCGAAAAATGACTTGAAAATTTCGTTTTGCATGAAATTAATTTCAATGGTCTGTGCAAAATTTTCGTGGCAAAATTTCGTGGCAATAAATGTTTTTCCGGTTTGCCGGGCTCCTATTAGCATTAGTGGCAATGCATTTTTATTGCTTTTCCATTGCTCAAAAACCTGTACTATTTTTCGGTATATAAGTGCCATTTTTATTTATAAATCAATTTTATTCGTACTATTATTATTGATTTGCAAATATAATACAATTTCGCCGGTATTCATTCTTTACTTTAAAACTTTACGAACTTTACAACCTTACAAACCTTACAAACCTTACAAACTTTACAACCACTTGCCATTTATGAAATTTAATAGTACGCTGATTTTCGCTGATTTAGCGGAAAAGAACGGATTAAAAAAAGATTATTCCCCGATAAATTGGAGAGGATTTTGTTGCAAATTTCTGAAAATCATTTCGATATATCGAATCGAAGATCAGCGTAGCTAAATTGAAATCAGCTTTTCATCCGCTTTATCAGCGTTTATCCGCGTAACCATTAACCTTATAACTTTATGAACTTAATAACCATTTACAACTAAACAAGTTTACCCAATATATCTCCCGCACTCATTTCCATTTTCGAAAATGCAAACCACCGTTTACCCAAATCCTTCAACGATGCACCAATATGATAAACTGTATGATTGTCAATAATCAGGAAACGGTCATGCGACTTTTTGAAAACCTCTACCACAACTGGCGGATATTGTTTGTTGTGTTTTTCGATATCACATTGTAATTGCTTGTCCAATTTTTCTGTGTATATCGTAGCTTTCACCTTATTATTT
>Ga0209398_1000193_pt1 | contig 44430 bp, 32 predicted proteins | sample AshMeaBigSpring_FD_184125 | JGI IMG/M metagenome (GOLD analysis project Ga0209398, IMG submission 184125) | Groundwater microbial communities from Big Spring, Nevada to study Microbial Dark Matter (Phase II) - Ash Meadows Big Spring (SPAdes)... | ecosystem: Environmental > Aquatic > Deep...
CGCCCGGTGCGGGTGATTCGAGGGGGTCAGGTCCATGTTTTCGGCCGGCGCGTGGGGGAATGGCCGAGCGGTTCCGCCGAAAAATGGACCCGACCCCGCCCGGTGCAGACCTCGCCCTGTGAACGGTTACGCTCTGCGCGGTCACGCGGGCTTGGCGGAATTCGGCGACGGGCGGCCGGCGCGGGATCGGGGGTGATCGGGTGGAGAGCGGTACGCGGCAGCCGCCTGTCCTGGGCATGTTTCACGCGCAGGTCGCGGGCTGGCTGATCGACCGCTTTGGCGCGCCGACTGAGGCCCAGCGGCGGGGATGGCCGGCGATCGCGGCGGGGCGGGACACCCTGATCGCGGCTCCCACCGGCTCTGGCAAGACGCTCGCGGCCTTCCTGGTCTGCATCGACCGCCTGCTGCGGCGGGGGCTGGAGGGCACGCTGCGGGACGGAACCCATGTGGTCTATGTTTCGCCGCTGAAGGCGCTCAGCAACGACATCCACCGCAACCTGCAGGTTCCGCTCGAGGAAATCTGCCACAGGCTGGCCGCCTCAGGTCACGCGCCGCCGCCGATCCGCGTGGCGGTGCGGACCGGCGACACGCCGCCGGGTGAGCGGCAGGCGATGCTCCGTCGTTCGCCGCACATCCTGGTGACGACCCCCGAATCGCTCTACCTGCTGCTCACGTCCGTCCGCGGGCGCGGGTTGCTGGAGGGCGTGGGAACGGTGATTGTCGACGAGATTCACGCCCTGGCGCGTGACAAGCGAGGGTCGCATCTGGCGCTCACGCTGGCACGGCTGGACGCCCTGGGCGGCCGGCGGCCCACGCGGATCGGTTTGTCGGCCACCCAGCGGCCGATCGACGAGATGGCCCGATTCCTGGTGGGATCGCCTGGGGTCGACGGGGCCGGCCGTCCGGACTGCGAGCTGGTGGACGTGGGCCACGAGCGGCACCTGGACCTGTCGGTCGAGGTGCCGCCGAGCGAGCTGGACGCCGTCTGCTCGCAGGAGCGTTGGCAGGAAATCTACCAGCGGCTGGCCACGCTGATAGGGCAGCATCGCAGCACGCTGGTGTTCGTCAACACGCGGCGGTTGGCGGAGCGGGTGGCGCACCAGCTGGCCGAGACGCTGCACGCCGACGTGGTGGCCAGCCATCACGGCAGTCTCTCACGCGAGTTGCGGCAGAGTGCCGAGCAGCGCCTGAAATCGGGGAGGCTCAAGGCGATCGTGGCGACCGCCTCGCTCGAGATGGGCATCGACGTCGGCTACATCGACCTGGTTTGCCAGATCGGTTCGCCGCGTTCCATCGCGACGTTTCTGCAGCGGGTGGGCCGGTCCGGGCACTCGTTGCGGGCGGTCCCCCGCGGGCGGCTGTTTCCCCTGACCCGCGACGAGCTGATCGAATGCCTGGCGCTGGTCCGCGCCGTGGGCCGGGGCGAGCTGGACCGGGTCGAAATGCCGCGCGCTCCGCTGGATATCGCGGCCCAGCAGATCGTGGCCGCGGTCGCTTGCGAGGAATGGGCGGAGGATGAACTGTTCGCCCTGCTCCGCCGGGCCTGGCCGTACCACGATCTTGCGCGAAGCGACTTTGACGACCTCGTGCGGCTGTTGAGCGAGGGGATCGCACCAGGTTTGCCGCGCGGCCGGCACCTGCACCGCGACGCCATCGGGACCCGGCTGCGGGCCCGCCGCGGGGCCCGGCTCGCGGCGCTGACCTCCGGCGGGGCGATTCCCGAGACGGCGCAGTACCGCGTGATCACGGAACCGGAGGGCACGCTGGTCGGCCTGGTGGACGAGGATTTTGCGATCGAAAGCATGGCCGGCGACGTGTTCCTGTTGGGCAACAACTCCTGGCGCATCCGTTACGTGCGCAACGGGGAAGTGACGGTCCGTGACGCCGACGGGGCGCCGCCCAGCATTCCGTTCTGGTTCGGCGAGGCGCCGGGACGCACGTTCGAGCTGTCGCGGGAGGTGTCACGGCTGCGCGGCGAGGTCGCCCAGCGCGTGGTCGCGGCCGGCGTCCCCGCCGGGACGGCGGACAGGGCCGCCCAGGACGCCGGCGGGGTTGACGCGCGGCCCCCGGTCGCGCCGCAAGTTGCCGCGTGGCTCGCGGAGGGGTGTCGCTGCAGCCAGGCCGCCGCGCTTCAGGCGGTGGCTTACGTGGCGGCGCAGCAGGCGGCGATCGGGCTGGTGCCGACCGCCGAGCGGATCGTTTTTGAGCGGTTTTTCGACGAATCGGGCGGGATGCAACTGGTGATCCATGCGCCGTTGGGTGCCCGCGTCAATCGGGCCTGGGGATTGGCCCTGCGCAAGCGTTTTTGTCGCTCGTTTGATTTCGAGCTGCAGGCCAGCGCGGACAATGACGGCATCGTGTTGTCCCTGGGACCGCAGCACAGCTTCCCGCTGGAAAGCCTGATGCGGATGCTGACGCCCGACAACGCGCGACCGCTGCTGGAGCAGGCCGTGCTGGCGGTGCCGATGTTCCAGGTCCGCTGGCGGTGGAACGTGACGCGGGCCCTGGCCGTCTTGCGGCAGCGCGGCGGCCACAGAGTTCCGCCTTACCTGCAGCGGTTCCAGTCGGACGACCTGTTGGCCGCCGTCTTTCCGCAGACGGTCGGCTGCCTGGAGAACCATTCGGGCGACATCGAGGTTCCCGATCATGCCCTGGTGCGGCAGACGATGCACGACTGCCTGCACGAGGCGATGGACCTGCGGCGCTGGCTGGAGGTGCTGGAGGCCGTGCAGGCGGGCCGCGTGCAGCTGGTGGCGCGGGACACGCGCGAACCGTCGCCCTTCAGCCACGAACTGCTCAACGCCAGCCCCTATGCCTTCCTGGATGGAGCCGCCCTCGAGGAGCGGCGCACGCGGGCCGTGCGCACGCGCCGCTCGTTGTCGGCATCCGAGCTGACGAACCTTGGCCGGCTGGACCCCGAGGCGATCGCCCAGGTGCGGGCCGAGTCCTGGCCGGTGGTGCGCGACGCGGACGAGCTGCACGAGGCGTTGATGGAACTGGTGGCGCTCGTCCCCTCCGAGGGCCAGCCGTGGCGGGCCTGGTTCGACGCGCTCGTGCAAGCCGGCCGTGCCACGCGCGTCGCGCGCACGGACGGGTCGTGGTTGTGGGTGGCCGCCGAGCACTGGCCGCTGGTGGCATCGGTTTACACGGGGGCCTGTGCCCAGCCGCCCGTATCTCTGCCCGCTGCGCTGCAGGTGTCCTGGGAGTCGGCCCAGGCGGTGGTCCAGCTGGTCCGGGGCCGCGTGTCCCACAGCGGCCCGGTGACGGCCGCAGCCCTGGCCGGCGTGTTGGGGTTGCGCACGGAACAGGTGGATGCGGCGCTCGAGGCCCTCGAAGGGCAAGGTGGCGTGCTGCGCGGCAGCTTCACCCCGGCGGTCGGGGCGGATGCGCAGCCGCCGGACGCGGCGCGTGCGACGCGCACGCCGCATACGGTCGAGTGGTGTGACCGGCGGCTGCTGGCCCGCATCCACCGCCTGACGCTGGAGGGGCTGCGCCGTCGCATCCGGCCGGTGTCTCCGCAGCTGCTGCTCCGCTATTTGGTTCGCCGCCATGGCCTCTTGGGCGGCGAGCTGTGGGGTGGCGCCGCGGCCGTGCGCGAGGCGGTCGGCCTGCTCGAGGGATTTCAGGCCCCGGCCGGCTCGTGGGAGCCGCACCTGCTGGCCGCGCGGCTTGCGGCGTACGACCCCGCCTGGATGGACCAGCTGTTCCACGCGGGGGAACTGGTCTGGGGACGCCTGCGGCCGCCGCTGCGCGACCCCGAGCAACGGCTGCGGATCGCGGCCTTGACCCGGTCGGTTCCGGTCAGCCTGATGCTGCGCGAGGATCTTCCCTGGCTGCTGCCCGCGGATCGGCAGGCGGACGAGACGGCGCTGCGCAGCAACGCCCAGCTGGTGTGGCAGACGCTCAGGCAGCGCGGGGCGCTCTTCTGGCAGGAACTGCGGACATTGACGCAGCTCCTGCCCGGCCACCTGGACGAGGCCCTCCGCGAACTGGCCGCGCTGGGGCTGGTCACTTCGGATCACTTCGGGCCGGTTCGCGCGATCGTCGGTCACGGGCGCACGTCGCGCAGGACGCGGCGGGCGGGCGGTGAGGAGCGTGCCGGGCGGGGCACCGCCACCGCGTCGCCCGGGCGTTGGTGCCTTTTCCCTGGCCCCGTGGACCAGCTGCCACGCGCCGAGGTGCGCGAGCGGTGGTGCCGGCTGCTCCTCCGCCGCTACGGCGTCGTCTGCCGCGATCTGCTGGTCCGCGAGACCGCCGCTCCACCCTGGCCGGAGCTGGTCAAGGTGCTCCGTACGCTGGAACTGCGGGGTGAGGTCCGCGGCGGGCGGTTCGTGGCGCAGCTTGCCGGAGAACAGTTCGCCTCGGAAGAGGCGGTGGAAGAACTGCGGCGGCTGCACGAGGAAGATCCGCCCGAGCCCTGGGTGGTGATCTCCGCGGCGGATCCGCTGAACCTTGTCGGGCTGCTGACGCCGGAGAGTACCCGCGTACCGGGCGTGCACGCCCACACGCTGATCCTGCACCGCGGCCAGTGCCTGGCCACGCGCCGAGCCGGGCGCGTCGAGTTCCTCGTGTCGCCGCCTGCGGAAGAGCGGGCGGCCATGGTCCGGGCCCTGGCCACCGGGCGACGGCTGACGGAGGAGGCACGGCCGGCGCAGCTGCCGGTCCACCCAGCGTGAGGCGGGGTAACCGTTCACCGGCCGGGGTCTGGTCCATTTTTCGGCCGATCCGCCCGACCCCGCGAAGACGCGCGGGCCGAAAACATGTACCTGACCCCTTCGAATCACCATGCGGCACGCCCACGGCCGGGGTCTGGTCCATTTTTCGGCCGATCCGCCCGACCCCGCGAAGACGCGCGGGCCGAAAACATGTACCTGACCCCTTCGAATCACCATGCGGCACAGGGATAATGCCCGCAGTCGGGCGGATCGGCGGCGTTTTTTTCCTGGAGGACTGCACAATGAATCGTCCCCGCGGTGCGCGGCTCGCGTCGGTTGGCTCGATCTCCCTGGGGATGCTGCTGTTGGCAACCTGTGCACCGGCCGCGCACGACGCCGTGACAGATCCCGCGCAGGCGGGCCCCGATTTCGCCGTGCAGGGGGAGTATCGGGGGCAGTGGGACGCCGGGGAGGGTCTGCGGGATGCCGGGGCGCAGGTGATCACGCTGGGCAACGTCACGTTTCAGCGGGTGCTTTACGCGGGCGGGCTGCCCGGCGACGGCTGGAAGCGGGGCGATCCGCTCCAGCGGGCGGACGGGCAATCCGCAGGCGACCAGACGAAGTTCTCCGCCCCGACCTGGTCGGCCGTGGCGGCCGACGGAAGACTCACGGTGACCGGCGCGGATGGCTCGCCGCGGGGACAATTGACACGCCTCGAACGGCGCAGCCCCACGTTGGGGGCTGCACCACCGCCGGGTGCGAGGGTGCTGTTTGACGGTACGGCGGCCGACGCGTTTCCCGGGGCCCAGGTGACGGCCGACGGTCTGCTGCTGGCCGGCTGTGAGAGCCAGGCCCGCTTCGGCGATCACACGCTGCACCTCGAGTTCCGCACGCCGCTGAAGTCCACGGCGCGGGGTCAGGCGCGGGGCAACAGCGGCGTCTACCTGCAGAGCCGCTACGAGATTCAGATTCTCGATTCGTTTGGCCTGGAAGGGCAGAATAACGAATGTGGCGGCATCTACGCGGTCGCCGCGCCGCTGGTCAACATGTGTCTTCCCCCCTTGGCCTGGCAAACGTACGACATCGACTTCAAGGCAGCCCGCTACGACGAGCGCGGCCAGAAGGTGACCAACGCCCGCGTCACGGTCCGCCACAACGGGGTGTTGATCCACGACGACCTCGAATTGCCCGGCGCGACGCCGGGCAAACGCGGCGAGGGACCGCAAGGCGACGCGCTCTACCTGCAGGGACACGGCAACCCCGTGGTCTTCCGCAACATCTGGGTGGTGGAGAAGCAGGGTGCGTGAAGCTGTCCATCGTCATCCCCGCGTTCAACGAGCAGCGGTTTCTGCCGCGGTGCCTGGCGAGCATTGATGCGGCCCGCGCGGAACTGGGCGCCGCCTGCGAGACAGCGGGCCTGGCCCTGGAAGTGGTCGTCTGCGACAACAATTCCACGGACGCGACGGCGGAGCTGGCCCGGGCGGCCGGGGCCCGCGTGGTCTTTGAGCCGGTCAACCAGATCTCGCGGGCTCGCAACGCGGCGGCGCGTGCCGCCCGCGGCGATTGGCTCTTGTTCATCGATGCCGATTCGCGGTTGCACGCCGCCACGCTGGCCGAGATGCTGCGGGCCGCCCGCAGCGGCCGCTTCGTCGGCGGCGGGGCCCGCGTCCAGCTGGACGGCGCCCCCTGGTGGGGACGCTGCTGCGTGGCCGTCTGGAACGGCATCTCGCGGACCTGTAACTGGGCGGCCGGCTCGTTCCTCTTCTGCCGGGCGGACGTCTTCCAGCAGCTGGGCGGCTTCAGCGAGGAGTACTACGCGGCGGAGGAACTGGAGCTGAGCAGCCGGCTGAAGCGCTGGGGGCGGTCCCAGGGGTTGCGGTTCGTGATCCTGCGCGGACAGCCGCATGTCAGTTCGGGGCGCAAGTTCGAACTGTACAGCACCCGCGAAATCCTCACGCACGTCATTCGCTCGCTGCTCCGCTACGGGCACACGGTCCGCAGCAAGAAGGAGCTGGATTTCTACTACGACGGCCGGCGGTGACCCGCCGCCGCGGTAGGTGGCCGCGGTACATGGTGAGCCGCACGGCGCTAGCCGCCGGTTTCTCGGGAAAAATACGCGCGTACTTCCCGGGCGGCGAAACCGGCTTGCGAGTTTCCGGGAGGGCGAACATACCGATTCGAAAACTCTTCACCCTCCCGCCGGGAGGGTCGAAGGCGAGGCACGAGCCTTCGGGGAAAGTGCGCGTGCGCGAGGGTGTTGGCTTCGCAGACGCCACGGCCGTTCGTTCCGCGCAGCCGCCCCTCCCCGGCCGTTCGTGCCTCACGGCCGACCCTCCCAGGGGGAGGGTGAAGGCGCCGCGGCGCACCAAGGGGTCAGGCACATTTTTCGCATTCTTCGGCGGGAGCGTTCCACGACGCCGCGCGATCTTGGCGAAAAAAAAGTGAGCCAAGCCCCGGCCCGTGATCGGTTAAACGGCCGGGCACGCACGGCGGGCGCGAGCCACCGGCCGCTTGCCGCCGGTGGGTGATCGGCGATAATACGGGCCCGACTCGGGAGCCGCGAAAACGAGCGGCGATCGGTGACCGGCACGGCCCACCCGCGGCTTCGTCTTGCCGCCCGATGCCGAGTCTTCACGTACCGCACCCTGGGAGCCGCTTGCGCCATGTCAGCCAGAATCGCAGCCGGGATCATCGGCACCGGGTTTATCGGACCAGCCCACGTCGAGGCGGCGCGGCGCTTGGGCAACGTTCAGTTCGTGGCCCTGGCCGAAGCCGGCGAGAATCTGGCCCGCGCCAAGGCCGACGCCCTGGGGATTCCCCGCGCCTTTGGCGACTATCACCAGCTGCTGGCCGATCCGGAAGTCCAGGTCGTGCACAACTGCACGCCGAACCACCTGCACTTCCAGGTCAACCGGGATATCCTGGCCGCCGGCAAGCACGTGATCAGCGAAAAGCCGCTGGCGATGACGGCCGCCGAAAGCCGGGAACTGGTCCGCCTCGCGCGGCAGTCGGGGCGGATTCACGCCGTCGACTTCAACTACCGCTATTACCCCCTCGTGCAACACGCCCGCGAAATGGTCAAGCAGGGGGACGTCGGCGAGATCTTCGCGATCCACGGGTCGTACCTCCAGGACTGGCTCTATCTCGCGACCGACTGGAACTGGCGGTTGGTGCCGGAGCTGTCCGGGGACAGCCGCGCGATCGCCGATATCGGCAGCCACTGGTGCGACTTGCTGCAGTTCATCACCGGCTTGACGATCACCCGCGTCTGTGCCGACCTGCGGACGGTGCACAGGACGCGGATGAAGCCCAAGCAGCAGGTGGAGACGTACGCCGGCAAGCAGCTGACGCCCAGCGACTACGAACCGCAAGAGATCAACACGGAGGATTACGCCTCGGTGCTGTTCGAGCTGTCCAACGGCGCCCACGGCGTATTCACGGTCAGCCAGGTCTCGGCGGGCCGCAAGAATCGCCTGTACTTCGAGATCGACGGCTCGCGCTGTGCCCTGGCCTGGGACCAGGAGAGCCCGAACGAGATGTGGATCGGCTACCGCGAAAAGGCCAACGAGGTGCTGGTCAAGGATCCGGCCCTCTTGCACGCGGCGGCCCGCGAGTACGCCCACTATCCGGGCGGGCATCCCGAGGCCTATCCGGATGGACCCAAGAACCTGTTCCGCAACGTCTACCGCGCCGTGGCACGCGGCCAGATGCCCCTCGCGCCGGACTGGAGCACCTTCGAGGACGGTCACCGGGCCGTGGCGATCTGTGCCGCCGTGCTGGCGAGTCACCGGTTGCAGAGCTGGGTGGCGGTGGATTCCTGACGGCACGGCTTGACGCGGGCCGCTGCGCGTGAGCCGGCGTTCGGACGAAGTGGCGACGAACCAGGGCCCAACCTCCGCTCCGACCGAGGACCGGGCCGAAATGGACCGGGCCGAAATGGACCGGGATGATCCTGGGAGGCACAGGGGGGCGGCGCCGTATCACGGCGCAAACGGCCTGCCTGCCGGCCCGGTCCCACCGCCCAAGAAGCAGAAGGTGCGGGCTGCCGCTGATCCGCGCCTGCGTTTGAGGATCATGGCCGTTCCTGTGGCGGCTGCCTGGGTGGCGACTTGAAGCGGACGTTGAGCCCCAAGAATGACGGACGAACACGGGAGGAGACCAGCGATGCCAGGTGGAATTTGCAATGTAGCCCTGATCGGAACCAAGTTCATGGGCCGCGCCCACTCCAATGCGTACCTGAAGGTGGGCAAGTTCTTTGAGCTGCCGCTGCAGCCCGTGATGCACACGGTGGTGGCTCGCAATGCCCAGGAACTGGAGGCATTTGCCCGCCGCTGGGGATGGCAGAACTGCTCGACCGACTGCCGGTCGGTCGTCGGCCAGCCGGAGATTGATCTGGTGGACGTCGTCACGCCCAACAACGTCCACGCGGAGCATGCGGTGGCGGCGCTGGAGGCTGGGAAGCACGTGGCCTGCGAGAAGCCGCTGGCCCACACCCTGGACGACGCCCGCCAGATGGTGCAGGCTGCCGCCCGCGCCAAGGGAAAGACATTCGTCTGGTACAACTACCGCCGTTGCCCGGCCGTGGCCCTGGCCCATCAACTGTGCCGCCAGGGCCGGCTGGGCCGCATCTACCAGATCCGCGGCTGCTACCTGCAGGACTGGGCTGGCCCCGACACGCCGTTGATGTGGCGGTTCCAGGGCGAGGTGGCGGGCAGTGGCTCGCTGGGCGATCTCTGCGCCCACACGATCGACACGGCCCGGTTCATCACGGGTGACGAGGTCGCCGAGGTGGTCGGCGCCGCGATGGAGACGGTGGTCAAGGAGCGGGTGATCCTGGAGGCCGGGGGCGGCGAGATCTCCGGCCGAGGTGCCCGCACCGCGGCTCGGATGGGCGCCAGCACGGTGGACGACATCGTGCTGTTCATTGCCCGGATGGAAAGCGGCGCCCTGGCCACGTTCGAGGCCACCCGGCTCTCGACCGGCTACAAGAACGCCAACCGCATCGAGATTCACGGGGACAAGGGGGCCATCCGCTTCAACTTCGAACGGATGAACGAGCTGGACTGGTACGACGCGACGCTGCCGGAGGAGGTGCAAGGCTGGTCCACGATCAATGTGACCAACGGCGGCGCCCGCCATCCCTACGCCGGGGCCTGGTGGCCGGTGGCCCACGTGCTGGGCTACGAGCACAGTTTCATCAACCAGGCAGCGGACATCCTGACCGCGGTAGCGGGCGGAACGCCAGTCGTGCCGCTGCCTGATTTCGCAGATGCCTACAAGGTCCAGCGCGTCCTGGCGGCCGTCGTGCAGTCGGACCGGGAGCGCTGCCCCGTGCGGCTGAGCGACATAACGTGACCTATCGAGGGTGGCATGATGCCGCGAGGGCGAGGCTCCCTCCGAGCCGCAGCGGGACGACGAGGCTCTCGCCGACTTGCAGCGGGACGACGAGGCTCCCGCCGAGCTCCAACGGGTTTTCGGCTCCGCGGGAGCCTCGCTCCCAGGTTCAGGCAACTCTGGTCAGCAGCCGTCGGCTGCCCTGCGCTGACTGGAAACTACGCTGGCCAACCGGTACGATGATGGAGCGGCCCGTGTGGGTCCGGATGCCGGGCGGCGGATCGGCCGCGTACCGGCTGAGTGGTGGCGTGGAGCCTGATAGTCGTTCGCGGTCGGGTGGCGCGGGCTGGCCCGAGTTTCGTCGGACGTTGACCGTCGGCCCGGACGGCCGGTGTGGATTCTCCCGCAGAGGGCCGTCTTGCAATCCCGCCAGGAAGCTCGCCTTAGCAAAGGAATCGTCGCGATGTGCCAGATGATCGCACGACGGCCGCTGGTGCTGCTGGCGGCTGGTGCCACGCTGGGGGTAGTGGCCGGTATCGCCTGGATGCAATGCGGGAAGTGGCCCCTCGCATCTGCTCGGAGCTGGCCCTTGCCGTTTCCAGATTCGTCGCTCCATGCCGTGGCGGCCATCGGCGGCGAGAGCTTTGCCGTCGCCACCGGACCGATCGACGATGACGCGGAGGCGTACTTTGCGATCGACTTTCTGACCGGCGAGCTGCAGTGCACGGTGCTGAACTATCGCACGGGCAAGTTCGATGCCCTGTTCAAGGCCAACGTGATTGCGGCGCTGGACATCGACAAGTCGAAGAAGCCGACCTACCTGCTGGTCACGGGCCAGGTGAACTTTCGCCGCGGCGGCGCGACGGCGCGCCCCGGGCATTCGGTGGTGTACGTGATGGACGGCAATACGGGGAACTTCGCCGCCTATGGCGTCCCGTGGCGACCCGATCTGGCGGCGTCCGGGCGGCCGCAGGCAGGCGAGTTGATGCTGCTGGACGGCGGCAAGGCCCGGACCTTGGCGATTCGCGAATGAGCGCGCGTCCTCCGTCTGTCCTTTCCCCCTCGGGAAAAGCTTGGAGCGAGGATTTCCGCCTGCCGCCATACCCGCGCCGTACATCGATGGCCGCTCGACCGTCTCGGGTTCTCCGTAACCGTTCCCAGGTCGGAGCCTGATCCATGGGTCGGACGAGAGGCTCTGCCAGCCCGACATGCGGGGACCGCGGACATCGACACGGCCCCGGGGAATCACGCGGCGGGGCGCGGCGGATCGCGGCAGGGTCCCCGGAGAGGAGTGCGTCGCGGTGCAGGTGATTGTGAACGGACAGCCGCGGACGCTGGCGGATGACTGCTCGATCGAGGCGCTCCTGCGAACGCTCGAGCTGGAGCCGCGACACGTCGCGGTAGAGGTGAACCTGCAACTGGTGCCGCGGCAGCAGCACGCCCAGCACCGGCTCAAGGAGGGGGACCGCCTGGAGGTGGTCACGCTGGTTGGAGGAGGTTGACCAGGATTCCACGACTCCGCGGAGCCGCCCGACCGGTGCGCGGCGGCCAGTTCGCGCCCGGACATGCTGGGCGATCCCCCGCGGGGTCTATGCAAGGTGACGAGCACGTGGCAGGGGTGGCTTCAGAGCAAGACGTGTTGCAGTTGGGCGGGCACTGCCTGCGCAGCCGCTTGATCGTGGGTACGGGCAAGTACGCCGATTACGGGCAGATGGCCCGCGCCCTGGAACTGTCGGGGACGCACTGTATCACGGTCGCGGTGCGCCGCGAGCGGCTGATCGATGCGCAGGGGCGCAATCTGCTCGACTACCTGGACACGCGGCGGTACCTGCTGCTGCCCAACACGGCCGGCTGTTACACGGTCGACGACGCGTTGCGGACCGCCCGGCTGGGGCGGGAGATCCTCCTGGGGCTGGAGAACCCCGGCGCCGACTGGGTGAAACTCGAGGTGCTGGGCGACAGCAAGACCCTGCTGCCCAACCCCCTGGCCACGCTGCAGGCGACCGAGCGGCTCGTGGCGGAGGGGTTCCAGGTGCTCTGCTACACCACCGACGACCCGATCGTGGCCCGTCAGCTGAAGGAGGCGGGGGCCACCAGCGTGATGCCGGCCGGCAGCCCGATCGGGTCCGGTCAGGGCGTGCTGAACCCCAACGCCATCCGACTCTGCCTGGAATATCTCAAGGAGGGAGATCCGGACTACCCCGTGATCGTCGATGCGGGCGTGGGCACGGCGAGCGATGTTGCGGTGGCGATGGAGTTGGGCGTGGACGGCGTGCTGCTGAACACGGCCATCGCCCACGCCCGCGACCCGCTGGGGATGGCCCGGGCGATGAAGGCGGCGGTCGAGGCGGGACGGCTGGCCTACCGCTCCGGACGTATTCCGCGACGGCTCTACGCCACCGCCAGCAGCCCCGACGAGGGCCGCTTCACATCCGGGCCGCACTGACCCGCGCCAGCATCGTAGACATCTCGCTCCGCGAGATGAGGTTCTCTCGCGCAGCGTGTGGCCTGCGGTCCGGCACCACGCCTCAATTGCCCGCTGGGACTGGGGCGAAGTTCAGGACCGTGAACCCCACGACGACAATGATCGCCACGACGGCCAGCACGCAGATCAGCATCGGCAGCAGCACGGCCGCGGCGGCCTTGCCGCCAGAAATCTCCTGGGCCGCGCTCAGCCCGAAGATCATGAAGACCAGGTTCACCAGCCCTTGCACGTACTGGCCGCAAAACGGGATCAGCAACAAAAGCGAGGTCGCGCCGGTGCAGTAGGCCGCGACGCGAAACGTCGTCTCGAAGCCAAAGCGGTTCCCGCCCAACAACATCAGCAAGAGGTGTACGATCCCCGCATTAATGAACAGCCCGATGATCACGGCGATCGGGACGAAGATCAGCATCACCCCTCCCAGGCAGGCCAGGCCCAGACCGGTTTCCATCCATCCTGCCGCCTGATTCTGCGGCGCACCGATCGACAACATGGCTGCCTGGAGGCCGAAATTGAACACAACCGTGACCAGGCCGCCGATCATGCCCCCCACGAGCGCGAACAGCAGCGGCGCCCCGATGCCGTCGGTTCGGCGCATGGTGGCAAACATCTGCGTGGGTGAGGTAAAGACCAGCTTGCAGGTCTGCCAGAAGGTGCCGGCCGACTTCCCATCCCGCTCCCACGGCGGTCCATCGCGCTCGCCCGCCGTCTCACCACCCGGGTAAACCCCGCGTTCCACGAGGGTGGGAGGCGCGTACGGATTGTTCGGGTCGGTGATCGCCGCGGGTCCGTCCGGCGCCGCTCCGCCCTCGTCCGCCGGTGCAAAGAACGGACTGCCGCCCACCGGGCGGGAAAACGGCTCGGGCTGCCGCCCCGGGATCTCCGCAATTCCACCGCACTGAGGACACTTTGCCTGTTTGCCTGCCGTCCCGTCGGGCGTACGCAGCAGCTGCTGACAGTGCGGGCAGGGAAATTCGATCGGCATGCGGATTACTCCCGAAGGGGCTGGGGCCGATGACGCGCACCACGTCCCGCCGGCGGGAGGCACCAGACCTGCCGCGAGTCGACGCGGCCGATTCGGGGCTGATCCGTCCGGGTACGGCGTGCGGAGCGGACGCTCAGCATAGTCTATGCGCATGCGATAGTCCAACTGCAGAACGCAGGGGATTTCGCTGACCGTTCACCGGCCAGGGTCTGGCTCATTTTCGGCGGGAAGACCGCTCGTCGTCGTGCGGCGCTGCCGCCGAAAAATGTGCCTGCCCCCTTGGGGCGCAGCAGATTCGGCGTCCACCCCGGGAACGGTTACGGATTTCGCCGCCTTCGAGGGGGAGCTCGATCGGCGCGGCTCGAGGGCGCCGCCGGGAATGATCCGCGGCCGCAGCCGGCGCACGGCCCTTAGGGCAACGCCGCGAGAAGCTGCACGTCGGTGCGGCGGCGCGGCTCCGCCGCCTTTTCGTGAGTCATGCACCACGGATGCGGCGAATCGACTCGGCCACAATCTCGCGCACGGCGGGGCTGGGGTCGTCTTTCAACGGCTCCAGCGCCTCCAGCGCGCTGGCCGCTGCGGGGCCGATTTCACCAAGTGCCGCGGCCGCTTCGCTGCGGATATGTTCCCGGGGATCCCCCAGGGCCTGCGTGAGAATGGGCACGGCCGCCTTCTTGACGCGCGGGTCGTCCGGATGGATCCGCAGGAGGGCCCAGATGCCGGCGAACCTGAGGAATTCGTCCTCGGACTTCAGCAGCCCGGCAAGTGAGGGGGTGGCGGCGCGCGCCGCCGGGCCGATCTGGCCCAAGGCGTAGCAGGCGGTGAACCGGACCTGCTCGTCGTCGTTCGTGAGGGCCTGGATGAGGGCGTCGGTGGCGGCCGAGGCCTCCGGCCCAATCGCCCCCAACGCGAACTCCGCCTCCTTCACGATGCTCGGGTCCTTGTCCTGCAGCGCCTCAATCAGGGCTGGAACCGCCGCGGCTGCCTCCGGCCCCAGCCGCCGCACGACCTGGATGGCGTACGGCCGCAGCGTTGGGACTCCGAGGGCCCGGATCACCCGGGGCAGCGCGCCCTTGCCCTGCGCCGCGATCCCCTCGACGACCTGCGCCAGACAATCGGGCGGTACGTCGTCCAGCGAGTCGCCCAGCTTTGCCACAAACGAATCGGGCAAGGGGCGCGATTCGACGACCGCCCGGGCGGCGGCGCCGCGGACGTGCGGGTCCTGGGAGCGGAGGCCCTCGAGCATCACCTCGGCCCACTTGCTGACGGCCTGCTCGTCCTCATCCTCCAACTGGATCAAGGCCCAGGCGGCGACGACGCGGAGAAATTCGTCGTTCGTGTTGAGCGCCTGCTTTAGGGCCGCTATCGCGCTCTTGTCGCCGATCTTTCCCAGGGCGTGCGCCGCGGCGTACTGTACGGCGCCGTACTTATCGCTTTCCAGGGCCTGGACGATCTCGCCCAGTACGGCCCCGGAGGGGGGGCCAATCGCAGCCAGGGCGCTCAGGGCCTGGGCGCGGACCTCAGGATCCTTGTGAGCCAATACGCCCGCGAGGGGCTGTACCGCCTCCTTGGCGAGCGGTCCGATGTCGGTCAGGACGACACACGCCCAGTAGCTCGCGTCCTCGTGCGCCAGGGCCCGGCACAAGCTGGGCACCGCCGCCTCGCCCGCCTCGGCCAGCGTCGCGAGCGCGGGCACGACTGCCGCCGGGTCGGACTTTTCCAGCGTCTGGACCATCAGGGGAAGCACAACCTCGGCCGGGGCGTCCAGTCGGCGAACGGCCGCAAAGACCGAACGCCGTACGGCCTCGTCCGTGTCGACGGCCCGCGCGATCAAGCCCTCGATGACGGGCTGGCTGGAGTCACCGATCCGGCCCAGGGCAAAGGCGGCGTACGCCCGCACCGGCGCCTCGTCGTCCGCCAGCCGCCGCACGAGGGCCGGGCTGGCCTCCGCCGCGGCCGGCCCGATCCCACCCAGCGCCCGGGCCGCGCTGGCTCGCGTCGAAGCGTCTTCGTGCTCCAACAGGTCGACCAGAGCCGGAACGGCCTCGCCGGCGCCTGCTCCCAGGCCGCCCAGGGCGTCGGCCGCCGCCGTACGCACCGCCGCGTCGTCACTGGCCAGCTGCTCCACGAGCGCCGCCACATCGGTCCCGCCCGTCTCGTCGGCCAGCCCCGGCACGACCAGCCCCGGCACGACCAGCCCCCAGCACGCTGCCAGGAACAACAACCCTCCGAGCAACTTCTTCGTGTTCATGCTCTGCCCATCTCAATCTGCGTGGGTTTCGGGTAAGACGCTGCGCGACAACTACCTACCGGTTTTGTGGATCAGCCGCGGGGCGCTAGCCCGCGGTCTTTCTCGGATGAACCGCGGGCTAGCGCCCGCCGGCTGATGAGTGATTTCGGTAACTTATTGTTGAACAGCGCCTAACCGTTCACGGGCCGGGGTCTGGTCCATTTTTCGGCCGATCAACTCGACCTCGCGGATACGCGCTGGCCGCAAACATGGACCTGACCCCCTGGAATCAGGAAAAATCTTCCACCGGGTTGTGAACGGTTACGGGTTTCGGAATCTGGTCCGACCCCGGCGGCGTCGGCGGTCGCAGGACCATGGGACATCGTGCCGGGAGGTATGGAGTCTGTTCAGCGCGCCGCGTACTGGGGTTCCGCCATGAGGCTCGTGAGAAAGCTGCGCGCCTGCATGTAGTCGGTGGACGTGAAGTCCTTGATATGATTCTTGAGGGTGCCCATCATGGCCTGGCAAGCCGTCGTGATTTCGGCATTGGTGCGGGCCGTCACCTGGCCCACCGCGCGGGCCGAGAACAACTGATCAAGCTCCGCGCGCTGCTGGTCGAAGATCGGATCGGTCAGGGCCAACGGCCATCTCAGGCGGCCGTAGACCGGGTCCAGTTCGGACGGGCCCAGCCGCGGCGGTGCCGCTTCCTTGGCCAGGCGGTAGAGTTCCTCGGAAGTCGGCCGCGGCCCACGCTCCGCGGCCCGGTAGGCACGGTTCATCGCCCGCATCTCGAAGTAGGTCTGCGTGGCCTGGATGCGGTTGTCGAAATACGCCGAACGCGCCGCCTCCCAGTTCTCCGCCGCTTGCGAATTGGCCAGGTTCGCCTGGCCCGCCGACCGGACCATGTCGGAAATCCCGCGGGCGTAGCTCTCGCCCGCGGTCGCAGCCTTGTTGTCGACGTAGTACTGGGCCTCGGCGACCGCGATCATGCCGGCTCCGACCATCCCCATCGCCAGTGCAAGATGTCTCATCCGCGCTGTCCCTTCATCCGGGTGTCATTTTTTCCGCTCATGCCCGAGACATGGCCGCTTGAAAGTCCCGTCCTGCCCGCCGATGACGCGTACGGGTGGGGGCAGGAATGACGCGTTCAGAGGTCTAATTACCACGCCAGCCGCATGCAGCGGCCGTTCCACATTGCCTGAACCATACGCTCCTTGCCGTGCGAAGCGTCGTCTTCGGTGCGACCCAAGTAGCTTATCAGGGAACCCGGTCGAGGACCAGCCTACGCGGGCACGCACCGGGCCCGCAAGCCGACGCACCTTCGCACGTCCGTGGGCGGCAAGAGCCACCCCCCCTCCGCGAGCCGTTGTTACGAAACGGTTACCCGCACACACGTCGTCTGGTTTCGCGCAGCCCGCTACGATGCGGGTGGGCCGCATCCCGCGCGAGCCGGGCACGACCGTGGACGACGCGCCCTGTTGGGAATCGGGCGGCGAAGAGGGGGGACCGCGGCGACGGATAGCCACCGAACGCCAAGGCGGCTGCAGGGCGACGGGCTTCGCGACGGTCCGCCTGCCAGGAGCCCGATCAGGTCGCGCTGGCCGAGCGGGTGGAACCCATCCCAACAGATTGCGCAGGGGCGATTCCCGCGGGGAACCCCCTGCGGTCGAGGCAGAGTGCGAGGTCGGTGGGCGTGGAGGACGATCAGCAAGCGGCGATGCAGCCCGCCGCCGAGGCGTGTCGCCCTGCGGCCACCCTTACCGGAGGCATCATGATGACGGGACCCATATGCCGGATCGGGTCACGAGGTTTGACGCTGGCCTGGTCGCTCCTCGCGGCGTGCTTCGTCGCGGGGTGGGAAACCACGGCCAGGCCGGGAATCGCCGGGCCCCGCCCGACCGTGGAACCTCAGCCAGCTGGCCCGCGGGACGATCCGCACGGCACGCGAGCCCGGTTGCCCGCCGACTACGCCGAGCACTGCCGGCAGCTGCGGCAGCGACTGGGCGAGCGGCCCGAGTTGCATATCGTGGTCCAGGAGCCGTTCGTCGTGATCGGCGATGAACCGGCCGACACCGTCGAGCGACGCGGAAAGCAGACCATCCAGTGGGCGGTGGACCGGCTGAGGCAGGAGTACTTTCCCCGCGACCCGCAGGAGATCATCGACATCTGGCTGTTCCGGGACAAGACCAGCTACGAGCGGCACGCACGGGAGCTGTTTGGCCAGCACCCTTCCACGCCGTTCGGTTACTACGCGCCCCGGCACCGGGCGCTCGTCATGAACATCGGCACGGGAGGAGGCACGCTCGTGCACGAGCTGGTCCATCCCTTCATGGCGGCGAACTTCCCTCGCTGTCCGGCCTGGTTCAACGAGGGGCTGGCTTCGCTCTACGAACAGTGCGGCGACGAAGGAGGGCGCATCCGCGGGTACCCCAACTGGCGGCTGCGCGGGCTGCAGCAGGCGATCGCCGCCGGGCGGCTCGGTTCCTTCGCCCGGCTTTGCAGCACAACCTCGCGCGAGTTCTACGGCGACGACCGCGGAACCAACTATGCCCAAGCCCGTTACCTGTGCTACTACCTCCAGGAACAGGACCTGCTGGCGACCTACTACCACGCCTTCCGTCGCGGCGCTGCTGAAGACCCCAGCGGCTATCGGACCCTGCGCGAGACTCTGGGCAATCCGGACATGGAGCAGTTCCAGCAGGACTGGGAGTCGTTTATACTGCGGCTGCGCTTCTGAACGGTTCACCCCGGACACGCGCCAAGCTGGCTGGTCCTGCCCGTCCCTCGGCGCCGGGGTGATCCGATCTCACCGACAGAATCCCAACGCGTTGGTAGGTTTGATCGGCCTGCTTCGCCTGCCTGATGTGATTCGGGGGCATCCGTCGCTGCGAGGCTCCCGCTGGCGGTCCCAAAATAGGGTTTCGCAATTCCGGGAGGGCGTGGCTCCCCCCGAGCCGAGAACCCGCTGAACGCGCCGGCTCGGCAGGAGCCTCGCCCGTAACCGTTCACGGGCCGGGGTCTGGTACATTTTTCGGCCAATCCGCCGGACCTGGCGCAGACGCGCAGGCCGACAACATGGACCTGACCCCCTCGCATCTGGCTACATGCGCAGCCAGGGTGTGAACGGTTAGGCGCTGTTCAACAATGAGTTACCGAAATCACTCATCAGCCGCCGGGCGCTAGCCCGCGGTTCATCCGCGAAAGACCGCGGGCTAGCGCCCCGCGGCTGATCCACAAAACCGGTAGTCAATTGTCGTGCAGCGCCTTACCCCACCACCCCAACCCACCGGTCTGAAAAATGAACCTGCACCGAACTCCGTTGAGTCTTTTGTCGACAGTCGCTCTGGCCGCCATGTTTGTCGGCGGCGGTGTGAGGGTCCGTGCGGCGGACCCCGCCACGCCTCCCTCAAGCGGCGGAAAGAAGTTGCTGGTTTTCATCCTCGCCGGGCAGTCGAACATGCAAGGGCACGCCGAGGTGTCCACCCTGGCCTATCTGCCCAAGCCCGCGTATGTGCCGACCCTGGAAGAGTGGACGTTGCTCACGCCCGGGCTGAACCGGGATGTCAGACTCAAGTCCGAAGCGGCGCTGAACGCGGAACTGCTCAAGGACCCGGCGAATGCGAAGCTTGCGAAAAATGACTTCGCTGCGTTGCTCCAGAATGCCTTGAATGCCGAGGTGGAGCAGGTGCGTAACGAACGTTACGAAGAGTTCAAAAAACGTCAGACCGACCCGGGTCGGGCGGCCCGCGACCAGGAGCTCGCCGCAATTTTCACCGCCGATCTCACGGATCAAACAGTTCTGGACGCCGCGGCCGCGACGAAGAGTATCCAAGGCGCCTTGGAAGTGGCGAACGCGTGGCAAACCAGGCTGAATCTGCCGGTCGGTCAGCGCACCTATATCGCGGCGTATGGCGGTGTGAATCGGGCCGCCCCACCCGGCTTCGCCGCCGGCCCGCTGAGCACCGGATATGGCGCGAGGCCGACTGCCTTCGGACCTGAATACGCTTTCGGGATCATGCTGGAAAGACATCTCGATCAGCCAATTCTGATCATCAAGACCGCGTGGGGCGGCAAGTCGCTTCACTACGACTTCCGCCCCCCTTCGGCCGGCCCCTATCAAGCAACGGCGAACGAGAAAGCACAGCTGGAAAACTGGAACGTTAAGAAGGCTGCCTGGGACAAATACCTTGCCGGCGGAGGCACGCCGGCCGCAATGACTCAGATGGACCAGGACTTCCAGGCCCTCGAACGGCAAAAGCAGAGCTTGCGGGAGTTGATCGCCAGACTGCCCCAGGACCAACAATCGGCTGAGCAAGCAAGATTGGCGGCACTCAATGCCAAGAGCAAAGCACTCGCTGCCGCACGCATCCCGAATCCGGGCGACATGCCCACGCATGATGCGGCCGGCTTCTATTGGAACGAAATGATCGGATTCGTTCGCAAGGTCTTGGCGGACCCCAAGGCTTACCACCCGCAATACGATCCGACGTCCGGCTATGAAGTTGCCGGAGGGTTTTGGTTCCAGGGTTTCAACGACCAATTCGATCCCGAGTTCTACGGCAACTACAGCAGCAACATGGTGCATTTCATTCAGGACCTTCGCCGAGAGGTCAATCAACCGAACATGCCCTTTGTGATCGGCGTGCTGGGAACGCCTGCGTTCCCCGAGGAAGCTCTTGCGAACAATGTTGCCAACGCCCAGCGCGAGGCGGCCAGGTCTCGGGAGCTGGCGGGTAGCGTGGCCGCCGTGGAAAGCTGGCCGCTCACCACTCCAGAAGTCGCCATTTGGCGAGTGAATAGGGACGCAGCGCAAGCCCAGGGGAATGCGGCCGAATGGGAACGCCTCGAACAGCAGTGGCGGTTGCACGGCAGCAACCTCGGCTACCACTACGACGGCAGTGGACGCTTCTTCATCCGCCTGGGCGACGAGTGCGCCACGGCCATGCTCAAGCTCAGGGCCAACGCTCAGAAGCACTGATGCGGCGAAGTCCGCCGCGCGCAACCACAACCGAAGTACGGTTGGCGAACCGAACTCGACTTTGACACGCATCCAAATATTCGTTGCCTTGACGCGCGCCCTTACCTCCACGAGACCGTCATGATCCGATTGGTTCCAGTACTGGCTTGTCTCCTAATCGGCCCTGCCCTGCCAGCAGAGGCGTTCCCCGGTGCGCCGCCCACCATCGCGAAGCCCAGCGTCGTCTTCGTGGTCGCCGACGACATGGGCTGGCGCGACACGGGCTTCCAGGGCAGCCCGCACGCCAAGACGCCCCACCTTGACGACATGGCCGGCAAGGGCGTGCGTTTCGACTACTTCTACCCCGGCCAGCAGATGTGCTCGCCCGGCCGGCAGGCCCTGCTCACCGGTCGTAACCCGTGCCGCGTCGGGTTGCACCACCTCGGGGCGACCCGGCCGCAGGAGGTCACGCTGGCCAAAGCCCTCAAGGCGGCAGGCTACCGCACGGCCCACTTCGGCAAGTGGCACCTCGGCGGCCGTGCCACCAGCCCGGTGAAAATGGGCTTCGAGGAGGCCATCTGGAAGATCAACTTCTTCGACCTGGGCGCGCGTCTGCAGAAGAACGACACCAAAAAGATGGTCGCCCTGGAAGGAGACACGTCGGTCGCCACGATGAAGCTCGCCTTGGAGTACATCCGCAAGCAGGCGGCGGCGAAGCAGCCATTCTTCGTGCAGGTGTGCTTCGGCTCGCCGCACGGCCCGCATAAGGCCGCCGAGGAGTTCAAGGCGCTGTACAAGGACCTGCCCGCCAGGCAGCAGGATTTCTACGGCGAGATCTCCGGCCTCGACGCCGCCGTAGGCAACCTGCGTGCCGAACTGAAGCAGCTGGGCATAGCCGATGACACGCTCGTCTGGTTCACCAGCGACAACGGGGGCATCACGCCGCAGTCGCAGGACCCGGCCGGCAAGGGCAAGATGAACGTCGGCGTGCGCACCGTCGCCGTGCTGGAATGGCCGGCGCGCGTCAAGCAGCCGCTGCGCACGTCGGTCGTCTGCGGCCACGTCGATATGTATCCGACGGTGCTAGACGTCGCCGGCGTGACCGTGCCCCACCAGCCGGTGCTGGACGGCATCAGCCTGGTGCCGCTGCTGGACGGCAAGATGCGGGAGCGTCCGAGGCCGCTGGGCTTCCTGCTCTGGCACGGCAAGGGCGGCTTCGACAAGGCCGACTTCGTCAAGGACACGCAGGGCGTCTGGATCGACGGCCGGCACAAGCTGATCGTCGAACCGGAACAAGCGAAAAAGCCGGCGGCGCTGTACGACATCCATGCCGATCCGGCGCACAGGTTGAACCTGGCGGATAAACGGCCGGACCTGGTCAAGAAGATGCGGCAGGCGCTGGCGGAGTGGCAGGGTTCGGTGCGCTCCAGCTACGACGGCAAGGATTACGCCAGGCCGTGACGCCGCGATCTCCGGGAGACGACAGGAGCACCAGGATGTGACTTGTAACCTCGGCACCTACGCCTCGAACTGCCACGGCGCGCGATACTCGCGGCCGATCATCGCGTTGGCCTCCTCGTCGCCGATGAACGTCGCTTCCTTCGCATTCCAGCGCAGCTTCTGGCCAGTGCGCAGGGCGATGACGCCCACGGAGACGACAGGGGAAAATTCTACTTTCCCAGCAAAGTAGAGCGTCCGCCTTTATCGCGCACAGGCAGGCGAGGTGTTACACGACGGCGAATATGGTTGATCTGAACATAGCCATTGTGCAGCCCAAGGGGTCAGGCACATTTTTCGGCGGCAGCGTCGCACGGCGCCTGGCGGTTTTCCCGCCGAAGAGTGAGCCAGACCCCGGCCCAAGACGTGGCGGCGGTGGGCCGCAAGTGGCCCACGAGGGCCACCGCGCGGTAGAATCGGGACCGCGTTTTTGTGCACAACATTTACGAATGCGAGATGTCGCTATGGCTGCCGTCCGTCGCATTTGCCCGTCGCTGGAGCTGTCTTCGCTGGACAATTGGCACTCCGAGATCTATGCCGGGGTGCAGCGCTTCGCGCGGGAGCGCGGCTGGCAGACCACGATCGACGACCGGGCGGAAGTGACCATTCGCGACGCGGGCGGGGGACGCCGGCCGTACGATGGCGTGGTTGCCCGCGTTGGCCCAGGCGCCTCGGCCTGGTTGACGTGGCGGCGCAGCACGGCGTGCCGCTGGTGAACGTCATGCGTGGCTCGCCGGCCTGCGACCGCTTGCCTGGCGTGTTTCCCGACTTTGCGGAGTGTGGCCGTCTGCGCGCCGAGCACCTCTTGTCACGCGGACGGCCACGGTGAGGGTGCGTGTTGCTTAGTCGCCACGCCGGCGAGCGGCAAGAAGCGGCGGGCTTCACGGCCGCCGCCGCGAGCGTTTCCGTAACGCGGGTCGAGCTGCCAGGAACGTGGGGCGACTCGGTAGCTGCTTATCGCGCCAATTGCAACCGTTCACACCCCGGTGGAAGATTTGCCCTGATTCCAGGGGGCCAGGCAAAATCCTCCACCGGGCTGTGGACGGTTACGCTCTACCGCAGAAATCGTGGGTAAAGATCTAGGGGGCTCTGCCCCCAGACCCGCGGCGGCGAACAAGAAGACAGGCAACGCGCATTGCCCCGAAAGGACACACCGCCCCAAAGCAACTTTGCCTACTCCCCCAAAACGGTACCAGACACCTTTTCCACCCTTTGATGGGCAGGTAAATTACGGGCAGGAGGGCGTTGGGATCTGTTCAGCAGGAGCTTCGTCCGCCGAAGGTCGTCCCGCATCCGCCAGGGAGCACCGTCCCATGAAGACCCAGATGCTGCGGTACGTGGTGTTCGTCGCGGCACTGCTTTCGGTGCTGACCGGTTGGAGATCCAGCGCCTGGGGCCAGGCCGTCCAGCTGCCCACGTTTCACTACTTCACGGTCCAGACGACCGTGTCGGTGCCCGATCGCGGGGCTGTCACGTTAGGGGGCGTGTCGCGGGCGGCGGACTTTTCCCAGAGTTCCGGCGTTCCGCTGTTGGGCCGGGTGCCGTTTGCCAATCGCCTGTTTCAGAACCGCAGCTTGAGCAGCGAGCGCAGCTGGTCCGGTGTGCAGGCCACAGCCACCATCATTGATCACCAGGCCTGGGACGAGGCGGTCCTGGCGGGTGCGGACGATTTGGTCCGTCGCGACTGGATGCGGGAGCGCGCGGCGTTTCTGTCACGTCACGTTTCTCGAAATCCCGTGCCGCGGGGAGCGCCGGCGTACGCGGCGGCGGACGAGGTGTCGCGGGCCATGATGGCTGGGGATGGTATCCCGCCCGCGGCCGAACGCCAGGAGGAGGAAGCGGCAGGCTATCTCCAGCGGGCGCGCCACCTGGAGCAGCAAGGCCAGCCGGGCGCGGCCGCCGTCTACTATCGGCTGGCGGCCAGGGGAGGGACGGAGCCGATTCGCGCCGAGGCCCTGGCGCGGCTGGACGCGGTCACGCCGCGTGCCGCACGTGGCTCACCTGCCGGGCCTTGATGTTGAGGAATTCCACGACCAGCGCGAAGAACATCGCGAAATAGATGTAGCCCTTATTGATCTCCGTGCCGATGCCTTCGGCCAGCAGCATCACGCCGATCAGGATCAGGAAGCTCAGGGCCAGCATCTTCACCGTCGGGTGCCGCTCGACGAACCGGCTGACCGACTCGGCGAACACGATCATGACGCCAATCGCCAGCACCACGGCCACGATCATCACCCAGATCTGATTGGCCATCCCCACCGCGGTGATCACCGAGTCGAGCGAGAAGATGATGTCGAGCAGGGCAATCTGGACCAGCACGCCCGAGAAGGTGGCGGTACCGATTGCGTGCTGCTGGTCATGTTGGCCTTCCAGCTTCTTGTGAATCTCGTGGACGCTCTTGGCGATCAGGAACAGACCGCCCACGATCAGGATCACGTCCCGCCAGGAGACGCCGTTGAAATGCTCCCAATGGTGGGAGTCCCAGGAGGCGAACCATGCGGCGGGGAGCCCTAGATCGGTGAGGTGAAGGATCGGCTGCTGCAGCCCCATGATCCACTGGAGGGTCAGCAGCAGCAGGACGCGCATCCCGAGGGCCAGGAGCAGGCCCAGCCGCCGCGCCGCGGGTTGCTGCTGCGCCGGCAGCGAGCTGGTCACAATGGCAATGAAAACGATATTGTCGATCCCCAGCACGATTTCCATCGCCGTGAGGGCGACGAGCGCGATCAGCCATTGCATGTCGGCAATCCCCAGGAGTTCGGGAACGTGACCGGTCGGTCAAGCCGGCACGTGGACAGTGATGATCTCGGGGGCCAGGCGATCGGGGACGGCGGCATCACTCCGGCGAGGACGGACCGGGGGTATGTCCCGATCGCCGGAAACGGCGTCTGGCCCCGGGAGGCGAACGCTGGCACGGTCGAAGATGTTATCATGGGACCGGCGTCAACGCCTACACCGCACGGCTCGCCGCGCCGGGTGTACCGCCGGGTTTCGGCGGCGCGGGCGGGTGGGGTATGTTCGGATCCCAGACGTCGACCAGCTCGAGTGCTTTATCCCGGTTGAATTTTCGGCTCAGCCGCGGGGCGCTAGCCCGCGGTTCATCCGGCAAAAACCGGGGGCTAGCGCCCGCCGGCTGATTTGCCGAAGCCGAACCTTTGAAATGCGCAGAACTTTAGCCCTGGGGAGCGGCCATCGATGACCTCGGAACTGACAAGGCGCCGGATGCTGGAACAGTCAGGCGCGCTGGCCAGCGTGACGCTGCTGGCCGCCAGTTCGACCGCCGGTGCCGCCGCGCCGGCGTCCGCCAGCGTACCTGCTGATCCATTCCGCTACTGCCTGAACACCAGCACCATTCGCGGTCAGAAGCTGTCGTTACCGCAGCAGATCCGCGTGGCCGCTGAGGCGGGGTACCAGGCCATCGAGCCGTGGATGGGCGACCTGCACCAGTTTGTGCAATCTGGCGGCAAGCTGCCGGAACTCAAGTCGCGGATCGATGACGCCGGTCTGACCGTCGAGAGTGCCATCGGGTTCTCGGCGTGGATCGTGGACGATCCTGACCAGCGTCGCCAGGGGCAGGAGGCGCTGCGCCGCGATATGGATGCCCTGCGGCAGATCGGGGGGCGGCGGATCGCCGCCCCACCGGCCGGCGCGACGCAAACCAGCGGGCTGGACCTGTTCCGCGTCGCCGAGCGATACGCCGAGATCCTGGAATTGGGCCAAAGCCTGGAGGTCGTGCCGCAACTGGAACTGTGGGGCTTCTCCAAGTCGCTCAGCCGGTTGGGCGAGATCTCGCTGGTGGCGATCGAGAGCGGGCATCCGCAGGCTTGTCTGCTGCTGGACATTTACCACCTGTACAAGGGGGGATCGAGCTTTGCAGGGGTGAAGCATCTCGCGGGCAGTGCGATGCACGTGTTGCACCTGAATGACTACCCGGGGAATGTGTCCCGCGCGTTGATCGGCGACGCGGACCGAGTCTTTCCCGGCGACGGCGCGGCCCCGATCGTCGACGTGGTGCGCCAGTTGCACGCAACGGGCTTCTGCGAGGTGCTCTCCCTGGAGCTGTTCAATCCGCATTACTGGCAGCGCGACCCGCTGGCCGTCGCTCGCGAGGGTCTGCAGAAGATGCGCGCGGCCGTGCACCAGGCCCTCGGCTCGCAACCCGTGGCGGCTTCTGGTTGATCCGGTGGCATCGCCCTGCCCGGGTCGGGTGAATCCCGGGGGTCCGGCCCACGTTTTCGGCCCAGGCGTCGCGGGTCGAATCAAGCCTGTCGGCCGCAAAATGGGCCCGACCCCGACCTGTACCACCACCGGTCGACTTGATGACGCGGAGCGAGTTGATCACCTGTTCCTGCGGACGGCGGCTCGAAAGGCCGATCCCCCACCAGTGCCCCGGCTGCGGCGCCCCGCTGGTCGGGATCCGCCGTCGCCTCTGGCCATTGATCTGGCCGGTTTTGGCGATTCTCGCGATGTTCGGCGGATTGATCGTGTTCCTCGCCTGGCGGCTGGGCCAGGTGTGAGACGCTCTACCCGTTCGCGGGGTGGACGTCAGACCTGAGTGATTCCAGGGGGTCAGGTCCATGTTTTCGGCCAGCGCGTATCGGCGAGGTCGAGTTCATCGGCCGAAAAGTGGACCCGACCCCGACCCGTGAACGGTTACGAGACGCTGGTCCGCGTCACAGCGGTCGGCGCATGGCGCGCGCGCGGCGCCGTGCCCGCCCGCGTGCCCCTGGCCCCGTCTGGCATTCAGCGACTGCGCTTCATGGCGAATTCTTGCCGGTTGCGCATGCTGGGCGACACAAGAAGGTTCGCGATACCGAGGGCTCTGGCCGTGGTCGATGATACGTCCGGGCGGAGCGGGCGTCTTGGTCGGCAACGGTTTACGGCAGACGCGGACCGCGGGGGCCGTGCGGTCCACGGTCACACGGGACGGGCTCGGCATCTGGTCGGTTGACCTTTACGCCGGTCCGATGCTTTCATAATATCAAGGATTCGAGTGCGGCTGTGCGAGCGGCGGCCCTGGGCTCTGGCCAGGGCAGCGCCGGCCGATGGATGGCAGCCGTGGTGGCGTGTGCCGAGCCGATCCCTCTGGTGGGAACTTTTTCATGTCCGAGACAGCAACCTTGGGCCAGTTGGATGCCCCCCTTCAGTTCACCGACCTGCGGGTAGGGGATTCCTGGTGGAGCGAGAAGCGCGAGATTCGCGAGGAAGACGTCGTAAGCTTTGCCCGCTTGACGGGTGATCAGAACCCGCTGCACCTGGACCCCGAGTATGCCCAGGCGACGCCGTTTGGCCAGCAGATCGCCCATGGGCTGCTCGGTCTTTCCCTGGTGGCGGGGCTGGGCAGCCGCAGCCCGGCGGTGGAGACGGTGGTCTTTCTGAACATTCGCGAGTGGAAGTTTCTCAAGCCGGTCTACTTTGGCGACACGGTCTGTGTGCGGACGGAGGTCGTGGAGCTGACGGAGCGGGGCCGGCGCCGCGGGCTGGTGGTCTGGAAGCAGTCGCTGGTGAACCAGCGGGGCGAGACGGTCCAGGAGGGTTATTTTGAAACCCTTGTAGCGCGGCCCGTGGTCCGGGCGGAGAAGGGCACGTTGTCCAACGGGTCGGCCCTCGCGCGGAACCTGCGTTCGATTCCCCGCTGAGCGTCGGCGGATCGGCCATCGATTTTTCGCCAGACCGGGTTCTTCTCCGCGCTACGTGCCAGGCTGCACGGGCAAAGTCGTGGGCGGGTCTGGGTGGCCGACGAGCTAACCCGGATTCTTCATCAACCTGACGAGTAAAGTTGCAAGGTGAAACAGAGAAACAGGTTGTGGCGATCTTCCCCAAGACACCGCGCACATCAGCCCCCGCGCGCTAGCGTCCGGTTCTCCCCAGTTCCACGAAAACCGGACGCTGGCGCCTTTGCGGCTCATGAATCGTCCGGGCTAAACAGGTTTTCGTGATTCTGGGACGGCGCGGCTCCCGCCGAGCCGAGAACCGGCTGAACGCGCCGGCTCGGCCGGAGCCTCGCCCTCCCAAGGTTGTGCAGCTTTGATTGCGGCGTCCCGCCTCTCCCCGGATCATGCAAGGCCATTTCGCGCGACCCTGTCACGTCTCCGGGTCCGATTCGGCCTGGCGAATGATCGCCGGCACTTGATCCCCGGTGACCAGTCCCGCGGCCAGCCGCGGGGCGGCCACGGCCAGCGGCTCAAACGCGTCCCCCTCCAGGCCCAGGCGGACCAGGTCGCGCCCGGCGAAGGTGGGCCGGCCCGCGCGCTGCACCAACGTGAAACCGATCCCACCCATCCCGTCATATGCCCGGTAGACGACCTCGGTGCAGACCAGTCGGTCGGAGCGTGCGAAGTTGAAATCGAAGTCGTAGGGTTTGCCCTCGTGGGCCATCGCGCGCGCGAGGGCCTGGCCGAGCAGCGGCTGGGGCAACCGGGGACGGAGCACGACCAGCGCGTCGCAGGCCAGGGGCGAGCCGAGCGTGCGGATGCGCACGCCGTCCTTGAGCGACTCCAGCACCAGTTGGGGTTCGTGACCGGCGTTCCGTGCCAATTCGTGCCAACGTGACGCGATGTGCGGATGAGCCGCGATTTGCAGCTGGACCAGGTCGTCCAGCCGTCCCAGGTAGAGGGCCGCGTGCGGCCAGTAGCCTGGCAGGAAGTAGTTGGTCAGGACGTAATCCTTGCGCGTGACCAGCACGTCGCCGGGTCGCAGCAGCTGGCGCGCTGACGCCGCCGCGTCCTCCGCCAGTCGTGGACAATGGCCGGGGCGCACGTAAACGCCAGAGATCAGGCTGGACCCCAGTTTCTGCAGACCGTAGATCGCCCGCATGACTGTCTGGCGCCCGACGTGGCGGGCTAGCTGGTCGACGCGCGTGCGGAGCCGGGTGCGGGCGAAGGCCGCCAGCGGGACATCCAGCCGGGGCAACAGGCGATCGACGAGCGGCACCAGCGGCTCCAGCGGTCCTCCCTCCGCGAGACTTCGCAGACTTGCCTGCTGCTGCTCGAAGTAATGCCAGGCATGGTAGAGGTGCCACGCATGTCGGGGGCTGACCAGCGACTTCTGCACGCTGTCGTAGGTTCCGCCGGGAATGCCGAACGACGGGGCCGGTTCGTTCAGCTTGCGGCGCAGCACAGGTCGGCCTGCCACCAGCTGGCGCAGGAAGCGGGCGGCATCGACCAGCAGGAGGGCAGCGGCAAAGGCCACCAGGAAGGCCTCGGGCGGTGCGGGCGGCGCCGAGCTGACGCCCGCGCGCAGGGACGCGATCAGTTCCAGCAGCGCGCTGCGGGTCTGCCGGTAGGAGACGAGCAGCCCCAGGACCTGCTCTTCCTCGCTCGGCGTGAAATACCCGCGCCGGCCTGCACCGACGCGGCCCGCCAGCTGCGTGGCCGCGGCCTTCAGCTCCTCCAGGTAGGCAGCCAGGTTGGTCACCGTGCGGACGCCCGCCAGAAGCTCGCCGTTGTCGACCATGGCGTTGTGCCCCATCCGCTGCCCGTCGTGCGGGAGATGGCGCTCAGGGGAAGTAGTCGGATTCCAAGCGGTCAACTTCCGAGTCGGGGTCGACGACGTCCACCACCTGCCAGTACGACGGTCCGTCGCCAGAGGAGGTGGTACGCCGGAGCACGATCCGCAGGGGCACCTTCTGCTCCTGCCCCGCGCGGTGCGGGACCAGTTCGTATTGCAGCACGACCAGGCGGACCTCCCGGTCGCCCGCCTGTTCGACATTTCCCGTAAAGCGCACCTCGCCGTTGTTGCCGGCGGCGGCCAGCGTCCGCGCCGGCTCGCGGGAAAAGAACTGCCGCCGGCCGGCGCGCAGCTCCAGGTCCTGTGCGTAGTGTGCGCCCAGTTGCGACCGATCCCGTTGCCGTACGCCGGGCGTCAGCGTCCACTGGTGAGCCAGGTCCAGATCACCCTGGCGGAGCGTGTTCAGCCAGCTGGTGGCGACCGCTTGGGCCTCCTGGTAGATCGCGGCCCGCACGGTGAAGAACCGAGCGCTCGCACAACCGGCCAGGAAGAGGGCCAGCAGCAAGGCGCACACGGCCAGTCCGCGGCCGACCAGGACCTCGTCGCCGAGGGTGATCCGGCGCAGGGCGAGCAGGGCCGTGACGACGGCCAAGACCGGTACGATCCACAAGAGCGGATGCACGAGCGCCAGCGCCGAGAGCAAGGCCAGCAACAAGGCGACGATGGCCAGGGAACTGACCGAATGGTATCGCGCCAGGGCGCTCTCTTCCGACGCTGCCGGTGGGAGAGGTTCGGAGGTCATGGCCGATCGGGAGGGTGGACGGGACGGCGGCCGGCAGGCCGCCGGTTGGTCGTCAATTGCGCAGCACGCGCATTTCGGGTTCCTGTTCCAAGTTCGCCCGCCGGCTGCCGTACTTGAGGATGAACTCACCCTGGGGATCGAAGACCCGCTGGCCGGCATCCTCGGCATACGGCGAGCCCGCCTGGGCGTCGCCCCGCGAGAGGGCTCCGCGGGAACGGCTGTGGATGAAGGCCAGCCATTGCCGGTCTGGTGCCAGCCCCAGGAAGTTGTTCGACAGCGGCTCCTGCTGGAACGACCCGCGAAACGGGTGCAGGGCCAACGGTGCCGTATGCAGGGACATGGTCACGAAACAGACCAGCATCCAGCTGGCCCAGACGGCCAGCAGCACGCGGCCCGCCTGCTCCACCGGCATCTTGAACCGCACCCGGTACCGCGACAGTTTATCGGTGAGGGCCCGCGTAACGCTCAACGTCACCGTGAACAGTCCCCACAGGGCCAGGAAGTCCCAGAGGTAGGTGTAGCTGGGCATCTGGTGATCCAGCCACGCCGCCAACGGCTCGAAATAGTTCGTGGCCACCATTGCGGCCAGCGCGACATTCACGCACGTGACGGCATTGCTCCACATCCCCTCATTCCAGAGCATCGCCACACTGGCAAGGAATACGACCAGCAACAACAGGGTCAGCAACATGCCTGAGACTTTCGCTACATCACGGCGGTTTCCGTTTCCGCGGCTCCGACCGCCCGCCGGCAGCCCGACATCGGTGCGCGTGACGCGGGCCTGGGCCCTCATTGCTTCAACACGCGGGACAGTTCCGCCAGCGAGGTCACGCCGCGGGCCACGAGCACGATCCCCTCCTCCTGCAGCGAGCGGTGACCGGTCTTGCGGACGATCTGCCGCAACAACTCCAGCTTGGGTTGCTGGACGAGGGCCTCGCGCAACGGGTCGCTGACCTGCAGCAGTTCGAAGACCGCGGTCCGTCCCAGGTAGCCGAGGCCGCGGCATTCCGGACAGACCTCTTCCCGGTCCTTCTCCCTGGCATCGCCCGGGACAGGTGGGCGGTAGAAGGCCTGGACGCGGCCGGCCGGAATCCCCAACTTGGCCAGCAGCTCTGGTGGCGGGGCGTAGGCCTGGCGGCAAGCGGGGCACAGCTTGCGGACCAGCCGCTGGTTCAGCACCGCGGTGGCCGCCGGCGCGAAGTCCTTGGCCGGGACCTTCAGCAGCAGGACCCGCAGCAGGGCCTCCACCGCCTCCTTGGCGCGGATGGTGCCGACGACCAGCAAATCCGATCGGGCATGTTCGCACAGCAGCTTGACGGTGGCGGCGTCGGGCAGTTCGGGCATCACGATCACGTTCGGCTCACTCCGCAAGATGCGTGTCAGCCTCTCCGCGGGTGCCTCGCCCGCCGCCGCGTCGTAGGTCTCCAGATCGACGTTGTCGGCCATCGGCTCGCTGCGGCCCTTGTCCTGCAGGGCGACGAAGTTGCGCATGAAGCGGTCGGTGGCGTTCAGGGCGGCCAGCAGGGTCGTGGTCAGGCCGCCGGAGGGCATGGCGGACAGCAGCAGGAAGCCCTTCTTGGCGGCCAGGTGCTGCTTCCACTGCTCCTGCATCTTCTCCCGCATCCCGACCGTTTCCAGCGTGAACCGCGCCGCCGACTGGTCGACCAGCTGCAGCGTGACGCGTTCGCCCGTCTGCGTCCCCTGGCTGACCAGTTGGGCCACGTACGTCTGTCCCGCGGCCTCCGCCCCAAAGCGCCCTTGCTGCCGCGCCCGGCGCTCGTTCATGTCCAGGGCGGAGATCTTCTTGAGCACGGCCAGCATCACGTCGGCGTCTTCCCGCGCGCGGTTCGGCAGCTCGTGCCACACGCCGTCGATCATGTACCGCACCGCGACCGCCTCGCGGTGGTAGTCGAGCATCACCCGGTCCGCCCGGTGGGCCAGCACGTCCGCCACCAGCTCCCGCGCGACCAGGAATCCCGGTGACTGACGGGCGGCGATCACGTTGGCCTGGTCTTCCTGGCTGCTGCGGCCGCCCATCGGCGTGAGCTGGAGCGGGACCCCCTTCTCGTGCGCCGCCTTGGGCTGGTCGTCGATAGCCACGCCCACCGCGCGTGCCTTCCGCGAAATCAGGTGCCGGAGATGGTCCCGCGTCAACACCCGCTCGTGCGGCGGAACCTGCAGGTTTCTCTGCCAGATGTAGATGCCCAGCGGCACCCCGTAACTGAGCAGCAGCAGGAGCAGGCCGATCGGGAAGACGGGAACCGTGAACGCCAGCAGGAACAGCGCCAGGAAGAAGGGCAGGAAATTAGCCGTGTTCCAGACCGCGTAGGGCAGCCCGAGCGTCTGGCAATCGCGATTGGCCCAGTCGGTTGTGCGGACCCAGCCCAAGAACAGCAGCCAGCAGATGCCCAGCTTCCACGGGCTGAGGTATCCGCCGGGTCCGCGCTGGAGGGCATGCAGATCCGGCCCGGAGAACGGATAGGCGGGCCAGGTGCCTTCCTGGGCCAGGACGGGGCTGGCGAGCCAGGCCGCGGCCAGGAGCAGGATCGCCCAGAGGATCACGCGGAGCACCATCAGAGGATTCCAGGCTGGGAAACGTCGATGCCCTTGAGCGCCATCTTCAGCGCCTCGACGTTGGGCGCCACCTCGAAGGCCGTCGGGCGGTCGATCAGGTCGGTGTCGATCAGGCCCTTCAGGCTCATCGTGAAATCCTGCATCCCGTCGGCAATGCCGATCCGGATGGCGTCGCTCAGCCGGGCGTCCTCGGCATCCAGGACCAGCTTGCGGATCGTGGGGGTGAAGGTCATCACCTCCACGGCCGGGACCCGCGCCACGCCCGGCTTGATGGACGGCAACAGTTTCTGAGCCACGATGCCCCGCATGTTGAAGGCGATCGCGCTGCGGAGCGACCCGTGCATATCCTCGGGAAACAGGTCCAGGATGCGGCCGATCGTGCTGGGTGCGGTGGAGGAGTGGATCGTGCCGAAGACCAGGTGGCCCGTTTCCGCCGCCTGGATGGCCGTGGCGAAAGTCTCCTCGTCGCGCATTTCCCCCAGCAGAATCACGTCCGGATCCTCACGCACCGCCTGCCGCATGCCGTGCGAAAAATCCTTCACGTCGATCCCCACCTCGCGCTGGTTGATGATGCACTTGTCCTCGGTGAATACGAATTCGATGGGGTCCTCGAGCGTCAGGATGTGCTTGCGGGCATGGTGGTTGATCCAGTTCAACATCGAGGCGATCGTGGTGCTCTTGCCCGAGCCGGTGGCCCCCGCCAACAGGACCATCCCCTGGTCAAACCTGCAAAGCTTCTCCATGACCGGGGGCAGATTCAGGCCGGCGAAATCGGGGATCACGTTATTCACGCGGCGGGCGACCAGCCCCACGAAACCCATCTGCCGCAAGGCGTTCACGCGGAATCGCCAGCGTTCCCCGTCGACGACCATCGTGTGCGCGAAGTCGGCCCCGCCGTTCTCCTCGAAGTTTTCGCGCAGGCGGTCGTTCAGCAGGGGCAAGACCAGCCGTTTCATCTCTTCCGCCTCGAGCGGACCGCGGTTCAACGGTCGCAGCGTGCCCTTGATCCGCACGATCGGCGGCTTGCCGACCTTCAGGTGCAGGTCGCTGCCTTCCAGCTTGACGCAAGCCCGAAAGAGCTTGTCGATCTCCCGTTCCTCGCCCTCGGCGGCGGCTTCCAGCGACGTGTCAAGCGTGGCCATCATGCACCCAGTTCCGCGAGCGTCAAAGTCGCACGGAGATCCCCCGGCGGGCCATCGCTTCCTTGGTCTGGCGAATCGAATACGTGCCGAAGTGAAAGATGCTGGCCGCCAGGGCGGCATCGGCCCTGCCCAGGAGGATCGCGTCCGCCAGGTGTTCCGGGCAGCCGGCCCCGCCGCTGGCCACGACCGGCACCGAGACCGCCTGGCTGACCGCCGCCGTGATTTCCAGGTCGTATCCGTCCTGGGTGCCGTCGCAGTCCATGCTGGTCAGCACGATCTCGCCGGCCCCCAACTGCTCGACCGTCCGGGCCCAGGCGACGGCCTCCAGGCCCGTCGGCACGCGGCCGCCGTGGATGTGTACCTCCCAGACCTCGCCCTGGCCGTGATCCACCCGCTTGGGGTCGATGTTGACGACGATACACTGGCTGCCGAACCGCTGCGCCGCCGCGCGGACAAAATCGGGGTTCCGGCAGGCGGCGGAATTGATCGAGACCTTGTCGCTGCCCGCGCTGAGCAGCGCCCGGATGTCCTCCACCGTCCGCACGCCGCCCCCCACGGTCAGCGGCATGAAGACCTGTTCCGCCGTGCGGCGGACCACGTCCAGCATGATGTCGCGCCCCTCGTGGCTGGCGGCAATGTCCAGGAAGACCAATTCGTCCGCCCCCTCCTGCTCGTAGCGGGCCGCCACCTCGACCGGGTCGCCGGCGTCGCGCAAGTTGACAAAGTTGGTGCCCTTCACGACACGTCCCTGATCGACGTCCAGGCAGGGAATCACGCGCTTGGCCAGCATGGAGATGGTTACCAGCCTCCGGGCGGACGAGCCCTCTCGGGCGGATGTGACCCGATAGTATGGCGGACCACCCGCCGGCCGACAACAGTGCGCCGTGGGCGGCGTCGCACGGCAGCGCCGCCGAGCCGGCTCGCCGGACCATTATGGTCCATCGCTCCGCAGTCCGCCACGGCCGGCCGCCCGCCGCGATTTTTCGCGGGGCGGCAATTGGCAATCGCCGCCCGGCCGATTTACACTGAAAGGCCTTGCATGGTGCCGGGACGTTGAGGGGTCCGGTACCTCGTGCGGCGCCGACAGCACTGGCGGCAGCGCGGTTCACACGCCGGTTCACACGCCGGTCCACACGCCGGACCGCACGCCGGACCACGTGCCTGACCCCGCTGCCCTCCGCGGGCGGAAGAATCCGGCCCGCCAGGCGGTACTCCGGCCCGCCGATCAGCGGTTGGTTTCACGGGACGTCCCCTTTGCAGGCGAGTCGTTTGATGCCGATCGAAGTCCAATGCCCGGATTGCCAGCGGCGGATGCGCGTGCCGGACTCTGCGGCCGGCAAGAAGATCAAGTGCCCGAAGTGCGCCGAAGGTCGCATCGAGGTGCCGGCTCCGAAACTGGCCGCGTCCTCGGTCCCCGTCGAGCTGTGGCACGTGCAAGATCCCGAGGGGGAGACGTACGGGCCGATCAACAAGCGCGAGCTGAATGCCTGGCATGCCGCCGGGAGGCTGACGGCCGACTGGCAGATCCTCCGCGAGGGGGCGGACCAGTGGCAGTGGGCCAGCGACCTCTACCCGTCGCTGGCGGGGGAAGTCGAATTGGAGCCCGCCGACGAATCACCCGCCCGGGCCGCCGGCGACCTGGGGGAGAATGGGTTCGCGATCAGTCCCCTATCGAGCACCCCGGCGGAAGCCAACCCGTTTTCGTTCGCCGCGCAAGAGACGACGTCCGTTCCGCGCGGCGGCCCGCGGCGCGGCAGGGGAACATCGCGCAACTTGACGACCAGCGGCGGCGCCGTTAGCACGCAGCCAGGCGAGAAGTCGAAGATCGCGGCCGGTCTGCTGGGCCTTTTCCTGGGAGGCTGGGGCATCCATCGCTTCTATCTTGGCTTCACCAAGATCGGCATCATCCAGATCGTCGTCACGATTCTCACCTGCGGCCTGGGCGGGCTGTGGGGAGTCATCGAGGGGATCATGATCCTCGCCGGCAAAATGAACGTCGACGCGCAGGGCCGGCAGCTCAAGGACTGAGTCCGCGCCCCGTCCCGCGCCCCGTCACGCGCCCCGCGGCCTGCCTGTGCGTCGCTCCGCGCTGGCGACCGACTCCTCGATCAGTTCGCATTCGGGCAGCGACTCCAGGAAGAGTCGGCCATACGGCTTGCTGCGGATCCGCGGGTCGAGCACGACCACGATCCCCTGATCCCGCTGGGTGCGGATCAGCCGCCCGAAGCCTTGCCGCAGTTTGATCACCGCCTCCGGCAGCTGGTAATCGAGGAAGGGGTTCCCGCCCGCCTGGCGGATTGCCTCCAGGCGGGCCTCGAGCAAGGGCTGGTCGGGCACACTGAACGGCAGCCGCGTGATGATCACGTTCTGCAGGGCGTCCCCCGGCACGTCGACCCCTTGCCAGAAACTGTCGGTCCCCAGGAGCAGGGCCCGCGGGTCGGCCTGGAATCGCTGCAGCATCTGGGTGCGCGGCAGCCCGTCGGCCTGGTTGTACAGGGCCAGGTTGCGGCGGACGAGCCATCCCTGCAGCAGTTCCGCGACCGCCTTCATCAGCTCGTAGCTGGTGAACAGGGCAAACGCGTGCCCGTCGGTGCGGTCGACGTAGCGTTGGATCATCGCGGCACACTGCCGCAGATAGTCGGCCTTCTGGCCCGCGGGATCGGGCATGTCGGGGACCAGGACCAGTTGGGCTTGCCGCCGGTAGTCGAACGGGCTGCCCACGCGCAGCGTGCGGCAACGTGTCAGGCCGACTCGCGACTTGTAAAAGTCGAACGCCCCGTCGCGGCCCACGCTCAGCGTGGCGCTGGTCAGGATGACGCAGCGCGTGGCGGAGAACAGCGTGCTCCGCAGGGCGGGACCGATGTCCAGCGGCGCGGCCGCCAGCGTCACCCGCGGATGCCCGCGCCGCGTGCGGGTCCGCTCCAGCCAGTAGACCGCACCGTCGACTTGCTGCTCCCGCCACTGCTGGAGTTGGCCGCCCAGCGCCGACAGGCGATCGGCGGCGGCCGTGAAATCCTGCCGCCGCGACTCGTCCGGCAGTGCCTTGCCGTGACCGCGCACCAGTTGCCCCAGTTCCAGCAGGGCGGGCGTCAAGGCGTTGGGCACGATTCCCGCTTGCGTGACGCGGCCGTTCGTTCCGGGATGCCGGTCCAGCCACTGTTCGACGGAGGCGAAGAACTCCCCGGCCGCGTCCCGCGCGCGGTCGACGGCCAGCTGGGCGTCGCGCAGCCCGTAATGCACCAGGAGCCCCTTGTTCGTGCGATCGTTGTACAGTCGGCTCAGCGTGAACTCGACCTGGCCGGAACTGACCGCCAGCCCCAGGTGATCGCTGGCCACCGACTCCAACGTGTGGGCTTCGTCGAAGACCACGGCATCGTAGTCCGGGAGGATCGAGACCCCCTGCTGCCGCAAGGCCAGATCGCTGAAGAACAGGGCATGGTTCACCACCAGGATCTGCGCGTGCTGGGCCCGCCGCCGGGCGGCAAAATAGAAACAGCGGCTGTAGGTCGGGCAGTTTCGGCCCAGGCAGTTCCCGCTGTCGCTGGACACCTCGTCCCAAACTGCCTCCAAGGGCCGGTAGTCCAGCTCGCTCCGCGAACCGTCATCCGTGGCTTGGGCCCACCGCTCGAGCCGGGCCAGCTGGTCCCATTCCCGGGGATCGGGGAACAGGTTGCGGGACCGCTCGCGGGCGTTGTCCAGGCGCCGCAGGCTGAGATAGTTGCGCCGCCCCTTGACCAGTACGGCGACGAACTCGCGGGGGATGACGCTCTGGAGCAGCGGCAGGTCCTTTGCGAGCAGCTGCTCCTGCAGGCTGATCGTGTGGGTGGAGACGACGATTCGCGGTGTCGACTTGCGCGGTGGAACTGCCGGCGACCGGTCAGGGTCGTCCGTCCTGTCCGCGGCTCCCTCGGCCTCGGTCACCGCGAGGATCGCGGGCACGAGGTAGGCAAAGCTCTTGCCCACGCCCGTGCCAGCCTCGACCATCAAGTGCCGGCCCTCCCGAAGGGCGGCCGCCACCGCGTCGGCCATCTCCAGCTGCTGCGGCCGCACCTCGTACGACGGCAAGCGCGCCGCGATGCGCCCCCCGGGGCCCAGAATATCTTGCGGCGATAGCGACATGTCAGGGAAAAGGATCGGTGGAGCCATGGACGGGAACCCCAGCCTACCGCGCCGACCGCTGCGCCGGTAGCGCCCGCCACGGCGCGCCGCGCGCCGGCCGGCCGGCCAATCGGGCATGGATGTGCGTGATTCCGGGAGGCGGCCGGGGCCTGGCGACGTCGTGGGGCGTACCGCCCAGGAAAATGTCCTGCCGCTTTCATCCTCCGCCCCGGAGCCGGAGCACGATCGGCCGCGGGGACGGCACGTCGGGCGATTGAAAACGTGAAGTCCGAGCAGTATCGTAGGCCGATGGGGGATCTCGGAATCGCGCTGCTGGAGACCGGTCGTTCCGGCGGAATGGCGCCCAGACAGAGGAAAGGGGATCTGAAGATGAGCGACAGGGAGGGACGAGTCCCGCGCCGGACGTTCCTGAAGACGGCCGGCACGGCCGTGGCCGCGAGTACGATCTCTGCCCCGTACATCATTCCTTCGGGCGTGCTCGCCGCCCCAGGCCGCTCGGGTGCCAATGATCGCCTGACGTTCGGGCACATTGGCGTGGGCGGCATGGGAGGCAGCCACCTCCGCGACATGGTGGGGCGCATGCAGCGCGGCACGGCAAACGTGGCCGCCGTCTGCGACATCGACGAGACCCGGCTGGCCAACGCCTCGCGCACGGCCGGTCCCCAGGCCGACTGCTATCGCGACTACCGCTACCTGCTGGATCGGCAGGACATCGATGCGGTGGTGATCGCCACACCCGATCACTGGCACGCGGTGCAGATGGTGCATGCCGCCGAACGGGGCAAGCACGTGTACGTGGAAAAGCCCGCCTGCTGCACGATCGAGGAAGGCCGGGCGATGGTCGCGGCGGCGCAGAAGGCCGGCATCTCGGTGCAGGTCGGCTCGCAGGGGCGCAGCCAGCCCGAGGCGTACCTCGCCCACCGCTACCTGACCAACGGCAACATCGGCCAGGTCACGCAGGTGGACTGCTTCCATTATCCCAGCCCGGTCGGCGGGTTCACGCCGGACAGCGACCCGCCGCCGGAACTGGACTGGGACATGTGGCTCGGCCCGCTGCGCTATCGCCCCTACAACCGCGGCTACTGCCACGGCACATTCCGCTGGCTGATGGAATCGGGCGGCGGCCAGATCCGCGATCGCGGCGCGCATGTGATGAGCTGCGCGATGTGGTGGATGAACGCCGACGGCACGGGGCCGGTCGAGGTCGAGGCCACGGGCCAGGCGCCGCAGCGCGGCCTGTGGGACTCGGCCGTCCATCTGACCGTGAAATACACCTTTAAGAATCCCGATTGGGTGTTGACCTGGAACCAGCCGGGCGACCCGCCGCCGCCCGAGGAGCGCACTGGCAAGGAGCCCGGCGGCCCGATCACACGTCCGGGCTACGGGGCCGTCTATCGGGGCGACCAGGGGACCTTCACCCACTGGGGCGGCGACGGCGGTACGTGGGCCGAGCGGAAGGCGCGCGAGTGGCAGCCCGGACCGGGGGCGCGGGACGTCTACAAGAGCCCCGGGCACATGGAGGATTGGTTCGAGGGGATCACGACCGGCAAGAAGACGATCATGAACGTGGAGGCCGCCGTGGACGTGGCGATCCTGACCGTCCTGGGCAACCTCTCCTGCGTGCTGGGACGGAAACTGAATTACGACTACAGCCAACGCGCGATCGTCGGCGACCTGCAGGCCCAGCGGCTGATGGGTCGGCCCGAACGGTACCCCTTTGCGATCTAAATAGCCGTGCGTGATCCCGGGAGATGCGGGACGCGCTAATCAGAGTTGCACAATCGTGGGAGGGCGAGGCTCCTGCCGAGCCGGCGCGCTGAGCCGGTTCTCGGCTCGGCGGGAGCCTCGCCCTCCCGGAATCACGACAACCTATCTAGCTGCACCCGGAACCCACAAGGACCGTAACCATGGCAGAACTTACCTTGGACCAGCTGATCGAGAACATCCAGAGCAAGAACGACGCCGTCCGCGCTGCTGCCCGCGACGGCGCCGGATCGCTAGGCGCCGCCGCCTTGCGGCCGTTGGCCAAGATCGCCGCCGACACGGATCCCGAGACCGCTCGGTCCGCGCAGCGGGCGATGCAGCGGATCGTTTACCACGCGGGCCGACCGGGTGCCGAAGACGAGGCCCAGGCGGTGGCCAGCGAACTGGTCAGGCTGCTCGATGCCTCCTTGCCGGTGCAGCTGCAGCGCGACGTGCTCTGGATGACCTGGCAGATTGCGGGCGAGGAGGCGGTGGATGCGGTGGCGATCCGCCTGGGCGACCAGCAACTGTGGGATGACGCGCGGATGGCCCTGGAACGGCTGCCCGGGCAGGGCGCCACGGCCGCACTGCAGACCGCCCTGGCCAGCGCCCCCGACGATCAGAAACCGGCCCTGGCCTATTCGTTGCGCAAGCGCGGCGTGGAGACCCCCGGCGTACCCGACTTGCGGCTGACGCCAACTCGGAAAACATCCGTCACACCGGTGGGACGCAGAGCCGGCGCCTGAATGTTTTTCGATGGAAGCACGCGGCATTTCCTTGGGCGGGAGATGGGCGATGTCGGCCAGGGGACGCGGCTCGGACGGAGCGAGACGGGTGGCGTGCCGCCTTTCGACGCGGGGGGTCGAGAAGCGATGCGACCCGTTATTCGTGTCGCGCCAGAGGCGGCGCTGGCTGACGTGCTTCAGCCTCCTTGCGCTGTGGCTGGCCGGAGGCTGCCCGGCGACCGGCCCCGACAAGCCCGCGCCGCCCACAAGTCCCGTGGAGCGCCCTGGGGACGCGGCGGAACCCGAGTCCGCACCGCCGCACGGTGACGCGGCAAGCCACGCGCCGCTGATCGAACAGATTCATGAGCGGGGCGGAAAGACGGAGTTTGACGACCAGGGACGACTGGTCACTGTCGACCTGCGCGCGGCCAGCCTCTCGGATGATGACGTCCAGCAGCTGGCCGCACTGTCCCACCTGGAGCAGCTGCACCTGAAGGGCGCCGCGATCACGGACGCCGCGGCGCCGCACCTGGCACGGCTCACGGCCCTGACCCTGCTCGATCTGGACACGGTGGGCCTGACCGACACCGGCCTGCGCCAGCTGACGGCGCTCCAGAACCTCCAGCATCTGCGGCTGCATCGGCTGACCCGGATGACCGACGCCGCGGCCACCGTCTTTCAGGAGCTTCCCCGCCTGGAGCACCTGGTGCTGACCGACAGCTATATCAGCGACGGCGGGATCTACTCCATCGCTCGGATTCCCCAGCTCCGCACGCTCGACCTGGACGGCAGCGACCTGATCGGCGACGGGGGCCTGGAACTGGTCGCCGGCATGGCGAAACTGGAGACGCTCCGCATCCGCAGCCGGGCGATCAGCGACGCCGGCCTGGACTACCTGACGGCCATGCAGCAGCTGAGGAAGCTGGCCATCGAGGATTCGCTGGCGGTCAGCAACGACGGCTTGAAGTCGGTGGGCCAGCTGAAAGGCCTGGTTGACCTGTCGCTGGCGCAGGCCTTTCAGGTCACGGATGACGGACTTGCGCACCTGGCCGGGCTGACGGAGCTGAAGCGACTGGACCTCCGCCGGCTGGCCGTCAACGGCAGCGGCCTGGCCCATCTTGGCGGCATGGCGAACCTGGATGCCCTGGATCTGGGAGCCACGCCGATCAGCGACGATGGGCTGCCGCATCTGCGGGCCCTGCCTCGCCTGACGACGTTGAATCTGATGGCCACGCCCCTGACCGATGCGGGAATGAAGACGGTCGGCCAGATCAGCGGTTTGACCAGTCTGATCCTGCGAGGCGTGAAGATCACGGACGCGGGAGTGGCAGAACTGGTGGAGCTCGAGAATCTCCTGCGGCTGGACCTCCGGGGCACACAGATCACCGATGCATCGGCGGCGCACCTGGCGCGGCTGACCCAGCTGCGGCATCTGGACGTAGCCCAGACCGGCATCTCGGAAGCGGGGCTGGCCGAACTGCGGCGGTTGCTTCCGCGGGCAACGATCAGCCACTGAGGACCTCCCGTCCCCTGTCGCGCTACTTCGTTTGCCAGCGGTCGGCCGGTTCGAGCACCCGCCGCGGACCATCCCCGCCAAGCCACTCCCGGGCCGCCGGGTCCAGCCGCAACCAGGCATCCCAGAAGGCCGACGAGATCGCGAGCACCGCGCGATGATGATTCGGGTTGCGCGGCTGGCTCTCGCCCGGCAGCCGACGATCGCTGAACGCCGAGTGTTCCGCCTTGTCCAGCACCAGCTGGTACTTGTTCCCCGGCGGCAGGTGGGGAAACACGCCCAGCCGCGATTCGGGCGTCTGTCCGCCGATGATCGCGGCATCATGCGTGCCGGTCATCAGCAGCCACGGCATCTTCACGGAGGCAAACGCCTTGGCCGCGTCACCGCGAAGCGGCACGCTGGGGCTGAGCGCGATCGCCGCGCGGATTCGCCCGTCCGTAAACTGCTGCCCGACCAGGGGAAAGAACTGGCCGGAGACGGCCTGGGTGGTGAGCGCCCCGAACGAATGGCCTGACATGCCGAGTTGCTGGAGATTCAAACGCTCGTGGAGCGCATGTCCATCCTGCTGTTGCCACACCGCCAACTGGTCGATGACGGCCCGTACGTCGTGGACGCGGGCCTGAAAGTTTTCGAGGGACGCCGCTTGCTGCATGGCGGCCAGCCGCCCGCCGAGCGGGGCTTTCCGCCACACGGCGTCATCGCTGCCAGGGTGCTGGACGAATACGACGACATATCCCCGCGCCGACCAGTGCTCGCCCAGGTACGCGTTGCCGCGCCGGTGACCGCCCAGTCCGTGGCTGAACAGCACGACCGGCGCGGCCTGGCGGCCAGCTGGCAGGTAGACCAGCAGGGGAATCGCGCGGTCGCGGGCGGGATCGCTGGCCCGCAGCTCCAGCACCTCGCCCCGGGCCCGCGTGTCAACGGCCAGCGGGTCGTAGGCGGCCGCCCGTGCGAAGACCGGCGGGATCAGCAACAGAAGCCACGTGATCTGGACAGCTCGACGCCGAAGTCCGTAGCCCATAGGTAGCTCCCCCGCTTGACCGCGCGATACGTCGCGCCACCTCGTACTTCGACTCGTACTCGACGAGGCGCGGCCGCGTCGCGTCCCAGCAGGCGTACCGCCCCGCGGCTCGGCCCCGCCAGCCGATTCTCGCCGGGCGCGACGTAACTGGCTGCTCCCACCTCAGCCGCTCTGTGCGTGGCGGGACAGCCAAATAGAGCCGTTCGCCGGGTCTGGGGTTACACCGGGCCGGGAAAGCATCCCGCAGCACCGGCCGAAGGCGCTCGGGTCGGTTACACGGGCAAGCCGCTGCGGCCCCGGGCGGGCGCAGTGTGCTGCCCAGGACCAGCGCGGACAGATCGGAGCCATGCATGACCCGACGCACCGGCGAGGAACGACCGTTCTTCCCTCGTTCGCGCGGCGGGTTGCGATGGTCGCGCGGCGACATGCAGCCGCATCGGCAGCGGACGGCGACTCAGGCCGCCATCCGCACCGGTTGCAACTGGGCCAGCAGCTTGAGCCGGCGGACCATATTGCCTTCGCGATCGTAGAACTGCACCAGGCCGATGTCGATCAACCACATCGCCAGGTACTGGTCCAGGCGGTAGGAGCGAGCACAAAGATGTCCGTCGTGCAACAGGATCGATTCCTGCAGATCGGCCAGGGCCTCGTCGCTCACGCCCAGATCGCGAAAGGAATCACAGACCAACTGGCGGACTTCGGTCGGAGTCGGACAGACTCGCATGGGGCAACCTCCTGTTGCTGCAAGGTGCGAAACGTCATCCATGACGTGGGCCAGAATATACCGAGAGCGTGGGGAAATCCAAAGTCGAATCGTCCGCGGCCGTGGGCGGGCCGGCCCGATCGTGCCGCCGGGTGCGACCACCGCCGGCGCGCGGACCGCTAGCAGCGCCGGGGCCGTCCGCTGCGAAGCCGCCCAGCTGCTGCCTCGAGGCCTGGTAACCGTTCACGGGGTGGACACCGTGTACCCGAACGGGTCAGGTCCATGTTTTCGGCCAGCGCGGATCGGCGAGGTCGAGTTGGTCGGCCGAAAAATGGACCAGACCCCGACCCGTGAACGGTTACAAAACGCTCTTAGACGCTGCACGACAATTACCTACCGGTTTTGTGGATCAGCCGCGGGGCGCTAGCCCGCGGTCTTTCGCGGATGAACCGCGGGCTAGCGCCCGGCGGCTGATGAGTGATTTCGGTAACTTATTGTTGAA
>Ga0209398_1000194_pt1 | contig 44392 bp, 33 predicted proteins | sample AshMeaBigSpring_FD_184125 | JGI IMG/M metagenome (GOLD analysis project Ga0209398, IMG submission 184125) | Groundwater microbial communities from Big Spring, Nevada to study Microbial Dark Matter (Phase II) - Ash Meadows Big Spring (SPAdes)... | ecosystem: Environmental > Aquatic > Deep...
GATAAACTCGACCTCGCGGATACGCGCCGGCCGAAAACATGGACCTGACCCCCTGGAATATCAGGGAAAAACTTCCACCGGGCTGTGAACGGTTACATCCTTGGAGATACGGGACGCGCTAACCAGAGTTGCACAATCGCGGGAGGCCGAGGCTCCTGCCGAGCCGGTGCCTTGCGCGGGGTTTCGGCTCGGCGGGAGCCTCGCCCTCCCAGAATCACGAAACCTTATTTGGCGTCCCCTTGGTGCCGCGATGGCGGCCACCACGGACGGGCGCCCCGCGGCTGATGCATGACCCGGCCTGGCCGCGGCCGGGAGTACCGCCCCTACCGTTTAGGTGGACCTTGCTGCCTGCCGCGAAACTTCCGGCCATGCGTGTCGATCAGGTCCGATGAATACGATAGGCATCCGGTTCAGCAAGGCGGGCCGCGGTTCCGCTGCATTCTACGCGCTAGGGAGATCGCTGAAATGCGACAACGTTGGTACGGGCTCGCGGCGCTGGTAGGCAGTCTCCTCGCTGGTGGTACGGCTGCCTTTGGTCAATCATTTGGCGTGGAACTGCACAACACGCTGATGCCGGCCGCGGGTGGCATGGGCGGCGTGAGCATCGCGCGGCCGCAGGATCTGACCAGCGCCATGAACGCCAACCCGGCCGCGCTGACTCAGTTTCGCGGGACGCAATTCCTGTTCGGCGGCGGTTGGGCGGAACCGACGTTCAACCTGACGCAGACCAGCAACATCCCGGCGCTCGGCCCCCCGCTGATCGAGCCTTTCTCCGCCAGATCGGAGGCCCCCGGAACGCCGCTGGGCAACATCGGCCTGACGCAAGATCTGGGCGAACTGGGGCTGCCGGCTACATTGGGGATGGGATTTATCACCACCGCCGGCGGTTTTGTCGATTTTCGCCAGGTGCCGGAGAGCCACGGCACAAACAGCGGCCAGGTGATCTTCAACTTACCGGTCGCGTTGGGGGTGGACCTGACCGACCGCCTGGCGGTGGGAGCAAGCGTTTCACTGGGCATCGCCTTCTTCGACGGTCCCTTCGTCGGCGTGGGCGGCATGACGCCAGATTACGCGTTGCGCGGGGCTCTCGGCGGAAACTACGTGCTCACCGAGGCCACGACCGTGGGCGCATACTACCAGACCGAGCAGTCGTATACCTTTGACAACGCAGTTCTGCTCAATCCTGGCCCGGGCCAGACGGCATTTGACGTGAACGTGGACCTGCCCCAGAACATCGGCATCGGCCTGGCCAACACCTCCTTGATGGGCGGCTGTTTGCTGCTGGGAGTCGACGTCGTGTACAAGCTGTGGGACGAAGCGGATCTGTACCGCGCGGTCTATGACAACCAGTGGGTCGTGCAGGTCGGTGCCCAGTTGACGCGGGGCCGCTATCGATGGCGGGCCGGCTACGTCTGGGCCGAAAACCCGATCGACGATACACCGGGCGAGAGTATCGGCGGGGTCGTCCAGCCGGGCGGCTTCGCGGCCGTGCGTTACACGCAAGGCCTGCTGGCCATCACCAGTCAACACCGGATTTCGATGGGCCTGGGAATCGCCGACGTGTTGCCGGGCATCGACCTGGACATGTTGGCCGGCGGCATGTTCCGCGACAGCCAGCAGCTCGGAGATTTCACGACGACCTCGATTGAGGGCTACTGGCTCGGCGCCGGCCTGACCTGGCGCTTCGGCCGCGGGGCGTGCGAGCGGCTGCCGGCACCCGATTCCTGGTGCCCATAGTTGGACGGCGGCCGGGGCGAACCGTTCCCAGGGCGGGGTCGGGGCCATTTTTCGGCTAAACAAGCTGTGGCACGCCCCACCGCACCGGCCGAAAACATGGACCTGCCCCCCCGTGGAATCACCACCCACGTTCACCCGTGGTGTGAACGGTTACCGGCGGGGAGGGGTCGCCACCGGGAATCGATCAGGGATCGATTCCCGGCCGGCGGTACGGTCCTACTCGCGGGCGGCTTCCACCTTCTGCATGCCTGCCTCGAGCTTCTGGATGTCCTGAGGCGAGAGTTGGGGCCGGTCCACCTTGATCGTCAGCTTGTTGAGCTGGGCGGTCAGGGGGAAGGGGGGCTGATAGTCGGCGTCATTGACGCCGGTCAGTGTGTCGCTGCCGATATCGAACGATTCGTCCCATTGCAGGAGCATGGGCAGCGTTTTTTCCATCTTCTGCGTTGCGACGACCTTACCGTCCACCTTGAGCGTGCCGGTACCGCTGCGGCCCAGGCCGCTCAGGTTGTTGAAGGCCAGCGTGCCGACGCCGAGGCCATCGTACTGGAAGTCAAACTCCACGATGTGCCGCCCGGGCGCGAGCGCGTCGGTGCCTTCCCACTTGATGCGTTTCAGGTCAACGAGATTCCAGAGAAAAACCGGCCTGCCCTGAAGCAGGTAGAAGCCGTAGCCGGCGAAACGTCCCCCCGACGTGAGGATCATGCCCTCGGCACCCGCCGCGGGCACTTCGATGTCGGCGGTAATCGTGTAGGAACTGTTGAGCAACATCGGCGAATCGCCCTGCGGCAGGGCGGTCATCGGTCGGGTATAGACGAAGTCGGTGCGTCGCGCGGTGATGTTCGGACGCGGCGCCACGATGCGGGCGACGGTCGCCTTGTCCTACCCGATGATGCTGTTGTATCCCCACAAGCCCGTCGACTGCTCGGAGATCACGCCGAACCCTGCCGAGTGATGGTTGCGACCGGTAATCAACGCCGCGCGCGTGGTGCCGTGGCCCTCGATGCGCGGGCCCATCGCGATGTGATGGTTGCGACCGGTAATCAGCGCCGCGCGCGTGGGCGAGCAGAGCGCCGTGGAGTGGATGTTGTTGTACCGCAGACCGCTTGCGGCGATCCGATCCAGCGTGGGCGTCGGGATCACGCCGCCAAAAGTGCTCGGCACGCCGAAGCCGGCGTCGTCGGTGATGATCAACAGGATGTTGGGCGCCTGCTTCGGCGGCACGATCCGTGGCGCCCACCAGGGCTTGGACTGCAAGGCCTGCTGCTTGATCTCCCCGCCGAACTGGGGATCGGGAGCGGGAAGTTGTTGTCCGGAGATCGTCGTAGCTGCGCCGGGTGAGCCGGGCGGGCTCGTGGTCTGATCCGCGCCGGACGGTGCGGCAGGGCCGGCCGGGGCTGCTTCGGTGGGCCCTGCGTCGGCGGCCGCAGCCATCTGCGGTGCAGGCCGCCGCTCACCCGCGGACAGCGCCAACAGGGCGGCGGGAGCGGCCACAGCAAGTCCCAAGAGTGACCCGAAGCGTGTCCGGTACATTGCATTTTCCTTCCCAAGAACTCGTTCAAATCATGAGCGCCGGCCGCACCCGGGAGGGCTCTCGAGCCGTTCCGCCAACAGCATCCCGATATCTTGCGCGCCGCCATCCGTTCCCGCAACTGGGTAAGAGAAGTCCTGTCCCCCGGGAATCCAAGGGATGAGGCCAACGCCTCCGGCTGACGGTGGATGGCGGCGCGGGATGCCTGACCGGCAAGCGGTCCGGACACCGTCCTGTCTTCAGAAGCCCGAGGCCATCTGAGAACGATACCGGCTCCGTAACCGTTCACACCCCGGCGGAGCATTGAGCCGGATGGGAGGGAGTCAGGTACATGTTTTCGGCCTGAGCGTCTGCGCTAAATAGGTTTCGTGATTCTGGGAGGGCGAGGCTCCCGCCGAGCCGAGAACCGGCTGAACGAGCCGGCTCGGCAGGAGCCTCGCCCTCCCACGACTGTGCAGTTCTGATCGCGGCGTCCCGTATCTCCCAGGATCACGCTAGGCGACGTAGATCGGGCGGATGGCCCGGAAAATGCATCAGCCCCCGGCCCGTGAATGGTTACCCGGCTCCGTCCGGAAGAGGTATCTCGGTGTGCCGCTCAGTCGAGGGGCAGCGCGAAGCGGCCGGGCAGCAGGGCGTGCAGCGTGACCCGCGCCACCGGTTGGGCACCCGTGGCGTCGATCAGCAGGACGGGCAGGTCGTCACAGAACTCGGCCAGGAACTGGCGGCACGCCCCGCAGGGCGGGTGTCCGCCGGGGGTGGCGACCGCCAGGGCGGCGAAGTCACGGTGTCCTGCGGCCACCGCGGTCGACACGGCCACCCGCTCGGCGCAGATCGTCAGGCCGTACGAGGCGTTTTCCACGTTGCAGCCGCTGAACAGTTCGCCCGCCGCGGTGCGCACCGCGGCGCCAACCTGGAATTGGGAATAGGGTGCGTAGGCTCGCTGCCGGGCGGCCAGCGCGGCCGCGATCAGCGGGTCGTCATGCGCGGGCGGAGTGGCGTGCGGGCTCATGGTTCCTCCGGTGCGCGGCCGGCGGACGGCGCGATCCGCTCGACAATCAGCCGCGGTGTCGGCGGCGGCTGAGGTCCCAGCCCGATCGCGGCCTCGAGTTGAGGGGCCGCGGCGCGGGCGGCCGCGGGGGGGGCGTACAGCCAGGCCAGCGGCTGGTCGACCTCGACCCGGTCGCCGATCCGGACCGCCATCTCCAGGCCGACCGAGTGGTCGATCGAATCGGTGGTCTGCTTGCGCCCGCCTCCCAGCTCGATCACGATCTGGCCCAGTTGCTGGCCGTTGATACTCGCCACATATCCCGGTGCGCGGGCCCGGATTTCGGTCCGGTCGGCCCGCCGGCGCGGCGCGTCCAGGTCGCCCCCCTGGGCGGACACCATGGCACGGAACCGGTCGAGGGCCTCGCCCGAGACCAGCTTCTCGCGCAGCCGTTGCGTGGCCAGCGCGCGATCGGCCGCGCGGCCGGTCTGCTCGAGCAGTTCACTGCCCAGTTCCAACGTCAGCACGACCAGGTCCTCGGGTCCATGACCCTCCAGGGTCGCCACCGCCTCGTCGACTTCCAGGGCGTTGCCGACCATCCGGCCCAGCGGCTGGTTCATGTCGGTGATCAGGGCCCGCGTGTCGACGCCCATCTCCGTACCGACGTCGACCAGCGAGCGGGCCAGCTGGCGGGCGTCGTCCAGCGACTTCATGAAGGCGCCCGAGCCGTACTTGATGTCGAGCACCAGGGCCGTCAGCCCCTCGGCGAGCTTCTTGCTCATAATACTCGCCGTAATCAGGGGGATCGACGAGACGGTGGCCGTCACGTCGCGCAGGGCATACAGTTTCCGATCGGCGGGGGCCAGGTCACTCGTGGCGCCGGTAATCACGCACCCGACGTCCGCGGTGATGCGCTGGATTTCCGGTAGGCTCAAATCGGTGCGGAAACCCGGAATCGATTCGAGCTTGTCGAGCGTTCCCCCAGTCGGTCCCAGGCCGCGGCCCGAGATCATCGGCACCCACAGACCGCAGCAGGCCAGCAGGGGAGCCAAGACCAGGGAGACCTTGTCGCCGATGCCGCCGGTGGAATGTTTGTCGACGCGCGGCGGTCCGCTGGCGGACCAGCGGAGAGTCGTTCCGCTCTCGAGCATGGCCCGCGTCAGGGTGGCCGTTTCCCCGGCGTCCAGGCCGCGGAGGTAGATCGCCATCGCCAGGGCCGCCATCTGGTAGTCGGCGATTTCGCCCCGCGCGTAACCGCTGACGAACTCCGTGAACTCCACGTCCGGCAGCCGACCGCCGTCTCGCTTGCGAGCGATGATCAGCGCGGGATTCACCTGCGATACCCCAAGGTTGGCAACGGCCGACGGGATTTCACGGACGACCAGCGGCGCCACGCACGGTCAGGTATGAGATGTCTCGCCGCCGCACCCAACGCGATGGCGGTGGGGTCCGACGGGTAACCGATCACAGGGTGGACGCCGGTTCTGCTGCACCCCAGGGGGTCAGGCACATTTTTCGGCGGCAGCGTCCCACGACGCCGAGCGATCTTCCCGCCGAAAAATGAGCCAGACCCCGGCCCGGATATTCCAGGGGGTCAGGTCCATGTTTTCGGCCGGCGCGTATCCGCGAGGTCCAGTTTATCGGCCGAAAAATGGACCAGACCCCGACCCGTGAACGCTTACCCTGCCAGCGCCCGGTGCTACCGCCGGGCGCCGTCCGACGCGTAACGCGGACCACAGTTGAAAGTGTAACCCGCGGCCCAAGCGGGGCACACCGGATTGGTTCCGAGCACCACCCCCACAGGAAGCCGTGCTCGCTCGGCACCCCCGAAGACGGCCGGCATCAATGGCCGGCCAGAACACCCTCGCGCGGGCGCTCGTCCTGTGGCTGGGAAGGCTTTCGTTCGGTCGCCAGGAGTTGCTTTTCGGGGAAAAAAAGGTCCCGCACCGCCTGGAGCATCCGGATGTCGGCCGGGGCCGCCCCGAGGGCCTCGCACATGCAGGCGAGTTCGCGGAGCCGGGCCCGGCCCTCCGGCCAGCGGACGTGCATCACCTTGGTGCAGTCGTCCAGCAACTGGTAAATGCGGGCACGCGTGACCCCCAACTGGCGGGCTTGCGTCCGCACGGGCCTCGGGGCTTCGTCGATCCCCAGCCGCTGGCAAGCCAACTGATAGACCTGGGTGCCCGCATCGACCTGCATCTGATCCAGGAGCGGCTGCGCGAGGCCCTGGGTGACCCGCTCGGGGTGCGGTACCACCTGTCGCCACTGTACCTGGTCCAGCCACGACTCGACGCGGGCGACGTGGGCGGGCATCAGGCGGAGCGCCAGGTAGCTCCCCACCCCGGCTCCTGCCAATTTGTGGTAGATGGCGTGGAAGACCTCCAGCACGCACCGCACACGTTTCTCGCCGTGTGTTCGCAGCCGCCGTACCTCCGTCAGACTGCAATCGACGTACTGGCTCAAGGTCGCGTTCCAGATCACGGTGGGCACGCCGTCGAGCGAGGGGGCCAGGCGCCCCAGTTTTTCGTGGCCCAGCCCATGCCGCCGCACGACCTCGCGCCACTTCTCCCACAGCACCTCCGAGACCGCCGCCGGGTCGAAGTCGGAATCCGACCCAGCCAGTCTCGCCGTCGCAGTCGGCCCGACTTCGTTCGCCAGATCGGCCAGGCCAAACGGCGTGGACGGCTCCTCGTCCCGCGTCACTCGGTGCAGCAGCTTGACCAGCGTGCTGATCTTCTTCTGCCCGATACCTTGCGTGGCCGCCAGTTGCTCGAAAGGCGTCTCCAACAATTGCCGCAGGGTGCGGTCCAGGAATGCCAGCGGCAGCCGGCGGTCCTTGGGCAGGGTCCAGTAGGCGAGCGGCTTCTCCAAACGATCCGCGTATCGGTCCTGCAGGAGCACTTTGCGCACCGCATGGTAACTGCTGGCCAGCTTGAAATCGTCCGCCGACGTGGCCTTGTTGACCGTCATCGCTGCCTCTCCATCGTGTGAAACAGGGGTCTCCGAGGGATATCCTGCGAGCGTCCTCATGGTCGGTCGCGGCTGGCGCCCGTGCCGGCGTGATTACGACGGACTCAAACCTGCGGCATGTAGCGGTGTGGCGAGCCGTCGCCTCATGTGGTGAGCGTCAGGGCCATGCGCCCGCATCAGCCGGAGCCTTCGCGGAGTGTAGGCCGTGGTCTATTTGCAGGTGGGCGATCCACCGGGACTCAGGACCGCATCGTCGGGGCCCAGATCGCATCTGCAGCCCATCCAACCGTCCACTGAATCCACCGGCGATCATGTCGCAGGGGTGAAAACAGCCTCGTCTCTCGTGCGGGGCGGCGCGGCAAGGACCGTCCAAGACCGTCCCGGGCGATTTCCGCGAGCCCTCCGGTGATCCACACCGGGGAGTTGCAAGCGGCGAGCCTGGCAGCCGCGCCCGACCCTTCGCACCGACCTATTGTGGACTGGCCATCCCACGGCGTCAACGATGCTGGCAGGAAGGATGAGGGTTTTGGGGGAGTTTCGGTTGGGCCTTCGTAGCCGTTCACACCCCGGGCGATTCCAGGGGGTCAGGTCCATGTTTTCGGCCAGCGCGTTTGGGTCTGGCAGAGCTTTACAGCCGAAAAATGGACCAGACCCCGCCCTGTGAGCAAGTCCGTGCGGAGGGCCGCGTCAAACTCAAGAATTCGGTCCGGGCCGACCTGCCGAGGGGTGTTAGCCCGGATTATTCAACAGCCGCGGGGCGCTAGCCCCCGGATTATTCATGATCCGCAAGCGCGCTAGCGTCCGGTTCTGGTGGAATTGGGGAGAACCGGACGCTAGCGCGTCCCGGCTGATCTGCGCGGTGTTTTTGGGAAGACAGCCACAACCTGTTTCTCCGCTTCACCTTGCAACTTTACTCGTTAGGTTGATGAATAATCCGGGCTAGCCCCCGGTTGCCGCAGGAACCGGGGGCTAGCGCCCCGCGGCTGATTTGCGTGGCGTTTGGGGCACGATGGCTGTAAGTCCCCATGCATGAACGCGTCTTGCCGAGCGCGAAGCGACTGGTGAATAATCCGGGTTCGTGCGTTGTCCAAGTTGAATTTTCGGATCAGCCGCGGCTCGCTAGCGCGCGGTTCATCCGGGAAAAACCGGGGGCTTACGCCCTCCGGTTAATTTGCCGAACCCGAACTCTTCAAATGGACAGAACACTCGTACCCAGTACCAAGTACCAAGTACCAAGTACCAAGTACCAAGTACCCAGTACCCAATCCTCAGTACCGTATTCTCAAACTGGGCGAGAATTCTTGGCAGGGGTGTGTTGTCTGGCCGACTTGAGTTGCTCTATGCTGGTCGGCGCGCACGCGCCGGGCCGGGCGAAGGCTCGGGAGACGTCGCCGTGTGGTCCGGCGGCGTCTTGCCGTGCCACTGGCGGGCGTGTCGAGTTGTGCCAGGTTGGGGATGGAAATCGTCGACTGCTCGGACCGTTATTGTGTTGTTGGCGCGGGTCCCTCGGGCCTGGCGGCCGCCAAGAATTTCCGGCAGCAGGGGGTTCTGGTTGAGTGCTTTGAGCGCGAAGACGACGTGGGGGGCACCTGGTATTACGGTCGCCCGAGCAGCAGTGTCTACGCCTCGACCCACCTGATCTCATCCAAGCGGCTGACGCAGTTCACGGACTTTCCGATGCCGGACGACTATCCGGCCTTCCCCAGTCATGCGCAGGCCCTGGCGTATCTCCGGGCCTATGCCCGGCAGCATCAACTGGAACGGGATATCTGCTTCTCGACGGAGGTCCAGCGGGTGGAACCGGTGGACGGTCAGTGGCTGGTGACGCTTTCTGGCAACCAGCCGCGGCGGCGGTATCGCGGGGTGGTGATCGCCAATGGGCACCACCGGGAACCGCTCTGGCCGGACTTTCCCGGGGAGTTCACCGGCACCACGCTGCATGCACACGACTACAAGACGCCGGATGTGCTGCAGGGCCGTCGTGTGCTGGTCGTGGGCGCGGGGAATTCGGGCTGCGACATTGCGGTCGAGTCGGCGCAGCACGCGGCGGCAACGTTTCACAGTCTGCGCCGCGGTTACCACTACCTGCCCAAGTTTCTCCTGGGACGGCCGATCGACCAGTGCGGCCTGTGGCTGCAGCGGTGGCACCTGCCGCTGTGGCTCAGGCGCTGGGTCAGTGCGCAGCTGGTCCGGGTGGCCGTCGGGTCCCCGCAACAGTACGGATTGCCGGCCCCGGACCACCGGCTGCTGGCGTCGCACCCGGTGATCAATTCGCACATCCTCTACTGCGCCGGGCACGGGATGCTGCGTGTGAAGCCCGACGTCGAGCGGCTCTGTGGTGACCGCGTGCGGTTTGTGGATGGCAGCGAAGAGGCGATCGACGTGCTGGTCTGCGCCACGGGATACCAGTTGAGCTTCCCGTTCCTCGACCCGCAGCACCTGAACTGGCGGGACGACTTGCCCCAGCTGTTCCTGCACGCCTTTCATCCGCTCGACGATCGTTTGTACGTGGCGGGCATGATCCAGCCGAACGGAGGCCTGTGGCGGCTGACCGACTACCAGACGCAACTGATGGCGCGGTTCGTGGCGGCGGCGGAGCAAGGGTTGCCCGTGGCGGCTCGATTCCGGCGTCTCAAGGCCGGGCCAGCGCCTGATCTGTTGGGCGGGATCGCCGTCGTGCGTTCACCCCGGCACCGGCTGGAGGTGGACTACTACACGTACCGCCGGGTGCTGAAGAAATACCTGGAGCTGTTTGCCGCGGGCACCTCCTCACGTTCGCAGAACGCCTCATGACCAGCCGGTCGGTCGATGCGCTGCCATGTCCGCGTTGCCGGCGCGAAGTCGCGCTGCCGGCCAGCGCGTGCCCGTACTGCGGCGACGCGCTGCCGCCGGGGAACCTGTCGGCCGCGTCCCATCCCTCGTTCGGTCGCCCAGGCGCCTCCTGGCGGCAGATGATCGATCAGCCGTGGGTCGTGCTTCTCTTGTTGTTCGGCGTAATGGGGCCGCTGGCGATTCCCGTGCTCTGGAAGAGCCGCGGCTTCTCCGCGTGGGCCAAGCTCGGCCTGTCGATCGCCGTGATCGTCTACATCGCCGCCCTCGGCGCGGCCGCCTGGTGGGCGGTGACGCTGGCCTGGGAAGCGATCCGCAGGGCGACCCTGTGATTCCTCTCCCGCAAGGCAACGGAAGCGCCACGACGGGTCCGGCGGATGGCCGCTCGGCCGATCGCTGCTCAGAACTCGATTACCTGCTGATCCAATCCCAGGTCGGTATCCGGAAAGACGCGCCGTGCCGCGTCCAGTCCGATCGGGTCGTCCGCGGAGGAGAGCGGGTTGAAATGCACCAGCACCAGCCGTCCCGCGTTGGCCGCGCGGGCGACCTGGGCCACCGGCGTCGTGCAGCTGTGTCCGGTCAGCCGGGCCAGCTCCTCCTGCCCGTCAACAAAGTTGCACTCGTGGACCAGCAGGTCGACGTCGCGAACCTGCTGCACGTAGGGCGCGTCGGCATCGGCCGTCGTGTCGGTGACGTAAGCCAGACTGTGGCCGGGCCAGTCGAGCCGGAATCCGAGCACGCCGCCCGGATGCGCCAAGGGAAAATGTGTCAGTCGTCCGCCCCCCGGCAGTTCGTGCTCCGGCTGGATCGGCAACAACCGGCAGGGCGGTGTCGCAGGGAAGAGGAGAGGGTGCAACAATCGGGTGCGGATCGCGTCCAGCTTTTCCACCTCGCCGAAGACCCGCACCTCGTCGACCGCCTTCTCGTGCAGTACGTCGAACAGGTAGGTCAGCCCGATCACGTGATCCAGATGCGCGTGCGTCAGGAAGATCTCCAGGCGGCTGGTCTCCAGCCAGCCGCGTGCCCGGTAGAGCGCGGTGCCCGCGTCCAGCACCACGCCCACCTCGGGCAGCAGCAGGCAGGCGGTCTGGCGATGATCGCTGGGGTGATAACCGCCGGTGCCGAGCAGGACGAGCTTCATGGGGCTGCGCGCGGGGAAACAGGCTCAGGCCGTCGGCCCGCGATTCTACCATCCGCCTGCGTTGTGCGCATCGGTTGCGGCGCATCGCAGTGCGGCAGGTACGCTGGACGTCGGCCTGGTCCCGGCTGGCGCGAGGGCTGTCGGCGCCGATCAAGGTGCCCGACCCCGGAACATCCACCGATCCATCACGTGGGATGCAGCCGGTCGACGGTACAGCGCTTCCCCACCCGGGTGGCGGGCGAATCGACCCGGCGGCGCTAAGGAGTTTGCCAGCCCGGCGAGATCGAGGAAGAAACGTACGATCCCGCGCGCTATCCCGAATTACACGATGTTGGGAGGGCGAGGCTCCCGCCGAGCCGGGGAGTTGAGCGGGTTTTCGGCTCGCCCGGAGCCTCGGCGTCCCGGGAAGAAGAAACCCGATTGGGCCTGCGACGTCGGGCTTACCGGGGACCGAGCAGCCGCTGGAGCTGTTTCTGCACCTCGTCCTGCATCAGCCGTTCGGCCGTGCCGCGCACCACCTGGCCGGACAGCTGGGCCAGCGCCCGGGTATCGAGTTGCGGGCGGCTGAGCGTTCCCTGGATCGGGATCGCCAGGACCTGGCCGCTCAGACCGGCCAGGGCCCGTTCCGACTGCGTCCAGCGGTCGAGGACGGGAATCTCGGCCACCAGCGACATCGTCTCGTCGAGCGCCACCCATCCGTGGGTGCGGATCGTCACGTCGCGGACCTTGAATTCCAATCCGCGATGGTGGACGCGACCGTCGGCCATCTGAAAATCGACATTCTGCTGCTCGATCCGCAGCCAGGAATCCGAAGCGCTGGCGAGGTTGCCCACGGGCAGCTTCCGCTCCAGCACGGCCTGTACCTGCTGTGCGACGGCCAGCAACTGCGCGGCCAGCGGGCCCGGGCCGACTTGGGCCGCCTGGATCGACAACACGCCCGAGGTGCTTGTCGCGGCGGGATTGGTCAGCGGGACCTGGGCGGCGGCCAGGTCGAGCGAAAAGGTGCCCTCGGCGCGGGTGGCGTCCGCCAGCAGCGGCGCGACGTACTTCAGCCAGTCGTGGCAGATTTCCGGTGTGAACACGACGTTTTCCAGCACGCGGCCGCGCTCCAGCGTCATCACCAGCGGTTGACCGTTCAGATCGATGCGCGGCGCAAGTGTCAGTCGCCCCTGCTGGATGGGGACACTCAACGGGCTGAAGGAGACGGTCCCGCGCGCCAGCTGGGCTTGCATCTCCAGCGGTCCCAGTTGCAGGCCGTACAGGTTGGCTTCGCTCCAGGCGAGGCTGGCCTGGGCCTCGAGTTCCGGCGAGACCAGCTGCCCGGGCGGCGTGCCGCCCGGCAACGCGACGGTTGCCACCGTACCCTCTCGCTGGCCGATCGTGGCGGTGCCGGCACCTGCCCGCAGGGGACCGCGGAGGGAGAAGGGCCGCGACTGCCGCCCGGCCACGTGCACGCGCGGGCCGAGCCTGGAGCGCAGTCGCTGCACCACTCCCGCCAGGTCGTAGTCCACCTGCCCCGTGATGTCGGCGTACGCGTGCGTTGCCAATTGGCTGACCTGACCCGCGGCCCGGATGCGCGTCGTGCCGGTGTTCAACTCGACCTGCTCGAGCTGCAGCTGGTCCGCGGCGTGGGTGTAGCGTCCGCGGCCGGCCAGCGCCAGATCGGTCTCGTGCCAGATCGGTTGCCACGAGAGCTGGCTGGCCGGCGCCCCGGGATAATGCAGTTCGCCCGGTCGCCCCGGACGATGCGGCAGGGAGAAGGCGGCGTCCTGGATGTCGATCCGCCCCTGGATATCGGTGGCGCCGTCGAGGTAGGCCAGCAGCAGGTGGCCGGTCAGTTGGCCGGCGACCTGTTGCGCCGGCTCGGTACCCAGCGGTGAAGTCCAGCGCCACAGCCGGCCCACGTCGCCACGAAGGGCCAACTTGCCGGCCGCCGTCGGCGTCGGGCCCGCGAACCCGAGGCGCACGTCGTCTGCCCGGAACGACAGGGAGGTGCTGGCCAGCGTCGACCAGGGGACCGACAGCTCGCCGAGCCCAGGGTCCCAGCTGCCGGTCGCCTCGATCCGCGCGAGCGGCTCCGCGACGTGCAGTCCGGGCCCCTTCGCGTAAAATCGCTGCAGTTCGACGCGAGCCTGCCCGATCTCGGTCCGGCTTCGGCCGGCCGTTAGATCCGCCTCGCCGTGGATGGTCCCGTGGAGTTCCCAGCCGTTCAGGGGCAGCCACGGTTCCAGCCGCGCTTGCCAGGTTTGCAGCTGGCCCTGGAGCACGCAGCGAAGCGGCAGACCGGGGGCACGCTGCCACTGGGGGACCGGCTCGAGCAGCGATACGTCCAGTCGGTCGTCGGCGGACTGCAGCGTCACGCGGCACGCCTCCAGCCCGATCGGCCGTTCGGCCTCGATCAGCCCCAGCGCGTCCAACGTGACCGTCATGCGCGACTCCGACCACGGCCGCCGGCCGGGCGTTTCGCAGCGGAAATCGTGCAGGCTGGCTTCGCCGGCGGCGCGCAGGCGGTTCTCCCCGTCGCGTTGCCAGCGTACGTCGGCCCGCATCGCGCCCGTCAGCTGTGACACGCCCAGGTCGGCCAGTTGCCCCACCTGGCGGGCCAGCTGCCCCAGGTCGCACTCGGCCGTGAGCGTACCCTTCATCAGGTCGCCCGCGGCGCGCAGCTGAATGCCGTCGGACTGGCACGACAGCCGCTCGACCACCACCCCCTGGGACGACCGGTGGGCCAGCATCTCCAGTTGCAGCGGCTTGGGCCAATGGATCGGCTGCGCGCCGCGAAGCGCCGACAGGTCGCTGCCGGTCGCCTGCACCGACAAGGTGCGGCGACCTTCGACCAGCCGGCTGCCGGCGTCGAAATTCAGTCTCCCCGCGGTAATCCGCGTGTCGTCGCGCAACCGCAGCGTATCCGGCAGGAGGACCGCGAGCTGCGCCAGATCCAGTTCGCCCTGGAGCCGCGCGTCGTTGTCCTGGAACATCTCCAGCAGCCGGGCAAGCGACGCACCCTCCGCCAGGTGGTCGAGCTGAATTGCCCCGGCGCCCCGGAACTGTCCCACGCCCGCCTGCACGTCGAGTTGCTCCACCTCCAACCGCGATCCTTCCATGCGCAGGGTGGCGACAGTGGTCAACTGCTGGCATCGCAACACGTCGCGGCCAAGATACCGCGGCGCGGACAGCTGCAAGTCGTCCAGGCTGCCACGGCATTGCCCCGAAAGCTCCAGCCCGCGGGCACCGGCGTTCCAGTGGCCCTTGACCTTGGCCGAAGCCAGTCCGGTCAGCATTCGGATGTCGGGAGCCAGGCGAACCACCAGCGGACGCAGCAGCTCGAGCGGCAGGTGCGACGCATCCAGTTCGACCTCGCCACTTGGGACGGGTGGGCCGGCACCGTCGGAGGGAACACGGCCCGTCCACCGCGCCTCGAGGTGGCCTGGCCGCGGTCCGTCCATCGTGGCGGACGTCTCCAGCCGGAGCTGCGACCCGGCGGCGCGTGGATAGTCCAGCGCCAGCTGCACCTCCCGCAGCGTCCACAGCGGCTGGCCCCCGCGATCCACCGCGCTGACGGTCCCCCCCGCGATCTCCAACTGGAAGCCGACCGGCGTCGAACCGTGCTGGCCGCCCTGAAGCAGCGGCTGCAGCACGTCTTCCAGGTTGCTGCCGTCGTCGCGCAGGACCAGGTTCAGCTGGGCGTCTTCCACCCGGATCGTTCCGAGGTCGTGCAGGTTTCCCAGCAGACCCAGCAGCGACCGGCCCGTGCCCGCCCGCCCCACGGTCAATAGCGCCTGGCCTTGGCGATCCGTGATCCGCAGGTCGCGCACCTCCAGCGGCGTGAACCACCCCAACGACGCCGATCCCATCGAGACGCGGCCGGGAAAGGTGGGCAGCAACCAGTCGGCCGCGCGATCGCGGAGGGTGCTATGAGCTACGATCGTGGGCGCGGCGGCCACCAGCCCGGCCAGACAGACCACGAGAAAGAACAGCCGCCGCCAGAGCCTCCCGCGCCGCGCCCGCGGCAGATTCGCCTCGTCGGCCGCCGGTTCGCCGCCGTCGAGGTCGTCTGCCGGCAACCGCGGACGACGTGAAGGTTTCGGCTGTTTCGCCATGGCGGTCCCTGCCAGCAACGACCGATTCCACGGACCGCGGGCGTTTCGCCCGCAGGCGAAGAAGCGGGCGAGACGCCCGCGCTCCGGTCGATCCACCCAGGAACTTAGGCGCTGTTCAACAATAAGTTACCGAAATCACTCATCAGCCGCCGGGCGCTAGCCCGCGGTTCATCCGCGAAAGACCGCGGGCTGGCGCCCCGCGGCTGATCCACAAAACCGGTAGGTAATTGTCGTGCAGCGCCTTAGGGTCTCGGAGGGTCTCGCAGCGCCCCAAAAAACGCCACGACCGAAGATTCTACGGCGGAGCCCCGACCACTGTTCGCCACCCAGGCGGTGCGCGCACCAGGCGCGCCGCGCAAGGGTCCCTGCGCTCATCGGCGTGCAAGCAGCCGCCCCATGATGGAAAATAGTCTTGTCGGGTCGAGCTTGCCTGACCCCGCAATCCTGCAGGAACCGTCCGCGCGAGACGAACCGGATCAGCCTGCTGACTTCGCCGCGCCAGCGGCGTACCGGGAGGGCACAACCTGTGCATCAAGACCTGTGCATCTTTCGCATCCGGCAGCTCTTCGAGCGGCCCTGCATCCCGGATGTGGCGGCAGAGGTCGGATTGCAGCTGGAAAAGGCCGGGCTGGCGGACCGCATACGGCCCGGGCAGACAGTCGCCATGACCGCCGGCAGTCGCGGAATTGCCCAGGGGGACGTCATTCTCAAGGCGGCGGTCGCGTTTCTGCGGCAGCTGGGTGCTGAGCCGTTTCTCGTGCCGGCCATGGGCAGCCATGGTGGAGGCACGGCCGACGGTCAGCGCCAGCTGCTGGCAACACATGGGATCACGGCCGACGCCTGCGGCTGTCCGGTGCGCGCCAGCATGGACACGGTCGTCCTCTGTCAGGCACCGGACGGTTTTCCGATCCACCTGGACCGCGAAGCGGCGGAGGCCGACCACGTGCTGGTCTGCAACCGCGTGCGGCCGCACACGGGGCTGCGCGGCCGCTTTCAGAGTGGCTTGCTGAAGATGCTCCTGATCGGACTGGGCAAGCAGGCCGGCGCGACGGTCCTGCACCGGGCGATCAGCGATCTGGGCTTCGATCGGATCGTGCGCTCGGTGGCCGCCGAGGTCCTCGTGCGGGCCCGCGTCGTTTGCGGCCTGGCCATCGTCGAGAACGCTTACGACGAAACGGCGCTGATCCAAGCCGTGCCGCCCGCGGAGTTTCTCGCGCGGGAGCCGGAGCTGCTGCAAACAGCCAAACGCTGGCTGCCCCGCCTGCCGTTTCCCACCGCCGACCTGTTGCTGGTCGACCAGATCGGCAAGGAGATCAGCGGAACCGGACTGGATACGAACGTGGTGGGCCGGAAGTACCACGACCACGCGGCCGCGAAGCACGAGTATCCGAAGATCAAGCGGATCGCCGTCCGCGGCCTGAGCCCGGCCACGCGCGGCAATGCGACCGGCATCGGCATCGCCGAATTCTGCCTCTCACGGGTCGTGCCGCAGATCGACGTCGCGGCCACCGCGATCAATTGCCTCACCTCCGGGCACGTCTCCGCCGGCATGATTCCGCTGCACTATGCCACCGATCGCCAGCTGCTCGCGGCGGCCTTGCAAACGATCGGCCTGGTCGAGCCGCCGGACGCCCGCCTGCTGTGGATTCGCAACACGCGCCAGCTGGTCGAACTGGAGTGCTCGACGGCCTTCCTGGACGAGGTCCGCGCACGCGAAGATTTGGAGATCGTGATCCCGCCCCGCCCGCTGCCGCTGGATGAGCAGGGTTGCCTGCCGGACTTCTCCGCGCTCAACCCCTGAGCCGGCGGCGGTGCCGGAGCAGCAGGTCGCCCAGATAGACCACGGCGCCGGTCAGCAGGATCCCCACGGACCAGAGGACCTCCCGCGAGCGGTTGTGCACGGCCCAGGCCAGGCTGGCCTGCAGCATGAACAGGCAGGCCAGGCAGAAGGCGAGCGGAGTCCAGGGATAAGCGATCACCCGAAACACGCGTGGCGTGGCGGGATCGCGGGCGCGCAGCACGAACAGGGAAATCCCGACCAGCAGGAAGAAACACCAGAACACGGGCGTGGTGAAGATCACCAGCCGCTCAAAGGCCCGCTGGTCGGGGCCAAAACCCACCACCAGGGCCAGCGTCACGACGGCCTGCAGGACCAGCGCGTGGGTCGGAGCCTCGACCCGGCCGCTCCAGTTTCCCAACCAGCGGAACAGCGGGTGTTCCGTACCCATCGCGTAATAGATGCGCGCGCCCGTGAACAGCATGCCGTTGATGGCGCCCAGGCACGACACGCAGATCAGCAGGCTGATCGCACCCTCGCCCCAATCGGCGAACCGCAGCCGGACGACGGCGGCGGCGACGGCTGGCGACGTGCGGAGCCCCTCAAACCCCAGCGTGCGGAGAAAGGCGACGTTGACCAGCAGGTAGACGGTGCTTACCGTCAGGCTGCCCAGCAGCAAGGCGCGGAGCACGTTCTGCTCGGGCTCCCTGATCTCCGCAGCCACGTACGACATCTCGTTCCAGCCGCCATAGGCGAAGAGCACCATGATCAGGGCCAGCGACCACCCGGCCGGCGCCGGCTCCGAGAGGGCACCGGCGGCCATCGGTTCGGGACGGGTCAGCAAGAGTCCCACGCCGATGACGGCCAGCAGCCCCGCCAGCTTGGCGCACGTCAACCCGTTCTGCGTCCACTTGCCGAACCGCACCCCCAGCAGGTTCAGGCCCGTGAGCAGACCGACCGCCGCGCAGGCGTAGATCACGAAGTCATGGCCCGACGTGCCCAGCGGCCACAGCTGATGGGCGTAGCGGGCAAACACGTAGGCCATCGCCCCCACGTTTCCCGGCCGCACAATCCAGTACTCGGCCCAGGCGAACAGGAATCCCGTCCCCCGCCCGTAGGCCCGTGTCAGGAAGACGTAATCGCCTCCGCTGCGCGGGTAGGTCGTGGTCAACTCGGCGTAGCACAGCGCGCCGACCAGCGCCACCAGGCCCCCGGCCAGCCAGATCCCCAGCAGGGCCATCGGCCCGGGCACGTTCGCGGCCACCACCGGCGTCGCCTCGAAGATGCCGGCGCCGATGATGATCCCCACGATGATGCTGGTCGTATCCAGCACGGTCAATTGGCGGCGGGGAGCGGCCGCAGGCGGTGGCACGTTCATGGCGGGCCTGTACGGATTTCTGTGTCAATGGCTCTGCCGAAGGGGACAGTCCCATTTTTCTGGCATCCATGCCACAAAAATCGGGACAGTCCCTTCATGGCCACAGGCCGGGGTCTGGTCCATTTTTCGGCCAACAGACTCCACCATCCCAACACGCGCCGGCCGAAAACATGGACCTGACCCCCTGAAATCCGGATGAAGCTTCCACCGGGGTGTGAACGGTGACCCCGATGCGGCCAGCATAGTCGCCGGAAGTTCTGCGAGAAGGGGGCGCGGCAGCTCGGTCCCGTTCGCGCTCGGCGAACCGTCACGTTATACTTCCGTTCCGCGATCTCCTGTCTCGCTGCCGCGCCACCCTCGGTCGCCACCGACCATGTCCGACCGTCCCGACGACATCTGCCCCGCACCGCAGAGGCTGCCGCCACAGCCCACGCGGCCGCACGTGCCGGCCATCTATCCGGCGGCGGTCTACGAGTGCGACAGCCCGGACGAGGCCCGCCGCCTGCTCTCGGGCGAGCTGCCAGGCTACGTCTACCAGCGGGATCGCCATCCCAACGCCGACCTGCTGGCGGAGAAATGCCGTCAGCTGCACGGCGCCGCCTGGGTCCAGGTCTGCGGATCGGGCATGTCGGCCCTGTCCGCCGCGCTGCTGGGGCACCTGGCCGCCGGCGACCAGGTCGTGGTCAGCGACCAGTTGTACGGTCGCAGCCTCCAACTCTGGGTCGAGGAGGCCCCGCGGCTGGGCATTGCCTGCTCGACGGTCGACACGCGCGATCTGGCGGCAACCGCGGCGGCGATCACCCCGCGGACGCGGATGATCGTGGTCGAGACGATCACCAATCCCCTGCTGCACGTGGCCGACATCCGGCGGCTGGCCGAGATCGCACACGCCGCCGGCGCGGCCCTGCTGGTCGACAACACATTCGCCACCCCGGTGCTCTGCCGACCCCTGACGCTCGGCGCGGATCTGGTGGTCGAGAGTGTCAGCAAGATGATGAACGGTCATGGCGACGTCATGTTGGGGCTGGTCTGCGGCCAGAAGTCCGAGGCGGCCCGCCTGCAGGAGGTGGTCGCGGTGTGGGGGCTGGCCAGCAGTCCGCTGGATTGCTGGTTGGCCGCCCGCGGGCTGGGTACGCTCCATCTGCGAATCGAGCGGGCGTGCCGCAACGCCCAGCAGGCGGCCGAGATGCTGCTGGCCCACCAGCAGGTCGCCTCCGTCGCCTACCCCGGCCTGGCCGGTCACCCCGATCACGAACTGGCCGCGGACCAGTTCGGCGGACGTTTCGGCACCGTGGTCTCGTTCCACCTTGCCGGCGGACTGCCGGCCGCGGAACGATTCATCGCCGCGGCGCGGCGAATTCCCTTCTGCCCCTCGCTCGGCGAGCTCTCCACCACGCTCAGCCATCCCCAGTCCACCAGCCATCGGCGGCTGAGCGCGGCCCAGCTCGCGCGACTTGGCATCACCGGCGGTACGATCCGGCTGTCGGTGGGCACAGAGTCCGAGGAGGCCGTTTGCGACGCACTGCGGGAAGCCCTGGACGTGCTCACACCCGTCTAGGCGGCGTTCGCCGCACGCCGCCAGAATCTTCCACGACGAGGGGCGTTCGCCGCAGCCGAGGCAGTTGCCCGTGGCGTAACCGTTCACAACCCGGTGGAAGATTTTCCCTGATTCCAGGGGGGCAGGTCCATGTTTTCGGCCAGCGCGTATCCGCGAGGTCGAATTGATCGGCCGAAAAATGGACCCGACCCCGGCCCGTGAACGGTTACCCCGTGGCGTGGCCTGGACGGGAAAGGCGTGGCCTGGACGGGAAACCGGCAAACGCTATAGTAAGCGGCAACCGAAAGCTGAGCGGTAGACGATCGGGGAGGCTGCGGAGCTGCGTATGGCAAAAAAAGAAGAGGCGCTGGAGGTGGAAGGGGTCGTCACGCAGGCCTTGGCCAACACGCGTTTTCGCGTCCAGGTGGACGATGGCCCCGAGGTTCTGGCCCACGTGGCCGGCAAGATGCGAAAGCACTTCATCCGGATTGTGCCCGGCGACCGCGTGAAGGTCGAGTTGTCGCCATACGACCTGACCAAGGGGCGCATCACCTATCGCGAACGGTAGCGACGTCGTTCGTGCCGCCCGCCGTAGCCGTTCACGGGCCGGGGTCTGGCTTATATTTCGGCCGATCAACTCGACTTCGCGGATACGCGCTGGCCGAAAACGTGGACCTGACCCCCTGGAATCGGGGGAAGCCTTCCACCGGGCCGTGAACGGTTACCACGCTGCGACACGCTGGCCGTTTATTTGGGCCTGACCCTCCGCAATCACGGCAAACTTTCATCTGGGGGTCTGCAGGGTTTTGAAACCAGCAGGATGCAACGCGGGTATTACGTAGCAAGTCACGGTGGGATTGCGCCGCCGTCCGCCATGGCGGGGGGCCGGCCGGACAAGACATTTCGAGAGGAGATTGGGAAAGTGAGAAATTGCATGCGTTGGCTCGTGTCCGCGGTGGTGGCGTTCTCCGGGTGGGTTGAGGTCGCGGTTCAGCCCGCGGCGGCGGCCGACTCCAAGCCGGTGGCCGTGTTGTCGCTGGCCCCGATTGAATCGTTGATCGGCGACATCGCCTACCTCACCGAGGCGGCCGGCAGCCGTGATGTGGGCCAGATGGTCGAAGCGATGGCCCAGCCCTATACGCAGGGCATTGATCGTACGCGGCCCATCGGGGTCGTGCTGACGCTCGAGGAGGGCGCCCCCAAGCCGCTCGCGTTCGTGCCGGTATCCGACCTCAAGGCGACGCTCGCTTCACTCAAGCCCCAGTTGGGCGAGCCCCGGGATGCCGGGGATGGTGTGCTGGAGATGGCTGGACCGGCACCGGTCTTCATCAAGGAACAGGGCGGTTTTGCCTTCGTCGGCCAGTCGGCCGAGGCCCTGGCGGACCTGCCGGCCGATCCGCTCTCGCTGCTGGGCGGACTAGAGAAGGACTACGACGTCGGCATCCGCGGCCACGTGCAGAACGTTCCCCAAGAAATGCGGGACATGGCCATCGACCAGCTCAAGGTCGGGTTCGAGCAGGGACTGAATCGGCTGCCGGAGGAGGACGACGAGACGTTCGCCATGCGCAAGAAGCTCATGGAAGGGCAGATGCAGCAGATGGTCGAGATGATCAACGACACCGACCAGATCACGCTCGGCTGGGTCGTCGACAAGGAGCACAAGAGCACGCACATCGATATGACCATGACCGCCGTCGAGGGCACCCGGCTGGCGCGCCGCATGGCGGGGATGCGGGAAACCAAGTCCGGCTTTACCGGGTTTCTGCTGCCCGACGCGGCCGTGACGATGAGCATGGCGGCGCAAATTCCGGACGAGGAGATCCAGCAGTCGCTGGCCATGCTCAAGACCGTGCAGGCCAACGCCCTCAAGGAACTGGACAAGGACGCAAAGCTGGAGGACGAAGAGACGCGCGCGGCCGCCAAGGAACTGGTCAATGACCTGTTCGAGGTGATCAACACCACGATCCAGTCGGGCAAGGTGGATGGCGGCGCGGCGGTGCTGCTCGCCCCCGGCAACATGAGCGCGCTGGCCGGCTTCTACGTGGCGGATGGGGCGGCCGTGGAGAAGTCCCTCAAGAAGCTGGTGGAACTGGCCGAGAAGGAGAAGGATTTTCCCGGTGTCCAGTTCGACGCCGACAAGCACGCCAACGTCCGTTTTCACACCATGAACGTGCCGATACCGGAGGGCGAGGCCGACGCCCGCAAGGTGCTGGGCGAATCGCTGGAAGTGGCGGTCGGCATCGGCGAAACGAGCGTCTATCTGGCCCTGGGCGAGGATGCCCTGACGAAGATCAAGACGGCGATCGACAGCTCGGCCAGCGGCGCGCAGGACCCGGTTCCTCCCTTGCGAATGAATGTGAGCCTGGGGAGCATCATGAAGTTCGCGGCCGCGATGGAGGACAATCCGGTCGTCGCCACCATGGCCAAGGCCCTGGAAGACTCGGGCGGCAAGGACCACCTGTTGATCCACGCCGAACCGGTGGCCCATGGAGTGCGGTACCGCATCCAGGTGGAGGAAGGCATCCTCCAGGCGATCGGCAAGGCCCGGGGCGGGACCCCGTAGCCTCCCCGGGTGGGTCAAATCGTAGCCATCACGCCCTCGTAGCCGTCTTGCCCTCGTAGCCGTCTTGCCCTCGTAGCCGTCTTGCCCTCGTAGCCATCTCGCCACCGTAGACATCTCGCTCCGCGAGATGAGACCCTCACGCGGAGCGTGACGTCTACGGTGGGGCAAGGGGCGGCCTTGGGCCTGGCTCGCGGTCTCGACCAAGGGCCCGGGTGAGCATGCTGGGAGCGGCCCTCAGCGCAACAGTTCGTTCATCGCGGCCCAGGTGTGCGGCAGGAACTTCGATTTGACCAGTTCCCGCACGTGCCGGCGCTGGGCCTGATTCAGCAACCCCGTGCCCACGATCGTGGTCAGGATCGCGTCGTCCCCGCGGGTCAGCTTCGTCAGGGCGTACTGCTCCTGCAAGCGGAACGCGGTAATGTTCCGCAGATGGACGCCGTCCTCCCGCCGCTCCACGCCGATCTCGATCAGCACGAAATTGCCGAACGAGGGAAGTTCCGTCGAGATCGCGCTGGTCCGGGTGAATCCGTCCTTCAGCTTGAACATCCAGCCCTTGCCGTCGTTCTGCCAGCGGGCCACGACATCCTTGTGGTCGCAAATCAGGTAGTGGCTCAGCAGGTCCAGGTGGGTCGGAACGTGGGCCGGCCGATCGGCTTCTTCGTCCGGATCGTGGAGCTTGATCGGCGCGGCCGTGGCCACGTGCAGCCCCGCAGATGCCTCGGCCGCGGTCCGCTCGGCCCCACCCCGCTCGCCCCCCGCCAGGATGATGGGCGGCGGCGGCTCGTCATCGGGCAGGCTGTCGAAGGGAATCCGATCGGCGTCGGACGGCCCGACGGCCGTGCTGCCCGCCGAGACGGCGGGCGGCTGCGGCGTGGGCGCGGTTGACGGGACCGCCCCGCCAGGAGGTGGGGGCGCCACCGTCGGGACCGGGGCGGGCGGAACGGACGCTGGGGGCACGGACCGCGACGGCAGGGCCTCGGACGGCATGGCCTCGGACGGCATGGCTCGGATCAGCATGGCCGTGCCGCAGGCGGGGCACTTGCCCGTCTTCCCCTCCAGCTCGTCCTTGACCTTCAGCCGGGCACGGCACTGAGGACACTCGACGCGGATCATTTCAATCCTGGTCTCGCCACAAGGTCTCAAAAGGCGGCGAGCAACAACGGCCGCCCTACGGGACGCCACAACAATCCGCGGCCGGATCGATCAACCGGCCGAGATTGCCCCCCAGGGAGTAACCGTTCACGGGCCGGGGTCTGGTACATTTTTCGGCCCATCCGCCCGACCCAGCGAAGACGCGCAGGCCGAAAACATCTACCTGACCCCCTCGAATCTCGCTAAATGATCGGCCAGGGTCTGAACGGTTACCCCAGGGACCACGTGCCGGCCGACGTAGAAATTCGACCGCCGGGAACCACGGCTCTCGCCTTGCCACCCGTAGCTTACTCCCAGCGGAAAGCCCCCACAACCGCGCGGTGGCGCGTGGCCCCACGCGGCCGGTCCCGCCAGTTCTTGTCGGTCGGTGCTTCCTGGGGTGGTTGATCGGGTCCCTGGACGTCCGACTCGGCCTTGCTATACTCCCCAGGCTGGCAATTCGATGTGACCCTCACCGTCATGCCCCACGCGATGCGCCTCCTCCGGCAGCCATTTCGTTCACCATCGTCGATCCTGGCGCGCCCAGGGCGGCAGCGGTGCGTGGTGATCTTGGCCATGGCGGGCTTGGCCCTGTCTGGCCTGGGGTTCCCGCATGCCCGCCCGGTCAATCCAGGTAAAGACTTGTCGGTGCCGTTTCCCTGCGCAAGTCGTCCCTGCGGCTGCATGAACGCGGACAGCTGCTGGCAGCACTGCTGCTGCTTCACGCGGGAACAGAAGCTGGCCTGGGCCGTCGAACATCGAGTGCGCGTGCCAGATTCGGAGGCGCGCGAACTCCCGCAGACGTGCCGCCGCGAGCCGGCGGCCGCGAGTTGCTGCGCGCGGTCCCAGAGCGAGACGACCTGCTGCACCAGGCCGCCCACGGGCGGCCGTGCGAAATGGGTGCTGGGCTGGGTCGCCCAGAAGTGCCGAGGGCAGGGTTGCGATTGGCTCGGCAGCCTGGGGTTCATCCCCGGTCCGCCGCGGACTGTATTCCAACCGCGGATGGAGATCGTCGGCCACGTCGTCTTCAGCCAGTGGTCGCCGATCCGCACGGAACTCCCGCCACCCACACCGCCGCCGCGGATCACGCCGGCCTCTTGCTGATGCGGTTGTGGTGACCGAACTCCGCCTCGCGGGAGAACTGCGCCATGCGCTTGCGCTCGGCGTTCACGCTGATCGAGTTGTTGGTGGTGGTGGCCGTGATCGGTCTGTTGGTGGCCCTGCTGCTGCCCGCGGTGCAGAGTGCCCGGGCCACCGCGCGCCGCGTGGAGTGCATCAATAGCATGCGGCAAATCGGGCTGGCGATCCACCTGTTCGCCAACGCGCGGGGCGGCAGATTCCCCTGGAACGAGCACCATGCGGGCATCACGGAGTCCTGGATCTACACCCTCGGGCCGTTCATCGAGGAGGTGGATTCGATTCGTACCTGCCCGGACGATCCCCATCGCGAGACCTGGCTGGCGCAGAAAGGCAGCAGTTTCGTGATCAGCGAGTATGTGTCCACGGCGACCGTGCCGGGCGCGGTGCTGAACTTCAACCGGCTCCAGGAAACCTCCAAGTTGCTCATCCTGTTCGAAGGGGACGACGTGCGCCAGGTCACGGATGATCACGTGCATTGTTCGAGCTGGTTTTCGCCGGAGGCGATTGCCCACAAGCTGTCGTGGGTGCGTCTGAAAACCGAGGTGGGGCCCGAGCGGCATGTCGATTCCGCAAATTACCTGTATGCCGACGGCCACGTCGAAACGATCACCACCGTCGCCATGCGGGAGTGGGTCGAGCACGAGGCGGCCAGCGGCAGGAACTTCACCAGGCCGGCGCAATGATCATCATCCCCGGTCGACCAGCTCACGTTCCGGTACGGATCGGGATCAAGCCGAAGTCGAGGACCGCTTGGATTCCGACGGACCGACGGTGATCACCGATGCGGGCCGGCTTCCCCGAATCATGTCCAACAACCCTGTTACGAGGAAGAGGAACATTATGACCATGTACTATGTAAAATCGCTGTTCTGTGCTCTGGCGCTGGTGGCCGTCTCCCACTCGCTCGCCGGGGCACACGGCTTTTCCGTGCAGTTGATCGACAACCGGCTCGTGGCTTCCCCCGGTTCGCACACGATCGACGGGAATCAGCAGCTGTTTGTGGAGGCACTGGTCGGGGCGCCGCCCTACACTTACTTCTCGGCGGGAGACGGCGGCGTCGGCGGAATGACGGCGGGCAATGGATTCGCCATTCCCGGGTCGAGCCTGGAGATCAAGCTGACCAGCCCGCTCTGGTTTTCGGACGGCAGCGGGGCCGGCGCCGCGCCCGCTCCGCTGGACGTGCAATTGGAGGTGTTCAAGGAGTTCGGCAACCCGCTGGCGACGATCGACGGGACCCCCGGGGCGGAGTTCGCCATTCCGGTCTCGGGAAACAATACTCATGAGTTGACGTGGAGCCTGGTGCTCCGGCCGGGCGCTTCGCTGACATCGATTCCGGCGGGCGTGTACGGCTGGTCGTACACGATTTACGGGAGCGGCCCGGGTGGTGATTTCGAGCCTTCGTCCCAGCTCGTGTTGGCGCTGGCCACCAATAACTTCTCGTTGCCCGGCGGCATCGCCGAGGAGTACCGGAAGGTCTTTGCCGCCGCCACCGCGGTGGCCGTGCCGGAGCCGAGTTCGCTCGGACTGCTATGCGCGGGCGTGGGCGTGCTGCTGGTTGTCCGGCGCCGAGGGGCGGGCCGGCGCGGATGGACTCCTCGCGGACGCCGGTGCGGGGGCAGTCACGCCAGGCGGGACCGGTAGGAGAGACAGGACCGTCCCGTGTATGATCGTGGTCCGGCTGGGCCACGCTCGGGGACGGGCCTCGCGGGGGTCCCCCCGACCCCCGTGCGCCCCGGCGATTCCGCGACAGAGACGAGCAGACACCGCCATGCCGGTTACCAGGACGTTTCCCGTACTGCGCGAGGCGATTGCGGGGTTCACCGTCCGGGAGCTGGCCCGCCAGTTCGGCACGCCGCTGTACGTCTACGATGCGGCGTCGATTGTCGAGCGCATCGGCGATCTACGGGCGTTCGACCTGATCCGCTACGCCCAGAAGGCCTGCTCGAACCTGGCGATCCTGGACCTGGTTCGCCGGCAAGGGGTGCTGGTCGATGCGGTCAGTGCCGGGGAACTGCTCCGCGCACGGCGGGCCGGCTACGAGTTCGCGGGGGAGCCTCCGCCGGTGGTGTACACGGCCGATATCTTTGATCGCGAGGCGCTCGAACTGGTTGTGCAGCACGGAGTCCACGTCAACATCGGGTCGCCGCAGATGATCGAGCAGTTGGGCGAGTTGGCGCCGGGACGCAACATCACGCTGCGGATCAATCCGGGTTTTGGACACGGCCACAGCCGCAAGACGAACACGGGCGGCCCGCAATCCAAGCACGGCATCTGGCACGAGCAGCTTGACGAATGCCTGCTTCGCGCCGACCACCATGGGCTGTGCGTGACGGGGATGCACATGCATATCGGGTCGGGCACCGACCTGGAGCACCTGGCCCAGGTCTGCGGCGCACTGGAGGCGGCCGCGCGGCAGGCCGGCCGGTCGATCCTCACGCTCAGCGCCGGCGGGGGGCTGCCGGTGCCCTACCGCGAGGGCGAGGCGCATGTGGACCTGGAGCGGTATTTCCAGCTGTGGGACGCCACCCGCCGCCGCCTGGAGGACCACTTCGGCCACCGGCTGTCGCTGGAGATCGAGCCGGGGCGGTACCTGGTGGCCGAAAGCGGCTACCTGGTGACGGAGATCCGCGCCATCAAGCGGATGGGCGACAACACCTTCTACCTGATGGATGCCGGCTTCAATAACCTGGCGCGGCCGATCCTCTACGGGGCGTATCATCCGATGTCGCTCGCCGCCACCCGGGGCGGAGTTGCCGACCGGCCTCTGCAGGAAGTAATCGTGGGCGGACCGCTCTGCGAATCGGGCGATATCTTCACCCAGGAAGAAGGCGGATTCGTGGCCGCCCGCTCGCTGCCGGTCGCCGCCGTTGGCGATTACCTGGTGATCGAAGCTGCCGGCGCCTATGGCTCCGTCATGGCGTCGAACTATAATTCCAAGCCGCTGGCGGCCGAGGTGCTGATCGCCGACGGGCGGCCGCACCTGGTGCGCGCCCGCCAGACATTCGACGATTTGGTGCGCGGCGAGGTCATTCCCCCGGTCATCGGTCCCAACCCGAAGGAAGGGTTGTCGTGATGGCAGCGGGTGTTTTCGTCCGGCGCGTCTGGATAGGTTGGCGTTCACCGGCCGAAAAAAGGGACCTGACCCCGACCTGTCCGACCCCGACCTGTTGACGCCGCCCTCGGCGAACCTGGAACGTGCCCCGCGCGGCACCCCTTGATCTCGAGAAACAGAGCATGGCAAAGTCCGGCCCCCGCAAGAAACTGCCCAAGGAACTGGCCGTTATCAACGCGGATAACTGTACCGGTTGCGAGTCGTGTCTGGAGGTCTGTCCGGTCGACTGCATCACGCTCCTGACGATTGACCGCGGCGTGGTCAAGGGTGCCGAACAGTGGTGCGAGATCGATATCGAGCGCTGCGTGGGGTGCGAGGTCTGCGTCCATATTCCGCAGAAGAAGTCCAACCCCTATGAATTGACGGTCTGTCCCTGGGACGCGATCGAGATGGTCCCGACCGAGCTGGTGGCCCAGGTGGTGGCCCAGATCGGGGGCCCGCCGGACTATATCCAGGCGAACTGGGACCGGCTGGTCGGCACGGCCCAGCACCTGGCCGAGCTGAAAGCCGGGACCTGAATCGCCGTGCGCGATCCTGGGAAAGGTACTCCGAGCCGGAACGCGGCAGCCGGGGTTGCACGATCTTGGGAGGGCGAGGCTCCCGCCGAGCCGGCGCGTGGAGCGGGTTTTCGGCTCGCCAGGAGCCGCGCCCTCCCAGATTCCAGGGGGTCAGGTCCATGTTTTCGGCCAGCGCGTATCCGCGAGGTCGAGTTTGTCGGCCGAAAAATGGACCAGGCCCCGGCCCGTGAACGGTTACCCTCCCGGAAATCAACAACTCCCCTATTTCGTGCGCCAACCGGCCGGGCGGGCGTAGCCGCTGGACGCCGGTCATCGCTTCTTCGGTTTGATCGCAGCCCGGCCGGTTCCCTGGTACTGGTCGAGCGCCGCCTGTAGCAGCTCGCGTGCCTGCCGAGCCTCGGTGCTCAGGGATGCCCCGGTCAACGGCCGGGTTTCCTGCGGGTCGGCCACGACGTCGAACAACCCGCCGCCGCGGTAGAGCTTGAACCGGTGATTCCGGGCCAGCTCCACGGCGTGGGGGCCGCCGTTGCGGCTGTACCAGCTGTAGATCCAGGGCCGCGGCTGGCCAGGTTCACCGAGAAGCTGCGGCAGGAAGCTGCGGCCGTCGCGCAACGGCTCCCTCGGCTCGCGGATGCCGGCCGCCGCCACCAGGGTGGGGAAGAAATCGGTCGAGTCGACCAGGTCGCTACAGACTCGTCCCGCTGGAATCCGGCCCGACCAGTTGACGATCAGCGGCACGTGTGTGCCCGCATCGATCGTCCGACCCTTTCCGCCGCGCACCTCGCGGTTGCCCATCCGCGACACCACGTCTGGGCCGGTGCCGTTGTCGCCGAGAAAGATGACCAGCGTCCGCTCGCGCAGGCCGGTCTCGTCCAGCTTCGCCACGATCTTGCCGACGATCTTATCGCAATAAGCCACCATGTCGGCAAAAAATCTCGGGTTACCGATCTCGCTGCGCACGCCCTTCACGGTGGGGTCCCACTGCTGGCTGTCCGGCGTCGGTTCGTAGGGACTATGGGGCAGGATCATCGGATAGTACGCCAGGAACGGCTTGTCCCGATGGCGGTCGATGAAGTCGCACAGGTAGTCGCTGACCAGGTCGGGTCCATACTCGCCGCGGTCGTAATCGACCTGCCGGCCGTTGATTTCCAGGCCGGGATTTGCATAACGGCTCGGCCGTCGATTGAGCTGCCACAGACAATACTCGTCAAAACCGAAGTGTCCCGGACCCGCGTAGCCGCCCTGCAACTGCCACTTGCCGACCACGCAGGTGGCGTAACCGGCCTGCTGGAGGAGGTGGGCGAACGTGATGGCTTCCGGGTCCAGCAGCCCGAAGCGGAGGTAATTTCGCTGGTTGTACAGGCCGGTCATCAGTTGGACGCGTGTGGGCGTGCAGAGGGGCTGCACGTGGCAGTGCTCGAAGCGCATGCCGGTGGCTGCCAGGCGGTCCAGGTGCGGCGTCTGGTACGACGTGCTGCCGTTGGCGCCGATGCATTCGTAACCCAGGTCATCGGCCATGATCAGCACAATGTTGGGACGATCCGCGGCCTGGCCGAAAACGTGCCAGGCACTGGCGATCTGCAGTGACAAAGCGACGATCGTTGCGGTGATACTTGGGGAGCGCATCGAAAAGAGTCCTCGCGGAGAGTTGCTGATGCGAGGCCCGCCGCCTCCCGTATCCGCCATTGTGCGAGCACAGTCCACCTGCCGACGAGTGCGGTCCCGATCCTCGGTCGAGTTGCAGGCGCGGACCTTCCGCGGCCGGGCTTCTACGCCGCCTCGAGATGCGCCAGGCAGCCGCGCAGGTAGCCGATACTATCGCGGGCCAGCCGCTCGATGCCAGGCGCGTAATCAAATACTTCCACGGAGATCCAGCCCTGGTACGCCACGTCGCGCAGGGCCTGGAGGATCGGGACGAAGTCCACGTCGCCCATTCCGGGCCCACGCCGGTTGGGATCATTGGCATGGAAATGGGCCAGATGCGCGGCGTGGCCGCGGATGATGTCGGTCACCGGCGTGCCCTCGCTGGACATCGCCTTGACGTCCAGCTGCAGGCGCACGCGGGGTGAATCGATCCGCTCGATCAGCTCCACCGCGGCCTGGGCGGTCAGCAGAAAGTTGCCCTCCTCGGGTCCGAGCGGCTCCAGGGCCAGCGTCACCTGGCAGTCGTCCAGGGCCGGCAAGGCCGCGGCGATCGAATCGGCCGCATAGTCGCAGGCCTGCTCAGGGCTCACGCCGGCCAGCAGGTTCCGCTGTTGGGGCGAGCCCAGCACGAGCACCGTACCGCCGAGATCGCGGCACAGACGTGCCAGTTCGCCCAGATACAACCCGGTCCGCAACCGCGTTTCCCGTGTGGGCGACGTCAGGTAGTAGCCTTCCGTGCGGGCCAGCAACCAGTGCAGGCCGACCACCGCCAGGCCCGCCTGCTCTGCCTGGCGCCGCAACTCGGTGCGACGCGCCGGGGTGATCTCCCGGGCGTTTTCGGCGATGGTGAACGGCGCGATCTCGATGCCCGTGTAGCCGCACTCGGCGGCCAGGGCTAAGGCTCGGGAAAACGGCCAGTTCTGGAACGTCTCGTTGCAGATGGCGAATTTCACGAGCTTGGTTTGCCTGTGACGGAGGCTGTTACGCGAAGCCGGGCAGATTCGGTGAGCCCTTGGGCCGCCGAAAACGCCGACGAGCGGGCTTTGTCGGGTCGTCCAGGCGGCGCCCGTTCTCCGTACTCGGGGCGCTCACGAGCGGTTCCGCGGCACCGTCCAGCGGGTCGCCTGGCGTGATCCCGTCCAGGCGGTCCTGGACGCGGGCGGCGTATTGCTTGGACAGTTCGAATCCCAAGTAGCGGCGGCCCAGTTTCTTGGCCACGGCCAGGGTCGTGCCGCTGCCGGCAAACGGATCCAGCACCAGTTCCCCGGGGCTGGAACAGGCGCGGATGATCCGCCCCAGCAGTTGCTCGGGCATCTGACAGCCGTGCCAACCCGCACGCTCGCTGAACGTGCCCGCCACGCGCGGAAAGTACCACGTGTCCTGGTCGGGCTGGAACCCCTCCGGCAGGTCTTGCGGGCGCAGAATCCAGGTGTCATCCGGCAATCGCCCGCGAGGGTTGGCCCGCCTGTCGGCATAGACCAACTGCCGCGCCGATGGGACGCGAATCGCATCGGCGTGAAAGGTGAAGTCCCGCGGATGCTTGACCATCTGGAACAGGTGCGCGTGCGAACGGCTGAACTTGGCCTTGCAATTGACGCCGAACGTGTAGTACCAGACGACCCAGCTGCGGCAGACCAGATGATGCGCCCGCTGCATCAACACCTTCAGCTCCGCCGCATACTCATCACCGATCGCCAGCCAGAACGTCCCGCTGGGCTTCAGCACCCGCACCACCTGGCCGATCCACTGGCTGCACCACTTCACGTACTCGTCCGCATCCAGGTCGTCGTGGTACTCGTCGTAGTCGTAGCCGATGTTGAACGGCGGATCGGCAAACGCCAGGTCGACGCAGCCGTCGTCCAGCCGCTGCAGGCCGGCGACGCAGTCCTCGTTCCATACGCTGTCGTTGGGATTGGACACAGACACCTCCGTGTTCGTTTGTCGCCTGGATAACCGTTCACAGGCCGGGGTCTGGCTCATTTTTCGGCGGGAAGACGCGCGGGCCTTGCACGAACGTGTCCGCCGAAAAATGTACCTGACCCCTTGGGCTGCCCCTTGGTTGCCGCAGATCAGGCGTCCACCCCGTGAACGGTTACTGGACTGGATGAAGCAAGGCGGGCGGAAGCCGGAGACTTCCGCCGGCCGGTCCCGAGCCGCCCATGGTAGCATCGTTCGTCACCAGGGAAAATGGGCCTCGGGCGGCGGCTGCCGTCCGGACGCTAATCGGCAAATTCGAGGATATCGGTGATTTCCGGATAGCCGTAGGTCGCGGCTCCCGTCAGGATGTGCACGTTCTCCAGCGGCTGGGTCTCGCCCGCGCCGTGCGTGTGGCCGCAGAGCACGGTGAGCTGGCGGGAGGGAAAGTCCCGCATCACCTCGAGGATCGCGTCGCCCATGGCCTTGCAGGTGAAGTGCGGCGCCCACTGGTCGTCCGAGATCCGGCCCTCGTGCCAGCAGGCCTCCCGCAGCGGCGGGACATGGGTCAACAGCAACGCCTGCTCGTGCCGCTCGAGCGCCGCGGGCAAGACGCGGCGGATGTGCGCCGCCGCCTCGTCGCCCAAAGCCATCAATTGGGGCCACCGCTGCTGCTTGTCGAAGCGTGCCAGCTCGGCGATCAAGCGGTAGTCGTTCATCATCACCAGCGACCGTTCGTAGTCGCCGAGGCGGGCGTCGGCCCAGCCGTCGTGGCCGACCAGGGCCAGGCGGGGAGTCAGCGAAATCGGCCGCGCTTCGCTCAGGTAGGTCAGCCACGGGCGCTGCCCGCACAGCTCGAGGATCTCGTCCCGCACGCCGGCGATCGAGCCGAAATAGAAGTCGTGGTTGCCCAGCACGAAGTAGAGCGGCAGCTGCCAGCAGTCGTCCATCGCGGCCAGAAACCGCACGACGTCCTTGGCTTCGCCGATGTCGCCGCCCAGCAGCACCGCGTCGACGCGCGTCTGCCGCACACGCTGCAGGAACGCCTCCTGCTCCGGGGCATCCACGAAGTTCAGGTGGATATCGGTCAGCCAGGCGATCCGCATCTCGCGTCGTGCTCCGCGCGCCTGCCGGCCATGACTTCCGCATTCCGAGGCAGCGCGCCATGAAACCGGCGGATTCCGTGACGGAGACCTGGGGCTGGGTGGCTGCCCGCCAGCGGTATCCCACCATGCTGGCGAGAATGGCCAGCCATGTCAATTTCTCCTGGTCAGGAAGGTTGCCGCGGGGCCTCGCTTCGGGCCGCGGGGCGGGGCACGCGACCCTGGAGGGCACCAGGGCGGCCGGGCATCTTGGCGTGGGGGCGTGGTGCAATCGTAAGCGTTCACGGGTCGGGGTCTGGTCCATTTTTTGGCCGACAAACTCGACCTCGCGGATACGCGCCGGCCGAAAACATGGACCTGACCCCCTTGGAATCGGGGGAAACCTTCCACCGGGCTGTGAACGGTTACGGTACAATCGCGCCGGCGGCCGCCTGGTGCTGTCGGCGGCAATTCGTCCGCCGCACTGGTCTGCCGGCCGCCGGTCCGGGTGGCTGTCGCCGTGTCCGCACCAGGTCGCAGTTCCAACTCAGGCACGCATCTCGGGTTTTGCCTCGGGTGCAACAAGCACTTTGTGGTGCTGGCCGACCAGGCGCTGCGCTGCCCCCGCTGTGGAACGCCGCTGGACCGCGGCGTGACCAATCCGCTCAGCGAGACATTGCCGCTGCCGGCGACCACGTCGGGCGACTTGTCGGGTGAGCGAACCGTGACGGTGCCAGCGAGGGGGCGCGACGATCTGCTGGGCCGTCATCTGCACGTTTACCGTTGCGAACTGTTGCTCGGCGCGGGTGGCATGGGACGCGTGTATCTGGCACACCACCGCGTGCTGCATCGCAAGTGCGCCCTGAAGATCCTCTCGCCGCGGGCCACGGCCGGTCGCGAGGACTATGTCCGCCGCTTCCAGCAGGAGGGCCGCGCCGCCGCCGCCCTGGTCCACCCGCACGTCGTGACGGTGCACGCTATCGGGAGGGCCAAGGGGCGGCACTATCTGGAAATGGAGTTCATCGGCGGGCAATCTCTCCAGCAACTGATCGACTCCGAGGGCGCCCTGGCCCCCTGGCGGGCCACCCACCTGGCCCAGTCGATCGCCCAGGGTCTGGCCGCCGCCCATCAAGCCGGACTTGTCCACCGAGATCTGAAGCCCGACAACGTGATGCTGACGGCCGACGGCATCCCGAAGATCACCGACTTTGGCCTGGCCAAGCCGATCGCTTCCGCCGCCGCTGGGCCGGAGACCCACCTGAGCGGAACGCCCAACTACATGGCCCCCGAACTGTTCGCGGGCCAGCCGGCCACGCCGGCCAGCGATGTCTACGCGTTGGGGGCCAGCTACTTCCGGATGCTGACGGGCAAGCTTCCCTTTGCCGCCCACTCCTTGCCGGTCCTGATGGACATGGTCGCTCACGATCCGCTGCCGCCGGTGGAGCCGTTCTGCCCGTCCCTGACGGCGGACATGTCGGCCTGCCTGCAGGCCATGCTGGCCAAGGCACCGCACGACCGTCCGCTCGATGGCACGCAGGCCGCGCGGTGGCTGCAGTCGGTGCTGGGCAAGGCCCGCGATCTGACCGCGCTGGTGCAGGACGCCTTCGCGGAGGACGCCCGCGTGGCCTGGACCGGCGGCGGAGAACGCTACGAGTTGAGCCTGACGTTTCCCTCCTCCCGGCGGCAGACGGTCTGCCTGGAGACGGGTGCCTCGGCCGACGGCCAGCCGCTGCTGCACGTCTACAGCCTCTGCTGCCGCGCGTGCCCGGAGTTTCACGAGAGCGCACTACGCTTGAATTCCCGGATGGCGCACGGTGCCGTGGCCGTGCGGGATCGTGACGGCCAGGCCTGGTTCGTGGTGGTCAACAGTTATCCGCGCGGAACGGTCGACGCCAAAGAGATTCGCCAGTGCGTGCATGAGGTCGCCAGCCGGGCCGACGAGGTCGAGCGGTTGTTGACCGGCCAGGACGTGCATTGACGGACTTCACGTGCCCTGGGCCCCGCCGTCCCCGCCGGCTCAAGCGGCCGGTTCCCGTGCTGCCGAGCACGCCCTCCCGACAAACAAGCGCGGGTCGTCCGCGCCGCCTTGCCGGCCAGTAGCGAGACCTTTTTTTTGGGGAGGGCGAGGCTCCCGCCGAGCCGGTGCGTTGACCGCGGTTTCGGCTCGGCGGGAGCCTCGCCCTTCCAGAATTGCGAGACCTTTCTTGGGCACGCCGAGGGTGGCACTGGCAAAGCCAGTGGCACACTCCTCCCGTTCCCAAATCGCCAGTGCCACGACGCCGCGGTGACGCCAGCCGACCAGAGGCCAGCTCCCCCGCCGTTGCCTCGGACCGTCAGAGCGCCCCGCGCTTACCGCGGAAGCACACCATGGCAAGCTGGCCGGGGCGGGATTTGAACCCGCACGCCCCAAGGGGCAAGGGATTTTAAGTCCCCAGCGTCTGCCGATTCCGCCACCCGGCCCGAGTGGATGCCCTGCCCGCGCGTCTGTCGTCTCCTGCTCGCCGACCTCAACCCAGCCCGTCGGGACGCGGTTGGCCGCGCGGGGCCGATGGCGAGGTAGTCGCAGCCTGCTGCTGCCGGGGGTGCTCATCGCACTCCCGCGTGCTGGGCCGCACGGCGTCGGGCCGACCGGCGGCAACTCGCTCGATGGATCCTCCTAATCCTGGGATATGATATGTAGGCGCCAGGCGCCGAATTCGGCGCCGCCATCCATCGCACCCGCCTGGCCCGAGCGCTGATGAGGGTACCTGATTTCCTTCCCTCCGCGCCGACCTCCCCAGATCGCAACCGTCCATTGAGAATCAGCCGCAATCAGGCTAACGTGTCAGCCAGCGAGAGCCAAGCGGTCCGGCGCGGAGAGCGCGGCAGGCCGCGGCCAGACGCTGACGCGGGAAGGTGACGATGGACAGGTTTCCCGGTCTGGATGGTTTTCTCGGGACCCGCGCCTCATGCCCCCTGGATCTCGTGTTTCTGTCGCTTTTCGCCGTGGTGCCGCTGATGGCCTGGAGTATCTGGCTGGTCCGGGCCCGACGCCGCTATGGCCTGCACAAGCGGCTCCAGCTGTGGCTGGGTGCGTCCCTGTTGTTGGTGGTGACGGTGTTTGAGCTGGAGGTGCGAATCCATGGCTGGAACGCGCGGGCACGCCCGTCGCCCTACTGGCGGGATGGGGGCTGGAACGACTGGATCGACTACAGCCTGGCCATCCACCTGGTATGCGCCGTGCCCACGTTCGTGCTCTGGGTGCTGGTCATCGTGCAGGCCTGGCGGAGGTTTCCTGTCCCCGTCGCGCCGTGCTCGTACAGTCGGGCCCACAAGTTCTGGGCGTGGCCGGCGGCGGTCGGCATGGCGTGCACCGCGGTGACCGGCTGGCTGTTTTACTGGCTCGCCTTCGTGGCGAGCTGAAACGTCTTGCGCGACCCGGGAGGTCTTGCCGGAGCGCGGGAGGTTCCGGCGGCGGGCCTCCCAAGGCAGCCCGGACGTCCCTCGATCGGGAAAGTCGATGCTGAACCGCGCAGGCCGGTACCGGTCCGCGAATCGAGTCCGCCGCCGGGCGGGCACGTTGCTTTGCGCGGGAGTCTCGAGAGCGCGGCCAATGTTCGTCAGTCGCCGCCCGGGTGGCCTTGGGCCGACGCGATCAGGTTGACGGCGTTCAGGATCGCGCGCACGGTAGCTTCCACCGTGTCGGTCGAAATCCCGCGGCCGCGGAACGAGCGGCCGTGATGTTCGACCTCCAGGCTGACGTCGCCCTGGGCGTCCCGGCCCAGGGTGGCGCTGCGGACGGTGAACTCCTTGCAGACCAACTTGAGCCCGGTGATCTTTTCCGTGGCCAGAAAGGCGGCATCGATCGGGCCGTCGCCGTCGGCCAGCTCCTCCGTGAACTCCCGGGCGCCGTGCCGCAGGGTGAGCCGCACGTGGGGTTTCTGCGCGGTCCCGGAGGTCACCTGGAACGAGACCAGCGTCCATTCGGCCTCGGGCAGCTTGTGAATCTCCTGCTTGATCAGGGCGGCGATGTCGCCATCGTAGATCTCCTTCTTCTTGTCGGCCAGTTCCTTGAAGCGGTCGAAGACCGACTGCAGCTGCTGGGCGGTGAGGTGGAATCCCATGGCCCGGGCGCGGTCGGCCAGGGCGGCCCGGCCGCTGTGTTTGCCCAGCACCAGGTCGGTCTTGGAAAAACCCACGTCTTCGGGCCGCATGATCTCGTAAGTGCTGCGCTCCTTGAGCATGCCGTCCTGGTGGATGCCGGCTTCGTGGGCAAAGGCATTGCGACCCACGATCGCCTTGTTCCGCTGGACCTGCAGCCCCGTGATGCCCGACACCAGCCGGCTGGTGGGTACCAGCCGCTGCGTGTGCACGCCCGTATCGGCTCGGTAGTAATCGCCCCGGGTCTTGAGGGCCATGACGATTTCCTCCAGCGAACAGTTGCCCGCCCGCTCGCCGATGCCGTTGATCGTGCATTCGACCTGTCCGGCCCCGTTTTCCACCGCGGCCAGGCTATTGGCGACGGCCAGCCCGAGATCGTTGTGACAGTGGACGCTGATCACGGCCCGGTCGATATTCGGCACGCGTTGGCGGAGCAGGGCGATTACCTGTCCCATCTGCTGCGGTACCGCGTAGCCGACGGTGTCGGGGATGTTCACGGTGGTGGCGCCCGCCGCGATTGCCTGCTGGACGACCTCGCACAGGAAATCGTGCTCCGTGCGCGCGGCGTCTTCCGGCGAAAACTCGACATCGTCACAGTAGCCCACCGCCCGCTGGACGCCCTCCACAGCGCGGCGAATGATCTCGGCGCGGGACATCTTCAACTTGAACTCGCGGTGGATGGCGCTGGTGGCCAGGAACACGTGGATGCGAGGCCGATGGGCCTGCTGGAGGGCCTCCCAGGCGCGATCGATGTCCGCCGGGTTGCAGCGGGCCAGGCCGCAGACCGTGACGTCGCGGACGTTCGCCGCCACAGCCTGCACCGCCTCGAAATCGCCGGGCGAGGCGATCGGGAACCCGGCCTCGATGATGTCCACGCCCAGGTCGACCAGGGCATGGGCGATCTTCAACTTTTCGTCCAGGTTCATGCTGGCGCCGGGCGACTGTTCCCCGTCGCGCAGCGTGGTGTCAAAAATCTTGATCCTGCGGATTTCCGTCATGGCGCGATTTCCCGTCGTTGAAGCGATCAGTCGTCAAGGCACAATATCAGCCGCTCACGCCCCGGGGGCAGGTGGATCGTGATTCCCGGTCCAAGTTCTCGGCCGGTGCGTCTGGGCGTGGTCGCGTTCGTCGGCCGAAGCACGGACCAGACCCCGGCCTGCCAACGGTGACAGGCACAAAAAAACCCCGGGACCATGGCAGGCCCCGGGGCGCAACTTGTCGTGTTCCTGGAACGCCCCTAGTGCCTGCCGGCTGCCAGCAGCAGCCGTCCCGTAAGCAACAGGTGGGGTTCGCTCATCCGCACGGCACGTGTCTCCAAACCTGAATCGAAGCCCACTGGTGCCAGCATTCCCTGGCGTTCGCAGGCTCCCGCCGGGATACGCAGGGGACCAGCCGCTAGCTCGCCTCCCCCGTACCAGCCGTCGACTCACAGTCTATGGGCTCTGGGGGGATCAGTCAACGGCCATCTTGCTTGATCGGCCATCGCGATCGTGGGACGTCCGCGCGGAGGGAGGGGTCGGACACCGTTTTCGGCGGTCCGGCCCGGTCAGTGCCAGCATTGTTGGTGCCCGTCGCGTGAACTTCCCAGGATCATGCGCGTCAATTGCGATCGGGGTGCCAAGGGCTCTGTCTTGAGTCGCCGGGGGGTTTCCCGTACGATCCCGCACCTTTCCCAGCGCCCCGACGGCGGTTCCCGGGGCCATCGGGCGGTTCCGTCCGATCTGGGCGTATTTCGCAGGATCGGGGAAGGCCAGTCGTTCGCCGCACAGGCGGGGTTTGCTCGGGTTCGGCCCGCGTGCCGGGCAGCAATCCGGGGTCATCACCGGCCGGCGTGCATGAATCGGGTGGATGTGCATTGATGCTTGATTTTGAAGTCCAGCGTTGCACACGCCGCTGCGCGCGAACCGAACGCGAATTGAAACCGGGAGAGTCGTACTACTCGGCGCTGGTTCCCCAGGGTGGCGCGGTGATTCGGCTGGACTTTGGCTGCGAGGCTTGGGAGGGTCCGCCGCCAGAGGCCCTAGGATGGTGGAAGGCCCAGGTTCCCGATCCCAGTGCCCGGCGTCTGCACTGGGCACCCAACGACGTGATTTTGCACTACTTCCTGCAGCTGGAGTCGCAACCCGGGCAGGAGGATACCCGCTACGTGTTGGCCCTGTTGATGGTCCGCCGGCGGATCGTGCGGTTGGAGGAGACAGAGACGGGGCCCGCGGGAGGGGAGACGTTGGTGCTGTATTGTCCGCGGCAAGAGTCCGAGTACCGGGTCGGCGTGGTGGCGCCCAGCGAGCAGCGTACCGAGGAGATCCAGCAGGAGTTGTCTCGCTTGCTGTTCGCACGTGCCGTGTGATCGCAAGCGGCGGACCTCCCCCGGCCCGGGGGGGGGCACGCAGGCAGTGGGGAAGTTTCCGTTCACAGGACGGGGTTCGATCCCTGTCTTCGGCCGACGCACTCCACCACTCCCCTGCGCGCCATCCGAAAACATCGACCTGACCTCCTGGAATCGCGGCGAATCGTCACCCGGGGTGTAGACGTTGACGTGACGGCAGACTTGTTCCGCAGGGAAGCTGAAGCGTGGTCAGCCGCTGGTTCATGCTGTTGATAATGCTGGTCGCGGCCCTTGCGGCCGGCGGCGCCAGCTGTCCGCGCAGCCGCCGCCTGATGACGCCGCCGCCGGCGGCCTTCACGCAGGTGCCGACGGCGCAGGAGATCGTGCAAACGATCAACGCGAATAGTGAGCGCATCCGCCAGCTGCAAACAGCAGGCGCCTCGCTGGTCATCCCCGGGATGCCGTCGCTGCGCGGCAGCCTGGCACTGGAACGTCCGCGGCGGATGCGGCTGCTGGCCGACACGCCCTTGACGGGTGCCGAGTTTGACCTGGGCAGCAACGACGAGGTGTTCTGGATGTGGGTCAAGCGGAACCAGTCGCCGGCGGTCTATTTTGCCCGACATGCGGCTTTCGCCACGAGCGCCATGCAGCACATGTTTCCCGTGCCGCCGGACTGGTTGATCGAGGCCGTGGGCGTCGTACGGCTGGACCCCCAGGCCCCGATCGAGGGTCCGTATTCCCGCCCGAACGGGCAGTGGGAGATCCGGAGCAGGTTGGCTGTGGCTGGGAGCGAACTGCCGCGCGTGATCGTGATTGACGGCACCTACGGCTGGATTGTGCAGCAGACGCTCTACGACGCCCGCGGCCAGACGCTGGCCATCGCGACGGCTTCGCAGCACGAGTACGACCCGGTCTCCGGCGTCACGTTGCCGCGGTTGATCGAGGTTCAATTGCCGCCAGCCGGCCTCACCTTCACCCTGCGCGTCGAGCGTTACCTGGTGAACCAGTTGTACGGCGATCCCACTCAGCTCTGGGCGATGCCGCGCCTGGATGGTCACCAGTACGTCGACCTGGCCGACCCGCGCACGAATCTCTCCCCGCCGGTCAGCGGACCCGCGCCGACGGTGCCGCCCACGGCGTCCTTAACGCCCTGGCCGGTGCAGGGATCGCGTGAACCGCTGCCCCCGCCCCGCCGCTGGCGGTGAATCCAGGCGTGGCGATGGGGCGCGTTCCCGACACGCGCGTACGGGTCGTGAGACATCCGCGGCGGCCGCTGCCGGTCACGCGGACACGCCTCTTTGCCGAACAGCGCACGATGCGGATTCACGCGCCGCGCTGACAGCGGGCGACCAAGGTTCCCGCTTTGCGAGCGCGGGCTGGCTGCGACCTGCGCGTGGGTGCTGGATGCAGGTGCGGATTGCTCGCCGAACGGTGCGCGCGGCGGCCCGCGATGCAGAGACGGGCGTCGACCGGTACGGTATCAGCTGCTGGGCGAATCGGCCCCGGCCCGCCGCATCTTGGTGCGGGCGCGAGTCAGCGTGGGACCGATGCTGTTTTCGGGAATGCCGACGCGATCGCTGATTTCGCGGTAGCTTCTTCCCTCCAGGTGGTACATCCGCACCACGTCGGCCTCGGGGGCGTCCAACTCCGACAACAACCGTTCCACCTCCTCGCGATCGCTGATCCGCTGTTCGAACGGATCCTCCTCCCCTGCCGATTCGATCGTCTCCTGGCTGGAGGTTCCCAGGGTCGTGGCCGAACGGCGGATCAATTCGCGCACGACGATCCGCCGCGCGACGACGGTCAGGTAGGTGGCCAGGCTGCTCTCGCCGCGAAATCGATGGAGGACCGCGAAGTCATCCTGAATAATGCCCAGGAAAACCTCGGCGGCCAGGTCCTCGCGGTCCTCGCTGGCGAGCCTCGTGGAGCGAGACTGGGCAGTATGGTTAATTACATGCAGGACCAGTCCGAGAAAGCGGTTGACGAAGTCCTCCCACGAGCGCGGCTGTCGCGCCAAGCACCGCTCCAACAGGGTACGGTCGATCTCGGAGAGCACCACGCCGGAATTTCCTGGTGACGCGGAAACAGAAGCCGCTTCGAAGGGCCGGAGAAGGCCACCATGCAGACGCTCGGAACTTTAACGGTTGCTTGATTTTAAGTGGCCTGCGGGCTCGAAGCAAGTCGAACCCCATACGAGGCGGCCGCCAGCGGCTTGACATGCCTGTGAGCCAGCACTAGATTTCCGGAAGTGCGAGGGAAAGCGCGGGACCTCAAGTGGTTCGCCCGTAACAACTTGAATTCAGTGCCTCCGTCCCAGGTGCTGATGCGTCCTGCAATGGGGTTCGCGGGCGGGCTGTGCACCCGGCTGAGTCAGGTTGGTGGATAGCGGGATCTCGCGCCCTTTCGGGCCGCATCAGTTCTTGATTGGCGGTGGCCGGTTAGTTCACAACTTCGCCCCCACGGACTTCAAGGAGACATTGGTCGATGACTCACGTAGTTGCGCAACCCTGCTTCGGATGCAAGTACACCGACTGTGTTGTCGTATGCCCTGTGGAGTGCTTCTACGAGGGCGAGAAGATGCTCTATATCCACCCGGACGAATGCATTGACTGCGAGGCGTGCGTGCCTGAATGTCCGGTGGAAGCCATCTTCCACGAGGATAACCTGCCCGAGGAGTGGAAGCCGTTCAAGGAGTTGAATGCCGAGATGGCCCCCCAGTGTCCTGTGATCACGGAGAAGAAGGAGCCGTTGGTCGATCGCTAAGCGGTTGTCCGGCAAGGTTCTGCGTCGCCCTCGCGCAATCCTCGCGGGAAACAGGTAGTTCGCGGTGCTGATTGAGCGGCTGGGCCGTCCCGCGGGCTGCCGGCCGCTCGTCCGCAAAAGGGGCTGGGGGAGCCTGGGGTCGGTGTTGCGTGCGGCCGCGAACCTTGAGCGGCCCCTTTCTCGTGCGCCGCTCCGTCAGAATGCCGGCGGGTCACGGTGTGGCGGGATTGCGCGGCTTGCGGTACGGCCTGGTTTCCACCGGGGCATCACTCCATGTGGAGCGGTGGCGTGGTGGTAGCCGTTCACGCCCCGGGGGAAGGTTGGGCGTGACGTAACCGTTCACGGGGTGGACGCCAGATCTGCTGCACCCCAAGGGGTCAGGCACGGTTTTCGGCGGGGACCGCTGCACGACGCCGCGCGATCTTGCGGCCGAGAAATGAGCCAGACCCGGCCCGTGGACGGTTACGGCGTGACTTCCGGGGGGCAGGTCCACGACTTCCGCCCCCGCGTCGCCATGTGGTGGAACTTCTCGGCCGGACCAGGGATTCGCCCTCGACCGGGGAACGGCTGCGTGCGGTAGCAACGCGTTGCCGGTGCCGACGGCTGGAAGTCGTGTCAGGCCATACGTTGTGCGGCCTGAAAAATATTCCAGCCCGACTTGTCGCCGCCGGGAAGCCCGCATTAGGATGGGGGGTGGACAGCGTGGCCGTATCTTGTCGACGGATCGGCAAGGGCCATGTTCGCAGTCGACCCCGGGGACTGAATGATGATCCACTACTCTTGTGACCGCTGCAAACGCGTGCTCGATCCGGAAGAGGACCTGCGTTACGTCGTCAAGCTGGAGGCCCACGCCGCGATGGAGCCGTTGGATGGCGTGGTGCTGGATGAGGATCGGGACCATCTGCTCGAGTTGCACGAAATCCTGGAACGTGCGGACGACACGGGCAGCGAATTGATCGGCGACGACGTGTACCTGCGGCGTTGTTTCGACCTCTGCCCGGAGTGTTACCGGCGTTTCATGCGGAATCCGCTGGGTCGCGAGGTCGCCGCCCAGTTGGACTTCAGTACCAACTGAGTCCCCACGCTCTGTCCGCGTCCCGCCGCTCTCCATGCGACGCATTCGACGGCCCGTGCCTCCCGCCGCCCTGTGGGTGTCGGGGTTGTTGGTGCTGATTGCCGCGCGGGCCGTCTACCTTTCGGCCACGCATTCGGAGAGCGAGACAAGCGTCGAGTTCCTGGTCGAGGGGGACTACGACGTGGAGGCGGTCACGGGGGGCTACGGGTTGATTCTGCGGCGCGCATCGCCCAACGGGGATGGCACGCTTGAGCGGGCGCGCGTGCGGTTGTTGGGTGTGCGGGCTCCGCCCGGTCTCGCGGAACGAGAGGCCGCTGAGATCGCTGGGCAGTCCGCGGTGATGTTGGAGCGGATGGTCGGCGGGAAGTCGATCCAGGTGCGGCTGGATCGCCGGCGGATCGATCGCGATGGCGTCTTCCTGGCGTACGTCTCGGCGGACGGTATGCTGCTGAACGAAGCCTTGCTGCGCGCCGGGCTGGCCCGGCTCGCCCTGAGCGAGGGCGACTCCCAGTCGGTGGGGCGGCAGCTGCGCAAGGCCGAAGCCGAGGCGCGCCAGGCCGGGCGTGGAATCTGGAAGCCGACCTTCTGAACCTGGTCCAAAGCGCGGCGCAGGGCTCGTGCAGCCGCCGGTGGCTTGCCCTGTGTTGGCGACTGGCGCGCTGGAACGGGCGGAAATCCACCGCGCGTCTGCCAGGGCCCCCGGTGCGGACCAGACTCGCTGGCTGACTCCCGCGCTGGCCGCTTACCTGCAGTCGTCATGGTTGCGTGGAAAGGCGATGGCGCGGTGGATGGCGGACCGCGCGCGCTGGCTCGCGGCCGTATGGGCGACCGTGCTGCTCCGGCGCGGCATAACGCGTGCGGAGGCTGTAAGGCGCTGCACGACAATTACCTACCGGTTTTGTGGATCAGCCGCCGGGCGCTAGCCCATGTTTAACAGGAGTCGACGGGTGCGTCGTCGTAAACTGTTAGTTTCCAACGGCTGAAGGGGCCGATTCCCAAAAA
>Ga0209398_1000195_pt1 | contig 44307 bp, 39 predicted proteins | sample AshMeaBigSpring_FD_184125 | JGI IMG/M metagenome (GOLD analysis project Ga0209398, IMG submission 184125) | Groundwater microbial communities from Big Spring, Nevada to study Microbial Dark Matter (Phase II) - Ash Meadows Big Spring (SPAdes)... | ecosystem: Environmental > Aquatic > Deep...
AAGCTGTAGCTTAATCAGACTTTCGGAAATATCAAATTGCTTTTGATCGAAAACAATTTTCTCCTTTTCGGCTAATTGTTTCAACTTTTCAACAATCGAATTATCCACTTCAAAGCCTTTACGGAATTTATCGAAGTTCTTGTATTTCTTTTTTAGCTCTGCTCTGTTTTTATCAATGTATTGCACCGCCACTTTGTTTACAATACCCTGTGCAACAATTTTTCGGTGAAAATCAGTGTATCGCGTGGTATCTATCGGAACAAAAATATCGGGCATAATGCCACCGCCACCATACACGGTTCGTTTGAGCGTAAGCGTTTGATATTTTAGTGAATCGGGCAAATGAATACTATCGGCATGTAGAAATTCGCCATGTTTGTAGCGTTCCATCAAGTCCTTTTCATATTTTTCCACACCATCTTTATAGGGCTTCTGTATGCATCGTCCGGTAGGTGTGTAGTATCGGGCAGTGGTGAGGCGCAACATGGAACCATCCACCAAAGGCAACTGACGCTGCACCAATCCTTTTCCAAACGTGCGACGACCAATAATTATCCCCCTGTCCCAATCCTGAATAGCGCCTGAAAGAATTTCGCTGGCCGAAGCCGAATACTCATCTACAAGCACGATTAGTTTTCCGGTTTCGAACCGACCAACTGCAGTCGACTCCATAACACTTTTAGGCTGATTTAATCCCTGTGTGTAAACTACTAATTTATCTTTGCTCAAAAATTCGTCGGCCAAACGGTGAGCGGCATGCAAATAACCACCTCCATTGCCCTGCAAACTCAGGATAAGATGCTTCATACCGGCACTTTGCAGTTTTGTAAATGCTGCCTGAAACTCCTCTACGGTAGTACTTCCGAAATTATTAATTTTAATATAGCCAATATCCTTCCCTATCATATATGTCGCATCAACACTGTGGATTGGAATTTTGTCGCGGATAATTTTAAAAATCAGTAATTCATCATCTACACCTCGTTTAATTTTTACAGTTACTTCCGTTCCTTTAGGGCCACGAAGGCGTTTCATAATATCCGAATTTTGCATTTTGACACCTGCAATCAATTCTTCACCAATGTAAATAATGCGGTCGCCGGCCAACACACCTACTTTTTCGGCCGGAGCTCCCGAAATTGTCTGCACCACAAGCAGTGTATCTTCGAGCAACTGAAACTGAATACCAACCCCTTCGAAACTACCTTCGAGCGGTTCATTTACACGGTCGACTTCCTCTTTCGAAATATACGACGAGTGCGGGTCAAGCTCTTTCAGCATGGCCTCAATGGCGGCTTCCACTAATTTTTTATCGTTGATTGTATCGACATATAAGCCTGAAATAGCCGAAACGGCATTGCTGAGTTTGCGCTGCTGCAATTGCGAAACGCCCTGTGCGAATGAAAAAAGGCTTAGAAAAACAAAACCAATAGTTAATGTGTATTTTCTCATGAACGGATAGTTATTTTAACAATGTTATTTGTGCAAATTTAGAAAAAATATGGTTGACCGATAAATTTGTTTGGAAATTAAAACATAAGGCTATAAATAATTAACAAACATAGAGTTTCAGGAGCTGACAGGCAGCATTCAGTTCATCAGGCATACAGTTTTTGATAGTAGCTATTTGTTTGAAAATATCTTCGATGGCTGTCGCACTTTCGTCAGTTTCAATACAAAGTTTATCCAATGGCGTTACTTCCACACTTTTCGGATTTAGTTTTTCGCCGAACGAAATAGCAAAACCATGTTGTAAAAGCTGCAAAGCCATTTCTGGCTTTCCCCTGAAACCGTGAATTATCCAGTTTTGTGATGGATTCAGACGTTTACGCAACAAAATAAGTTCGTTAAAAGCAGCCACACAATGAATAATCATTGGCTTTTCATACTTTTCGGAAAGCTGTACCTGTCGTTCAAAAAAATAACCCTGCTCTTTGAACGACGCACGTGAATTACGGTCGAAACCACACTCGCCAATAGCTTTTACCCTTTCATCGGCAATTATTTCTTCCAATAAATCAATATTCGAAGGATCGGTTTGGTGCACAAGCCAGGGATGTATGCCAATCGAAAAAAACCGGTGTTCGGAAGTATTCAGCACTTCCTCCGCATTTTCGAGCGTAAGATTAATAACCGCAAACGGATTTTCGGTATATAAATTATGCGTATGTGAATCGATATATGCAAGCATCGTAACCAACCATTATTTATCGTATAAAAATACAGATAAAGACTAAATTATATTCAAAATTAGCAAATTAGTTTTAAAATAACAAATAAATCAGGTAAATCATACATCAATTATCAATAATGTTCGTAATTTTGCGAACAACAAACAACAAACTAATAACAATATGAATTGCTGCAACAAAGAAATAGATTCGGATCAATTAGCTCGCTTTGCAAAAGCCATGGGACACCCTACGCGCATCGAAATACTTTGCTTTTTAGCATCATTGGACAGCTGTTATTTTGGCGACATACACAATGAACTTACCATTGCCAAAGCCACTGTATCACAGCATTTAAAAGAATTGAAAGAGGCAGGATTGATTCAGGGAGAAATAGAAACGCCCAAAGTAAAGTATTGTATTAATAAAGAAAACTGGGAAAAAGCACATGAATTTTTCAACTTGTTTTTTGAAGCAAAAAAAGAAAAACCGGCATGTTGCGCCTCTTAATCATCACATTATCACATTATCACATCATCACATCATTAAATCAGCACATCATTAAATTATGAACATACAAATTCTCGGCACCGGTTGTGCCAAATGCAAATTGCTCGAAAAAATGACCCGCGAAGTGGTTGAAAAAAACAATATTTCAGCAGAAATTTCGAAAGTGGAAGATATTATGGAAATAATGAATTTCAATGTTATGACTACTCCTGCCATTGTATTGGATGGAAAAGTAGTAGTAAAAGGACGAGTACCTTCCGAAAAAGAACTGACAGAGATACTTACCAAAAAAGTTTTTACATTATGAGAAAATTAATCGTTTTCGTATTGCTTTTTACAAGCATATTGACTTATGCAGACACCAAAGTAGAAGTATATTATTTTCATTATTCGCGGAGGTGTGCTACTTGTAATGCGGTAGAAGAAGTTTCGAAAAAAACTATTTCAGAATCATTCGCTTCGCAATTCAAAAAACGCGAAATCACTTTCAAATCCGTCAATCTTGATGAAAAATCGAGTGCATCTCTTGCAAAGAAATGCAAAGCAGAAGGTCAGTCCCTTCTAATTCTTGGTAATGGTAAACGCATCGACCTCACCGACAAAGCTTTTTTGAATGCCCGAAGTAATCCCGAACGATTAAAAGCAGAAATCAAGAAAGCAATTTTAATGTGCCAATAGAAAAACAGGCCAATAACATAATGTGTCAATAAGATAATTTATGGAAATTTTGCAAACTATTTTAGAAAACACCCAATACACGTTTATCACGGCCATTATTTTAGGCTTAATGACAGCTATAAGTCCTTGTCCGTTAGCAACAAACATTTCGGCAATCGGATTTATCAGTCGTGATTTGAAAGACCCGAAACGCGTATTTGTAAGCGGTTTGATTTATACACTGGGGCGTATTATTAGTTACACCGGTCTGGCAATCATCATATTTCTGGGAGCAAGCAAAATGAATATTTCCATGCTGTTTCAGGGCTGGGGCGAAAAATTATTAGGTCCGGTTATGATTTTAATCGGGCTGTTTATGCTTGACATTGTCAAACTCAGGTTTCCGGGATTTTCCGGAATAACAGATAGAATTGGCGAACAAAGCAAAAGTAGCTATTGGAGTACATTATTGCTCGGTATGGTTTTCGCACTGGCATTTTGCCCTTATAGTGCTGTATTGTATTTTGTTATGCTTATACCTATAACTGTAGCGAGCGCTGGCGGATTGTATTTACCTGTTCTTTTTGCCATTGCTACAGCATTGCCGGTTATAATATTTGCGTGGCTGTTGGCTTATGCCGTTGGTAATGTAGGAAAATTATATAACCGTATCAAAAGCTTTGAACTTTGGTTTCGAAGGGTTGTATCCGTAATATTTATTGCTGTGGGAATGTATTATGTAGTGCTTTTTTACATTTCTGCCGCATAAGTCCGAAATCACTTTTTAACCCGCAAGAAACAGTTCATTTTAAAATGGAGAAAAACAAGAAAATAAAATTATTAATTGCTGTATTTACAGTTTTACCCATCCTAATTGTATTGTATTATTTCCTTCAACAAATTGTCGATACAGTCACTTTTGAATGGTTAGGTTTACATCCGGAAACACAGCTTGGCGAATCGGTTAATTTCTTTTTTTACGACACAGTAAAAATTATAATACTTATTTTTCTGATAAGTTCATTAATGGGTGTGGTAAATGCCTATTTTCCTATCGACCGAATAAGAGCCTATCTTACCACTAAAAAAATGTATGGCTTACAGTACTTTTTTGCGTCATTTTTTGGTGCTATCACACCTTTTTGTTCCTGCTCAAGTATTCCGCTGTTTATCGGCTTTGTAAAAGGGGGTATACCGTTAGGAGTTACTTTTGCCTTTCTGATAACTTCGCCTTTGGTAAATGAAGTGGCTGTAGCTATGTTTCTGGGACTTTTTGGGTGGAAAGCTACATTGATTTATGCCGGAAGCGGAATTATTATGGGAACAGTTGGTGGTTTTGTTTTGGGAAAAATGAAATTAGAACGTTATCTGAGCGATTGGGTAAAACAAATTCAGACGCTTTCGGAAATCGAAGCAGAAACCTGGGAAAACGAAAAAACACCTTTTATCGATCGCTTACCTGCAATTATAAACGATGGTTGGGATATAGTACGAAAAGTATTGGTTTATGTGCTTATTGGCATTGCCATTGGAGCAGCAATGCATGGTTATGTTCCCGAAAATTTCTTTGCCACTTATCTCTCAGCCGACAAATGGTATGCCGTACCACTATCGGTATTAATTGCCGTACCTCTTTACGCAGGTGCATCAGGCATAGTTCCGGTTATACAGGTATTTGTAGCCAAAGGAATGCCACTTGGCACAGCCATTGCGTTTATGATGGCAGTGGTTGGACTATCGCTACCCGAAGCCACGCTGCTCAAAAAAGTAATGAAATGGAAACTAATCGGAATCTTTTTCGGAACTGTAACGCTGTTTATAATATTACTTGGGTATTTATTTAATATGGTATTGTAAAAATGTAAACTTCAAGCACTTGTAAATTACATTTATTATTGCTCACAAAAACACAACCTGATTTTCGTCGCTACTTTTATAAGCTGCTTCTAAAATTCGGATAATCAGCAGATTTTCTTCGGGCGAAACCGGAGGGGCGACCTGTTCCCTTATGCTACGTGCAACGGCATTAAAATAATGCGTATAATCTCCCTTAATGGTTTCAATGGTCTTACGGCAGGTTTCTCCGTTTTCTTCGTAAAATATCGTTCCGTACATTTCGGGCAAATCCAAACCATAGTTGGCATCAGTCGGCTTTATACCTTCGCGCAGCTGATTTTCCTGTGGGTCGATGCCGTATTTTACAAATGAACCATTTGTACCATGCAACACAAAACTTGCTGTTGGTTCCTTTATCAACATACTTGCCGAAAGCGCTACCTGTAGTTGATAGTAAATAAGCGTTATGCTAAAATAATCGTCGATTTGTGAGCCGTCACGCAGTTTAGTGATTTGCGCAAAAACGCCCGCCGGCTTGCCAAACAAGCACACAGCCTGATCGACCAAATGTGGCCCCAGATTATAAACAATACCCACTCGCCGGTCATTCTGCTCCTTCCATGTATTGGCAATTTGCGGACGGAAACGTTGAAAACAAGCCCGATATTCCACAATTCTCCCAAGTTTATTTCCTCTCAGCACGTCCTGTATGGTCAAAAAATCACCATCCCAGCGTCGGTTCTGAAAAACAGTAAGCATCAACTTTTTATCAGTCGCCAACCGGATTAATTCTTCACCCTCAGCCAGTGTAAAGACAAACGGTTTTTCTACAATTACATGCTTACCCGCATTGAGTGCTCCCTTGCAATAGTCGTAATGCGTAACGTCGGGTGTATTTACGATAATTAATTCAAGCGAATTATCAGCAATCAAGTCATCAAAACTCCGCACAATTTTTACATGCGGATAAATCTGAAGTGCTTCATTTTTGCTCCGTTCGCAAATTGCACTCAGCTCAAAAGCTTCGTTGGTTTCAATAAATGGCGCATGAAAAGCCTTTCCTGAGAGTCCGAAAGAGGCTATACCTGTTTTTATTTTATTCATAATTTTACAAAAATAGTAAAAATAAAACGAACGTAAAAAATACGTTAGATGTTCGTTTGCACAACTTTTTGTTTTTTTGTACCTTTGCGGCTCTTAAAAACAACTCCGTTATATCCCTATCAAATTTCATTTCATGGAAAAAGTTATTATCCTCGATTTTGGTTCACAAACTACACAGCTTATTGCCCGTCGCCTGCGCGAACTGAATGAGTATTGCGAAATTTTACCTTACAATAAATTTCCAAAAGAAACAATTGGCATCAAAGGTGTAATTCTTTCAGGAAGTCCGTTTTCGGTGTACGACCCTACAGCATTTAAAGCAGACTTAACCGATATTCGTGGAGTTTTTCCGGTGCTGGGTATTTGCTACGGAGCGCAGTTTATGGCCTACACTTCGGGCGGAAATGTAGAAGCAGCAGGCTCACGCGAATACGGACGTGCAAACCTGACATATATTGATGCACAAGATCCATTATTCAAAAACATACAATCCGGCTCTCAAATCTGGATGTCGCATGGCGATTCGATAACTAAAATCCCTGCAAGCTTTCAGAAAATAGCAAGTACCGACGATGTAGAATTGGCAGCTTATAAAATTGAAGACGAAAAAACCTGGGGCGTACAGTTTCATCCCGAAGTTTTTCATACATTAGATGGCACACAATTACTCGAAAATTTCCTGAATATCTGCGAATGCAAACGCGAATGGTCGCCTGCATCGTTTGTGGAATCGACTGTGGCCGAACTCAAAAAACAATTGGGCGACGACAAAGTGGTTCTGGGACTTTCGGGAGGTGTTGACTCTTCCGTTGCGGCTGTTTTGCTCAACAAAGCTATTGGCAAAAACCTGACCTGTATTTTTGTAGATCATGGTTTGCTTCGCAAAAACGAATTCGAAAACGTAATGAAAGATTACGAGCACCTCGGATTAAATGTGATTGGAGTAAATGTAAAAGAACGTTTTTACAAGGCTTTGGCCGGCATTTCTGACCCCGAACAAAAACGCAAAATTATTGGCAGCGGCTTTATCGATGTTTTCGACGAAGAAGCACACAAAATAAAAGATGTAAAATGGCTGGCTCAGGGCACTATTTATCCCGACATTATCGAGTCGCTTTCCATTACCGGTACGGTTATTAAATCGCATCATAACGTTGGTGGATTGCCCGAAAAAATGAACCTGAAACTATGCGAACCATTGCGACTATTATTTAAAGACGAAGTTCGCAAGGTTGGGACTGAAATGGGCATGATGCACCACCTTATTAAACGTCAGCCATTCCCCGGACCGGGATTAGCAGTGCGCATTTTGGGTGATATTACCGCCGAAAAAGTACGAATTCTGCAGGATGCCGACGATATATTCATAAGTGGTCTGCGTGAATGGAACCTGTACGACAAAGTTTGGCAGGCAGGTGTTATACTACTTCCGGTACAATCTGTAGGCGTAATGGGCGACGAACGCACCTATGAAAATGCTGTTGCACTGCGTGCTGTAACTTCTACCGACGCTATGACAGCCGATTGGGCGCAATTGCCTTATGAGTTTCTGGCAAAAATGTCCAACGAAATAATCAACAAAGTAAAAGGTGTAAACCGCGTCGTATACGACATTAGTTCAAAACCACCGGCAACTATTGAGTGGGAATGATTGATACGCATTCACATATATATTCCGAAGAGTTTGACGCTGATATTGCAGAAGCTATTCAAAGAGCTAAAAATGTGGGCGTTTCAAGAATCATTTTACCAAATATTGATAGCGAATCATTGCCTCGCATGTTGGCATTGGAAGCCATGTGTCCAGATTATTGCTCAGCAGCCATCGGCTTGCACCCAACCAGCGTTAATGAAAACTATCAACAGGAATTAGATTTAGTAAAATCAGAACTTGAACGTCGCAAATACATTGCCGTTGGTGAAATTGGTGTTGACTTATATTGGGACAAAACATTTATAAAAGAACAGATAATTTGTTTTCAACAGCAAATAGAGTGGGCGCTCGAATACAAACTACCTGTAATTATTCATATTCGTGATTCATTTCGCGAAACCATGGAGGCAATGCAGCCTTATAAAAACAAAGGTCTTACAGGCGTGTTCCATAGTTTTACAGGCTCACTACACGAAGCGGAAGAAATGCTCGGATTTGGTGGTTTTAAATTGGGAATTAACGGAATTATAACTTTTAAAAACTCCGGTCTGGCTGAAACTGTTTCCAAAATTGACATTAAAAACATCATTCTTGAAACTGATTCTCCCTACTTAACCCCTACGCCGCACCGTGGAAAGCGGAACGAAAGTGCATTTTTAGCATTGATTTGTAAAAAAACAGCCGAAATTTACGGATTAAGTACAAACGAAGTATCAGATATTACGATTCAAAACAGCCTGCAACTGTTTAAAATATCCTAAAAAACAGCGTCAAAAGCTCTAAAAACAACTAAAGTAAAAAATTGTTCTGCATAAAATGATAATTATATATTGTAATTCATAAATTTTTCTTATCTTCGCCCCGTTTTGGAGAGGTGCTCGAGCGGTTGAAGAGGCACGCCTGGAAAGCGTGTATACCCCTAAAGGGTATCGAGAGTTCGAATCTCTTCCTCTCCGCAACTCAAAATGACAAATAATTAATAAAAACAAAAATAAATTCAACAATTTACAACTCAAAAAAAAAGTAAAATGAAAAAGGTATTTGCAATCTTATCAATCGTAGCAATTTTCAGCTTTGGAAGCACTATGACAGCGGTAGCTCAGGATTCTACTGCAACTGCACAAACTACAGCTGTGGCCGACTCAGCCGTTTCGGATTCAACTCAGGTAACAGAAGCTGCTGCAGCAGTTGAAGAAGGTGGTATGCACAAAGGATTAAAACAAAAATTTATTGAAGGTGGTGCAGGCTGGATGGCTCCTATCGCTTTCTGTTTAATCGTTGGTTTAGCTCTTTGTATTGAGCGTATCCTTTATTTAAGTTTATCTTCAACCAATACTAAAAAATTATTGGCAAATATCGATGAAGCGTGGGATAAAGGTGGTGTTGAAGCAGCTTTAGAAGTATGTCGTAACACACGCGGACCGGTAGCTTCAATCTTCTATCAGGGTCTTTCACGTTACGATGAAGGTATTGATGTAGTAGAAAAATCAGTAGCTTCTTATGGTGGCGTTCAGTTAGGTTTGTTAGAAAAAAATCTTACATGGGTATCGTTGTTTATCACACTTTCTCCTTCGTTAGGATTCTTAGGTACTGTAATTGGTATGATTCAGGCATTTGACAAAATTCAACAGGTAGGTGATATTTCGGCAACCGTAGTAGCAGGTGGTATGAAAGTAGCACTTTTAACAACTGTATTCGGTCTTATCGTTGCTATGATTTTGCAGGTATTCTTCAACTATATTCTTACTTTGATTGAATCAATGACTAACGAAATGGAAGATTCTTCTATCTCATTGTTAGATATCATTGTGAAACACCAAAAAAAATAATTTGAATCATTTAATAAACAAAGATATGTCTAAATTTGTAGAAAGAATATCCGGAATTTCGGTTTTACTTCTCGGCTTGGTATCCGTTTTATTAGTGGTACTGATGTATGTAGGAGGTAATGCTGATTCCATAATGGTGGGCGAAGATGCGCTTACTGTTCCTAAATTTACTGATCCGCTTTTGTATTGGTCATATTTCTTATTAATACTTACCCTTGGCATTACACTATTGCTGACTATTGTTGGGTTTGTAAAGAAATTAATTGACAATCCGGCAGCTGCTATCAAAACATTAATTCCATTAGTAATATTTGTTTTAGTTTTTGTAGTTTCGTGGTTCTTGGGAAGTGCCGAAAAAATTTCAATCATTGGATATGAGGGAACTGAAAACCAGGGTTTTTGGGCTCAATTCTCTGACATGTTGATTTTTTCAACTTATGCATTGTTCATTGCTTTAATAGCAACCATATTAGGCTCGGGAGTTTATAAAAAATTAAAATAAAAAATGGAGGTAAATTGATTGATATATTATCAATTTTACCTTACAATTTATAATTTATCATGGGAAAAAAGAGAAAAACAAGTGAGATAAACTCGAGTTCGATGGCCGATATCGCGTTTTTGCTTTTAATCTTCTTCCTTGTAACTACATCGATGAGTACAAGCACCGGTTTGTCGCGCCGACTACCACAGCCATTGCTCAAAGATCAGGTTATTCCACCTGTAGATATTAACAAACGAAATATTTTCGTAGTTAAAATCAACAGTCAGAACCAGTTATTAGTACAGGGAGAGATTTTAGGAGTTAAAGAACTTCGCGAAAGAGCTAAAGAATTTATACAAAATCCGAATAACGATGAAAAACTTCCGGTTAAAACGAAAGTGAATATTCCGTTACTTGGCGAAATGGAAATTACGAAAGATCACGTAGTGTCACTTCAAAATGACGTTGATACGCAATATCAGGCTTATATCGAAGTTCAGAACGAATTGGTTGCAGCATATAATGAATTACGTAACGAACTTTCGAAAGAAAAGTTTGGAAAATTATTTAATGAGTTAGATGAAGATCAACAGGATGCTATACAGAGTGTATATCCACAAAAAATTTCGGAAGCTGAACCTAAAAATTACGGAGGAGGAAAAAAATAATGGCACAAATCAGAAAAGATAAAGAAAGAGAAACGCCGGCATTAGCCACTTCGTCGCTACCTGATATTATTTTTATGTTCCTTTTCTTCTTTATGGCAGTAACAACCATGAAGGAAGTAACATTTAAAGTTCGTGTATCACCTCCTTATGCTTCGGAAGTTCAAAAGCTCGAAAACAAATCGCTAACCCGTTATGTTTATGTAGGTAAACCTATGCAGCAATACACCAAATTGTTTGGTAGTGAAACCCGCATTCAGTTGGGCGATGCTTTTGCCGATATTTCGGAGCTCGAAAGCTTTATTGTAAGCGAACGTAGCGCGATGAACGAAAACGATCAGAGTTTAATGACCGTATCGATTAAAGCTGATAAAGACACGAAAATGGGTATTATCAATGATATTAAGCAATCGCTTCGTAGAGCTTATGCATTGAAAATTGTTTATACTGCGAATAAAACTGTTGTAAACGAATAAAATACCATACTGCATATAAAGAAAGATGTTCTGAACTAATCAGAGCATCTTTTTTTTGTTTATTAACCTCGTAGAGGTGTAATTATGGTAAAACAGTTATAATTCCGATATTCAAAGTCCTGTAGGGACGAAATAATTCTAAAAAAATACAATCTGTCAAAGTAGAATTAGATAGAATTAAAACAGTTTGGAACAAAAATTGTATCTTTGTACAAACGAAAAAATACATGTATGCATTTTGCAAGCTTTTTTGAAAACTGTCCGCATTGCGGTTCCGGCAATTTTAAGGTAAACAACGAAAAGTCGAAAAAATGTGCGGATTGCGGATTTGCTTTTTACATGAATGCTTCGGCAGCTGTTGCCGGATTTATTACCAACGAAAAGGGGGATTTATTAGTTTGTAAACGCGCTAAAGAACCTGCAAAAGGAACTTACGACTTGCCGGGAGGATTTGTTGACAACGACGAATCGGCCGAACAAGCCATAATACGAGAGCTGAAGGAAGAGTTGAATGCTCATGCAACGGAGGTAAAGTACTTGTTTTCGCTTCCAAATACCTATCTGTACAGCGGACTTACAATTCCTACATTGGATTTATTCTTTGAATGCAAACTTGAAAATTACGAACTTCTGAAAGCTGCCGACGATGTTGCCGGATTTGAATTTATGAATCCCGGTGAACTAAACCCCGAAAATTTTGGTTTAAATTCAATAAAAAAGGCAATAATTAGTTATAAAGCTGGTTTATAGATTGAGTGGGTTTCGGGTTTCGGGTTTCGGGTTTCGTGTTTCGTGTTTCGTGTTTCGTGTTTCGCGTTTCGCGTTTCGGGTTTCGCGTTTCGTGTTTCGTGTTTCGGGTTTCGGGTTTCGTGTTTCGGGTTTCGCGTTTCACGTTATAAGATTTTAGATTTTAGATTTTAGTAAAATAATTATTTATACATGAAACGTCCATGTTAAAATAATTATTAACTCACAAAACAATGATTATTTTAACATGGTAAGTTCCATGTGACCAAAAAAAAATAAAAAATAAACACATGAAAAAAATAATAGTATTCTGTTTATGCTGTTGGGTGGCAATAGCTGTATTACCGGCACAGGAAACGCTTATTTACACCAACAACGATGTACTTTTCAATCAGGGGAAAGAACTATTTAACCAGCGAAAATATGCTGCCTCCTATCGGAATTTCGAATCGTTTCTGAAAAAAACACCCTCTGTTAATGCCGGACAGCTACAGGAAGCCGAATTTTACATGGCTGCCAACGCTTACTATCTGAAACAAAAAGATGCTGCCGAACAAATGCGATTGTATCTAACGCGTCATCCATACACGCCGTTTTCGGATATGGCCAATTTCATGTTGGGGTTAATGGATTTTCAGGCTAAGAAATATGCCAATGCGCTAAAGTATTTCAATATGGTGAACGATAAGCGTTTGGGAAAATACGAACGGGTTGAATATCTTTTCAGCAAAGGTTTTGCCAATTTGCAGGTCAAAAATTATCAGGCTGCTTTGGTTATTTTCAAAGAGCTGAAAGCGATGGATACGCGTTACAACTTAGCAGCGACCTATTATTATGCTTACACCGAATATACACTTGGAAATTATGCAGTTGCATTGCCCGAATTTCTGAAATTAGAAGATAATCCGAAGTATAAAAATATAGTTCCTTACTACATTATTCAGATATATTATGCACAGAAAGAATATGACAAACTAAACGAACGCGCTTCTCTCCTGTTGAAAAATAATCCGAACAACCCGAATAATGCTGAAATTTACCGCATTATGGGCGAAATTGCATACAGCAAAAAAGATTATGCAAAAACCATTTCGAATTTGAAACAATACGAAAAAATTGCTTCGCAGGACTTACGAAACGATTTATACATTCTCGGACTCTCGCTTTACAACACAAAAGATTACAAAGGTGCTATCAGTTATTTATCGAAAGCAACTACCGACAAGGACGAAATGACCGAAAATGCCTATTTGCATATCGGAAATTCGAACCTGAAAATTGGCGACAAAGTAAACGCCCGATTAGCTTTCGAAGCTGCTTTGCGCACAAAATTCAACCCAACGGTACGCGAAGAGGCCATGTATAATTATGCCCTCACAACCTACGAAACCACCTCGGCTTTCGGAGAATCGATAACAGCATTTGAGCAATTTTTCAATGAATTTCCGAACTCAAAATACACCGACAGAGCACAAAACTATTTAGCTACCGTGTATTTTACCACCAAAAATTACGAAACGGCTTACCAATCCATTCAAAAAATCAAAAATCCGAATGCCAAACTATTGGAAGCCAAACAATATATTTTATATCAGATTGGTACCGAAGCTTTTACGCAGCAAAACAACGAAAAAGCCATCGACTACTTTACATTATCACTACAAAGTTCGTCGACCGGAAAATATTCAGCTGAAAGCCTTTATTGGCGCTCTGAGGCATATTTCCGTACCGGACAGCCCGAAAAAAGTATTGCTGACCTGAATGCATTTTTCGCCAACAGCAATTCGCGCTCAAGTGTGAACCTGAAAAATGCCAACTATAGCATGGGCTATGCCAATTTCTCGCGCAAAAACTACAGCGAAGCGCTGAACTGGTTTTTGAAATATGCCGACCTGGAGAAAAACACATCCGCAACCACCTATACCGATGCCCTCAACCGCATTGGCGATTGCTACTTTAATGCCAGGAACTTTGCGAAAGCTGAGACTTTTTATTCGAAAGCTGCCTCACTTAGCCCGAATACCGGCGACTATGCCCAATTTCAGAGCGCTTATGTGGCCGGATTACAGAAAAACTATACAGCCAAAATCAGCCGTTTGGAAAACCTGCTGAAAACATATCCCAAATCGGAATATGCCGACGAATCGCTTTACGAAATAGGCAGGTCGTATGTAATGCTCGAAAATGACACCAAAGCCATAGCATCGTACAAGCAACTTACAAGCACTTATCCGGCTACTGCATCAGCCCGCAAAGCAGCGCTCGAAATTGGTATGATTTATTTTAATGCAAACAATTTTGATGAAGCCATTACGGCCTACAAGCGGGTAATTACACTTTATCCAAGTTCCGAAGAGGCGCAAACTGCCCTCGAAAGTTTAGAAGCTGTATATATTGAGAAAAACGATGTAGCTTCGTACTTAGCCTACACCAAAACATTGGGACTAAAAATATCAAACAGCACAGCTTCGCGCGAAGATTCAATTTCGTATATAGCTGCCGAAAAACAATACATGAATGCCAATTACCAACAGGCTATCAGCGGTTTCCGCTCGTATCTGAATAGTTACTGTCCGGGTGGTCGTTATTGTACCAATGCTCAATATTACATTGCCGATAGCTATTATCGTTCGGGCGATAAAGAAAATGCTCTGAAAGCTTATCAGGCATTGGCGCTTCTACCCGGTAATCAGTACATTCAGGAAGCCTACACGCGCTGTGCTGAAATTACGTACGACAAAAAAGAATATGCCGCTTCGCTTCAGTACTTTAAACAACTGCAATTTGTGGCGCAAACCACCGAAAAACGAAATGTTGCCCGATTGGGAATACTGCGTTGCAGTTATTTCCTGAACGACCACGCAACAACAGTAAGCATTGCCGGTGAAATAATTGCAGATGCCAAAACAGATGCAGATGTAAAATCGGAAGCGCGCTACAACCGCGCAAAAGCATATATTGCTCAAAACCAAACAACATCGGCAATTGCCGACCTTAAATTACTTGCCGCTGATACCCGAACAGCTACAGGTGCGGAATCAAAATACCTGTTGGCAAATGTTTATTTTGAACAAAACAATCTGAAAGATTCGGAAAATGAAATTATGGACTTTGCAAAGAAAAACACGCCTTATCAATTCTGGCTGGCACGTAGTTTTGTGTTATTAGCAGATATTTATATCAAGCAAAACAATGATTTTCAGGCAAAACAATATTTATTGAGCCTGCAAAAAAATTACACTACTGCCGACGAAATTCAGGGCATGATAACCGAAAGGTTGAATGGCATTGCGGCAAGGGAAAGTCAAAGTACAACGAATAATTGATGTGGTGATGTGGTGATGTGGTGATGTGGTGATGTGGTGATGTGATAATGTGATAATGTGATGATGTGATGATAAACTTTTTTCTTAATTTCTTAATTTCTAAATTTCTTAATTTCTAACTTCTAATTTCTAACTTTAAGCAAAATGAATATCAAATCCAAAATAATAGCTGCATTTAGTTTAATTGCTTTATCGGTTTCGGCGCAGGATGTTGACCGGAATGTAACTGTGGAACGCGAATACAAACCGCTAATACAAGATGCCGGCAAAATAACTTCGGTACCGACCGTAACTGAAGCAAATGTTCAGAAATCGACACCTGCCTACAACGACATTAACCTTCCGCTCGAAGTGGGACAGAATATTCAAACGCTGAGTGCAGCCGAGTTAGAACTTGAAAAACGTAAAAATCCGAACGATGCCTATATTCGTATCGGAGCGGGCAATTATTTTAACAATATGCTCGATTTTGCTTTACCTATAATCAAAAAAAGCGATACCCGACTCGATTTGAAAGCCAATCATTTAGCTACTTTCGGAAGTAAAACACATTCCACAACCAATGCTTCCCTGATTTTCAATAAGTATTTCAATAAAATGGAATTGATGGCCGGTGCAAATGCCGGTTATGAGTATTTTAATTATTATGGTAAAAATTATGATGCATTGGGTAATGTAACTGACCTTAGTACATTTACAACACCCGGCACCGATTTATATACCGAGCAAAATCTTGTTCGCATTAGCCGAAATGCACAAAGTGTAACGCTCGATGATCTGAGAAATGCTGCCGGAAATGATGGATTATGGCGTTTCAATACCTATTTGGGGGCAAAATCGTTGCCAAACAAAACCGGATTACGTTACGAAGCAGTAGTAAACTACAATAAATTCAGTTCGCGTAACGGATTGACCGAAGACATTATTCATACCAAAGCCGGCTTTAATAATGTAAATGGCAAAAATCGTATAGGTATGGATTTTGAATTACAAAATATGTTCTACGACTCCAACCTCACTTCCTTTGTAATTAATGTGTGGGATGCCTACTCGGTTTTTAGTATGAATCCGTATTATAGTTTTGAACGCGAAAAATGGAATGTTCGTTTGGGCGTAAAAACCTCATTTTCATTTATTCATGGCCGACCGTTCAATCCTTCGCCCGATCTGTTTGCCGAATGGAAAGCAGTGCCAGGTTGGTTAGCATTTTACGGCGGCGTGGGTGGCGACTACAAAGTAAACACATTGGATGTAGCCATGACCGAAAACCGCTTTTTATTCTCCGACCTACGACTTCAGGACACTTACACACCTGTAAATGCCTATTTTGGAATAAAAATAAAGCCCGTATATAATGTATTGCTCGATGCTTATATCAGTTACAAATACATTGATAATCAGTATTTTTTCATAAATAAAGATTACAATACAGCTACAGCTGCAACACCTGCTGAAAGCACCATTTATACCAATAAATTCAACGCTGTTTACAGCAGTGCTTCGCTTACCAATGTTGGGTTCAGAGCCAATTACAACATTCGTAACAGCATGAATATACAGCTTAAAGGCGTCTACAACGGTTGGAAAACTTATGACATCCCGGTAGCATGGCAGAAACCAAAATTCGAGGCTGACCTTACAGGCGAAGTGCGCCTATCGCGCAATTTGCACGTAAACGGCAGTTTATTTGTAAAAGGCGAACGACAGGCAAAATTAGGAACAATTCAAATCACCATGAAACCTGTAACGGATATAAATATTGGCGCTTCGTACACCTATCTGAACTGGTTTAGCATGTTTGCCAAAGTCAACAACCTGCTTAATTCGAACTATGAAGAATTTTATGGTTACGAAGTGCAGGGAATAAATGTAATGGTAGGCGCAGCATTCTCATTTTAGATTTTCAACACCTATTTCCCCGATTTACGGCGGTTGTCGTCGCGGCAGAGCATCTGGCAATTCTCCTCGGTGGTTTTACCGCCTAAGTGCCAGGGTGTAATGTGGTCGCCCTCCATCTCCGAAATATCGAATTGCTTACCACAAACCGTGCACAGTCCGCCCTGCTTTTCGTACACCTTTTGTTTCATGCTGTCGGTGAAAGTGCGTATAGAGAGGTACTTCTCGTCGCGAGTGAGGATATAGGGATAAATACCGCTTTTGCGCTCCACATCGTCGTCGGCTATCAGGCGGGCAGTTTCGGCTTCGATGGCGGCTGTATCGTATAGTCCGTCCTTGTATTTGTTGTACAACAATCCCCATTCAATTCCTTTCATAAACTTTTTGCGCTTTACCGTAAAGGTAGCTTCCACCCACGAAATCACATCCTGAAAGTACCGCCACAGCGCACTTGCATTCGGGTCGTGCTGATGAGCCGACATATAAGCCTCGATGTTTCCGCCCGAAATCCAGTCGATAGCCTTTTCCAGATAATCCTGACGGATAGGCGAGCCGTTCAGATAATCGCTGCCAATGTTGTAAGCCGCACAGCTGTTTTTGCTAAAATACCGTTTGGCATCGGTAACCCACGAACCGGCATAAACCGCATTTCGCAATTCCTGATCCGTAAGCTTTTCGCCCGCAATATTAATTGTTTTGAACCACTCCAGTTTCTCACTATCGGCGCCACTGCATATATACACCATCAGTTTGTAATTCAGGATTTGTTCCTTTTTGTCGTTTTTCAGGTTATGAAAGTATAAGTTTTGATGCGCAAAATCGCCACACACATACTGACAAAGCGAGATGGTGCGTTGCTGCCCATCAATCACCTCAAAACCACCATCCTCGCGCACTGCCCAGTACATTACATTCAGCGGAAACTCTTTGGTAACCGTATCAATCACCGCATCGCGCTGCTTATCCTTGTAAATAAACTCCCGCTGATAAGGCGGGCGAATATCCAGCTTACCACCATAACCCACCACGCCATTTTCGGCATTATCCTGATAACCGTCGGTCAGTTCACGAACGGTAATTTCTTTAAGTTCGATTTTCATATTCTTTTGTTCTTTATAAATATTCGACTATACATCCTTTTTCCATTTACATAACCTCTTCCCTTTGAGATATCCAAATCATATTCATTACCCAATATTTCAAACTGTTCAGGATTATATTTATCCAAAAAAGTTACAGGTACACCCATAACACCCTTATAATCGCATGGTATTTCTTTCGTTACATCCACATTAATCGCATTATAGTTATCGTATGTGGGATATTCTTCGGGAGTATATTTTTTGAAGAGAATTAAATCTTCGTGTCGTTTATTAATATCAAGATTAGTAAACCATGTAACACCTGAAACCCGAATCATTCCTTCTTTATGATCGCCAGCAGTAGCATAATCCTCATAATGTTTATTTATAAAATGTGCAGCACCTCCAGCAAATCCATAACCTAACCAAATTCGGTTTTCTTTAATCAGTTTAAAAACCTCTTTGTAAGTTATTGCATTCTGATGACCTACTATTACGAACTTCTTATCGTAATCAATTAGTTGAGCCACATATTCTCTGAAAAGCGAGAAAGGAGGATTTGTAACCACGATATCGGCTTGTTTGAGCAGTTCAACGCATTCCCTGCTTCGGAAATCACCATCCCCATTTAACGGTTTTATTCCTATTTCCTGTGGGTCGGGTACATTATTCCCGTTTTTATCCCCTGTATATTCGAGGTAAATCGCTTTTTCAGCTGTATTCTCGCTGAATAAGTCCATATCCTGATTTTTATAACAGGTAGTTATCAGTTTCTTAAGACCTAACTGCTCAAAATTGTACGAAAAATAATGAAAGAAGTTACTTACACGAGGGTCGTCACAATTACAAAGCACTACTTTACCCCTGAAATGTTCTTTATAATGCTTTAATTCCTTTTCAATATCAGAAAGTTGGGTATAAAATTCGTCCTTTTTAGCCGATTTAGCTTTGTGAAGATTTTCGTTTTGGGATTTCTTTGCCATGCTGTAGTTCATTGTTTATTCTGAACTACTGAGCAGGTCTGAAATTAATCCACAAAAAAAGCGTGGACTAAATTCTTACCCGCGTACGTGGCCGTAGGAAGCCAAATAGTGTCGATAAGTCAAAAGCCCACGCCGTTTCCGACGTGAGCATTTTGCTCATTGTATCTGACACTAAATTCGCTTTTTTTTGAAATTTCCTACGTTTCGTACGCGCGAACAATAGCAGAATGCTATTTATATTAGATAATTATATGTATATGAATCAGTATATCTGTTTCGTAAAAATGTTTGTTGTTTTGTTATTCTGTTTTTGTTGGTTATTGTTGCTTATAAATATACAAACGACTGTGGTGCAAAACCGATATTATAGTCTACAAGACGCTTGGGTTCTTTATATTTCTTTGTTTCTCTTATTTTAATTGCATGACCAACATCTTTCAATGCAAAGTACTCATCAAAAAAAGCTTTGGTAATACCTGAAAACTCCCGGGTCATCGCCCACAATTCTTCTGTCTTTTCTGAAATCACACGATCAATAGTAAATTCTCCAATCACCCGTTGCACCGGAGACGAGGCATAAACGACTACCGTGTTTACATTTGAATCTTTAAAAATCGTCTTTCTAAATTCATATTTCTTTGTGCCATCGAATATCTTGTTTGCATATTCAGGCTTAATCGATAATAAGATTTTCATTTGTATTTGTATGTTTTAGAATTGTTTTGAACTGTTCTTTACTGATTTTCTTTAATCCTCTCAACTCATTTTCAGTCCCTTTAATAATGCCCAATTCCAATAACCTTTGCCTGTTCAGCCTATTTCCGAGAGTGAATGAATAGATATACAGGAATTTAATTATAAAAGGACGATAATTCGGTTTGAAATTCCAGAACTCTTTCAGATAATCGTCGGCAAAGATACTTCTTTTCTTACAAAATAAAATAAAGTCATTCTCATTTTTAATACCATCAATTTTATCTTCAACAACACCAATAGTTGTGATTACACTTGTATGATAGGCACTCGGACCGGAAGCCGTTCTATAAAAAACGAGTATATCCCCCCTCTTAACATTCCTTTCGACCGACCGACAAATGTAAACCTTACTTATTGCGTTTCGGTGTGGCTCGTTTTCCGAATAATTATCCGGAGACTCATTTCGCAGGTATGAATCTGGTAAAAGTTCGGTATGATATTGCGGATAAATAGGCACTAAAAATATATTCGTATTTGGTGAAATGTATGGATATGTAAGTTTTGGGTCTTCTGCATTTAGCTTAGGACTAAAATCACGGACGTAAACAATTTCGGACTCTTTCATTCCATACCTGACAAAACCCCAATCCTCCAACAGTTCAATCAGTCTGCGCTGGTCATCCCTTTTATCGAAAATGGTTACATATATCTCATCTACACGGTTTAAAAGTGCATTGTCAAACATTATTTTCAAAAAACGTTCGCCCAATCTCACCCCGTTACTAACCACCTTAAATGTACCTACTTTTAATCTCTTTTTAGGTCTGAAGGCCGGAACTATGTCTGTGTAGTTTTCATCAGCTCCTTCTACCTTCAGATACAAAAACGACAATACCCTGCCCGCATTATAGGTTATATAAGCCCTTTCATTTGCTTTTTTATTGAACCACTTATCAAAACCCGGGTAATCTTCTTTTAAACTATCGAAAAATGAATCGTCTAAATTAATATTCCCAAAGTACTCCTGCTTTACACTTAGCACCTTATAGTTTATTAATTCAGGATGCTCAGATACAACCTTTTCCAGAAACGAGTCAATTGTAAACACACTATCCGACAAACCCAACGCTTTTGCTTTGGTGTGTATTTTTTTATCCTCACTGATTAATAAATCAACTCTCCCACGATACAGTTCGTTCAGCAAAAGGGTATCATATTTATCGTTGGGTGTGGAATCATATTTATCCGAAACAGCTTTAATAACATCATCGAGCGGAGCAACTGTTTGAAGTAACTCGTAGCTGTCTAATTTTACATTAAAAGTTTCGACAGTGGCCTTGTTAGGATTCTTGTTTATTTCCTCTACAGTGATTGGATGAACACATTTTGTATATTTACCTTTATCCAACCATTTAAAAAGTGTACCAATATCCTGATTGACAATTTTGTTTGATTCACGATGAATAATGATGTTTGTGTCGAGAAGTGCTTTCATAGAAATATCAAGTTTTCATTAATCAATTTTAATCTTATCCAGCTTGATGTTTTTAAGTTCCGAATTATAGAAAAAATAATCGTCTTCAAGTAGCTTGACAAAACCTAAGGACTTATAAAATGAATTGAGTTTGGTAATGGCCACCTTTTCATCCTGTTCCAGATTCTCAAATTCCATTTGCACATTCCAATCATCGGTGTTGTCTCTATCGGCTTTGAGTTGCAGGGGAAACGATTTGAGAACCATCAATCCGTAACAACCACTAAACCGACAAAGAATGTCTTTGATAACCCTTTTACCCCAACCGGCATGTCGGTATGCGGGCAGAATCTCTATTCTATTAACATACAACAGGTTTGAGTTTAAAGCATCGTAGTGGTAGTGCTCTATTACCTCGTTGTATTGCTCCTGTTCCAAATCGAAAACGGCATTACCCAGCTCCAACAGCTCCTCCGAAGTATCAAAAATCTGATAATAGCTGAACCCATTATTAATAGCTAAACTCAACAACACAAGTGTAACTTTTGCTTTGCCGATTAATATCGGTTTTATCTCATTCCCATCGTTATCAAATCCATCTCCATTGATTTCAATCGTATACTCGTTTAAGTAACGTTCTGCAGATGTTGCTCCAATACCGGATTCAAAAGAATAGGTAAGATCAAGATATTCAATGTTGGATGTCATAATTTGAATTCAATGAATTTATAAATATGAAAAGCAAGAGTTTTTCTTTTAGCACGACGTAGTCTGGATGTATGCCGAGCGGTGTCCTGCCGACCGCAGGAAGCCTTAGTATTAGCAACAGTACTTTGTCGTAAGTTAGTCATTAAGCGAAATTCCTAAAAGAGCTACTGCGTGGTGGGAGACAAATCCACATTTGTTACAAACTATTTGTGCCATTGGTATAAATGGTCCACCAAATACCGTTGAACCACCAAGTGATACGCTATTCGCTGAAACGATTTCGTCTCCAATAGTCCAGTTTTTGTTTTTACAAATAGGACATGCGCCGTCAAAGCTGCGCAATTTCTCGATTATTGTTTCTTTTTGTTTTGTTGTGAGTGCCATTTTATTTTTCTATTGAGGTTAATATATAATTTTCAATAATTGAGAGATATTCTTTTTCAATCTTAAAGTTCTCATCAATTACTGTTTTTTTAATTGAGTCTTGATCTATATCAATCCAATCATCATTTTTTGTGATTGTACAAAGTAGAATATTGGTGTAAGGAGTATTTGATAGTATTGAAATTCCAATTAGTCTTTGACTTTTCGGTGGACTAATTAGGATTTCAAGCTTAACTAAAGATTGCTTTCTTCCTTTTGAAAATAATGGGTCGATTCCATAATTTGACTTAACTCCAACTCCTTCCAAAACTTCTCGAAGGTTTGCATTTTCATTTATATGAACTTTGTCGCTTTCATTTAGTTCTACCATTATTGCGTCAAGGAATTTTAAAGCTTTAGAAGCTTTAAGATATGTTAATATCTCATCCTTAATGTCGTCTGGCTGTATCAAAGGATTACTTAAAGGATTATCTGTGTGATTAACCTTATTGATATATATTTCCTTTAATCTTTCTATTGTTGAACTATCTATGTCCTGTGATTCAAAAGGAGGGCTAAAAAGGTGATTTAGTTCTATAGGAAATTTAGACCAATATTGTACAACCTCATTAAAATTATTAGAAAGAAGTTGCTTAATTCCGCGCATAACTTTATTTCCAATATAGAGATCATTAAAAGAAATTTTGTATTCCTCTAAATTATCCGGTTCACTAAATCCAAATAATTGGTTACCTGTCAAAACTTCATGCATGATTTTACCAAATGAGTAACCATCAAAAGCATAATGGAGTTTTTTATCAATATTTTTTGCTTCAAACGCTTTAGGATGCATATAATGTGTTGAACCAATAGGTTCACCAGATTTTGTATAACCAGTTTGCTCATCAGTATTATGACTTAATCCAAAATCCGCAATAACTGGTTTCCAGTTATCATCCAATAATATGTTAGCCGGCTTTAAATCTCTATGTACATAATTTACATTATTCATTTTTCTTATTTCATCGCATAACTGCCTTACAAACTCTATACGATTAATATTTATACAATTATTTTTTAACTCAGTCTCTAAACTATTATTTGAATAGTATTTTGTAACAAAATATGGGCGACCATCTTTGTATTCTCCACTGTCAATAATTTCAGGAATATTCACGCCAAGAGATTTTAATGATTGCATATTAAGAATCTCTGTGTTACTTCGTTCCTGTCTTTTTGGATTTTTAAATCTTTTTATTGCATATAAGGTCTGGTCTCCTTCACGAGTCGCCAAGTGAACTTGCGCTTGCCCACCTTCACCAATTTGATCTTGTATTGTCCAGTCTAAGTATGCCATTTTATTTTTTTATTATTAACGCTAACAAGAATATATTCGCATCTACACATATTTAAGTTATAAATTACATATACAACAGCACATACCACTAAATCTAAGACTTTATGCCATTGAGTTTTTTTAACGGCAACAAATATACTCTTTATTCTTTAACTATTAACCTTATTTCTTAAAAAATCAATAACTCTCATACACCTTCTTTCCACCCACAACCCTCATTCTCAGCACCTGCTTTCTATTTCCAGTGGCACGATAACTCACATGCACCCAGTCGGGTTGGGTGTCGGTGCCGCCTTCCCAGATTAGTTGGTCGAAGGGCAGGAACTGGCGGATAAGGAGAAAGAGGGAGGCGTTATCGGCTGCGTCGAGGTCGGCTGCTTCGCCCTTGCTGTGTTGCGAGGTGGAGGCGCCGCCTATGGCGCGGTTTACAGCTACTGAACGGTAACCGGAATTTACTTTTATAGGCTTGCCGTAGAGGTCGCGCAATGGTTGCAGCACGTTGGTAACGAGCGCCTGCAGGTTGGCGGCTTCGGCCTCGGTTGGTTTATTGGGCAATCCGGTGCTGGTAACGGTAAGTTCGTCCAACGTAAAATTCTTTGATAATGGATAATTCATAATGGAAAATGGAAAATGGTTTTTAATGGATAATGGAAAATGGAAAATTAAAAATGGAATGCGTTAATTATCAACTGTCCATTTTCCATTTTCAATTTATAATTTCTTAGACGTTTTTATAATACTTACGAGTAGTTTTATCAGTTCGCTGCAATCGGTAGCTATTGATTCGAATAATTTTTGTTCGAGATAATCTGTGTCGTGTAATAACAGTAACCAATATTCCGTTTCGTTGGCTTCCTTAAGTGCAATGCTCATTTTATGAATAAAATCGGCTTTTGACTCGGCATGTTCCGACTCTCTGACCAATGCTCCAATAGCTGTTCCACTTCGCAACATCTGTTTCGACAACACAAATTCTTTCTGTTCACTGCTTAAAAATTTATAGGCTCTCACTATGCGAATAGCAAAACTATATGACTTTAATTTAACTACATTATCCATTGTCTTTCTTAATTTTCAATTTTTCATTTTTCATTTTCAATTCTCCATTCTCCATTTTCAATTCTCCATTAAATCAAAATCCAAAAATCGTATAATCCACTTTCATATTTCCGGTGGCGTCGGGCACGTCCTGTGCATCGCGTTTGCCGTAGGGATAATGTTCGGCACGGGTAAACGAGGTAAGCAGCAGTCCGAGCTGGTGGTCGTGGGCATTGCTGCATATTTTCAGGATGGAGTCGGCCACCAGCGAAGTAATGGTGGTAATGGCTGCTGCCACGGGGTTGCTTAGGTTGGCCACTTTCGACACGGCCATTACCATTGTTGAAATAGTGCTGTCGGTAATTATTTCGCGGATTAGTGCGGCATTGTCCACCGTATGCTCGTTGGACTTTACGGCCAGCAGCATCCAGTTTACATTATCGGGTATAGTGTCGGACACAAACACATTGTAACCCGTATCGCCAAAATACAGCACCTGATTGTCTTTAATGCGCTGCACTTCGGGCATTACGCGGGCACTTACCACCCTGCGCACGGCCTGCGTGACGAGTTGTTTTTTCAAGTCGCTGTCGGTGGTGCGGTAAAATTCGTTCAGCATAGGGAAATCCGTGTCGCCCATGGTAACGAAGCTCATCAACTGCATTTCGCTCATGCCGAGCAGGGTGCCGTTGCTGTTTATGCGTAGTTTGTTTAATCGGAGGTAGAACATTTTTTTGAATTAAGAATTAAGAATTAAGAATTAATAATTAAAAATGGATAATTGATAATGGATAATTGATAATGGATTTATTGTTTCGGTGCGCTGCATCTGAATAAACCCACTCCGAAGTGTGTTCGGGTCACTAATTAGTTTCTCCTTGCCACTCGGGAGTGACTGCGACTCACTCGGGATTGTGTCCGAGTCAGTCGGGAGAGGCTGCGAATCACTCTTTAGTGTGTTTTTGTCTCTCGGGAGAGTCTGCGAGCCAGTCAGGAGTGTGTCGCTATCACTAATTAGTGACTCGTAGCCAGTCGGGAGTAACTGCGAGCCTCTCGGGAGTGTGTTTCTGTCACTCCAAAGAGGCTCAGAGTCTCTTTTTAATTATTTGGCAGCTATAGTGTCTGACTTAACCTTTGCTTTTTTGAAGAATACGGCAAGTTCGTCGCTTACCACGCTTAGTCCGGGAACTTTATCCTTGCTTTGTTTCACGGAGGCATACACTTCGAGTGCTGCAACAAGGGTATCGCTTCCCACAGCGGTGTAGGTTTTCTGCATTCCTTCGGCCAATTCGTTGATTTGGTTGTAAATGGGTTGAATGACTTTAAATAATTCATAGTCGCGTAAGAATTCATCTTTGTCGAAAATGGCAGGGAGAATTTCGGGATGTGTAACCACCACCTGATAAATTTTGTCGATAAATGGCAGGTAAGCATTGCCTACTTTGAAGAGCCCGCTAACATCTGTTTTTTGTAGCGCTGACAAAAAAGGCATTTTTGTTTTTACTGCATTTAAGCTTTGTAAAACTTCGGTTGCCTCTGTAGCCGATAGTGTTGCTGAAATAAGATTTTGAGCCATACTTTTAAATGTTTTTTAAATTAATAAATTTGTTAGTTTTGGTTTTGCAAACATTTTCATTTTTCAGAATTAAATCAAATCTGCCCCTGATAATATTATTAATTACTTCGGGGCAGATTATCAAGCCAAGGTTAAAGCGGATAATTAAACCGCCTTTATATCACCATGATAAACAGGCGGTTTAATGGTTTTTGTCGTATTATTCTATTGTAAACTCACCTATAAGGTCTGTTGCACCATAGCTTATAATGAAAATAGCATTTAATTTCGTTGCTAAATTATGCATTTGGGAGGTGGTTGCAAAAAAAACAGGTTGAAAAATGGTGTACACACCAAATTCAACCTGCGCTGATTTTCAATACATTAGACTACTACAAAACAGAAAAAGGTGTACACGCAATTTTTCCACAATAATTTACAGTGAAAAGTGCATTTTCGGAGCCATCCGAAATTGTATAAATGAATGAAAGCAATTTTTTTATTTAATCATTGGAAAGTAAATTCAACAAAAAATCGTTGAGCAAGGTGGCATTTTGGAGATTTAGTTTTTGGGCTAAACGTCTTTTCATTCCTTTTAAACTATTTACCGATTCGTAATCGAGCAAGATTAAAATATCGTGGGTAGGTATTTTTAACAAGTGAAGACAACAATAGGTAAGTTCCTTTTCACTTATTTCGGGTAATACTTCTTTTAGCTTTGTTACAGTATTATTCAGCACTCCATCCATTTCGCAAAAAAACAATGCTGTATCCTGAATGTGTAATAATTCGTTATACATATTTTTAATACGCAACGCAAAATTTTGTGCTCTGATCTCAGATTTTTTTTGCTCTTCTTTAATACGATCAATATTAGCAAAAAGCGTTTCCCGCTTTTTAAGCATAATATCTTTCCGTATTTCAGCCTTTTCTCTGTTGTGATTTACCCTGCTTTGTTCAATTACCTGCTCCACCTTGTTGTGTTTTCGGATATAAAGATAAATACCACCCGAAATCAGAATAAGGATAAACACCGATAAATACCAAATCCAGCTGCGTGATTTTTCAGCTTCTTTTTTAGTATTATGCATTGTTTCGATATAGCTGCCCTTGGTTTGTAAATCTATTTTTCGAATTGAATCATCATAATCCTGAAAGTTTGACATATAATAATTCAAACCTGAAATATCGCCTTTAATTGTTTTGCAATTTACTAATATCCTGCAACATTCTTTTCTGGTCCTTAAATCCGGTTTTTTTTGTAAGGCTCTCTTTGAATAGTAGATTGCAGAATCATATTGTTTTATTTCAAAAAAAAGGTCAGCTAAATGATAATATCGAATTGAATTATTATTCTCATAATTTGGAAAATCCAATACTCTTTTAAGATAAAATAATGCTGAATCAAATTTGCCCAGTCTATAGTAATTTATTCCAATTTCTTGCATTACAGAACCTTTTTGAAACAAATCCTGAGCAAACTTCATTGTATTTAAATTATAATTTAAGGCTGTTAAATATTCTTCCTTAGCTTTGTAGCAACGTCCGATATTCATTTTACAGGAAAAAGACTGGGGTTGTAAACCGGCTTTTATAAAATTAGAATCTGCCTTTTGGAATTTATCTAAAGCTGAAATAAAGTTATTTTGGTAAAAGTGAATTTCTCCAATATCCATATTTAATCTGCCCAATAACTTATAATCATTTAACCCGCTAATATTGTCCATTGACCTGAGATAATAATCCATTGCAGTTTCGTAGTCAGAGGCATATTTATATAATCTTCCTTTGTAAAAATAACTTGCTGCAATTCTTTCCTTTTCATTGGTTTTTTCAAAATAATCAATAGAGAAACTAATGAATGAGTCTGATTTAAGTATATTCCTTTTTGACAGACTTACCCGTGTAAACACCATCCCATACAATGCTTTATCTTTATCCGACAAGCCATTGTAGTTGTATTTCCGGAGAATATTCATTGCCGAGTCGGGAGATGTTTCGATAAGCTGTTCGGCTTGCAACAACCGGTCGTTGGTGCGTGAGCAAGAGAATGTGAGAATTATCACAGCGCTAAGTGAAAAGAATATGCGGACAAATTTCATTGACTTACAACAAAAAAAAACAATCCGGCTATATGGTGTTGAGCCAGAATTCTTAAATTAATAATACAACCACGCAAATATAAATAAAAAAAGCGAAATCCCTGCGGACTTCGCTTTTTTATAATTATACTGATATGCTATTGATTATTCTTCAGCACTACCTTCTTCAATATCCGTTACATTACGACGGGCATCTTCTTTTTTGTTGTACTCGTCGCGCGAGTAAACCACAATTTTATCGAAGTCGCGCTGTCCGGTACCGGCAGGAATAAGGTGTCCGCAAATAACGTTTTCCTTCATACCTTCCAAACGGTCTACTTTTCCGTTGATAGCAGCGTCGTTCAACACTTTTGTAGTTTCCTGGAACGATGCAGCCGACATAAAGCTTTGTGTTTGAAGTGCAGCACGGGTAATACCCTGTAAAATCTGATTTGAAGTAGCAGGAATCGCATCGCGTGTTTCTACAATTTTCATATCGCGGCGTTTCAGCGCACTGTTTTCATCACGAAGCTTACGCGCAGTAATAATCTGACCGGCTTTCAATGTATCAGAATCACCCGCATCGAGAATTACTTTTTTGCCCCAGATACGGTCGTTTTCTTCCATAAACTCATGTTTATCAACAATTTGTTTTTCGAGGAAACGGGTATCGCCCTGTTCGATAATTTCTACTTTACGCATCATCTGACGAACAATTACTTCGAAGTGTTTGTCGTTGATTTTCACACCCTGTAAGCGATATACATCCTGTACTTCGTTCACAATATAATCCTGAACGGCAGTAGGCCCTTTAATCATCAGAATATCCGAAGGCGTTGTAGCACCATCCGAAAGCGGTGTACCTGCACGCACAAAGTCATTTTCCTGAACAAGAATTTGTTTCGAAAGCGGAATCATGTATTTTTTCACTTCACCGGTTTTCGAAGTTACACTCAACTCGCGGTTACCACGTTTGATTTTTCCGAAGTTTACTTCGCCATCAATTTCGGCAACAACTGCCGGATTCGATGGGTTACGTGCCTCGAACAACTCGGTAACACGGGGAAGACCCCCGGTAATATCGCCTGCTTTACCCACAGCACGTGGAATTTTCACAAGCATTTGTCCGGCTTTAATCACTTCGCCATCTTCAACCACAAGGTGAGCGCCCACAGGTAAGTTGTATGTGCGGATTACATTTCCTTCTTTGTCCATAATGTGTGCACTTGGTACACGGTTACGGTCTTTCGATTCGATAATGATCTTTTCGCTCAATCCGGTTGCATCATCCGTATCCGTTTTGAAGGTTACGTTTTCAACCACATCTTCGAACTCAATTTTACCTTCGGTTTCCGAAATAATTACGGCATTAAATGGATCCCATTCGCAAATAACCTGGCCTTTTGTTCCCATGTCGCCATGTTTTGCCATCAGTTTTGAACCGTAAGGGATATTCTGAGTTGTGAGAATAATACCTGTATTTGTATCAACAACACGCATTTCGGCCAAACGGCTTACTACAATCTGATAATCGCCGGCAGTATCTTTTACATCAACGGTACGAAGTTCGTCGAACTCAAGACGACCATCATAACGCAATGCGATTTTATTTTCTGCTCCCACATTCGAAGCAACCCCACCGACGTGGAATGTACGAAGTGTAAGCTGAGTACCCGGCTCTCCAATAGACTGTGCAGCAATAACACCTACAGCCTCGCCAATATGTACCATTTTACCGGTAGCAAGGTTACGTCCGTAACATTTGGCACAAACACCTTTTTTCGATTCGCAAGTCAACACCGAACGAATTTCGACACGTTCGATAGGAGAATCCTGAATTTTTTTGGCAAGCGATTCTGTAATCTGATCACCTGAGCTTACAATCAATTCGCCTGTAAGCGGGTGATAAATATCGTGAACAGAAACACGACCGAGGATACGCTCATACAAGGATGAAACCACCTCTTCGTTATTCTTCATTTCGGTAGCAATCAACCCACGCAATGTTCCGCAGTCTTCTTCGTGAATAATCACGTCGTGCGACACGTCCACCAAACGACGGGTCAAATATCCTGCATCCGCAGTTTTAAGCGCTGTATCCGCCAAACCTTTACGGGCACCGTGAGTAGAGATAAAGTACTCTAACACTGACAGACCTTCTTTAAAGTTCGAAAGAATCGGGTTTTCAATAATCTGACCACCTTCGGCACCTGATTTTTGAGGTTTTGCCATCAAACCACGCATACCCGAAAGCTGACGAATCTGCTCTTTCGAACCACGAGCACCTGAATCCAACATCATATAAACCGAGTTGAAACCCTGATTATCAGTAGAAAGTTGCTTCATTAAGATATTCGACAACTTCGAGTTGATATGTGTCCATGTATCGATAATCTGATTGTAACGTTCGTTGTAGGTAATGAAACCCATGTTATAGTTATTCAGAATTTCTTCCACTTCGGCATTACCCTCTTTTACCAATACAGCTTTCTCGTCAGGGATAATCACGTCACCAAGGTTAAACGACAATCCGCCCTTGAAGGCCATTGAATAACCCAAATCCTTAATATCATCAAGAAACTGAGCCGTACGGGCTACTCCGCAAATTTCGATTACATTACCAATAATATCACGTAATGATTTTTTGGAAAGCAATTCGTTGATATATCCAACTTGTTCAGGTACGCATTTATTAAATAATATTCGTCCTACAGTTGTTTCAATCATGGTGAGTTTGCGTTCACCGTTAATCATATCATACGTTCTTACTTTGATAGGAGCATGCAAAGCCACTTTCTTCTCGTTGTAAGCAATTTCAGCTTCTTCGGGCGAATAGAAAATCAAACCTTCGCCCATAGCTCCGGCACGTGGTTTTGTAATATAATACAAACCGAGCACCATGTCCTGCGAAGGTACGGTAATAGGAGCACCATTAGCAGGGTTTAAGATATTGTGAGCAGCAAGCATCAACATTTGCGCTTCCAAAACAGCCTCGTTACCAAGTGGTAAGTGAACGGCCATCTGGTCACCATCGAAGTCGGCATTGAACGCCGTACACGAAAGCGGGTGCAACTGAATAGCTTTACCTTCAATCATTTTAGGTTGGAAAGCCTGAATACCCAAACGGTGAAGCGTCGGGGCGCGGTTTAGCAATACGGGATGTCCTTTCATCACGTACTCTAAAATATCCCAGATAACGGGGTCTTTGCGATCAACGATTTTTTTCGCTGATTTAACCGTTTTAACAATACCACGCTCAATTAACTTGCGGATAACAAACGGTTTATATAGTTCGGCCGCCATATCTTTTGGCAAACCACACTCATGCATTTTTAATTCAGGACCAACGACGATTACCGAACGGGCAGAATAATCCACACGTTTACCCAACAGGTTCTGACGGAAACGACCCTGTTTACCTTTCAACGAATCGGAAAGCGATTTCAACGGACGGTTAGCATCCGTTTTAACAGCACTCGATTTACGTGAATTATCGAACAGCGAATCCACAGCTTCCTGAAGCATACGTTTTTCGTTACGTAAAATCACTTCGGGAGCTTTAATTTCAATCAATCGTTTCAAACGGTTGTTGCGTATAATAACACGACGATACAAATCGTTCAAATCCGATGTAGCAAAACGACCACCATCAAGCGGCACCAACGGACGCAATTCGGGTGGAATAACCGGAACAATCTTTACGATCATCCATTCCGGTTTATTACGATGTTTTGATGCACGGAACGACTCAACAATCTGTAAGCGTTTCAGCGCCTCGTTTTTACGTTGTTGTGAGGTATCTGTATTTGCACGATGACGTAACTCGTACGACAACGCATCCAAATCCAAACGGGTAAGCAGATCATACACAGCATCAGCACCCATTTTGGCAATAAACTTATTCGGATCGGTATCTTCCAGCATTTGATTTTCGCGTGGAAGCGCCTCCATAATATCGAGGTACTCTTCTTCAGTAATCAACTCATTATCTACTATGTTTTCGCCATTATCGGCCGCTCCGGCCTGAATAATTACGTATTTTTCATAATAAATAATTGCGTCCATTTTTTTGGTTGGCATACCAAGCAGGTAACCAATTTTATTTGGTAGCGAACGGAAATACCAGATGTGTGCAACAGGCACAACCAACTGAATATGTCCCATACGCTCGCGGCGAACTTTTTTCTCGGTAACCTCTACCCCGCAACGGTCGCAAACAATACCTTTGTAACGGATACGTTTGTATTTTCCACAATGACATTCATAATCCTTGGTAGGACCAAAAATGCGCTCGCAGAACAAGCCATCTCGTTCGGGTTTGTAAGTACGGTAGTTGATAGTTTCGGGTTTGAGTACCTCGCCACTCGATAATTTCAGGATCTCTTCGGGCGATGCAAGTCCGATAGAAATTTTATTAAAATTAGTCTTTACCTTATTATCGTTTTTAAAAGCCATAATTTTCTTATTTACAATTTAATAAATTGACAATTTACAATTTAGAATAATCTATATAAACCCCTTCATTTTTTAAGTCCCTCTCTTTTGGAGAGGGATTTAGAGAGAGGTGTTGGTTTTAGGGGTTTATTCTAAATTGATACTCAAACCTAAACCACGAAGTTCGTGCAACAATACGTTGAGCGATTCCGGTATTCCCGGTGTTGGCATTGGATCTCCTTTTACGATAGCCTCATACGTACGGGCACGTCCCATAACATCATCCGACTTAACAGTAAGAATTTCCTGAAGAATATGAGCAGCACCGAATGCTTCGAGTGCCCAAACCTCCATTTCTCCAAAACGCTGACCCCCGAATTGAGCCTTACCTCCAAGAGGTTGCTGCGTAATAAGTGAGTATGGTCCGATTGAACGGGCATGCATTTTATCCTCAACCATGTGACCGAGTTTCAGCATATAAATAACCCCTACAGTTGCAGGTTGGTCAAATTGCTCTCCGGTACCACCATCAATCAGATAGGTTTTACCATAACGTGGCACACCGGCTTTGTCAGTCCACTCATTCAGTTCATCTAAGCTTGCACCATCGAAAATAGGAGTTGCAAAACGAACGCCTAATTCTTTACCAGCCCAACCAAGTACCGTTTCGAAAATCTGTCCAAGGTTCATACGCGAAGGCACACCAAGCGGGTTCAATACTATATCAACCGGAGTACCATCGGCAAGGAAAGGCATATCTTCCTGACGAACAATACGCGAAACAATACCTTTGTTACCGTGACGTCCCGCCATTTTATCACCCACACGAATCTTACGTTTTTTAGCAATATATACTTTGGCTATCTGTACAATTCCGTTTGGTAATTCATCACCAATAGTGATATTGAATTTCTGACGTTTAATTTTGGCATCGAGTTCTTTGTATTTACGCAGGTAATTCAGAATCAACATTTTAATCAATTCATTTTTGTGCGCATCTGTTGTCCATTTGCTTGTTTGTACTATCGAAAAATCGATTTCGCGCAAACGTTCGATGGTAAACTTACTATTTCTCGAAATTAAATCAGTACCTAAGAAATCTTTTACACCGGCAGATGTTTTCTCACCAATTAGCACCATTAATTTTTCAATCAATGTTTCGCGGAGTACAGTTGCCTGAGCTTCAAACTCTTCGTCGAGACGTGGCAATACAGCTTTATCCGCTAATTTCGACTTACGGTTCTTCAATGCTTTCGAATACAAACGTTTGCCAACAACCACACCCGAAAGTGACGGAGTAGCTTTCAACGATGCATCTTTCACATCACCGGCTTTATCACCGAAGATAGCGCGAAGCAGTTTTTCTTCGGGCGAAGGATCCGACTCCCCTTTCGGAGTAATCTTACCAATAATAATATCACCCGGTTCAATACGTGCACCAACACGAATAATACCGTTTTCGTCCAAATCTTTGGTAGCCTCTTCGCTTACGTTCGGAATATCCGAAGTAAACTCTTCAACACCACGTTTGGTTTCACGTACTTCGAGCAATTGCTCTACCACGTGTACCGAAGTAAATATATCTTCACGAACAACACGTTCGTTAATTACAATAGCATCCTCAAAGTTATAACCTTTCCAGGGCATAAATGCCACTTTCAGGTTTTTACCAATGGCAAGTTCACCATTTTGGGTAGAATAACCTTCGGTCAGAATCATACCCGGAGTTACAACATCCCCTTTACGAACCATAGGACGAAGGTCGATAGTTGTATTCTGGTTGGTTTTCATAAACTTAGGTAGCTTGTATTCTTTTACAGGCGACTCAAAGCTTACAAAATCATCTTCTTCTGTACGGTTATAGCGAATTTTAATACACTCGGCATCCACATATTCAACCACACCATGACCTTCAGCCGAAATTTGTGTACGGGAGTCGCGAATCAACTGTCCTTCGATACCAGTACCAACAATAGGCGCATCGCAACGCAACAAAGGCACTGCCTGACGCATCATATTCGAACCCATTAACGCACGGTTCGCATCATCATGCTCAAGGAAAGGAATAAGTGCTGCTGCAATCGAAGCAATCTGCGAAGGCGAAACATCCATTAAGTTTACCTCTTCCGGAGTAACAACGGGGAAGTCGGCTCCCAAACGCGATTTTACCTTCGAACGAATGAAAGAACCATCTTCACGCAACGGAGCATTACCCTGTGCCACAATCAGATTTTCTTCCTCTTCGGCTGTGAAGTATTCAATTCCATTTTCCGAAATATCCACTTTTGCATTTTCAACCTTACGATACGGAGTTTCAATAAAACCAAGTTCGTTAATTTTTGCGTAAATACAGAGCGAAGATATCAAACCAATGTTTGGTCCTTCAGGCGTTTCAATCGGACACAAACGACCGTAGTGCGTATAGTGTACGTCGCGCACCTCGAAACCTGCACGTTCACGCGAAAGACCACCAGGTCCGAGCGCAGACATACGACGTTTGTGTGTGATTTCGGCCAATGGATTTTGTTGATCCATAAATTGCGACAAGGCATTTGTTCCAAAGAACGAATTGATTACCGACGAAATACTTTTCGCATTAATCAAATCAATCGGGGTAAATACCTCGTTGTCGCGTACATTCATACGTTCGCGAATGGTACGAGCCATACGTGATAAACCTACACCAAACTGATTGAAAAGTTGTTCGCCCACAGTACGAACACGACGGTTACTCAAGTGGTCGATATCATCAACATCTGCTTTAGAATTAATCAATTCAATCAGATATTTGATAATTTCGATAATATCTTCTTTTGTCAGAACTTTGATGTCCGGATCAATCGAAAGATTTAACTTACTGTTAATACGGAAACGTCCAACATCACCTAAATCATAACGCTTTTCGGAGAAGAACAGGTTGTTAATTACCTCGCGTGCAGTTGAATCATCGGCAGGCACTGCATTACGTAACTGACGATAAATATACAACACCGCTTCTTTTTCTGAGTTACTCGGGTCTTTCTGTAATGTGTTATAAATAATTGCAAAATCATTTTGATTTGCATCCGGATTGTGCAATAAAATAGTTTGTGTTCCCGATTCAATAATATCGTCGATGTGGCTATTCTCAAGAATAGTTTCACGATCAATAATTACCTCATTACGCTCTATACTAACAACTTCACCGGTATCTTCATCCACAAAATCCTCAATCCATGTCTTCAAAACACGGGCAGCAAGCTTTTGTCCAATTGCCTTTTTAAGGCTGGCTTTACTTACTTTAATTTCTTCTGCCAGGTTAAATATTTCGAGAATATCTTTATCACTCTCGAAACCAATGGCACGTAACAGGGTTGTTACGGGTAATTTCTTTTTACGATCGATGTACGCATACATCACGTTATTTATATCAGTGGCAAATTCAATCCACGAACCACGGAATGGAATAATACGTGCTGAATAGAGTTTTGTTCCATTCGCATGCATACTTTGACCGAAAAACACACCCGGAGAGCGGTGTAACTGCGATACAATAACACGTTCAGCGCCATTAATAACAAATGTACCCTTCGGAGTCATATACGGGATAGGTCCCAGATATACGTCCTGAATAACCGTATCGAAATCTTCGTGATCGGGATCGGTACAATAGAGTTTTAATTTGGCTTTAAGAGGCACACTATACGTCAAGCCCCGCTCAATACACTCTTCGATAGAGTAGCGTGGAGGGTCAACATAATAATCGAGAAACTCTAATATAAAGTTATTGCGTGTATCGGCAATGGGGAAATTTTCGGTAAATACTTTGTATAAACCTTCTGTTTTTCTCTTTTCAGGTGATGTGTCCATCTGAAAAAAGTCCTGGAAAGATTTTAATTGTACTTCCAAAAAGTCGGGATATTCCAACTGATTTTTGATAGAAGCAAAATTGATTCTTTGTGATTGGTTTTTTGAAGACATTTTCAAAGAGGGTTATTTTTTGATACAGTGAACTCAATTAGTTAAAGACAAGAAAAGGTTTAGAATCCCTCTTAATGAGGGAATCTAAACCAAAAGCCTGAATATCAGGTGATTTTATTTAAGTTCAACTTCAGCTCCGCCCTCAGTCAATGCTTTTTTCAGGGCTTCTGCTTCGTCTTTAGATGCACCTTCTTTGATAGCCGAAGGAGCTGCATCAACTAAATCTTTAGCTTCTTTCAAGCCAAGACCGGTCAATTCTTTTACTAATTTTACGATTGCTAATTTATTAGCACCGGCTGCTTTCAATATTACATCGAAAGAAGTTTTTTCTTCAACTACTTCAGCAGCAGCTGCGGCAGGACCTGCGGCAACAGCAACGGCTGCAGCAGCTGGTTCGATACCATATTCGTCTTTCAAAATTTGAGCTAACTCATTTACTTCTTTAACTGTTAAGTTAACCAATTGTTCTGCAAAAGCTTTCAAATCTGCCATTTTACTTTTATTTTATGAAATTTGTTTTAATAATTAATTGTTTTGAATTATCTCTCGGCCAATGTTTTTAACACGCCGTGGATAGTATTTCCTCCAGACTGGAGTGCGGACACAACGTTCTTCGCAGGCGATTGCAATAAGCCAATAAGTTCGCCGAGAAGTTCGCTTTTGCTCTTTATGCTTACCAATGCATCGAGTTGGTTTTCGCCAATGTAGAAGCTTTCTTCCACGTAAGCAGCTTTCAATACCGGCTTTTTGCTTTTGCTTGCTTTACTGAAATCTTTAATCAGTTTAGCAGGCGCATTTCCTGTATTCGAAAGTAACATCGATGTCTCACCTTTAAGCGATCCGTAGATTTCAGAGAAATCAACTGAAGAGCTTTCAAGTGCCTTTTGCAGCAATGTATTCTTTACAACCAAAAGTTTAATATCCTGTTTGTAGCATACACGACGTAATTCGCTTGTTTCAGCAGCATTTAAACCGCCTATATCAGCCAAGTAGAAGTGAGCATACTCATTGATAGTTGACTCAAGTTGTTTTATAATAGCGCTTTTATCTTCCTTTTTCATAAATGTAAATTTTATTCTTCAATTGATTTTGGGTCGATTTTAATACCCGCACTCATTGTGCTTGAAAGATAAATGCTCTTAACATAAGTACCTTTAGCCGAAGTTGGTTTCAGTTTCATTAAAGTAGAAACAAATTCTTTGGCATTGCCAATAATCTGTTCAGGTGTAAACGATACTTTACCTACCGAAGTATGTACGATACCATATTTATCAACTTTGAAGTCGATTTTACCCTGTTTTACTTCTTTAACGGCTTTACCTACTTCGTTGGTAACAGTACCGCTTTTAGGGTTTGGCATCAATCCGCGGGGACCGAGCACACGACCTAAAGCACCTAATTTACCCATGATAGCAGGCATAGTGATGATAACATCAACATCTGTCCAGCCTCCTTTAATTTTTTCGATATATTCATCGAGTCCTACAAAGTCAGCACCTGCTTCTTTGGCAGCCGCTTCCTGATCGGGAGTACATAATGCAAGAACCCTTACTTGTTTTCCGGTTCCGTTTGGCAACGACACAACGCCGCGTACCATTTGGTTGGCTTTACGTGGGTCAACACCTAAGCGTACATCAATATCGACAGAAGCATCAAACTTAGTAGTAGTAATTTCTTTTACTAATGCAGCTGCTTCCTTCAGTGTATAGGCTTTTCCTGCTTCAATTTTTTCTGCAGCCAACTTTTGTTTTTTTGTCAGTTTACTCATTTTTAATTGAAGTTTTAATTGTTAATTGAAAAACTACCTTTTACGGTAATACCCATACTTCTCGCTGTACCGGCAACCATTTTCATGGCAGCCTCTAACTCAAAACAATTCAAATCGACCATTTTGTCGGTTGCAATCTGCTGTACCTGTTCCCAAGTGATTTCAGCCACTTTTTTGCGGTTTGGTTCAGCCGATCCACCTTTCAGTTTAGCCACTTCCATCAACTGGATAGCTACCGGAGGTGTTTTTACAACGAAATCGAATGATTTGTCAGTGTAGTAGGTGATAACAACAGGTAAAACTTTACCCGGTTTGTCCTGGGTTCTGGCATTGAATTGTTTGCAAAACTCCATAATATTGATCCCTTTCGAACCTAATGCAGGCCCAACAGGGGGAGATGGATTTGCTGCCCCTCCTTTAATCTGTAATTTAATAAGTCCAGCAATTTCTTTAGCCATAATAATCTGTTTTTTGTTGTTTTTGTGGAATGGGAAAGGTATGTAACGTACCTGACTATTCCTTTTCTACTTGCGTAAACGCTAATTCGAGCGGAGTTTTCCGTCCGAAAATTAAAACCATAACTTTGAGTTTTTTCTTATCCGAATGAACTTCCTCAATGATTCCGCTCAAGCCCGAGAACGGACCTGAAATCACCTTAACGCTTTCGTTCACAATATATGGCGTCAGCATTTCTTCACCAACTTCCTGAAGGTCGTCGACACTGCCCAAAATACGATTCACCTCTGATTGGCGAACAGGAATTGGTGTGTGGCTTTTTTCCTCCAGAAAACCGATTACATTAGGTGTATTACGAAGACGATGAGGTATTTCACCAATCAGATTAGCCTCGATCAGAATATATCCCGGCATGCAACTACGTTCTTTTGTAATTTTTTTGCCGTTACGAATCTGGTAAACTTTTTCAGTAGGAATTAATACCTGAGCAACATATTCACTAAGATCAGAATTTTTCATTTCTGCCTCAATATACTCTTTTACTTTTGCCTCTTTGCCACTAATGGCGCGGAGAACATACCATTTAAAATTAGTTGTCTCTGACACTTGTTTATTCCTCCTTGTTAAAAATTTACGACAGAGTATCGTAGATAATTGTCATGATCTTTTCAAAACTCAGGTCCATAACCCAAACCAACAGCGCAAGTATGATGGAAGCTATCAATACAATGACTGCACTATTCGTAAGTTCAGCTCGTGATGGCCACGAAACTTTCTGAACAAGTTCTGAATACGACTCTTTGATATAGTTTATTATCTTCATATTTATAAAATAGAATATGCACGGGCAGAGAGGCTCGAACTCCCGACACCTGGTTTTGGAGACCAGTGCTCTACCAACTGAGCTACGCCCGTGTATGACCCCCAACCCCTAAAGGGGAGTTGAGGGTTTTGTTTTTATTTAAGTCCCCGTTAGGGGATTTAGGGATCTTAGTCTAACAATTCAGTAATCTGACCTGAACCTACTGTACGACCACCTTCGCGGATAGCAAAACGAAGACCTACGTTACAAGCTACAGGGTAAATCAAAGTAACTGTCAATTCCAGGTTATCACCAGGCATTACCATTTCAGTTCCTTCCGGCAAAGTAATTTCACCAGTTACGTCCAATGTACGGATGTAGAACTGTGGACGGTAGCGGTTGTGGAATGGAGTGTGACGACCACCTTCTTCTTTTTTCAGGATATAAGCAGCAGCTTTGAAAGTAGTATGAGGAGTTACTTTTCCCGGGTGGGTAATAACCATACCACGTTTGATAGCTTCTTTGTCGATACCACGAAGCAATAAACCTACGTTATCACCAGCCTGACCTTCGTCAAGAATTTTGCGGAACATTTCCACACCGGTTACAACTGATTTTTGAGCTCCCTGACCAAGACCGATAATCTGAACTTCTTCACCTGTTTTGATGATACCTGTTTCGATACGACCAGTAGCAACTGTACCACGACCAGTAATCGAGAATACGTCTTCAACCGGCATCAAGAAAGGTTTATCGATTGCACGTTCCGGCAAAAGAATCCAAGTATCAACAGCATCCATCAATTCCATGATTTTGTCTTCCCATTGTGGAACACCGTTCAAGCCACCAAGAGCCGAACCACGGATTACCGGAGTATTGTCGCCATCGAATTCGTAGAACGAAAGCAATTCACGCATTTCCATTTCTACTAATTCAAGCATTTCTTCGTCGTCAACCTGATCACATTTGTTCATAAAGATAACCAAGCGAGGAACGTTTACCTGACGAGCCAAAAGGATGTGCTCACGTGTTTGTGGCATAGGACCATCAGTAGCAGCTACTACAATAATAGCACCGTCCATCTGAGCAGCACCGGTAACCATGTTTTTAACGTAGTCAGCGTGACCCGGACAGTCAACGTGTGCATAGTGACGTGAAGCAGTTTGATATTCAACGTGTGCAGTGTTGATAGTAATACCACGTTCTTTTTCTTCAGGAGCATTGTCGATTGAATCGAACGAACGCAATTCAGAAAGTCCTTTTTTTGCTAATACTGTTGTAATAGCTGCGGTCAAAGTTGTTTTACCGTGGTCAACGTGACCAATGGTACCTACGTTTACGTGAGGTTTTGACCTGTCAAATTTTTCTTTTGCCATAACTCAAAGATTATTTAAAAAATTAATTATATGTTTTATAAAAGCTACAAAGTTGAGCTGTTGATGAGAATTGAACTCGCGACCTCTTCCTTACCAAGGAAGTGCTCTACCACTGAGCTACAACAGCATTTTAGAACAAAGAATAAAGATTCAAGAACATAGACTCAAGAACCAAAATTCAAAATTTGAAATAACAATATCAACTTGCTCTAATTTAGAGCGGAAGACGGGACTCAAACCCGCGACCCTCAGCTTGGAAGGCTAATGCTCTATCAACTGAGCTACTTCCGCAATTTTTCAAATGTGCCAATTTGAAAATATGCCAATGTGCCAATTTCAGAAATTGACAGAATTAATATTGGCACATTGACATATTAATTCATTGGCAAATTAATTTGTGGGCAGTGAAGGATTCGAACCTCCGAAGTCGAAAGACAGCTGAGTTACAGTCAGCCCCAGTTGGCCACTTTGGTAACTACCCAAAAAATTCTTTTTTAATGTAAAATGTAGCAATGTAAAATGAAATTTTAAGCGCTTTAAGCCCATTTTTCATTGTTCATTTTTTCATTTTTCATTGTTTTGAGCCTCTTGTCGGATTCGAACCAACGACCCCGAGATTACAAATCACGTGCTCTGGCCAACTGAGCTAAAGAGGCAATTGCTTGTATCATAGATACTTTAGCCGTTTAAAAAGCCGTTTAAATATTGCTATTCAAACGGCTTGCAAATGTACGAAATTATTTTGGACTACAAAATATTTCTGTGATTATTTTATTTTTTTGGTGCTTTTTCTTTGAATTTCTTGATTTGCTTCTCGAGTGCATCCACTGTCAAATCAATTGCCTCTTCAAATGTATCGCAGGTTTTGGATGCAAAAAAGTCAACATTCGGAGCTGTAATTTTGATTTCGGCCTCTTTATTGGTTGCTGTTTCGGGTTTTATTACTTTTAAATATATTTCGGCGCTGATAATATCGTCAAAAAACTTTTCTAATTTCGATGTCTTCTTCGTAATGTAGGATTCGAGCGCTGCAGTTGCATCAAAATTGATGGATTGAATTCTTAGTTTCATAATACCTCCTTTTTTTTTAATTTGCCCTTGGATGAGCATGTTTATATATATTGTATAATTCGTCGAAGCTGGTATGTGTGTAAACCTGAGTTGCCGCCAGACTGCTGTGTCCGAGCAATTCCTTTACGGAGTTAATATCAGCTCCATTGTTTAATAATGTAGTAGCAAAAGTGTGTCGCAGCACGTGTGGACTGTTTTTGGGAAGACTGCTGATTTGCGACATAGAATCGTGAACCAAGTTGTAAACATATTTGGGATACAATTTCTTTCCGCTTGTAAGCAAAAACAAATGATTGTCAACTTTTATAACATTCGTGTCTCTCACATTCATAAAACTCCTCAACTGTAAACAAAAATCGTCACTCATCGGAATTATGCGTTGCTTGTTACGCTTACCTGTAACCTTAATACTTTTATTAGAAAAATCGACATCTTCATCCTTTAACCCTACCAACTCGGACAACCGGATACCGGTAAGGTAAAAAAGCTCCAGTATGGTATGTTTTTGCAGCGTTTCAAAATCAGATGTCAAAAATGTATCATCGAGCGCACTTTCCATCTCTGCCTGTTTGAAAAACGCCGGAAGAGGTTTATTTGTTTTGGGCAATACGATTTTTAACGTTGGATTTTTAGTGCTGTAATTGCGAACCAGCAAAAAATGCCAAAAAGTGCGAAGTGTGGAAATTTTACGTGATAGTGAACGGGCATTGAGTTTTTGATGCATTAACTGCAAAATCCATTGCTGAATGGTTGTGTCCGATATTTTATCCGGTTCAAACGTTTCGGGTTGAAATCCGGCAAATTCGACAAACTGCAACAAGTCATTTTGATACGACAAAACAGTATGCGGAGAATAATTTTTCTCATACTGTATATAATGCAGAAATTCGTTCACCATAGTTCTAACCTTAATCCGCAACGAAAATAACAACTATTTACGGAAAATGCAAGCAAAACAGATAATATTTTTGATTTTACTTTCAAGTCTACTTAGTATTTATTTATCTACCTTAATTAATATTCAGATTATCAACCATTTTAAAATTTCTGTAAAAAATCAGCCAGATTCACGTCTCTGTCCAAACCGAGTTTTTGACGAATGCGGTAGCGGTTGGTTTCGATGCTTCGTACAGACATATCGAGTAGCGGAGCCATATCTTTCGACGAGAGATCCATTTTAATGTAGGCACATATTTTTTTGTCGCCAACGTTTAATTGCGGATAAGCTTCGCTCAACCGTTTCAGGTAATTTTCATAAACAATGTCAAAATTCTCTTCAAACTTTTTCCAGTTTTTGTCCTGCTCAATATTCTGCTTAATGTGGCGTTCCATTTTGGTGAGGCGGGTGATAACTGCATTTTTATCGGCATTTTTCCGAATGTCTTCCGTCGTTTTGGAAATATTATCCATAATATCGAGCAAAATTTCATTCTTTCGAATCAGATTCATGGTGGAGCTTGCCAACTCCTGAGCCTTGTGGCGCAGTTCGTATTGAAGTTGTTGATTTTTCAACTCTTTGATTTCCCTTTTCTTGGCTGTATTTTCGGCTTCGAACACTTTCTTCTGTTCCTGAATTTCCAACTCTTTAATCCGTTCCATTTCCAACGCTCCCTGTTTCGATTTCATTTTTATATAAATAAGGATACGAACATTGAACAATACAATTAATATAATGTAAATGGCAAAAGCCAATTTGGATTCGTACCATGCGGGTGCAATGCTAAAACTATAAGTAGTCTGTACAGTAC
>Ga0209398_1000197_pt1 | contig 43579 bp, 30 predicted proteins | sample AshMeaBigSpring_FD_184125 | JGI IMG/M metagenome (GOLD analysis project Ga0209398, IMG submission 184125) | Groundwater microbial communities from Big Spring, Nevada to study Microbial Dark Matter (Phase II) - Ash Meadows Big Spring (SPAdes)... | ecosystem: Environmental > Aquatic > Deep...
GCGGGTCGGGGACATCATGACCGTCTAGCCGGTGACGGTGTCGCCTGCCGACTCGGTGCAGGAATGCATGCGCCTGATGACCGACAACCACGTCCGCCACCTGCCGGTGCTGGAGGGCGGAAAGATGGTCGGTCTGCTCTCGATCGGGGATGTGGTCAACTGGACGATCGCTTCGCAGAAAAGCGCGATCGAGGACCTCACGAATTTTGTCACGGGGTCCTATCCGGGATAAGGACCGGCTCAATATTTCGGCATCGAGGGCTCGATTTTTTCCGCCCACTCGCGGATTCCTCCGGTGAGGTTGTAGGTTTTTGAGAACCCGGCCTTCTGGAGTTCGCGCACGGCGGTCTCGCTGCGCGGCCCGAGCTTGCAGATGAAGACCATCTCGTCAGCCGAGTCGAGCTCGCTCATCCGTGAGGCCAGTTCGCCGAGCGGGATGAGCTTCGAGCCTCCGATCCGCGCGATGTCCCACTCGAAGGTCTCGCGCACATCGACGAGGACGAGCTTGTCGCCGCGGTCGAGGCGTGTCTTGAGCTCGGTGACGGAAATTTCCGGAACCGGCGGCTCGGCGTCGTGCGCCTCCTTGGCCTGGGGGATTCCGCAGAACTGGTCGTAGTCGATGAGCGCGGTGATCGTCGGGCTTTCCGAGCAGACCGGGCACTTCGGGTCCTTGCGGACCTTGAACTCGCGGAACTTCATCTTGAGGGCGTCGAAGTGGACAAGGCGCCCGATGAGGGGGGCGCCGATGCCGACGATGAGCTTGATCGCCTCGATCGCTTGCATGACGCCAATCACGCCGGGCAGGACGCCAAGGACGCCCCCCTCGGCGCAACTCGGCACCATGCCGGGCGGCGGGGGCTCCGGGTAGAGGCAGCGGTAGCACGGGCCGCCGAGGTGCGGGGCGAAGACTGTGCACTGCCCGTCGAAGCGGAAGATCGATCCGTAGATGTTCGCCTTCTTCAAAAAGACGCAGACGTCGTTCGAGAGGTAGCGGGTCGGAAAATTGTCGGTCCCGTCGATCACGATGTCATAGCCCGCGACGATCTCCTCGGCATTTTCCGAGGTGAAGAACGCGTCGTGGAGTTTGACCTGGACATTCGGGTTGATCTCCTTGATCCGGTCGCGGGCGCTGTTGATCTTTTTGCGCCCGACATCCTTGGTGCCATGGAGGATCTGGCGCTGCAGGTTGGAATAGTCGACCACATCGAAATCCACGAGGCCGAGCGTGCCGACGCCCGCGGCGGCAAGGTAGAGGCCGATCGGCGAGCCGAGCCCGCCCGCTCCGATGCAGAGCACCTTCGCGGCCTTCAGGGCCTTCTGCCCCTCCAGCGTGACCTCGGGCATGATCAGGTGCCGCGAGTAGCGGGCCACCTCATCGTTGCTGAACTCGATCGACTCAAGTCGCGATGGATCCAATATGCTTTTGCTCATGTTCGTAAAATCCGAGGGCCGCAAACCATACCTTTCCGGCGAGGGATTGCAAGAAATGCGGGGGATGAAGCGCTTTTTCCGGCCGGAAGAGGGTTTGCCATCGGTGGAAAAACCGGCTAGGTCCTGATGCCACCATGGGAATGATTTTTATCAACCGAAACCGACAGAGCCTTGGTCAGTTTGACGAGCAGGACGTTGCCGACGGGCTCAAGAGCGGAAAATTCCTGCCGGGCGATCTGGCATGGCAGGAGCCGATGGAATCCTGGAAACCGCTGGCGGAATTCACCAACCTCCCGGCTCCGTCCGAGCGCGCCGGAATCGACCAGCCCGCGGCGGCACCCGCCTTTGAGACGCTGCAGGCGCCATCGGCCCTGACCCCGACTTCGGTGCCCGCGGGCATCATCGATATCGGAACCTGCATCGAGACCGGCTGGGCCTGCTTCAAGATCCACTGGGCGAATCTGGCGCTCGGCGCCCTGGTCATGTTTGCGCTCAGCTTTGTCAGCCAAGTGCCGGTCCAGGCGGCGCAGTATATTTTCGAGATGTTTGACAAGGGCCATAAGCCGGAGACCTGGCTGCTCGTTGCGGGCATCGTCGTCTTTTTCTTTTTCTGGCTGATCGCGATGGCCTGCTCGGCGCTCATCAACGGCGGGTTCCTTTACTTCTGTCTGAACTCGCTCCGCAGGGCTCCCGTGATCTCCGATCTCTTTTCGGGGTTCAGGAATTCCGTCTGGATCCAGCTGGTTCTTGGCATGCTGGTGACGGCGGTCTTTATCTGGATCGGGATCCTGTTCCTAATCATTCCGGGGATCTACCTTGCTGTCGCATTTTACTACACGCCGCTGCTGATCATCGACCGCAAGATGGGCTTCTGGGAGGCCATGCAGCTGAGCCGCCGGACCGTGCATCCCCAGTGGTTCACGGTTTTCGGGCTCGCCATCCTCTCGGGTCTCATGTCGGTGCTCGGGGTATTTCTCTGCTGTATCGGGATGCTTGCGACTTTTCCGCTGGCCTCCCTATGGCTCACCCAGAGCTACCGCCAGCTCTTCGGGGATTCTCCGGAGCTGTCCGGCTGAGCTGTCTTATAAGCGAACGCTCGGGCCCGGACCCTCGGAGGGTGCGCAATGGATCGAGACCTCCCGGTGTCCCGCGGATTCCAGTTCCTGCCCGACCGCGCGGGTAGCCAGCTCCGACGAGTTACAGTCCTGGCTCATGTGTCCCAGGATGACGTGCCGGAGCGCGGGGGTGGCGACCTGCGAGACAACGCCCGCGGCCGCTGAGTTGGAGAGATGCCCGTGCCTGGAGAGGATGCGTTGCTTGACGGACCACGGACGCTTCTTGTCCTGCTGGAGCAGGGTCTCGTCATGGTTTGTCTCGATGAGCAAGCCGTCGACGCCACGCACCCGTTCGACCACCTGGCGGGTCGCGTAGCCCAGGTCGGTCAGCACGGCAAAATTCCGACCCTCATGCCGCAGGACAAAGCCCACCGGATCGGCTGCATCGTGCGGAACGGAAAATGCGGCCACCTCCAGGCCCGCAAGCGCAAATGCCGCGCCACTTGCAAAAAGGTTCCACTCCGCGACAACCCCGGAGCGCCGCAGGCTCTCGGCGGTCAGCGGGGTGGCGAAGACCGGGATGGAGTGCTGCGCACAAAGGACCTTCAGCCCCCTGGTGTGGTCCCCGTGCTCGTGGGTGAGAAGAATGCCGTTGAGCTCCCCCGCATTCATGCCCTCCGCCTCCAGGTGTCCGGCCAGGCGCCGGGCGCTCAGGCCGGCGTCGACCAGGACCGTGCACCCGCCGGCCCGCACCAGGAGCGCATTGCCCGAACTTCCACTCGCCAGAACCGTCACGCTGAACATACGTCCGATCCAAGCAGGGTGCCATGCACATGAAAAGACCCGCCGCGCGAAGGGGGCGGTTTTTTTTCTGGCCGGTCATTTTTGTCTTGCGCCGTAGGCATCCTCATCTAGTCTCTCACCTCCCGCATAGCGTCGGAGGTTCGCGATTGCCACGATTGGGTGGCCGTTTTGTCCCATCGAAACTGCGGTATGCAATAACTGGATTTCAATAATGCCCACGATCAACCAACTGGTCCGCAAAGGACGCCGCAAAATCACGGTCAAATCAAAATCGCCCGCGCTGGTGAACTGCCCGCAGCGCCGCGGCGTCTGCGTGCAGGTCATGACCCGCACGCCCAAGAAGCCCAACTCCGCGCTCCGCAAGGTCGCGAAAGTCCGCCTGACCAACGGCCAGGAAGTCATCGCCTACATTCCGGGCGAAGGACACAACCTCCAGGAGCACTCGATCGTTCTCGTGCGCGGAGGCCGCGTCAAAGATCTCCCCGGCGTCCGCTACCATATCGTCCGCGGCACGCTCGACAGCCTCGGGGTTGACGGCCGCCGCCGCAGCCGTTCGAAATACGGCGCCAAGCGTCCGAAGCCCGGCCAGGAAGACGCCAAGGGAGCCAAAGGCAAAAAGAAATAGAGCCCTCCCATCCCGAAATCTCAAATCCGCAATCCGAATCTGAATTATGTCCCGCAGACGCCGAGTCATCCATAAAGAAGTTAAAAAAGACGCCCGCTATGCCAGCCCGGTTGTCGCCCGCCTGATCAGCGCCGTGATGCGCGAAGGCAAGAAATCCATTGCCGAGCGGATCGTCTACACGGCGATCGACAAGAGCCGCGAGGGCAGCGACACGGTTGACCCGCTTGAGACGCTGAACAAGGCGATCGAGAACGTGAAGCCCCGCCTCGAAGTCAAGTCCCGCCGCGTGGGCGGTGCCACCTACCAGGTTCCGATGGAAGTTCCGGCCGACCGCCAGATCGCCCTCGCGATGCGCTGGCTCGTCACCTTCGCGAACAACCGCAAGGGCGTTCCGATGGAAAATGCGCTCGCCTACGAACTCAAGGATGCTGCTGCCGGGCAGGGCAACGCGATCAAGAAGCGCGATGACATGCACAAGATGGCCCAGGCCAACCGTGCATTTGCGCACTTCCGCTGGTAGTCACCTGCCGGCGCGGGGATCGCAGGCAACGCCGGATCCCCTCTCTGCCCTCCGGGAGCAACAGACTTCCCGATCCACCAAGATTCTAATTCTCATTTCCTATGGCCACCGCCCCAATCGACCCCGCTAATCCCAACTCACCGAACCGCGCCTTCCCTCTGGAGAAGACGCGCAACATCGGAATTGCCGCCCACATTGACGCCGGCAAGACGACGCTCACCGAGCGCATCCTTTTCTACACCGGAATGATCCACAAGATCGGTGAGGTCCACGAGGGCACGACGGTCACCGACTGGATGGAGCAGGAGCGCGAGCGTGGGATCACGATCACCTCGGCCGCCACGACCTGCTCGTGGATGCAGCGCAAGGAGGAGGGGATCTACAAAGCCTACGAGGGCATCAAGATGCGAGTGAACATTATCGACACCCCCGGCCACGTTGACTTTACGGCCGAGGTCGAGCGCTCGCTCCGCGTTCTCGACGGCGCTGTCGCCGTGTTCTGCGGTGTCGCCGGTGTGCAGCCGCAGTCGGAAACCGTCTGGCGCCAGGCCACCAAATACGGCGTTCCCCGCATCGCTTTCGTCAACAAGATGGACCGCACCGGTGCGGACTTTGATGCCGCCGTCGCCAGCATGCGCACGAAGCTCGGCGCCAACGCCTGGCCGGTGCTCATCCCGCTCGGGCGCGAGGACTACCTCAAGGGCCAGATCGACGTCATCAACCAGAAAGCCGTCATCTACCTCGACAACGACGTGATGGGGTCCACCTACGAGATTCAAGAGATCCCGGAGGAGCTGAAGGCCGGCACGCAGAAGGCCTATGACGACCTTGTGGCACAGATGTGCGACCTCGACGAGGAGATCGGCATGCTTTTCCTGGAGGAGAAGCCGATCACGAAAGAGGACCTCAAAGCCGCCATCCGGCGCCAAACGATCGCAAACCGGTTTGTGCCGGTGGTGGGCGGATCCGCGTTCAAGAATAAAGGGGTCCAGTACCTTGTGGATGCGGTCATCGACTACCTCCCCGGCCCGCTCGACATCCCGGCCGCCAAGGGACTCAATCCCGATAATGTTTCCGAGACGATCGACGCCCCGGCCAACGACAACGGGAACTTCTGCTCGCTTGCGTTCAAGCTCTGGAGCGATCCTTTTGTCGGAAAGCTCGTCTTTTTCCGCGTCTATTCCGGAAAGCTTTCGAAGGGCGATACCGTTTACAACCCCCGCACAAACAAGCGCGAGCGGATCAGCCGCCTGATCCAGATCCAGGCCGACAAGCGCGAGGATATCGACACCTGCTACTCCGGCGACATCGCGGCGATTGTGGGCATTAAAAATATCACGACCGGCGACACTCTCTGCGACGAGGATCATCCGATTCTCCTTGAGCCGCCGTCGTTCCCCGACCCCGTCATTTCGATGTCGGTTGAGCCGAAGACGAAGATCGACCAGGAGAAGATGGCCAACGCCCTCCAGCGCCTCGCCGAGGAGGACCCCACGTTCCGGGTTTTCACCAACGAGGAGACCGGCCAGACGATTATCGCTGGCATGGGCGAGCTTCACCTCGAAATCATCCGCGACCGCATGCTCCGCGAGTTCAAGGTCGAGGCGAATTCCGGCAAGCCCCAGATCGCCTACAAGGAGACGATCCTTTCCCCTGCCGACGGCGAAGGCAAGCTCGTCAAGCAGTCCGGCGGGCGCGGCCAGTACGGGCACGTCATCTGCAAGGTCACGCCAAACGAGCGCGGCAAGGGCATCACGATCGAAAACAAGGTTGTGGGCGGTACGATTCCGAAGGAATTCATCCCCGCGGTCAACAAGGGGTTCAACGAGGCCGTCCTCAACGGTGTCGTCGCTGGCTACCCGGTCATCGACGTCCATGTCGACATCATCGACGGAAGCTACCACGATGTGGACTCGAACGAAATGGCGTTCAAGATGGCGGCCATCTTTGCTCTCAAGGACGCGCTCAAGAAGGCCAAGCCGATCCTGCTTGAGCCGATCATGAAGGTTGAGAACATCACCCCGGACGAGTTCCAGGGCGACATCATGGGCGATCTGAACCGCCGCCGCGCGCGCATCATGGGCATCGAGACGAAGGGCAACCTTTCGATGATCAACGCCGAGGTCCCGCTCTCCGAGATGTTCGGATACGCCACCGCGATCCGCTCGCTCTCCAAGGGGCGCTCGTCCTACTCGATGGAGCCCTCGCACTTCGAGCAGGTTCCCGAACAGGTCAAGGCAGCGATCCTCGATCAGAAGACCTGACCGGATCGCGTTCCCGGGCGCTCATTGCGGTGCCAAAAAATTAAAAACCCGCCCGGATCGATCATCCGGGCGGGTTTTTTTGGAACCATGATTTCCCTGCGGCCTGCGGGATCCATATCCGGGAGCCCGCAGGTGCAGACGGAAGCGGATCAGACCGTGTAGGTGCTGGAGGCGGTGGTGCCGCCGCGGCCGGTCCAGTTCGTGTGGAAGAACTCCCCGCGCGGCTTGTCCGTGCGCTCATACGTATGGGCGCCGAAGTAGTCGCGCTGGGCCTGGAGCAGGTTGGCAGGCAGGACGGCGTTCCGGTAGCTGTCAAAGAACGCGAGGGCTGTGCTGAAGGCGGGGACCGGGATCCCGCGTTTAGCGGCTGTGGCCACGACGTTGCGCCAACCCTTTTGCGACTTCTTCACCTCGCCGCGGAAATACCCGTCGAGCAGAAGATTGGACAGCTTCGGGTTCGTATCGAACGCCTCCTTGATCTTGCCCAGGAAGCGCGAGCGGATGATGCAGCCGCCGCGCCACATGAGCGCGATGCCGCCGTAGTTGAGGTTCCAGCCGTATTCCTTCGCGGCAGCGCGCATGAGCATATAACCCTGCGCGTAGCTAACGATCTTCGATGCGTAGAGCGCGTCGCGGATGTCCTTGATGAACGCGGCCTTCTTGGCGGCGTCCTTGGCGGCCGGGATGAGCGGCTTTGGGCCCTTGAGTTTTTTTGAGGCCTTGACGCGCTCGTCTTTGAGCGCGGAGACGCAGCGGGCGTAAACCGCTTCGGCCATGAGCGTGATCGGGATTCCGAGTTCCTGGGAGTTAATCACCGTCCACTTGCCGGTCCCCTTCTGGCCGGCGGTGTCGAGGATCTTGTCCACGAGGGGTAGACCGTCCTCGTCGTTTTTGCCGAGGATGTCGCGGGTGATCTCGATGAGGTAGCTGTCGAGCTCGCCGGTGTTCCACTCGGCGAAGACCTGGTGCATCTCCGGCGCGGACATCCCGAGGCCGTTTTTCATCAGGTTGTAGGCCTCGCAGATAAGCTGCATGTCGCCGTATTCGATGCCGTTGTGGACCATCTTCACGTAGTGCCCTGCACCCTGCTCGCCCACCCAGTCGCAGCAGGGGACGTTGTCCTCGACCTTCGCGGAGACCGCCTGGAAGATGGCCTTCACGTGCGGCCATGCCGCGGGCGAGCCGCCGGGCATGATGCTCGGGCCGTGCCGCGCGCCTTCTTCGCCGCCGGAGACGCCGGTGCCGATGTAGAGCAGACCTTTTCCCTCGACGTATTTCTGGCGCCGGTTGGTATCCTCAAAAAGCGAGTTGCCGCCATCGATGATGATGTCGCCAGGTTCAAGGTGCGGGATGAGCTGGTCGATGAACTCGTCGACCGGCTTGCCGGCCTTCACGAGCATCATGACGCGCCGCGGGCGCTTGAGCTTGGCGACAAGCTCCGGGATCGAGTGGGCGCCGAGAACCTTGGTTCCCTTTGCCTCGTTGGCGAGAAACTCGTCCACCTTCGCGGTCGTGCGGTTGTAAGCCACGACGGTGTAGCCGTGGTCGTTCATGTTCAAAATCAGGTTCTGGCCCATGACGGCCAGTCCGATCAGCGCGATATCTCCTTGGGGTTCCATAAAATAATGCCGGGGTCAGCGTTGGATGCGGGCCGAGCCGCCCTTGGCGAGCGCGCGGACCTGTTCGACGGTGGACATCGTCGTGTCGCCGGGGAAGGTGGTGAGAAGCGCGCCGTGCGCCCAGCCGAGGTTGACGGCGTCTGCCGGGGACTCGCCCGAGAGGAGTCCGTAGATGAAGCCGGAGGCATAGCCATCGCCGCCGCCCACGCGATCGACGACGTCGAGCTCGCAGGTCGGGGACGTATAAGTTTGTCCGTCGATCCAGGCCACCGCGCCCCAGCTGTGGCGGTTTGTGGAGTGGACTTCGCGCAGCGTCGTCGCCACGATTTTCACCTGCGGGTGCTTTTTGGTGACATTCGTCATCATGCTGAAGAATGCGCTCGGATCGAGCTTTGACTTGGCGGCAACTTCCGGTCCGGGGATCCCGAGGCCGAGCTGGAGGTCCTCCTCGTTGCCGACGAGGACATCAACATTCTTGACGATACGGTCGAGCACCGCGACCGCGCGGTCGTGGCCGCCCAGGATGTTCCAGAGCTTCGCACGGTAGTTCAGGTCGAACGAGACGATTGCGCCTGCCGCCTTCGCAGCCTGCATCGCCTCAATGATCAGCTCGGCCGTCGACTCCGAGAGCGCTGCAAAGATTCCGCCGCTGTGAAACCAGCGGATCCCGCCGGAAAAAATTTCCTTCCAGTCGAAGTCGCCCGGCTGGAGCCGCGCGGCGGCCTCATTGCAGCGGTTGTAGAAAACGACCGGGGCGCGCATCCCCTGGCCGCGGTCGCTGTAGACGGTGGCGATGTTCGGGCCGTGGACGCCGTCGTGCTCGAAGCGCTTGTAAAACGGTTTCACGCCCATCGCGCGGACACGCTCGGCGATCAGGTCGCCGATCGGATAATCGACCATCGCCGAGGCCACGCCGGTTTTCAGGCGGAAGCAATCGGAAAGGTTGGCCGCGACGTTGAACTCGCCGCCGCTGACGTGGATCTGGCATTCGGTGGCTTTGCGGAAGGGAATGATGCCCGGGTCGAGCCGGTGAACGAGTGCGCCGAGTGAGATGAAGTCAAGGGCGCCGCTGGAGGGGATGTTTAGACCGTAATTCATGAAGGATTCCATTTTTATGGAGCGGGGCCTCAGTTGTTAAGCAAATTCTGAACGGCAATGCGCAACCGGGCGGCTGGTCGCAGGAGCTGAGGCGCGAATTCGGAATTGGATTCTTTCCCGGACTATCGAAGGATGCCGCAAATGAACAAACGAACCTTCGGGCAGACCGGCCGCAAAGCCGGCGAAATCGGATTGGGTTGCTGGCAGCTTGGCGGAGCCGACTGGGGGGCGCTCGGAGACGATCAGGCCGACGCCATCCTCGATGCCGCAGCAGATGCCGGAACCACGTTTTTTGACACCGCCGACGTCTATGGCGACGGCCGCAGCGAGGAACTCATCGGAAAATTTCTCCGGCGCCGGAAGGGCGATTTTTTTTTCGCGACCAAGCTCGGCCGGCGGGGGGACATTTACCCGGACGGCTACACGTGGGACGCGGTGAGCCGGGCGACTGAAGACTCGCTGCGGCGCCTCGGCGTCGAGGCTTTGGATTTGACCCAGCTTCACTGCATTCCGGAGGCGGTGCTGCGCGCCGGGGAAATATTCGACTGGCTGCGCCGGTTGCAGGAGCAGGGGAAGATCCGGAATTTCGGCGCCAGTGTCGAAACGGTGGAAGAAGGGCTGCTCTGCCTCGGCCAACCGGGGCTGGCTTCTCTGCAGGTCATCTTCAATATCTTCCGGCAGAAGCCTGCGATCGAGCTGTTTCCGGCGGCTCTTGCGAAGCGTGTGGCTGTGATCGTGCGCGTCCCCCTTGCAAGCGGACTGCTGGGCGGACGGATGACCCGGGAGACGGTTTTTCCGGAAAAAGACCACCGGAACTACAACCGCGACGGGCAGTTTTTCAACGTTGGGGAGACGTTTTGCGGACTTCCGTTCGGCGAGGGGATCCGTCTCGTCGAACGCCTCGATTCCCTCAAGCCGGCAGATATCTCTTTGCCCCGGATGGCGCTGCGCTACATCCTCGACCACGAGGCGGTCTCGGTCGTCATCCCCGGCGCGAGCAAGCCGCAACAGGCCCGCGAGAATGCCTGTGCAAGCAACCTGCCGCCGCTCCCGCCCGCGCTGCACCGCGAGCTTCGCGACTTTTACACCAACGAGGTCGCCGGCCTGATCCGCGGGCCCTACTGAGGCAGGCGGACCCGTCCGGGCATGAGATTGACGTGCCGGAGGCGGAGGGCGTTGGCGATGACGCAGACGCTGCTGAGTGACATGGCCGCGCTGGCGATCACCGGGCTGAGGAGGATGCCGAACGAAGGAAAGAGGACGCCGGCGGCGAGCGGGATTCCAAGCGCATTGTAGAGAAAGGCGAAGGCGAGGTTTTGGCGGATGTTGCGCATGGAGGCGCGGCCGAGAGCAATCGAACCGGCGATGCCGCGCAGATCGCCTTTGACGAGAGTGACTCCGGCGCTGTGCATGGCGATGTCGGTGCCTGTGCCCATGGCGATGCCGACATCGGCTGCGGCGAGAGCCGGGGCATCGTTGATGCCGTCGCCGGCCATCGCCACTACCCTGCCCTCGGATTTCAGCTGGCGCACGCGGTCGTGCTTTTCCGCGGGGCTGACTCCGGAAGATACCTCTGCGATTCCGAGCGCTCTCCCCATGCGGCCGGCGGACTCCGCATTGTCGCCGGTGAGCAGAAGGATTCTGAGGCCCAGATTTTGAAGCGAGGCAACAGCTTCCGGGGTCGACGTCTTGACCGGGTCCGAGAAGGCGAGAATCCCGATGGCGCGGCCGTCGCGGGCAACCCGGATCACCGTGTGCCCATCGGACTGGAGGCGCGCGGCCGCGGGATCGAGTTCGCTCAGATCCGGGATCCCACATTCCGCGAGCAGCCTGCGCGTGCCGGCGATGACGGGTCCGCCGTCGAGCATTCCGCGGACACCCGAGCCCGCGACCATCTCAAATTGAGTGATGGGGGCGGGCGGAATCTTACGCTCAGCGGCAGCGCGGAGGACGGCGCCCGCCAGCGGATGTTCGCTTTGCGCTTCGAGCGAGGCGGCGGTGGAGAGCAGTGTGGTTTCGTTGGAAGCGGACGCAGCGATCAACGCCGCAAGCGAGAGGCGACCTTCGGTGAGCGTTCCGGTTTTGTCGACGACAAGGGTGTCCACTTTTTCCAGACGCTGCAGGGATTCCGCATCCTTGATGAGGATCCCCATCGAGGCGCCGCGGCCGACCGCCACCATGATGGACATGGGAGTGGCCAGGCCTAAAGCGCAGGGGCAGGCAATAATCAGGACGGCCACAGCATTCACGAGCGCATAGGCAAAGGCCGGTTCGGGGCCGAAGCGAAGCCATGCGAGGAACGTGACCGCTGCGATCGCGACAACGGCAGGTGCAAACCAGGCCGCGACCGCGTCGGCGAGCTTCTGCACGGGCGCTCGGGACCGCTGGGCCTCCGAAACCATGCTCACAATCCTGGCCAGCATTGTGGTTTCGCCGACCCTCTCGGCTTTCATGAGAAAGCTGCCCCGGCCATTGAGGGTTCCGGCGGTGACATGGCCGCCGGTCGTCTTCGTTACGGGGAACGGCTCGCCGGTCAGCATCGATTCGTCGAGATCGGAGAGGCCTTCGAGCACAATTCCGTCGACGGGGACGTGCTCGCCCGGCTTGACCCGGAGGACGTCTCCGACAACAACGCGATCGAGGGCTACATCCTCCTCCCCGCCGCCGAGCAACCGGTGCGCAGTCTTGGGCGCGAGGGAGATGAGCTGGCGGAGCGCGTCGCCGGTCTTCCCCCGGGCCCGCAGCTCCAGCACCTGCCCGAGCAGGACCAGCGTGGTAATGGCCGCTGCCGCCTCAAAATAAACCGGCAGCATGCCGGCGTGGCGCATCGCGTGTGGAAGAAGCCCCGGGGCGAACAGCGCGACACAGCTGAAAACGAACGCGGTGCCGGTGCCCAGTGAGATCAGCGTGAACATGTTCAGGCGCCGGTTCACCAGTGAATCAAACCCCCTCTGAAAAAACGGGGCGCCCGCCCAGAGCACCACCGGAGTCGACAGGGCAAGCTGAATCCAGCCAGACAATGACGGAGGAATCGAGGAGAGGGGAGGAAAGTGAGCCCCCATTGCAAGGACAACGACCGGAACTGTCAGGGTGGCGCCGATCCGGAGCCGGCGGGTCATGCTGGTTAGCTCCTCATCCTCACCGCCCGCAGAAGGGATCCGGCGTTCCAGCGCCATCCCGCATTTCGGGCAGGTCCCCGGATGGTCGGACTCGACGCCGGGGCACATCGGGCAAAACCATTCCTTCGTCGGTGCTGGCACGGAGCCGTTTGGTGGGTGGTCGTGGCAGCAGGAATGCCCGGCTGGACCGGCCGGCACCGGCTGGTGGCAGCACGCTGGCTGGCTTTTGGTTTTCGCTTCGCAGCAGGAATGGTCGTCGTTCATTTGAGGTCCGCGGGGCCGCCGTTGTGATTTTTTCCTCGTGCGGATCCGCCGTTCTGATTGTAGGCTGCGGCATGACGTTCTCAAAAAAAATCCCTGCATTTCTTTTGCCGGTGCTGGTCGCTGCGCTGCTGGGAGGCTGCGTCAACGCCGACGGGCACCTGCGTCCGCCGGATCCCCTGGGCAGGGCGATTTTTGATCTTTTCGACCCGCCGAATCGCAATCGGGGGCCCTACAACAACCGGGACGCCGAGTATCTGGATGGCGATCCCGGACAGGCTGCGGCACGGAAGACGGGCACGCCGGTTTGGGTGGAGGGATCGGAAACCTGGACCAACGGCCGTCAGATCTGGGTTCCCGGCCATTGGGCGCAGCCTGCCCGCCAGGTCAATCCGTAGGCGCAAACGGGAATACCGCGCAGGATCCGTGCGCCATGCATTTATGATCCCGGGAACTTTTCCCGCACTTGTCTGGATACTTCTCTTTGCTCCTGTCCTGTTGGCCGCCTTGCCACCGCTGGGTAAGGAGGATTACCTGCAGGCAAAAGGGAAGCAGATCGTCAACCGGCGGGGAGAGGCTGTCGTGCTGCAGGGCGTGAACATTGGCGGCTGGCTTGTCACGGAGGGATGGATGTGCGGCCAGAGCGACGATGCCGGACGCGGAGCGCTGGAGCAGCTCGAGGCGCGCTTCGGTCCGGACAAAGCAGCAGTCCTCATGGACGCCTGGAGGGACAACTGGTTCACCGTGCGGGATCTCGATCTTATCCAAAGCTGGGGATTCAATGTGATCCGGGTGCCTTTCGGCTGGCGCAACCTCCAGGATGCCGGAGGGCAATGGCTTCGCGATCGGTCCGGAAGAATCGACTTCTCCCGGATGGATTGGGTCGTTGCTGAGGCCGCCAGGCGGAGGATTTACGTTGTGTTCGATCTGCACATCTGGCCGAAGCAGTTTGAGAAAGGCAGCTACGGCCTTCCATCGCGCTGGTCGGAGGAGGGGAAGGCGGTGCGCGCGCGGATGGCCGCGCTCTGGAGCGAGGTTGCAGAGCATTTCAAGGGAAACGGGGCGGTGGCCGGCTTCGACGTCATCAACGAGCCCGAGGGGTCGCCCTGGAATGCGCCCCATCACGCATTCAGCGATGCCATCCGCGCCCGGGATCCTGAGCGCATGGTGATCGTCGAATGGTGCGGCTACGAAAAGATGCCCAAGGAGTTTCCCTCGAATGTCGTCTATTCCGACCACTACGCATTCAAGGACGGGCCAGGCTTCACGACCTACCGCGACTCCCTTGCGAAGCATCCGGACGTGCAGGCTCCGGTTTTTCTGGGGGAGATGAAGGCCGGGCAGGACAATGCCGGCGCCGCCCGGTGGATGGCGGATGCGATGAACGGGCAGGGCTGGCACTGGGCGGTCTGGACCTATAAGGCAGTCAACAACGGCGGCTGGGCGGCCTTCAACTACCATGCCTCCCTGCGGTATGATCTTTCGAAGGATTCGTATGAATCACTTCTCGAAAAATGGACGCACGGTCTCACGCGGTGGCAAGACCCGTCCGCTCCGAAAAGTCACACCATCAACCAGTGGTGGGTCGACGGCTTCCGGCAGTCGGGCAGCCGCCCGGATGCGGCCCGGTGAGCGCCCTGGCGGCTTAATGCCCCGGATAGTCGATGTAGCCGGCCGCCCCCCCGCCGTAGAAGGTCTCCGGGATAGGGGTGTTCAGCGGGCTTCCGTGGGCAAAGCGGGCCGGCAGGTCGGGATTTGCGATGAAGAGCTTTCCGAAGGCCACGGCATCGGCCTCGCCGGAACGGATCACCTCGTTGGCGCTCTCCCGGGTGAATCCCTCGTTGGCGATGAACGTGCCGCCGAATTTTTGTTTCAAAAGCGGGCCCAGACGGTTTTCGCCAAGCGACTCCCGCGCGCAGATAAATGCGATGTTCCGCTTTCCGAGTTGACTGGCGACGTATCCGAATGTGGTCGCCGGGTTTGAGTCGCCCATGCTGTGGGCATCGCCGCGGGGGGCGAGATGAACGCCCACGCGGGCGCTCCCCCAGACGCCGATTGCCGCATCGGTGATCTCCAGCAAAAGCCGGGCGCGGTTTTCGATCGGGCCCCCGTAGTTATCCGTGCGGTGGTTTGTGGAATCCTGGAGGAACTGATCCGGCAGGTAGCCATTTGCGCCGTGGATTTCCACGCCGTCGAACCCGGCGGCCAGAGCGTTTTCCGCGCCCCTGCGGAAGGCCTCCACGACGCCGGCGATCTCGCCGGTTTCGAGCGCGCGCGGGGTGACATAGGGTTTGAGCGGGCGAAGGAGGCTCACGTGGCCATCCGCTGCGATGGCGCTCGGGGCAACCGGGAGTTCCCCCCCGAGGTAGACCGGATCGGAAATCCTCCCGACGTGCCAAAGCTGCAGGAGGATGCACCCGCCGGCGGCATGCACGCCATCGGTCACGAGCTTCCAACCCGCCACCTGTTCGTTCGACCAGATTCCCGGCGTGTCGGGGTAGCCCACTCCCATCGGACAGACCGCCGTGGCCTCCGACAGGATCATGCCAGCCGACGCCCGCTGGACATAATAGTCCCGCATGAGCGCGTTCGGGACCCGGCCTTCGCTGGTGCGGCAGCGGGTGAGCGGAGACATGAAGACGCGGTTGGGAAGGTTCCAGTCGCCGATTTTAATGGGGTCCAGGAGAGTTGGCATAATGTTCGTGAAACCATCTACCAGATCCGCCTGCCGATGTCATCCCCGGCGCCTGCGGGGTCGGGCTCGTCGGACCGCCGCAAAAAAAATCCGCCACGGGCTGGATAAACCCGTACGATCTGCCCATGATGTGCCGATGGAAGAACTCATCCAGAAACTTCTCACCCTCCAGGATCGTGACCAGCGGTTGCGGGCATTCCATGTCGAACTCGAGGCGATCCCTCGCGAGAAGGCCTCCAAGGAACGTTTGATCGCCGAGGCGGCCGAACGGCTTGACCAGGCCCGCACCCGGGCGAAGCAGATCGAGGTCGAAAAGAAGACGCTCGAGGTCGAGGCCGCCGGCAAGCGCGAGCAGATCGTGCGCTACAAAAACCAGCAGATGCAGACGCGAAAAAACGAGGAATTTTCCGCGCTCAACCACGAGATCGAAGGGGTGGAGAAGCTCATCTCCGCCATCGAGGACCGCGAGATCGAGCTGATGGAGGAGGCCGAGTCCCTCCGCCCGCAGATCACTTCCGCCGAGCAGACCTACGCTTCGGAAAAGTCGAAATACGAGGCGCAGATTGCGGCCCTGCTCGAAAAGGGGACGAATTTGAAAGCCCGGATCGGGGAGGTCGAAGCCTCCCGCGCAGCCTGCCTTGCAGGGTTGGACGAGGACCTGCTCGACAGATACCAGAGGCTCTTCAGCACCAAGCACGGGATGGCCGTCGTGGCCCTCGAGCACGAGGTTTGCACCGGGTGCCACATGAAGGTGACCACCCAGACGACCGTCGCCCTCAAGTCCCGCCAGGACATCGTTTCCTGCCCGCAGTGCGGACGCATTCTTTATCTCGAAGGCTGATAAACAGGCTGCCCTAAAGCCCGCCGTGCTTCCAGATTGAGAACACGAGCCGGAGGCACATGTAGGCACCAAAGCAGAGTCCGACGATTCCGGGCACGCTGACGCTGCCGAGGTGAGGCGGCACGGCGGCAAGCAGGACGATGCTTGAGCAGATGAGCACGGCCGCCGTGAGGATGGCATTGGCGAGCCGGTTGGCGATCGAGTCGAGTGTGATCCGCAGCGGCTCGAAACCCTTCGGGTCGATCTTGTGCTCGAGCGGGATGCTCAGCTTCCCGCGCCGGATGCTCTGGTAAAGCTGGCGGAAGTCAGACGGGAAATCCCGCAGAAAGTCGAGCGCCTCGACCGCGACGCCTTTGAGGATCCCTCCCACCCGCCCGGCCCCGAATTTTCCCAGGAGAACGCGGGAGGCATACGGCTCGCCGAGCTTGATGAAGTTGAGGTCCGGATCGAGCGCCTGCCCGATGGCCTCGACCTGCGCGAGGGCCTTGATGCCGAGGTAGAAGGCCGGTTTCATGCGCAGGTGGTTATCGCGAAGGAGGTCGAGCAGATTGTTGAGGACCGCGCCGAGGCTGATATCGCTGAGCGGACGGCTGAGGTTCTGTTCGGCAAACCGCTCCACTTCGGCCTGCAGGAGCATCTGGTCGCTGGCGATGCCCTCCTCAGACAAGTCGAGGATCGAGCGGGTGGTCTGCGGGTGGTCCTTTTCCGCAAGGCCGCTCACCAGCAGCGCGATGCTCTCGCGCATCTGCGGCGTGAATTTTCCCATCATGCCGTAGTCGAACAGGACCAGCCGGCCGTCGGGGAGGACGGTCATATTGCCGGGATGCGGATCGCCGTGGAAAAATCCGTGCTCGAAGATTTGCTCGTAGATGAGCCCGGTCATCTTCTCCGCGAGGTCCGCGGGATCGGTGCCCTGGGCCTCCAGGGCCTTCACATCTGTGATCGGGATGCCGGTGATGAAGTCCATCGTGAGTACTCGCGACGTCGAGTGGTCGCGGTAGATCTTCGGCACGCAGAGGGCGTCGTTGTTCTCGAACTGCTCGGCGAACCGTTCGGCGTTCGTCGCCTCGTTTTCAAAGTCGAGCTCGCGCTGGAGGGTTTCGGTGAACTCGTGGACGACACCGGTCGGGTTGAGTCCGGCGACCTCGGGGACATGCTTTTCAATGAAGGCGGCAAGGTCCTGCAGGATGGCGACATCGAGGGTGATCGTCTTTTCGATGTCCGGGCGCTGGACCTTGACGGCAACCTCGGTGCCGTCCGGAAGCTTCGCCCGGTGAACCTGGGCGATGCTGGCGCTGCCGACCGGATCCGGGTTGAAGCGCGCAAAGAGCTTGGCGATCGGGTGCCCGAGTTCCTCCTCGATGATTTTTTCCGCCTCTTCGCCCGGGAACGGAGGCACGCCGCTCTGGAGTTTGGTGAGCTCGATGAAGTAGTCGTCGGTGATCAGGTCGCGCCGGCTGCTGAGGATCTGGCCGAACTTGATGAACGTCGGCCCGAGCTCCTCCAGGGCGAGCCGGAGGCGCTCCGGCAGGGGCTTCGAGAGGGTCGCGTCGTCGGGATGCGTGCGGATCGTCGCATCTTCAATCTTCAGGATGTGCTGGAGCGCAACCAGGCGGAGCACGTCAGCAAATCCATACTTGAAAAGCACGGATAGAATCTCGCGGTAGCGCGGGAGGTGATTGTAGAGGTCCACCGCCGACTTCAGAGTGTCGAATATCACGCTGGCCAGTCTGATCGATCCTGCCGGCGTGGCAAAGACCGGAATTCTGAAAAGTCCCGATCAGGCCTGCGTCAGCTGGACCGCCTGTGCCGCGCGGTCGAGCGCTGCGGCAAGGTCGGCGCGCCGTATCGGCTTGCTTAGGTAGTCGTTCATGCCCGCATCGATGCAGCGTTTGCGGTCACCGGCCATGGCGTCCGCCGTGAGTGCGACGATGTAGACCGGCGGGATCCCGGGGTTCTCGGCCTCGCGCTTGCGAAGGTGTGACGCGGCCTCAACGCCGTCCATGACCGGCATCTGGAGGTCCATGAACATGATGTGGTAGGGCTGCACGGCATGAGCCTGAATCCCCTGCAACCCGTTTTCGGCCGAGTCGCTTTCGTAGCCAAGCGATTGCAGCATCCGCTGTGCGAGCATCCGGTTCACCTTGTTATCCTCGACGACCAGGATCCGCCATGGTCGGCTGCCGGACGGTTTCGTATCTGCGGCCGCTTCGGCCTGGGCGGTTTCCTCCAGTCCAGCGGGCACGGTCACAAGTGGGAGCTCCAGCGCAAAAACGCTGCCGGCGGAGGACGAGCGCACCAGTTTCACATCGCCTCCGAGCAATTCGGCGAGGCGTTTGCAGATGGCCAGCCCGAGGCCGGTCCCCCCGAACCGCCGTGTGGTCGAGGAGTCCGCCTGCGAGAACGGCTTGAAAAGACGTGCCACTCGGTCGGGAGCAATGCCGATCCCGGAGTCCTGCACCTCGATGAGGAGCGGGAACCGCCCGTCGTTCGGATCCGAAGGACCAACCTTCGCGGAGACCACAACCTCTCCGGCGGGGGTGAACTTCACGGCATTGCCGACGAGGTTGAGAAGGATCTGGCGCAGGCGGCCGGGATCGGTGCAGAGGTGCCGGGGGATATCGTTGGCAACCTGGATGCGGAGTGTGACCCCCTTGGCCTTCGAGGTGGCGCCGTAGAGGTTGACCACATCGCTCAGGCAGCTGCGGATGTCCACAGAGGACGCCTGGATCGGCATCTTGCCCGACTCGATCCGGGAAAAGTCCAGAATGTCATTGAGGAGGACCAGCAGGGCGTCGCCGCTGCGGCAGATCATCTCCAACTGCTCGCGCTGGGCCGGTTCGAGGGACGTTTCGGCGAGGAGGTCGGCAAATCCCAGCACGCTGTTGAGCGGCGTGCGGATCTCGTGGCTCATGACCGCGAGGAATTCGCTTTTTGCGCGGTCGGCGGCGAGGGCGGATTCCTTCTCGCGGATGAGTTCCTGTTCGGCCCGCTTTCGGGCGGTGATATCCAGGCCGGCGCCGCGGTAGCCCGTGATCCGTCCCTGCATGTTGCTCACGGGAACGCCGTTGATGCTCAGCCAGATGATCTCGCCGTCGGAGCGCATCATCCGGTGCTGGAAGTCCTTGTAGGGCTGCCGGGATTTTTCCAGCTCTTCGGTTTTTGCCCTTACCTCGTCCACATCGCCGGGGGGAACGAACGAAAGCGGATGGCGCCCGATAAGCTTTTCCACCGGGTAGCCGAGCACGTCGACAACGCGATCGGAGAGAAACGTGTAGTGGCCTTCCGAGTCGACTTCCCAGATGTATTCACCGGCGGCATCGACCACATCGCGCAGACGCTGCTCGGTCTCCCGCAGGGGGGAAAGGTTGAGGATTGTGCCGACGGAGATCACCCGGTTGTTGCCGACCTGGACATTCTGGCCCCGGTCGAGAAGCCAATGGACACGGCCGTCCCTTCCGACGAGGCGGTATTCCACACTCCATTTGGTGCCGGCTTCGCCCTTCCAAGCAGCCTGGCAGCGCGCAAGGTCCTCCGGGTGGATGTAGGCCTCCCAGGCGGCCCGCGTGTTGGGAAGCGTGCCTTCATCCTCCCAGCCCATCCCCGAAAGGTTGCCCTCCCACGTGATGGAACTGCTGCCGGCCTCCCCGCGGTAGATCGCCTCTCCGATTGCCTCAAACAGAGCGCGCTCGGCCTGCTCGACGACCGCCAGCCGTTCTGCGTCGAGGTTGTTTTTTTTGCGGAAGGAATAGACCGCCAGGCTGACGACGAAAGAAACGAGCGCGCCGATGAGCACTGAGTAGAGAGCGGCGGACCGCAGTGAGGCGAGCGTCGGCTGGAGGCGTTCGCTGGTGGATTCCACCACCAGAATGCCCTCGGGAACCCCCGGCGCCGAGTTGATCGGGACCATGGCCACAACGAGCGCCTCGGGCGAGCCGGGGTAGGCGATCTCGCCCACCCAGCTCTTGCCGGTCTTGAGCACCGACTGTGCGCAAAAATACATCGTCTCCTTGCTGAAGTCCCCGCTCGTGCCGGGCGTCGAGGGCAGCCGCTCCCACGTGCGGGCCGGGAACCCTTCGCTGTCCACCACCATCTGCGATTGGTCGCCATTGAAAAAGATGGTGAAAATGCGCGAGATGATCGGGTCGCCCGACTTTCCATTGATCGCCGCGCGCTGCACGCGCTGGTAGTCGGCGGATTTGACGTCCCTGAGCGGCGTCCGGGCGAGGGTTGAATGGTCGCGGACGTCCATCGATCCCGCCGTCCGCCAAGCGACCGACTCGAGCCGCTGGCGGTTGTGCGTGTTGTTGCGCGCGCTCGCCTGGTTAAAAATGAAATAGGCCGACGCAACGAAGCACAGAAGCACCGAAATCCCGACATACACCGCGTCCCTCAAGGGGCTGGGGGGATTTGTCAGGGTGATTTTCACGGGGAGTCAGGTTAAGGAGGTCAGCCCTCTCATGCGCATCCGCGGGACGGTCCTGTCCGGCCGACGGAGTGATTTTCAGAACGGGGAATCGTCATTTTGCCGCAGCCGGCACGCCGGCGAGAGACTTCAAGGTCTGCCGCTGCGCGGGGCTGAGGATTTTCGTCATTGCCCCGGCCAGCTTGATCCGGTTTGCCCGGAGGGTTGCCAGACGGTCGTGATGGCTGATTTCGCCATTTTCAAAACGCTTGTTCACAGCGGCCGTGAAGTCCTCGCCGGACTGCTTGAGGGCGCTGATCTTCGCGGTCTGTGCAGGCGTCAGCTGGAGCTTCTTTTGCACCGACGGAGAGAGGAGCATCGTTCCGCCAAGGACCCGATGCTCGATCTGCCCGATGCGGGAGCGCTGGGCGGGTGTGAGAACGGCCAGCGCTTCGGCGTCGGCATTGGATTTCAATGCGGCGAGCTTTTCCGCCGCTGCGCGCCGGGCGGCAGGAGTGGACGGCGCCTGTGCGGTCAGCCTCCGGGCGGATGACCTGAAGGCGCTCCGGATGGCTCCGAGGCTGGTGGCTTGCGCGCTGGTTAGTTTCAACTCCTTGCTGACCGCGTCCGTGCAGAGAAGAACCGGGAGCGATCCCGGATGCTCTGACGGGCCGGGCCGGGCGGTCTCGCAGGCGCAATCGGCGGCGCGGGTGCCCGAAGTGGAAATGGCGGCCGCGGCGAGGAGAGATGCGAATAATTTTGTTTTCATGATTGGGTTTGGAGGGATTTTGCGACGATGGATTCGAGCTTCACGATGTCTGCTGCGAACTTGCGGATTCCGTCGGAGAGTTTGTCGGTTCCCATCGCATCCTCGTTGAGCATCCACCGGAACGTCTTCTCATCAATGTCGATCTTGGTGATGTCCGAGGCGGCGGCGGTCGCGGGGTCGAGGCGCCGGGCGACCGGAGCGGTGGCGTTCTGGAGTTCCTCGAGGAGGTCCGGGCTGATGGTCAGGAGGTCACAGCCTGCCAGCTCCAGGATTTGTCCTGTGTTACGGAAGCTTGCTCCCATGACCTGGGTCGCATAGCCGAACTTCTTGTAATAATTGTAAATCGCGTTGACCGAGCGTACGCCCGGGTCCTCAGCGCCCCGGAATTCCTTGCCGGTGGTTGCCTTGTAGTAGTCGTAAATGCGCCCGACGAATGGCGAGATCAGCCGGACGCCGGCCTCCGCGCACGCGATCGCCTGTGGCATCGAAAAGAGGAGCGTGAGGTTGCAGTTGATGCCCTCTTTCTGGCAGACCTCCGCAGCGCGGATGCCCTCCCATGTGGACGCGATTTTAATCAGCACGCGTTCGCGCGGCGTGCCCTGCTTCTCATAGAGGCTGATGAGGTATCGGGCCTTCTGCACCGTCGCCTCGACGTCAAAGGACAGGCGAGCATCCACTTCCGTGGAGACCCGCCCCGGGACGATTTCCAGGATTTCCTTTCCGAAGGCGATCAGCAAATCATCGATCACCTTGCGGCACAAATTCCCGCCGGAGAGCGCGCTGCCCTTGTTGTCGGCAACGACCTTATCCAGAAGCCGCTGATACTCCGGCTGCTGGACCGCCTTGAAAATCAGCGTCGGGTTTGTTGTGGCATCCTGCGGGGTGTATTTCCGGATGGATTCGAAGTCGCCGGTGTCCGCAACGACGGTCGTGAATTGCTTGAGGGAGTCGAGGGATGTGATTTGGCTCATACAGTTGTGCGATACGCTGCGCCTGTGCGGGGCAAAAAGCAATCTGGAAGTGGCTCTGTGGCCCCCATGCCCTGAACCGGGCGGGCGGGCGTCGCCATCGCGCCGGCGCAATCCGGTCCGGCCGGCTCAGGTCCGCCGCATCGTGGTGTCGCGCTGGAACTTGGCGTCGTCGCGTTCCGGATAATCCAGGGTGAAGTGGAGGCCCCTGCTTTCTTTGCGGCTGAGCGCGCAGTCGACGACAAGGGAGGCGACGGTGACGAGGTTTCTGAGCTCCAGGAGATCGGTCGAGATCTTGAAGTTCCAATAGAACTCCTGCACTTCCGCATGGAGGTTGCGAAGGCGCGTGGCGGCACGCTGGAGGCGTTTGTCGGTGCGGACGATGCCGACATAGTCCCACATGAGCCGCCGGATTTCCTCCCAGTTGTGTGAAATGACCACGAGTTCGTCCACATCCTGGACCTGGCCGGGACGCCATTCCGGAAGGTCAAACTCGACTCTGGGCGGACGGTTGCGCACGGATTTTTCGAAGGCGCGGTGGGCGAGCACAAGCCCCTCGAGGAGTGAGTTGCTCGCAAGCCGGTTGGCACCATGCAGGCCGGTGCACGCCACCTCGCCGATCGCGTAGAGCCCGCGCAGGGAGGTTTCCCCGTTCATGTCGGTCTTTACCCCGCCGCACTGGTAGTGCGCCGCCGGAACCACTGGGATCGGCTGCTTCGTGATATCGATGCCGTTGCGCAGGCAGGTATCGTAGATGTGCGGGAACCGGCCCCGGACGAAGTCGGCCGGCTTGTGGGTGATATCCAGGAAGACGCACTTGCTGCCGCTGCGTTTCATTTCCGCATCGATCGCGCGGGCGACCACGTCGCGGGGGGCGAGCTCCTTTTGCGGGTTGTGCTTCTCCATGAACCGCCGCCCCCGGGCGTCAAGGAGCCTGCCCCCTTCGCCGCGGACGACCTCGGAAATCAGGAACGACTTCACCTCCGGATGGAAAAGGCATGTGGGGTGGAACTGGATGAATTCCATGTTGGCGATCGTCGCGCCCGCGCGCCAGGCCATCGCAACCCCATCTCCGGTGGCCACATCGGGGTTGGTCGTGTAGAGGTAGACCTTGCCGCATCCGCCGGTGGCGAGCACGTTGACGTTGCTGCGGAGCGTCTCAACCTCGCCGGTCGCCTCGTCGAGCACGTAAACTCCGACGCAGCTGTTCTCCATCGCATAGCCGAGCTTGCCGGTCGTCAGAAAGTCGACCGCCATGTGGTTTTCCATCACCTCGATGCGCGGGTGGTTTGCCACCTGTTCGAGCAGAGTGCGTTCAATCTCCATCCCGGTGCAATCCTGGTAGTGAAGCACGCGGCGTTTCGAGTGGCCCCCTTCTTTGCCGAGGTCCAGTTCGTCATCGACCTGGGTTCCGCGGCGGTCGAAATGCATACCCATCGCAATCAGTTCGGCGACGCGCGCCGGGCCTTCGGTCACGACGGATTGAACAGCATCCTTGTGGCAGATTCCCGCCCCTGCGGCCAGGGTGTCCTGTATATGGAGTTCGTGCGAGTCCTCCTCGCTTGTAACGCAAGCGATGCCGCCCTGGGCCCATGCCGTGTTCGAGTCTGAGCGGCCCTTCTTGGTGATGAGGGCGACGGAGCCCTTCGCTGCGGACTTCAGGGCAAACGAGAGCCCGGCGATGCCGCTGCCGATGACGATGAAATCAAATTCCCTCATGTGATGGCGGGCAGGGGGACATTATCGATCAGCCGTGCCCGGCCGAGGAATATGGCGGCGGCAAGCCGCCCCGGACGCCTTCTTTGCAGGAGCGGTTCCAGCGTTTCGGCGTCCACCGCCTCGATGTAGTCAATCCGTGCGCCGGAAATCGACGAGATCCCACGGGTGGCTGCCTTGACGATAGCCCCGGGGGATTTCAGGCGGGATGCGGCGCTGAGGGCGGCATGGATCCCGGGAGCAAGTGCGCGTTCTTGCGGAGTCAGGTAGGCGTTGCGCGAGCTGAGCGCGAGCCCATCGGCCTCACGCACGGTCGGGTGCCCGACTACATCGACAGGGAAATTGAGGTCGCGGACCATCCGGCGAAGGATGGCCAGCTGCTGCCAGTCCTTTTCGCCGAAGAGCGCGTGGGTCGGCTGAACGATCAGGAAAAGCTTGGCGACAACGGTGCAGACCCCGCGAAAATGACCGGGGCGCGAGCGGCCGCAAAGCGCTTGCGAGAGCGAGCTCTCGTCGGTGAAGACCGAGCGGTCCGCACAATACATCTCGCCGGCCGCGGGGGCGAAAACCGCATCGGCACCGGCGTGCCGGCAGACCGCCAGATCCCGTCGAAACGGTCGGGGGTAGCTGGCCAGATCCTCTTTGGGGCCGAACTGGATCGGGTTGACAAAAATCGAGACTACGACCGCGCCGTGGCGGCCGGCCATTTTCCGGGCTGTGCGGATGAGGGCGGCGTGCCCTTCGTGGAGGGCGCCCATCGTTGGCACCAGCACGACCGGGTGGGCGATATTCCGCGGCCAGGCCCGCATCGAGGCGATCGTCGTGGCGGTTTTCATATTTAAGGAACCGTGGCCCGGTGCGTTGGCGGGCATTCCCGGGGGGAGATGTGGATCGGGGTCATTCCCCTCGGATGGCAAGCTCCGTCAGTTCGCCGGAGCGGCTGCGGGCGTGGGTGCGGCGGGAGCCTCGGGGACCGCCGCGGCTGTAGGCTGGGTGGTGGGAGCTGGCGAAGCCGATGGCGCTGCGGACGGGGAAGGGGTTGCGGTGGCAACCGGGATCGGTGCGCTGAGCAGTTCCTTCTGGATCGCCGTTTTACCGGTGGCGGATTTTGCCGTGATGATGGAAAGGATGAGCGTGAGCGCAAAGAACGCGCCGGCCAGCCAGGTGGTCGCTTTCGCAAGGACATGGGTCGTCTGCGCGCCGAAGATGTTGTCCGTCACCCCGCCGCCAAAGGCGGCTCCGAGGCCTTCGCTGCGTGGGCGCTGCATGAGAACGACGAGGGCCATCAATACGCACACAAGCACGTGCAATGTGATCAGAACTGGCAGAACAATAAACATAAGCGAACTGAAAATCCTATCCCCGGCAGGAAATTTGTAAAGGAGAAGTCTTTCGCCCCCCAATGTGCGGGAAACTAGTCATCCGCCTTCGTGGGAGTCTGTTCCTCAGCTTCCAGCAGTTTCTCAAAGAATTCCGGGGTCAGCGGGCTGGAAATCCGGTATTCCCCGCCGAGCCATTTGCCGAGGTCGATGATCTTGCAGCGCTCGGAGCAAAACGGCCCGAAGGGCTCATCCCTCCAGTTCCCCATTCTCCGGCAGATCGGACAGGCAGTCATCCGGATGGTCAGGAGGCGGAAGATCCCTCCAGCGCATAGTGGGCGGCGCCGAGGAGTGCCGCCTGGTCGTTGAGGATCACCATGACGGGCGTGTTTTCCAGCAGCGAGCTAAGCCGGCCCTTGTCGTTGAACGCGTGGAGGAACCCCACGCTTTGGATGTGGCTCAGCATTTTTGTCGGGACTCCACCGCCAAGGTAGACGCCGCCGGTGGCCATGGTCTTGAGAGCCATGTTGCTCGCCTCCGCGCCGAGGCAGCCGACAAAAATTTCGAGCGTCTGGACGCACATCGGGCACTCTCCGCTCTCGGCATATTTGGAGATAATGACGTTCGGGTCGGTGGTTTTCATCGCGGCGGCGACCGCCGGCAGTTCCTTGCCGCGGCCGGTTTCGCGCAGGAACTTGTAGATGTTCTCACATCCCATACCGGAGACGACCCGCTCGGCGCTCACGTGGCCGAACTGCTTCATCAGAAACTGGAGGAGGGCGATTTCGATTTCGTTGCGCGGGGCAAAGTCGGCATGACCGCCCTCGCACGCCCAGACGCGGTGGCGTTTCCCGTCCCAGAAGAGCCCGGCCTCGCCGAGCCCGGTGCCCGGGGAGACCACGCAGCGGTTGCCCGAGGCGTCGGGCGCGCCTTTTTGCACGACGGCAAGGTCCGCCGGCCGGAGCTGGGCGATCCCGTAGGCGTTCGCCTCGAGGTCGTTGAGGATGCTGACGTGCGGGATCTTGAACTCGTCAGAAATCTCCTCCGCATCCACACCCCACGTCAGGTTCGTCGGCTTCGCGCGTCCGCTGTTGACGACGCCGGGGACCCCGAAGCAGGCTGCAAGGACCGGCGTCCGGTCGTGGCCCAGATATTCGCGGAGCATCGCGTTGAATCCCGGATAGGCGGTGCTGGAGAATTTCTGGTTCCGGACCATCGTCAGCGCATTTCCGACGATGTTGAACGTGGCGATGTGCGACTTCGTGCCGCCGATGTCCGCGGCGAGGATGACGGGAGGGAATTGTCTGGCCATATGACGGTGATTGTATTCCTGAATTCCGCTGTTTCGGACAGCCGAAAATCCAAATGGGAGCACGGGCCCCGGGGAGGGGACTGGTGAATCGAACGATTCCCCGCAGGGAACCGCTGCCGCGCGGGGCTCTTTCCCGGTCTTGATCCCGCCGGCTGTCCGGCGTAGTGTGTGGGTTCTTTTCCCATGAAACCAGTCACCATCTACGATACAACCCTGCGCGACGGCACGCAGGGCACGGGCATTTCATTCTCTGTGCTCGATAAAATCCGGGTGGCCGAAAAGCTGGATTCCTTCGGCGCCGACTACATCGAGGGCGGCTGGCCGGGATCAAACCCTCGCGACGTGGCATTTTTTCAGGAGGCGGCCAAGCGGGAGTGGAAGCATGCGAAGATTGCGGCGTTCGGCAGCACGCGGCGCGGCGGCGTGCCGGTCGGTAACGATCCCCAGGTGCGGACGCTTCTGGAGGCGGGCACGCCGGTGGTGACGATTGTCGGGAAGACGTGGCTGCTGCACGTCACCGAGGTGATTGGCGTTTCGCCCGGGGAGAACCTCTCGATGATTGCGGATACTGTGGCCTATCTGAAGCAGCACGGGCGCGAGGTTTTCTACGATGCGGAACACTTTTTCGATAGCTACAAGGACGATCCGGCCTACTCGCTGAGCACGCTGCGGGCGGCCCAGGATGCCGGGGCTGACCTTGTTGTACTGTGCGACACGAACGGCGGCTCGCTGCCCGACGAGATCAGCCGGATCACGGCGGAGGTCATCGCCGCGCTCGGCCGTCCGGTCGGTATCCACACCCACAACGACTGCGGGCTGGGCGTCGCCAACGCCCTGGCGGCCGTGGCCGCGGGAGCCTGTCAGGTTCAGGGCACAGTGAACGGTTACGGCGAGCGCGTCGGCAACTGCAACCTCACGACGATCATCCCGACCCTGCAGGTGAAGCTGAAAATTCCCTGCGTGCCTGATCTGACGCGTCTGAGGGAGCTTTCGCGTTTTGTTGACGAGTTGGCGAACGTGCCGCAGGACATCCGGGCCCCCTATGTCGGGCAGTCGGCATTCACGCACAAGGGCGGGCTCCATGTCCATGCCGTGCAGAAGCTCGCGAGCAGCTACGAGCATATGGATCCCACGCTCGTCGGCAACGCGCAGAACATTCTGGTCTCCGACATGTCCGGCCAGAGCAACATTCTGGCCAAAGCCCACGAGCTCGGATTTGAATTTCAAAAGGGGGCGCCGGAAGTTGCCGCCATCCTGCGCCAGGTCAAGGAGAGCGAGGTGCAGGGATACGAATTCGAAGCCGCCGATGCCTCGTTCGATCTTCTCATCCGCCGCACGCTCGGCCGCCACCGGCCGCTCTTCGATCTCAAGGAATACCATTGCTCGTTCCGCCAGTCCGCGCTTCACAGTTCGACCGCCTGCGAGGCCACAGTCAAGCTGCAGGTCGGTGGGGTGCCGGAATACACGGTCGAGGAGGGCGACGGACCGGTGAATGCGCTCGACGCCGCGCTGCGCAAGGCGCTCCGGCCGTTCTACAAATGGATCGACGAGATCCGGCTCGCCGATTACAAGGTGCGCATCGTCGACGGCTCGCGGGGAACCGCCGCACGGACCCGCGTGCTCATCGTCTCCACCGACGGCAGCTCGACCTGGGGGACGATCGGCGTTTCCGACAATATCATCGAGGCCAGCTGGCTTGCACTCGTCGACAGCTTCGAGTTTCAAAGCCTGCGGCATTCCTGACCGCCGGCATCGGGGAGGGCCTCAATGCGCGACGGAAGCGCAGCGCTCGTGTTTTACAGCTTGGTGCCGCCGGTGACAAATCCGGCGTTGATCCAGTCGGCCATGTCGGAGGTGTTGCCATCGCCCGCATCGGTGACCACGAGCCGCAGCTCCTTGAATCGCGAGTCCAGTTCGATATTGAACGTCCAGCTCCGGACGGTCTTGGGCGAGAGAACGGGCGACTGCCCGATGAGCACTGGCTTCTCCCCCATTTCCTTGACGTCGCCGTACACTTCGAAGACCAAGCTCGAGCGCTGGTCCCGGAGCTGCGAGTCGTCGATGCCGACCAGGGAGACAAACCGGCTGGCACCGGACGGGACAGGGTAGACCGCCAGGGAGCCCGCATAGACGCCGAGGCCTTTTTCAAACTTCTTTCCGCCCAGGATGAGCGGTTTTCCGGAACAGTTTTTATTGATGCCTCCAGAGCCCTTGCCTGCCTGCATCGAGGCCGGCTTGATCGCGTCGAGGTGCACGTCCGGAGCCAGCGTCGCCGGCGCCTTAAGCTCGGCCGGGGTTGTCACACCGACGGACGCGGGCGCCGAGGAGGTGCCATCCCACCCGAGCGCAACCACGGTGTAGCGGTAGTTGCTGCCGTGTTTTGTCGTGATGTCGGTGAAAGCCGGCCCGGCACACTCGAATGTCACTCCGTCGTTTCGGGTGACGCGGTAGGAATCGGTTCCGTTCTCCTCCCACGTCAGGCCCACGCTGCGGTATTCCGGGCTCGCTTTTAGCTCTTGGACCGGCCGGGGTGGGGCGGTCGTGACCGGCATCGGTTCGAACGAAACCCTCCAGCGCACGTCGCGGCTGGCGGGCGAGAGGATCTTCGCACGGATCCTCGGGCCGTCCTGCAGGAACGTTGCGGTAACGCCGGCCCCAGTGTCCTCATTCGAGAGCGTGATCGTTTTCGCGATCCATGAGTTCTGTCCGGTGGGGACGACGATGCGCAGTTCGTAAGGATCGTTCTCCACCACGCGGCTCGTGGCCGACAGCGTCTTTGAAGTGGGATTCCACGTTTCCTCCTTCACGTCGACGATGCCTTGGGTGACGTGCCGCGATGTGCTCAGCAACTGCGGGTGGCTGGAGACCGGGCGGAGGGCGAGAATCCGGCATCCCTCCGCAGTGATGTCGGCGCGGACCCGGTCCCGGAATGGCGGGACGAACTTGTTGGCCCAAAAGTCGAATCCGACAAATTCTGCGGCCGGCGGGAGGCCGGTTTTCTCCAGCGGGCAGGATACCGTCGTCTGTTCGCGGCTCCAGTTGTAAAGCGCGAGGACATCGCGGCGGGGCGAGGTCCGGTCATCGGTCAGCAGCCAGACTTGTGCCGGCTGGTTTTCAAAAACATCCACCGGCCGGGATGGCAGCCCGTGGGCGGGCATGCAGCGCTTCAGAATATCCAGCCGCGCGGCGGGCAGGTCTGGAATCCAATCGCTGTCATAGAACAACTGCCCCGAAATCGCGGTCCAGGAGGCATTGAGCTGAGCCTCCGCAAGCGGCGTGCGCTCGCGCACATACACGCAGTCCGGATCGTTGTGCCAGACCCGGCCGTGCAAAAACCACAGGCGCGTGCCCTGGACGGCGCCGATCCGCCCGCTGGTGTCGGGGCCGACGCGCATGCCGTCGAGCAGGCCGAACGAGCCGCCGAACGAGCGCATGTTTTGCGAGACGCAGCAGCCGAGCAGATAAACGCCCGGCCCCGCCGTTTCGCGGATGAGTTTGACTCCGCTGCGGAGGGCCTCGATGTTTGTCACGTCGGGATCGGAAAATCCTGCTTCGCCGATTTTGTCATCCTTGTAGCCGTCATTCACATAGACCTGCCTGGTGGCCGAGCCGGTCCAGAATCCGTCCATCTTGAAAACCTTGTATCCCCAGTCATGGGCGAGGCGTTGAACAATCCCCCGCAGGTGCTCGCGCGCAGCCGGGTTTGTCATGTCCAGGCACGTCCCGCCCCAGGCCGTCTCGAACGGTTTGCCGTCCGGACCCTTGGCAAACCAGTCCTGGTGTTCCTGGAAGTAAGGATCGGTGTGCGTGCCGGCAAACGGCATGAACCAGATGCCGGGTGCCAGCCCAAGCAGTTTGATCTTGTCCGCAATCGACTTCATCCCCGACGGGTAGGGGCCGGTGGAATTGTGCGTGGTGAAATTTTTCTTCGGGCCATTTTTCGAAACACCGGCCTGCCATCCGTCGTCGATCTGGACAAAATCGAACCCGAACGGCTTGAGTTCCTTCGCGGCGACCACTGCCAACTCGGCGATGTGGGATTCATCGCTGGCGCCGCTGAATTTGTCCGTATACCAAGTGCAGAACCCGGCGGGCTGCCGGGGAAGCTTGATGCGATAGATCCTGGCGACCGCATCGGCATAGGCCTCGAGACCGAGGCGGGCATCGTCGAAGATGCCCAGGGCGAATGTTTCAGTGACGGCGTCGGCTCCCGGCTTGATGCGCAGGCGTCCATAGTCGATCTGCGCCTGGAGAGCGACCGCCCCGTTGCCGGCCGGCGAAAACACAACCCCGCTTCCCCGGTCATGCGTCAGCCACCCGCCGACCGCGCCCTTGCGGGATTCGGGATCGACAACCGCCAGAAAGGAATAGCTGCCCGGGTTTTCTGCCGGTGCGAGCAGCCCCCCGGTGCCCAGCGTCCGGATCCGGTCCGCAGGGATCCCCAGGTCTATCTTGGCCGAAACCGTCGGAACGTGGTTCAAAACGATCGCCTCGCTGGTGCCATTGTGAACCGTCAATCCGAACAGCACAAACGGCAGCCCGGGATGGACGGCGATCGTCTCACGGTTTCCGTTCGGATAGGCGATCACGATGGCCGAGCCCGCCCCGAAGGTTTTGTCCGTGATCTGCCGCATGTCTGCCTTTCCGCCGGCGCCGGTGAGTTTGCCTGCCGAAACGACATCCCTCCCCGATGCCTTCGAGCGGATGCTGAAGAGCGTTCCGTCCGGATCCACCGTGACCGTACAAAATTCGTTGGCAACCACCGCGGGCCCGGCAGCGAGTGCGGCCGCTGCGGGGAACGCCAGAAGAAAAGCGGCAACGAGGGGAAGGGGATTCATAAATTGCTTGTCTGCCTGTTTGTTGACCCACGGTCAAGCAACCCGCGAAGTCTGGCCTGCCCCGGCTGCGTTTCGCCCAAGCGCACTTCGGAGGCGCGGTTCCTGCTTTCGGCGCCGGGGCCCGATGAAGCGATGGTGCCGTGCAAACCCGGGAAGATTCTGATTGCGTTAAAAGGAATTTGGGCGAACATCCCCGTTTCACATCGGGCCGTGGCTCAGCTTGGTAGAGCGCCTCGTTCGGGACGAGGAGGCCGCGGGTTCGAATCCCGCCGGCCCGATTTTCATTTTATCCGCCTTTCCGGATTTTTGACCCGGTCCTCCTTGAAAAGACCTCGCCAATACCTTCCGATCGCAGCTTCAGGCCGGCTCGATTCCCCAGGCGCCCGGGATTTCTGGCCTGCGGTGCTCGTAGTGCAGGCCGATAAAGCCGGCAGCGCGCGCCGCCGCGCAGTTTTCTTCGATATCGTCGACATAGACGGTGGCGGCTGGATTTACGCCGAACCGGGAGAGTGCGAGTTCAAACACCGCAGGGTCCGGCTTCATGATTCCCTGCTCATAGGAGAAGATCCTATCGCGGAAGAGGGAAAAGACATCGTATTTCTCGAAGAGAAACCGGTGGTGGATCTCCCCGATGTTTGAGATCAGATAAACCGGAACCTTTTCCGAGAGGCGGCGGGCAAATGCGGTCATGCGGGTGTTTTCCTCGAAGATGTTTTCCCAGATTGCGACGAACTCCTCTTCCCCGCCGGTGTCGCTGAACTCCGGGCGCACGGTGTCAAGAAACTGCCGGCGCGTGATCCGCCCGAGTTCGAACTCGTGATTCGCGGCGATGATGCGCGCGGGATCGGGTGTGGCATCGAGTCCGTTCTTATCGACCAGCCGGCGGGCGGCCTTCATGTAGTCGAAAAGCACAAGGACGTTTCCGATGTCGAATATGGCGGCTTCAAGCATCTGGATCCGCCCCTTCGTGGCGGCGCTGTATTTGTGCTGTTCCATTGCGGACGGTTGTCCTCCCGGCGGGCAGACAAGTCCATCCAGATCTTTTTTGGAACCCGGGTATGGCGACCGGGATCGGTGCTCTGTGAGTCCGGCAACGCACGGGTGAGAGTGTTTGCAGGGTTGCCCCCCCGGGTCTGAGATGCAGGACTGTAAGTCTTGGCGATGCCGCCGGTTTGCACAAGCCGCCCGGATGTGTCTATTCTCTGCCACCATGTCCGCACCATCCGAATCCGCTCCGTCCCGCACGCCGCTCCGCTCCGAGGTTTCTCCGTCCGATACCTGGGATCTCGCTCCTCTCTACCCGGATGATGGCGGCTGGGAGGCGGATTTCGGAATGTTGCAAAATGAATTTCCGCAGGTGGAGAATTTCCGCGGCCGGCTTGGGGGATCTGCGGGCGAACTGGCCGCTTGCCTGGAGTTTGAGAAGCTGACCGACATGCGGGTCGAGCGGCTGAACCAGTTTGCGGCCTTGCGGGTTACCGAGGACAGCTCGGATGCGGACGCGCTCGGCCGGGAGGCGCGGCTGGAGAGCCTGCTTGTGCGGGTGGGCGAGGCGTTTTCCTTTATTGCTCCCGAGATCCAGGCGATCCCGGATCCGCGGTTCGAGGAATTTCTTGCCGATCCGCTTCTTGCCGATTGGACGGTCCCGCTGCGGAAGCTGCGGCGCATGAAGGACCATATCCTCGGGGCCTCGGAGGAACGGCTTCTCGCGCTCGGCTCGTCGGCGGTGCGCGGGCACAGCGAGACGTTCTCGCAGCTCACGAACGTCGATATGAAATTCGGCGCCCTGCGCGACGGCGACGGAAACGAACGCGAGCTCACGCAGAGCTCGTTTTCCTCGTTCCTCCAGCAGCGCGACCCGGCGGTCCGGCGGGCGGCATTCCACCAGTTCTATGCCGAGTTCGGCGACCACAAGTTCACGCTGGCGGCGAGCCTGGCGAGCTCGGTGCGGGCCGACGTGTTCTACGCGCGCGCCCGAAACTACCCTTCGGCCCGGGAGGCGGCGCTGTTCGGAGATGACGTGCCGGTCGCGGTCTATGACAACCTGATCTCAACCGTCCGGGGGAACCTCGGCGCGCTCTTCCGCTACTTCGACCTGCGCAAGCGCGTGCTCGGGCTGGAGGAAATCCACCATTACGACACCTACGTGCCGATGGTCGAGAACGTGCAGACCGATGTGCCGTGGGACGGCGCGGTCGAACGCGTGCTCGACGCGCTCCACCCGCTCGGCAAGGAATACGTCCAGACCCTCGGTCACGGGCTGACCGGCGGACGCTGGTGCGACCGCTACGAAAACAAGGGCAAGCGCAGCGGGGCGTTCTCCTACGGCACGTTCACGAGCCCGCCCTACATCATGATGAACTACAAGGCCGATGTGTTCTCGGATGTCTACACGCTGGCGCACGAGGCCGGGCACTCGATGCATACGTGGTACTCGCAGAGGGCCCAGCTTTTTCAGAACTACCACTACCCGATCTTTCTGGCCGAGGTCGCTTCGACATTCAACGAGATCCTGCTCACCGAGCACCTGCTCCGGACGACCGACGACGTGAAGATGCGCGCGTTTATCTTGAACCGCCAGATCGACGACCTGCGGGGGACGCTGTACCGGCAGACGATGTTCGCGGAGTTCGAGCGCGATGTCCATGCTGCCGAGGAGGCGGGCGAGGCGCTCACGCTCGATGCGTTCAAGCGGATCTACCGCGGGCTGCTCACCGCGTATTTCGGCCCGGGCTTCGCGCTGGACGACGAGCTTGAGCTCGAATGCCTCCGGATCCCGCATTTCTACAGCGCGTTTTACGTGTATAAATATGCGACCGGCATCTCCGCCGCGGTGGCGCTCGCTGCGCAGGTCCTCGAGTCCGGCGACGCCTCGCGCTACCTCGGGTTCCTCCGAAGCGGCGGCAGCCGCTTCCCGATCGAGACGCTGGCGGCCGCCGGCGTGGATATGAGCGGACCGGCTCCCGTGCAGGCCGCGCTCGACCTCTTTGCCCGGCGGGTCGGCGAGCTTGAAGAAATCATTGGCTGATTTTCCCGCTCGTTTTTCGGACCGACGGGCTGATAGGGTTCCTGTGCCTTATGAAAAAATTCTCCCTGGATTCTGAATCCGTTTGCTGTTTCCCGGTTTTGCTTGCCGTGCGGTGTGCCGCCATCGTTCTTGCCATGCTGGTGCCCGCCCTGCAGGCGGCTGCGCCCGCAGCGGGGAAGGCGGATGGCTCCGACCGGACCCGCTGGGGGGACCTTGGCGACGGGACGTATGCCAACCCGGTCCTGCCCGCCGACTTCAGTGATATCGACGTGATCCGGCATGGCAACGGGTTTATCGCGATGTCCTCGACGTTCCAGTATTCGCCCGGCGTCGTGCTTCTCACCTCGAAGGATCTGGTGAACTGGAAGATTGCCGGGCACGCGGTGAGCGATGTCCGCCAGATCGGTCCGGAGATGAACTGGGACAAGATGAACCGGTTCGGCCGCGGGGTGTGGGCCGGCTCGATCCGGCATCACGACGGGAAGTTCTGGATCTACTTCGGGACTCCGGAGGAGGGATATTTCATGACGACAGCGAAGAGGATCGAGGGCCCTTGGGAGCCGCTCACGCAGGTCCTCAAGGGCCCGGGATGGGACGACTGCTGCCCGTTCTGGGATGATGACGGACAGGGGTATCTCGTCGGATCGAATTTTGCCGCGGATCCCGCGAACGGGAAAAAATACAACATCCACCTCTGGAAGCTCACGCCGGACGGCAAGGGGCTTGTTCCGGGATCCGACCGGATCATCCACCAGTCGCCCGGCAGCGAGGCGAACAAGTTCTACAAGATCAACGGGACCTACTACCACTACTTCAGCGAGGTGAAGCCGGAGGGACGGGTGGTCATGATGCGGCGCGCGAAGAGCCTTGAAGGCCCCTGGGAAACGAAGCAGCTTAACCATTCTGTCGGAAAAATCGATCCGAACCAGGGCGGGCTCATCGAGCTCCCCGACAAAAGCTGGTGGTTCTTCACGCATTTCGGCAGCGGATACTGGCCCGGGCGGGTTGCCAACCTGCTTCCGGTGAAGTGGGTTGACGGCTGGCCGATCATCGGCGAGCCGGGGCCGGACGGGATCGGAAACATGGTCTGGGAGGCGAAGAAGCCGATCGCCGGGCAGCCGCCCTCGCCGCGGCTCCTCGATGAGGATTTCAGCGGTGCGCAGCTCGCTCCCGAGTGGGAATGGAATTACCACCCCCGCGAGGAAAAGTGGTCGCTTAAGGAACGGCCCGGGTTTTTGCGTCTCCATGCCTTCAAGCCCCTCCAGGGAGGAAATATCCTCAAGGTCGGCAACCAGCTCACCACGCGCATCTTCCAGTCCGGCCGCGGGCAGGTGACTGTGAAGCTCGATGTCGCCGGCCTTGCTGACGGGCAGGTCGCCGGCCTGAGCCTCTTCGGCCGGACGTTTGCCTGGATTGGTGCCGAGCGGTCGGCGGGAGTGACCCGGATCGCCTATTCGCAAAATGGCAAGCAGACTCCGGGGGACGTTCTTTCCGGAAAGGATCTCTGGCTGCGGGCCGACATCACGGTCGACGGATTGGCCACCTGGGCGTTCAGCACCGATGGCAAAGACTTCAAGCCGTTCGGCGGCACCCACCAGTGCGACTGGGCGAACTACCGGGGAACGCGCATCGGGCTGTTCACTTATAACAGCACGGGTGAAGAAGGCTTCGTGGATTTCGACTCGTTCCATTACGCCTACTGATCAGCCGGCCGCGTGGGAACGCGGCCCTCAGGCGAAGCGGCCAAGGCTGCAGAAATTCGTGCCCATGCGCACCCCTGTCCGCAAGCTGCTCATCGGTGGCACGATTCCGGTCGGTAATCGGGGCAGAATTATTCTTTTTCAAATTCCCAAAAATCGGCGAAACTGGGAACACCCGTGAGGTCTGCCGATGATCCGATCCCTCCTCCGCCATTGCCTTGCTGCCGCGTTGCTGGCTGCTGCCGGCGGGACGGCTATTGCCTTGCCTGCGGCACCGGTAGCTCTGCGGCAGGTTCCCTCCGAAGTGAGCGGTCAGGTGGCGCTCACTTGGACTGCGGCCCCCGGGGCGGTTGGCTACACCGTCAGGCGTGCTGCCTCCGTGACCTCGGTGCCGGTGGTTCTTGGCGTGGTGACGGACACTACTTACACCGATGTGCCGGCGGCTGAGGGTGCGATATCGTATTACTCAGTGACTGCCAGCGATGGAAGCGGCGAAAGCCCTCCAAGCGCCGGGCTGATGGCTGGCCCGGGTGTGATCGTCGACAACGGGGGTAACGGGACGGCTTCCGCTGGAAGCTGGTCGTCGACCAACGTTGCCGGCTACTATGGAACGCCCCCCGTTTACACAGGGCCTGCAGCCGGTTCCAATGCCACCGCCACCTACACGTTTGTTCCTGAGCTTCCGGCCGCCGGAAATTACGATGTCTACCTGCGCTGGACCGCCAATTCCAACCGGGCGACGAACGCTCCGGTCGATCTGATTTTTCCCGACGGAAACCGCACGCTTACGGTCGACCAGCAGCAAAACAACGGGGTCTGGGTGCTGGTGAGCACGATCACTGCCGAGACTGGCACGACGGCGTCCGTCGTCATCCGGAACAACGGAGCCAACGGCAACGTGGTTGCCGATGCGGTACAGTTTTTGCCGCGCCACGCGCCCTGGGCGCCGGGAGCGGACAACCCGCAGGACTACACGATCCTCCCGCTGGATGAACCATTCGACGGGGATGCTCTTGATGCGGCCACCTGGAGCACGTTTGCCGGTCGCAGCCAGCACAGCGTCTCAGGCGGGAGGCTCCATACCAGGCTTGTTTACAAAGGTACTGTGCCCATCGGCAACGCGACGGTGGCTGATCTGGAGAATGAGGCCAACTGGGGGGAGGGCGGGATCGTGACCCGCGATGCGCAGAAGTTCGGATACCACGAGGCCAGGATCCGTCTCCCGCAGGTGCCCGCCCGCGGGGTGGATACCGCCTACTGGCACGGGGCTTACTCCGAACTGCTGAATGGTTTCGAGATCGATGCGCCTGAGTTTTTTAACAAGGACGCCAGCGGAGTCACCAACAACTACGGCTTCGGAGTCTGGGACCATGTGCTCCCGACCCCGGCGCGGGCGGGGCTGAGCACCGGCCGGACATGGAACTACGGTGCAAACAACTCGACCCTCGGGGACCCCGCGCAATACGTAACCATCGGCCTTGAGTGGCGGACTGACAATACCCAGGTCGTCTACATCAACGGCCAAAAGGTTTACACCGCGCCGGCCTCGGGAATGAACGATACCGACTCGATCCTTCCCTCCGCGGCGATCCTGAGCACCAAGGCGCTCGACTGGATGCACCCGAATGCGAGCCTCGACGGTGCCGAGGCGACCTGGGACTATGCCCGCTACTACCAGAAGCAGGGCTGGACGGGCGCGGTCGACGGCGACTGGAGCCAACCTGCCAACTGGGGGCCGGACGGGCTTCCGGCAGGCGGCTACGCGGCTGTCTTCAATGTTGCAACCGCGCCGGCCGCCGTGACGCTGCCGACCGACCAGAGCCTGCAGTCGCTTTATTTCGACAGCGCGAACCTTCCGGCCCACATATTCGGAGGTTCTGGCGCGCTCCTCCTCGGTGCCGCAAAATCCGGCGACACCTCGGTGACACACGGCGGCATCGTCGTCAATACAACCGTTCCCACTGATCAGACATTCAATACCGCGATCGTCGGCCTCCAGAATCTTCAGTTCGCAAACCTGAGCCGGACGCCGGGAGCGAAGCTGGTTCTCAACGGACTCATCACCGGTTCCGGCTCGCCGCGCGATGTCGATTTTGTCGGCCCGATGACAACGGTTCCGACGACCGGCACCATCATTCTCGGCCAGCCGCTGGGGGGAGGCATCCGTCATGTGAATAAAGCCGCAGACTGTCCGTTCGCTCTTCCCGCCGGCAGCCAGCATGCCGGCGAGCTGCGCATCGCGCGCGGACCGGTGACAATCGCGTCCGTCTCCTCGCTGGGAACGACACCGGATAGCGCGGTGGTTTTCCGGCCGCGCTACAAGCACTCGGAATCCTGGCGTCCGCGCCTGACCTACACCGGCCATGGAGAAACGTCGTCGCATCCGATTGTCCTGGGCGGATGGCAGGCGGATGGCATTCTGGAAAACACAGGGGACGGTCCGCTTGTCTGGAGCGGCAATGTGACGGTGAACCCCTCCGATGGAAATCCCAAGCAGGTGCTCACCCGCGATCCGAAATTCACGCTCGGCGGGAACGCGACATCCGGTGAGAACGTCTTTGCCGGGGTGATCACCGACGTCGGGGCGATCGTCTCGTATAAAAACACGGACAACTCGACAAATTCCGGGCAGGCGACGCTCGACGTGGAAAAGGCAGGCAACGGTACGTGGGTTCTTGCGGCTGAAAATTCCTACCGCGGGACGACGACTGTCACGGGCGGCACGCTGGTGGTTTCGTCATTCAACAGCGTGAACGGCGGCTTGCCGGCCCGCCTGACGAGCAGCCTGGGCATTCCGGCCACCACAGAGAACGGAACGATTTCCCTCAATGCCTGCACGCTCCGCTACACTGGACCGGGAGAAACGACCGACCGCGTGCTGAACCTCACCGGCAGCAGCGGAGCCACCGTGGATCAGAGCGGGTCGGGACTTCTCACGTTTTCCAGCGACTTCAAAATGGCCGGGACGGCAGCTCGCACGCTTACGCTCACCGGCACCGGCGACGGTCAGCTGGCAGGTGCGGTTCCCAACTTTGTCGGCACCACAACGCTCTCCGGGCGGGCGGATGCGGGGGTTTCGATACTGACGCTGGCTTCGGTCGATGGGATTGCTCCCGGGGCGGTGGTGACATCGGCGAGCGGCATCGCTCCCGCCACAACTGTCACCGCAGTCAATCCAGGAGCCCGGACGATCACGCTCAGCCTGCCCACGATCGCAGCCATGAGCAGCGGCCAACAGGTGGTGATCCCCGGGGTGACACACCTGACAAACCTCGCGAAGACCGGGACGGGAACATGGACACTTTCGGGAAATAGCACCTACACCGGATCGACAACAGTCTCTGCCGGAACACTTGTCGTGGACGGCTCGATCGCCGCAGGCACCGCGCTGACCGTTTCGGCCGGCACTGCGCGGCTCGCCGGATCCGGCACCATCGCTTCGCCGGCTACGATCAACGGCTCGCTGGCCGCATCGCCCCTGACATTCGCGGGGGTGCTGAGCCTCGGCGCCACAGGCAGGCTGGAGGCGGGCTTCCACAGCAACTCTGCGAACGGCATTGCGGCTGCCAGCGCATCGTCCGTCACGATCGCCAACGGCGCCAAAGCCGGCGTGGTGCTCAATGGCCCCGGCAGCAAGGCAAATCTTCTTGCGAGCTTCTGGCGGACCGCCCGCACGATCCCGCTGCTGAACGCATCCTCGATATCCGGCAATCTCGCACTCGGCAATGTAACCGTGGATTCCGCCGGAAACAGCGCCGCCACATACGGCACGTTTTCCATCCAGCAGACATCCACCACCGTCAACCTCGTCTGGACGCCTTTGCCGGGGTTTCCTGTGATCGATGATCCTGCCGTCAGCGTAAGCGGGCCGTCGGCCAACCCGGTATCGATCGACAGCGGATCGCTCGCGCTCCGCCTCACCGCCGTCACCGGCGGGGGACCGACCACAACGGTGGCATGGACACAGGTCAGCGGTCCGGGCGCCGCCACGTTTGCCAATGCTTCCTCCGCCGATACGACGGTGCAATTTTCCACCGCCGGGACGTATGTTCTGCGGGTAACCGCCTCGAACGTACTTGGAAGCGCGGCTCAGGATGTGACGGTGCACGTGGCCCCGCCCGCAAGCATGGCATTCCGGCAGGGGCTCAACGGCTATGCGCACGCCGCAACGTTCATCCGCAAGGGATCGCCGACATGGAACTCCGGCATGCGGGACCAGATGCTTGTGGGTGGCGGGGGCCCCGAAGCCTTCCGGACGCTACTTTCGTTCGATCTTGCCACCATTCCCGCCGATCTTCCCGTGCAGAGCGTCACGCTCGACGTCTGGACCGACTCGGGCGCGGGCAGCGGCACGGTGGGTGCGCTGGAGCTCCGGCCGCTCGCAACAGATTTCGTTGAGGGCACCGGCAACAGCTCCAGCTCTGCAAGCGTCGGCGCCGGCACCGGAGCCGACTGGAACACGATCAACGGCGCGGCATCCTGGATAAACGCTGGCGGCGACTTTGGGCCTGCTGTCCTCTCCACGGTTCCGGGGTTTGCGGGCAACCAGACCTCCACCCAAAAAACCTTTGCGAGCACCTCCGCGCTTGTCGGCGCGCTCAATGCCGCAGTCGCCGGAAATGCAACTCTGGATCTCATAATCCTCTCGCCGACGAGCGAATCCTCAGGCGGCGGAAACTACACGCGGTTGAGCTCGGACGACAATGCCACCGAGTCGCGCCGTCCGCTCCTCACGGTCGTTTTTGCCAACAGCTTCGCGCCGTCCGTTAGCCCCGGCGCGTCGCCGCCTCCCGCTCTTGCGGGATCGGCGGTCAGCCTGAACGGCACGGTTGGTAACGCGACGTCTTCCACGTGGAGCAAGGCCGGCGGTCCGGGCAGCGTCACATTCGGCGATCCGTCTTCTCCGGCAACCACCGCCATTTTTTCGCAGTCCGGAAATTACGTGCTCCAGCTCTCAGCCGCCAACGCGTTCGGAGAGACCAGCAGGACGCTTCCGGTCACCGTGCTGTCGAACATCGAAGGCTGGCGGCAGACCCACTTTGGAACCATCGCAAATTCCGGCGCTGCGGCCGACGGGGCCGATCCGGATTCCGACGGACAGATTAACCTTGTCGAGTTTGCATCCGGAACGTCGCCGACGGCTTCCAACCGGCCACCCAAGGCCTTGGAGTCCTCCGCCGGCAACCTTGAACTGATCTACCCGCGCAGCCATGCGGCAGTCGCCGGCGGTGTGGTTTTTGCCGTGGAGTGGAGTGACACGCTTGCCGGGGAGTGGAGTACGGCTGGGGTCACCCACGAACCAGTTCCCGGGGGCGATGACGGCACATCCCAACTCTGGAAGGCGACCGTGCCCGCCGGCTCCGGCGACAAGCGGTTCTTGCGCATTCACGTGTACAGTCCTTGAATGGGAGCTATGAGCCTTCGCCTTCCCCCGTTCTTTCTTTGCGCGCTCGCCTTGTTTGCCGCGGTTTCCGCTAGCGCGCAGGACATCGATCCCGCCACCGGAAATGCGACCCCCTACGCTGGCACCCCGGTGACCGGCTACAAGCTTGCCTGGTCGGATGAGTTCAATGCCGCGGCGCTGGACTCCGACAAGTGGAACTACCGGCTCGACACCCGCTACTGGAGCCTGCAGCGCGCAGAGAACGTGCGCGTGGGGGAGGGCGTGCTCTCCCTCGACCTCAAGAAGGAAACGTTCGGCACCACCAGCTATACTGCGGGCGGGGTCATCAGCAAAAAGCTGTTCCGCTACGGCTACTACGAGGCGGCGATGCGGGTTCCGCCAGGGGCGGGCTGGCATACTTCGTTCTGGATGATGAAGTACAACCGGCCGGCGACCGACACGGTTGCGATCGAGCTGGATGCCATCGAAAACGATTCGATCACGCCGCTCAAATACGGCGTCAACACCCACCGCCACCTGCCCGCACCGCACGTCACCTTCGGGTCGAAGAGCGTCGTGACCCCTTCGCTCAGCGCAGGATTCCATGTCATCGGCTGCGAGTTCACCCCGACTGTCGTCCGCTACTTTTTTGAAGGTGCCGTTGTTCAGACAGTGGCTGCCAGCCAGTTCCCGCACAACGACCTGAACATCTGGTTGACGTCGATCGCCGCCCCGCTCGGCGGGACGCCCAGCGTCGATGACAGCAAGCTTCCTGCCGCCGCGCTCTTTGATTACGTCCGCTTCTTCGCGCCCAGGGCGACTGCTTCGGTGAACATCACGTCGCCCGGCAGCTTCGGCGTCACCCTGGCCTCGACCGCCCATGCGCTCCGGCTCACCGCCAATGCCAGCTCGAGCGACCCTGCCCTCACGCCGACGATCGCGTGGTCGAAATTTTCCGGGCCGGGCAATGTCACGTTTTCCGCTCCGGATGCGCTCTCGACCGCGGCCACGTTCTCTGCTCCCGGCACCTACCTGCTTCAATGCGAGGCGACGGTCGACGGGAACCCGACCGCCGCGCGCGTTCCGATCGCGGTCGACGCGCCTCTGGCCGCACTCTTCCGGCAGAGCTTTGATGGCTACTCCCACACGGCAACCTTTATCCGCGGCGATAGCACATCGTGGAATTCGGGCGGCCGCGACCAGATGCTGGTTGGGCGCAACAATGGTTCCGGAATGCGGCTGCTGCTCGCCTTTCCTCTTGAGGGACTCCCGACCGACTCCGCGATCGAGGATGCCAGTCTCGAACTCTGGACATCAACGACACTGGGCGCGGGCACGGTCGGCCAGATTCAGCTCCGGCCGCTCCTCTCCCTGCCGACGGAAGGCACTGGAACGGGGACCAGTGCATCCGACGGCGCCGGGACAGGGAGCACATGGCTCTCCCGCACCGGGGGAAATGCCACCGCCGATCTGTGGGCATCACCCGGCGGCGATTTCGGTGCAGAGGTGCTGGCCACGGCGCCGGGATTTGACGCCGCCATCGCCAACCGGCCGATCACGTTTTCCGGCTCTGCCAGCCTGACCGCCCTTGCGGAGGCGGCCCGGTTGACGGCCCTTCCGCTCAAGCTTCTCGTGATCTCGCCATCAACCGAGGCTGGTGTGGCAAATGCCATTGCGCGCATCCATTCCGATGACAGTCCCGATGCGGACTACCGGCCGCTTCTGACCGTCTACTACCGTGGAAACTACGCGCCCGAGCCATCTGCAGGGCCGCCCCCCACTGCGGTGGCGGGAACGCCTGTGGTCCTC
>Ga0209398_1000199_pt1 | contig 43199 bp, 27 predicted proteins | sample AshMeaBigSpring_FD_184125 | JGI IMG/M metagenome (GOLD analysis project Ga0209398, IMG submission 184125) | Groundwater microbial communities from Big Spring, Nevada to study Microbial Dark Matter (Phase II) - Ash Meadows Big Spring (SPAdes)... | ecosystem: Environmental > Aquatic > Deep...
GGGCTATAGTTAGACATCTTTCAAAGCCAGGTCCTTGATGCAGCTAATAACCGGCCGCGCCTACCGCATACCCTTCCCAGAACTTTCGGCTGAATATGGCCTCTCCGCCGAAAACTGGCATACCTATTTTAAGCAGGACGAAACAGTAGATCAGATGCCCAATGTTTCCATCCGACATTTAATCAATGAAGACGAATTGCATATTTATTTTTCTTCTGCCGATCATAATAAGTATGACATCAGCGTAGTTTCTATCCTGGGCCAAGTGATGAGCGCTCATTCCTATACTAACTATGATGGACATAATTCTATATCATTATCGAATCTACCTTCTGGCATCTACCTCATAAGTCTTTATAAAGATCAGAAGCCCGGTTACATCTCTAAATTCATAAAGTAATGAGACGGCTAATATTATTTGTGATCTTCTTTCTTTCCTTTGATACTAGTGCTCAGGATAAATATTTTACTTGTTATTATAATCCATTACTATGGAATAATGGTGTATTTATTCATCTTACAGAACAAAAAGAATTGATTTATACGATTCATTCTGTTAATAATAATATAGTCCCTCCAGATGAATTGTATGTGTATAAATTAAAATTAAATGGGCAGATTATAGATAATTGCCACCTATTTGATGAAGATTATGCATTTAGGAATGCGAGTTCATGTTACTATCAGGGTCATCTATATTTAAGTGGATTTTCTATTAATAAATCAGATATAGATGAGATTTACCCTTTTCTGTTGAAAATAAATCCTTGTGAAGAACCAGATTTTGCCGTACAGATACCGCCACTTTCCTTAGAACATATCGGAGCTGGCAACTCAGTATTTATGGGTTCTGATCACCATTTGCATTTGGCTTGTTCCAGAAGCCTTCCCGGGAATGAAGATTGGTCAGGATTTATTTACAAACTGAATAGTGTGGGCACAGTAATGGATTCAGTTATTTATGAAACTGCAAATTCAGGTTGGATTTTAGTATATGAATTTCAGCGGAAGCAAGGTGGATCCTATCTTATTCAAATCAGAGATTGGAGTTTAGGCTTCAGTTATACTAGGTTATTAAGATTAGACGAAAATCTACAATCATTAGATAGTGTGGACATATATAATCCAGATCCTAGTGTGACCACTTTTTTCTCTAGACTTTTATTAGAGGATGAAGATAACACAATTTATATTCTCGCTACGGCTGATGATAACGATCTATCTATTATAAAATTAAATGAAAATCTTGAGGTTATATGGATCAAAGAACTTTTCGACCGCGCTCAGATTGGTGGTTTTATTTGGACCAAGGATAGGAATCTCTTAATATCCGGACATACCTGGGGTACAACCATAGAACCTTGGAAAAAATGTCTGTTAAAATTAGATACTGCAGGAAATCTGCTCTGGCAGCGGATATGGGAATTAGAGGATGATAGTTTTCTTTATAGTCCTTTAGATTATGATGGTGAATTGTACTTATGTGGATCTGAAGCAAATGCTGAAGGGAAATCTGCTACCCTTTCCCACACTAATTGTATGGGTCTTTTCACTGAGCCAGAAGCATCTTTTATGATAGAGCAAAAGCCAGATAACTCCTGGTTTTTTACGAATACCAGCCAGTATGTATATCCGGATAGTATAGATGGAGGGCATTTTCTCTGGCAGTTTGGCGATGGCAACAGCAGCGCAGAAGAAAACCCTACCCATAGCTATACCCTCCCCGGAGCCTACTGGGTGGAGCTCACTGCTGTAGTATGCAATGATACCTCACGCACCGGCACCTGCATTTCACTAAACGGCTTGCCCTGCGATACGCCCTGGATCTATACCTCTACATCAGATTTTACTGCTGAGTTTATAGATAAGGATCTGCCTGCCTTGCTCACCATCCTACCTAATCCATTCGATGATTATTTCAGCGCTATACCGAGCGCAGCAGCCACCTCTCCGCTGCATGAACTCATTCTATACAATGCGGATGGCAGGGTAGTTAAGAAAGTATATACCCATTTTGATGAGATAGATATGCGCCATTTGCCGGCAGGCTTATATTTTTACGAAGCTATCTTTTCATCGGGTCTTCGCAGCAAAGGAAAACTGATAAAACTGAAGTAGTGGGCAGTTTAGGTTCCTTTTATGGCGATAGATGGAACAGGATCAGCTCACCCTAGTGTGCTGTATTTTTTCTATTGTGGTACTATTCCTTATCTTCGTACAGTGAAAACCCTCCTCACCACCCTCAATGCCAAATACATTCATAGCAATCTGGCTATAAGGCTTCTCTATCAGCTCTATAAAGAGACCTACGAGGGATTAGCGTGGAAGGAATACACCATAAAAGAGGATAGGGATATCGTGGCGGCCGAGTGTGCCGCTTATGACCTGGTAGCCTTTAGCTGCTATATCTGGAACATCACCCAGACCCTCGATCTCTGTGCCCGTATAAAAAAAATAAATCCCCATACCATTATCCTCTTGGGAGGCCCTGAGGTGAGCTATGAATGGGAAGAGGTGATCGCCCTGCCACAGATAGACTATATCATCACCGGCGAAGGAGAGATTCCCTTCGGACATTTCTTAGCCGGCTATCCGCATACAAGTGGAATTGCTAATCTGGTGCAGAAAGACAGCGATGGTAAGATAATCTATGAGCCCATCACACAGAACTTTCCATTAGAAGAATATGCCTGCATAGATCCTTATGCCGATGAAGATGCCCTGGATCTGGCCCATAAAGTGCTCTATATAGAGACCTCCAGGGGCTGCCCTTATAAATGCGAATTTTGCCTGGCCAGCCTGGATAATAAAGTGCGATACCTCCCTATGGATAGGATCAAAAAAAACCTTCTTCATCTTATGCAAGAGGGTCGCACCATCAAGTTTCTGGATCGCACTTTTAATATGAAACGCGATTTTACACTGGAGATTTTTCAATTTATTCTGGATCATCACCGCCCAGGAAATATCTTTCAATTTGAAATCACTGCAGATATCCTGCATCCGGATATTATTCGCTTCATAGATGAGCATATTCCGCCCGGTCTTTTTCGCTTTGAGATAGGCATTCAGACCGTAAATCAAAAGGCAAATCTCGAAGTAGGTCGCAAACAGAATTTTGATAAAACCAAGGACATCATCCATCGCATAAGACATAAGATAGAGACACATCTGGATCTTATCATAGGGCTTCCCCTGGATTATTGGGAAAATACTCGCTATAGCTTTGAGGAAGTATTCCGGCTCTTTGCACCCGAGCTGCAAATGGGTTTTCTTAAGTTTCTAAAAGGCACAACTATGCGCGATAAAGAAGCCCACGGTTTTGTCTTTGACCCTGCTCCACCCTATCAGCTTATAGAGAGCAAATACCTGAGCCGCGAGCAGCTACATTTATTAGAAAATACCGAGCAAGCCCTGGAGATCTATTGGAATAAAGGCCGTGCCATCCATACGCTTACCTACATAGCCACCCATTTTAGCAGTTTTGACTTTTTACTGGGGCTGGGAAATGCCTTTGAACTTAGATCCGACTTTCACCGCCATAGTCTGGACGAAGTATATAACATCCTCATCCGTTATGTGCAAACTCATTTTCCGGAGGATAATATTCTTCCCCAGCTTATCAGCATAGATCATTTGATGTTTCACAAAATCAAGCCCAAAACCCTCCTCATTACTGAGTGGAATGGCGCTGTCAAAAATGATTGGCTGCTGAAACAGGGTCTTTGCCCGCATCAGTTTCGCTATGCCCTCCTGGCCCTCACCTTTGATTTTAGCCATTTTATGCATACGCAGGAAATAATAATGGGCCCTTATCTGCTCTGCATTCAGTTTACGGGTACAGCCAAATCCGAAATTATCAGCTGCCTCCCCCAGGAAGCCAGGCTATTGGTTGGGTAGGAGCCTGCTTAGGTCTTGAATACAGCAGCAATAGGAAGAAAATAGTAAATTGCGCCACTAAATCTACACCCTCCTGCCATGAGCATACCGCAGTACATAGCCCATATAACGCAGCGATATAAGCTTGGCAATGCCACCGAACATACTTTTCGGAACGATCTCCGTGAACTCATAGAAAGCTTAATGCCTGACATCAGAGACACTATTGAACAACAAACCATCGATCAACCAGAACCCTCCCGCCCCCTCCAAAGGAAGTAAATATTACCTAAAACCTAATGGCAGAAATTGTAAAACAAATAGCAGAGAAACTGGGTTTGACTTTTGTCCCCGAAAAAAATTCCCATCCATTGGAGGGGTCTCCGCAGGACAGAGTAATTCTTACCTCCATAAACGGCATCCCTGTTTATAGAAACTTTGTAGAAAAACTACCTCACAATCCTGCACTTAGCCAATTAGCAAAGGATAAGCGAAAGGTAGGAATATTATCAGAAGTACTGTTTTGGCAAAAAGTTCACAAAGGGAAATTTCACAAAATAGATTTTGACCGTCAACGAATTATTGGAAATTATATAGTTGATTTTTATGTAAAAACACTAGGATTAGTAATTGAAATAGATGGCAGTAGTCACGATAAAAAACAAGAATATGACGCTAAAAGACAAGCATATTTAGAATGTTTTGGTTTAAAAATTTTTAGATGCAGCGATCTAGACGTTAAGAAAAATATTAATTCCGTCCTAAATTATTTAGAGGATTTTATTATAAAAGAATATGGGGTATTTACACCCATTTTATTAGAAAACTCCTCTGCTGAAGATGTCCTTCACCTAGCCCCATTCTCATCAATACGTTGATGAGTTTTACAGGGATCCGAAAATAAAAGTAACCTAAAGAAAGCCCTTTCAGTACAGATGATAATAACACACCTCAGTACAGCTATGCCATTTCATAAAAACCCACGCCCTTTCATTATTCTGACCTATCTTCTTCGGAGGCTATAAATTCCTCGACACTGTGCAGGAGTTTCTCTAGTTTCACCGGTGCTACGCCTACTTTTTTGCATACTTGCAGCGCAGCTATATTAGCCACCTCAGCTATTCCTATCATATCCAGATCCAGGGCTAATCCCACGGAGAGCAGGGCTATCACCGTATCTCCGGCACCAGACACATCATAGATTTTTTTCCGGATGGCGGGAATAATTTCTGTGGTCTCTGCCGAGCAAAACACCATGCCAGCACTTCCCAGTGTGATTATAAGATACTGGGCATTCATCCGCTCCCTTAGTTCGGTAGCCGCAGCTAATACGGCGATCTCATCTTTTACGGGAATATTTCTGCCCAGGGCTGCATTGGCTTCAGCGAGATTGGGTTTGAGGAGATGTACCCCGTGATAGGCGTCGAAATTTACAAATTTTGGATCTACGGCCACCGGAATTTTTTTCGCTGAGGCATAATGGAGGATATCTCTGATAATCCGGGGCGATAGGGTGCCTTTGTTATAATCTTCGAGTATGATCACCTCTGGAGGATTTAGATCGGCCAGGTCATAGAACTTATCAAGGAAAGATATTTCCGCCTCTTCATCCATATATATCCTCGTTTCGCGGTCTAGGCGAAGGAGCTGATGGTGTTTATGCATCACCCTTGTTTTTAGAGTAGTGTGGCGCTTTATATCTATGAGTACGCCCTCTGGCATTATGCCCATTTTCTTGAGGAGATAGATCATACGGTGTCCCTGTTTGTCATTGCCTACGGAGGTTAGTAGTATGGGCACACCACCCAGATTGCGTATATTGAGAGCCACATTAGCTGCGCCTCCCAGTCGGTCCTTTTTATTCCTCATTTCCAGTACCGGCACCGGTGCTTCTGGACTCAGACGGTTTACATCACCGGTAATATAGCGATCTATCATCGCATCTCCAATTACAAAAATATTCTTATCCTTAAAGGCCAGAAAAACATCTCTCATCTCAGGGGATTTATGTGCAGATTATAAGTGATCTTAAGTAAGGGCGCAGAGGGCCTGCTTCATTCGTTGTATGGCGATACCAAGTTTTTCATCCGAGGTAGCATAAGAGAGCCTGATACATTCTGGATTAAAAAAGGGTGCACCGGATACAGTGGATACGTGTCCGGTATGGAGCAGGTACATACTCAGTTCATCGGCATCATTTATCACCTGCCCGTTATAGGACTTCCCTAAAAAAGCACTCACATCGGGGAAAAAATAAAAGGCTCCTTCCGGATCATTTACTTTGAGTCCGGGTATGTCTTGAAGTCCTTTGCGCACCAGTTCGCGGCGATGCTGAAAAGCCTCTTTCATAAGATGGGTAGGTGTCATATCTCCGGTGAGAGCGGTGATGGCGGCACGCTGGGTAATAGAACAAGTGGCGGAAGTAAACTGTCCCTGCATTTTATTACAGGCATTGGCTATATAAAGCGGGGCACCCATATATCCTAAACGCCACCCGGTCATAGCAAATCCCTTAGAAAGACCATTTACGGTAACCACACGATCCTTTACAGCATCAAACTGTCCTATGCTCACGTGTTTCCCTATAAAATTTATATGTTCGTAGATCTCATCGGCTACGATAACGATATCCGGATACCTACCCAGTATATCGGCAAATGCCGCTAGCTCTTCATAGTTATACACGGTACCACTGGGATTGCACGGCGAGGAAAAGAGAAACATCTTAGTGCGAGGGGTAATAGCAGATTCTAACTGGGCGGGGCTTATTTTAAAATTTGTATCTATCCCGGAGGGCAATATTTTGGCCACCCCATCGGCTAATTGTACCATCGCCGCATAGCTCACCCAGAATGGGCCGGGGATGATGACTTCATCGCCCATATCCACTACACTTAGGATCACATTCATAAGGGTTTGCTTGGCTCCTGTACTGGTTATAATTTGATCCACACCATAATCCAGGCCATTGTCTCTTTTAAATTTCAGCGAAATCGCTTCCCGCAAATCCAGATAACCGGGCACCGGGGTATAGTGAGAAAATCCGGCGTCTATGGCTTGCTTGGCGGCATTTTTAATATGCTCCGGAGTACCAAAATCAGGCTCTCCCAGGCTCAGGTCTATCACATCTATGCCTTTAGCCTTCAATTCACGGCTAAGGCCAGCCATTTTTATCGTCGCCGACTCCTCTAATTTATTAATTCTTTCTGCTAATTTCTGCATTTTTATAAACAAATATGGGGTAAAAGTAATGTTAATATTTTTGAGCACCAAATGCCTGTCTTTTTACATAAAACTTTAGCAGTCCTATTCCTTTCAGAAGGCATAATTAAAAACGGTTCCATAGGCCATTTATCGTGGTGCCTTTAGCACTTTACTTCCTCTATTTTATTATAGAAAACCCCGCACTGGCAGGTACGGGGTTTATAAAATTCATAGACTTAAGTCCTATTCGGTTACAATAAATTTGGTGGTATTTAATATCCCTGACGATTTATTTTGTACAAAATAAATGCCGGGAAGCAGATGAGAAATAGGCCGGCATATTTTTATCTGCTCCTGCACAGCCATCATCCTCCAGCTATCTATTATTTTTCCGGTTATATCTGTAATGGCAAAAGCAGTTTCTTTAGGTTCGTCCACCGAAATTATGAGTTGCAATAATCCCATTGCACAAGGATTAGGATATACTACCAAACCCATTCCTGCATGCAAATTTTCTATACCGTCAGACAAAAATGTCATGATTTCTGATACTGCCTTGCAGCTATTGTCATTCCATGCTTCACAATAATAATAACCTAGATGATTCTCATCTACTTCGATTACATTATACGTTTGGTCCGTCATTATCCATTCATCGCTCCCCGAGGCTTGGTAATACCACTGATAGTGATCAAATCCACCACTTACCTCGGCCCCACTATCTCCATGATTAATAATAGCCAATTCTTCCGGTGCTTCCAATACAGTTATACTGTGAGAAATCATATTATCATCACAGCAATGGACAGTTATAGTATGCTCACCTACTCCAGCTACAGCAGGATCAAAATAGCCACCATTGATGCCTTCTCCTAAGGCTCCACTCCCATTATCGCTATAGATGGAAAGAGGTAAATCATCTATACAGACTTCGAGTGGCAGCTCATTGATTATGGCAGGAGATTGCATATTTGATCCACGGGTATATTGTATTATTGTGATAAACATTTCATCGTCTGTAGTAAGACCAAAACCCACATTGGCATCCGTATCATTATCGAAAATAGCCTCGTGATATAGCAGTGCTCCGGGTGGTAATTCTAAGAAATGATCAAAATAGCGGATAGGCGGATCTTGATAATCATAATAACCCTGAATAGCCGTATAATTGCTATTATACCAGCCTTCAAAAAGCTGTACACCCTGTGTTCCATCCGGATTTTGAAGATATACATCATAATCTTTTCCTAATTTATGGGTATGTGAACTAAGCATCCATAGATTTATTTGCTCGTTTTCACTGATAGTAAATGCCTCTCCTATAGTAGAAATCTGGTGGGCAGGCGCATGGAGGCTGAGTATGCCCAATCCCCCCTGCTGACTTCCGCCATAAAGAACTAAATCGCTATACATTTCTTGCGCTGCTGTACCTTCTTCCTGTACATATATATTTGCATATACCTCTGCAGCCAATATGGAGGTGTTGCTATAATTTTTAATGTGAAAATTAAGATCCATTTCATCATTGGTATCCATCTTATAGGCAGTGCCTTCGGGCAGTATAAAGTCTTCTGATTCCTGCCATATAGCCAGAAAACGAGCAGAGCCAAATCCCAATGGACTACTGATCACATTGTTCATATTTAATTCCCTGATGCCTACGGCCTGGCCGGACTCATTTTCGTATTTATAAATTATAAGATGGTGAGACATCTCATTCATATATACCTCTATACGATTTATTTCTTTATTGGCCTCTAATTATGGCTTATAAGTCTTAAGTATTTCTCTTTCTACACCCGGTGCCAAGAAAAAGGGTCCAAATTTAATCTGAAATCCTTCTTCCGGAGAGGGTGCAGGGGGGATATCAGTAGTACCTATACCACCGATGGTATAAAATTCATTGATATTGGTTTCATTCATCCAAATATCTGCATCGGCATCCGCATTTGTATCGAAGGCAGTGCCCATATAGATCCACTGTCTTATCATTTCTTTATCGGTCTGGCTTAGCTGTCCGCCACCGGGCATAGCATCTCCCTCGCCATTGGCCAGATTAGAATCGTTATGCAATCCGTTATTGATTTTGCGATAGAGAAAGCTGCGCTCCGGATAGCCCGGCAATATGCGTTTTTCACCTTTGGCTAGGGACACTGCATTGGTGGGATCTGCATATACCAGCTGATCATAAATTTCTTGCGCACTGCCATTAAAACTGAGACCCGGCACAGCATTGCCTCCGTGGCAATAACCATTGCCACATGGCACATTTTGAAAAATGGGCAAGATGCGTTCCTCAAAAATATTCTGGGACCTCACCGTATAAAAACCACTTCCTGCTACCAGAAAGCAAACTACTAATAAAAAATTTTTCACCTATTATTGGGGATATTAATTATACACCTATTTTTTTATTCAGTTCACGATGGAAAAGATGCTCGGCATTCGCCTCATCACCATTGGCCATATAAGCAAACTCATTACTGATAAACCTACACTCCGGGCAAAACAAAAAATAATAACCTCCCTGAACTTGATATTCCAACTCCTTTAGACAATTAGGGCATTTTTTCCTAATGCTATCGGTATTAATAGCCCAGCCCTGCGATGTTTTTTTCCATTCCCACTCTATGATGGCATTCCAAAGCAAATCATTATCCAAGTCCGGCTTAGTTTTGGAGGCAGATAATGACTTAGGTCGCTGACTTCGGACTATCAGATATATACCCATTATTAATAGGATCAGTAGTATGAGGGCAATGGCTGGCATAAAGCAATGAGGCACAAATATACAAACTATTAAATTAAATACGCTGGCATTTTTTCGTAGATAAAAAAACACAAATAACTGGAAAAAAGAAAAGAAAGCTCGGCCTCATAATCCTTCTTTTTAGCTAAAATTTTGTAGCATTGCATTTTACTGTGAACCCACCCTTACTCATAATGACCCCAGCGGGTCTATATTGTCCACGGACCGATGTTTATATAGATCCGGTAAAAAAAGTACCGCGAGCCATTATCACACACGCCCACAGCGATCACGCAAAAAGGGGAATGACGCATCATCTCTGTCACCATCAGTCCCGTGAAGTCTTGCAGCTGCGGCTGGGGCGTCATATCGCCTTACAGGGATTGGAATATGGCCGGTCCCTTCGTATAATTGATGTTACTATTACCCTATTTCCAGCCGGACATATTCCCGGATCTGCCCAAATAAGATTGGCCTGTGATGAGCAGGTGTGGGTGGTGAGCGGCGATTATAAAACAGAGAATAATGGCCTTTCTGCCCCCTGGGAGCCGGTATCCTGCACACAGTTCATCACCGAAACTACCTTCGGAATGCCGGTGTACAAATGGCAAGATCAATCCTTAATATTTAAAGAAATAAACCAATGGTGGAAAGCAAACAAAGAAGCGGGGATAAACACCATCCTCAGGGCCTATTCGCTTGGAAAAGCGCAGTGCTTAATGGCTCATTGATATTCGCAGTACCTGAGATCATTATAATCGTACTAACCTTTTGCAGCAACATTCGCAAAACAAAAGTTTTTATTATCCAGTTAATTGCCACTGAGATAATAAGCCAGCATTTTCTACTAAATTATCCTACCTTAGCGGAGCAGAATTATCGATGGAAAAATCCGGTCTCATCTCTCACCATTCTATACGAGAAATCCAATGTTACGATATAACGATAGCAGATATAGCTATTACGCTACACCCCTATAAAGTGATTTATATTCCTGACATGAAAACCTTGCTTATAGCAGATGTACACATAGGAAAAGTATCTCATTTCAGAAAAAACGGGATGGCTATACCCAGCACCATAATAGATACTAACTTTTTACGATTAAACCATTGCCTGGAATTTTTTAATCCGGATGAAATATATTTCCTGGGAGATCTGTTTCACAGCAGATGGAACAATTAGTTTGAAAATTTCAGGGGATGTAGAGAAAAGTATTCTTCGGTAGCGATGTATCTGATACCCGGCAATCACGAAATATTATCGAAAATGGAATATGAATCGCTAGGATTACAAGTGTGTCCTGAAACCATCCTACTAGGTCCACTACAACTAAGCCACGAACCGATAGACGGAAATTTATATAATCTCTGTGGCCATATTCATCCGGGTATATCGCTAAACGGCAAAGGCAGGCAGCACTTGCGCTTGCCCTGTTTTTATTTTGATCATAAACGGTGAATACTCCCATCTTTCGGAGTATTTACTGGGATGCATATTATACAACCTCAGAGGGGCTATCCGCTCTTTGCCATAGACTGCGAGCACCTCTTTCCACTATACTAAAAAATGCTATAAGCCACAAAGCCCGCCCTCAGTTACCTGAAGACGGGCCTTCCCTTTTTCACTGGTTATCTATATTAACGAAATATTTCCAAATAGCCTGCTTTGTCATTTATTTTTTCTCCTGCCAGATAAATTTCGGCTATGTAATAATAAGTACCATCTGGTAACGGATTGCTATTTTTTTCCCATTTGCCCATAAAATAGCCTTCATTAGGATAATCCTCTGAATAATATACTTCATTTCCCCATCTATTAAAGATGCGCAATTTTATCTGGTCAAAATTACAGTCCGCCGCTTCGAGTATAAAACTCTCACCATAGCCATCGCCATTAGGCGATAGTCCATTCATCGCAATGATAGTACACTCATCTTCATTTTCCGCTATTAAAATAACTACCTCCGCGGTATCACAAATCTGATCTACACAAATTTGATAATAAAAAGTATCCGACCCTATAAATCCTTGATTAGGCGTATAAATAACATACACATCAAAGCTATCATCATTCACTATAGTAAGCTCCCCATTTGTAGCTCCTTGTATGATTTCAAAACTAATCTGAGCCGACCCGGGAACTATGGTATCATTCTCAAAAATAAGCACGTGCAATGAATCATTCATAGAGGTTTCCGCGCTATCATCTGCTGTTATGACAATAGTATCCCCAGGTTCAGGACTAATATGAATAGAAGCAAAGGCCGTATCGCATAAGATAGGTGAGCCACTGTCACATAATAAGTACGTAAAATAATCTGTACCTAAGAAGGATCCATCCGGTACATAAGATACGCATCCTTCACTATTTATAGAAATCGTACCATAAGCAGGATCGGACAAAATAGATATAGATAAGTAATCACCATCTTCATCTAGGTCATTGTTCATCACACATAAGAGGCCGCTTTCTCCATAGAACAAATCTAAATTATCATTTGCTGCCACGGGAGAGTGATTTAGAGGTGCTACGCCGCCTACCACCACTAAGATGTCGGCTGTAGTACAGAGATTTTGATTATCACAAACCGTATAACTGATGACAAACTGTCCGGAATAATTTGGCACTGTAACGATCGTAATAGACCCATCATCGTTTATAACAGCACTAGATACTACTTCCTGAAGCTCTGCCGGTATAGAAATTTCAGTAATAGTGAGAGGACCATTTTCCGGATCAGAATCATTTAATAATATAAATACGATGGCCGGTGTGTTTATGTCCGTAATCACTACATCATTACCCGCTACTGGAGGGAGATTATCACCCGACAATACGGTAATGGCAACGAGCGACTCCCCACAATTTCCATTCTCATCACATACGGTATAAACAAAATTATCAACGCCGGAAAATCCGCTCTCAGGTGTATAGAGCAAGCAGCCGGTAGCTTCATCTAAGGTAACCGTTCCATTTTCTGGTTGCTGAAATCCACTGAGAATAATGCTGTCTCCACTGTCATTGTCTAAGGGGCAAATAAGTACCGGTGTATCTACCGTAGTAGTAGCTACATCCGGCTGGATTAAAAGTGTAGGATTAGTATTTATATAATTTATTAAAATATATGCTGTATCGCAAAGCGCTACAATCGCATCATCACATACGATATACATTATAAGATCTTCGGCACAATCTGACTCAGGGATATAAAGTGATAATCCGGTGGGATCTAATTGAAAACTTCCACATGATGGATCAGAACCAGTAAAAAACTGCATGGCATCCCCATCTATATCGCTATCATTATCAGAAACATTAAAGAATATGGGTTCTAATACCGTAAGGTAGATGGTATCACTGGTGGCTACAGGTGGAGTATTAGAAGGAGGTGTATTTACGCCTACTAACACCATCACCGTATCGCAGAGAGCGGGATTGGCATTATCACAAAGTATATAATCTATAAGTACATCCCCATTACAATTAATACCGGGGTCATAGCTTATCTGCCCCTCTATTATGACGGCAGTACCACAGGAAACATTGGTTATTTCGCTTATTATCAGCTCACCGCCATCAGGATCAGTGTCATTAGCCAATACGTCTATGAGAACAGGGACTCCACTAGAGGTTTCTGCTACATCATTATTTCCGGCAGGAGCCATATTTCCAGCATCAGAAGAAATGACTATAACTGATACATAGGTTACATCACAAATACCTTCTTCATTACAGGCAGTATAATAAAAATAATCACTGCCCGTAAATCCATCATTAGGTGTATAAATCACAGAACTACCATCATTACTAATCATAACTGTACCATTTGCAGCCTGAGAAGTACCTGTCACAGTGAGCCCTTCACTATCATTATTAAGAACATTTATTACCACCGTATCTCCCTCCGTAGTCCATCCTATATCCGGGCTGAGGTGTATATCGCCGGAAGGTGGTATGGTATCATTTATGACGGTGATGGTTACCTGCGTTTCATCACAGTGAGGGACGGTACAATCATTACAAGCGAGATAATTAAAACCATCTAAACCGCTATATTCCGGGTCCGGTGTATAGAGGTAGCCATCGCCACTAATAACCAGCGTGCCGTGCTCAGGATAGCTTATTATCGTAGCAACGAGGGGTCTTCCACATAGATCCGTATCATTTTGCAATACATCAAGGAAGGCCGACTCGCTTACAGCAACGATATATTCATCTGGATTTGCTACCGGCTGGGCACATCCTACAGTGATATAAGCAATGGCTGTATCGCATATACCAAGGGGATTACAGGCTATGGCTATTACTGAATCCATTCCACTAAAACCGGGCAGGGCAGTATAAGTAACGCAGGTATCGCTAGTAAGAACGATACTGCAATTCCAAGAGGTAATGAGTGAATCTATCACTGCACCTGTACCTAATATATCACAAAATTCAAAACATATTCCCACGGGTTCCATAGCTTCACTGCATAGATAAGTAGTATTCTCACAGGAAGGTAAACCAGAACAATTAGTCGTGCTCACCTCTAATAAATAACCCGGCACGATTACCTCTGCACAGACCACCTCATTGCTAATAAGCTCTTGTAGCTCCTCTACAGAATGGAGATTGAGAGATTCCAGATCATTCCCGGTTCCATAAAAGCTTATGCCGTGTATAGAATAGAATCCCGGATCCAGACCAAGGTTTTGAAAATCAAAAGATCCAGTAGCATTTATAGATAATACATCATAGCTTATGGTATCACCGGCAATAAGATCTGTAGTTAATATATAGGCATAAATAAATCCTTCACTTTGGTTTTGACCAGATACAGAAGGGGCCAGATTAAATCCATCATAGGGAATACAATCCTCCAGAGGAGCGAGTACCACACCCGCTTCGGCTAAGCAACTACTAGCAATTACTTCCACTATCACCAGCGCACTAGCAGGCAGTCCGTTTTCATCCATTATTGTATAAGAAAAACTATCCCCTCCACTAAAACCCGGATCTGGCGTATAAATAATCGTAGTACCATCTGCAGAAATACTGACACTGCCGTGATCCGGATCAGAAGTACTTATGATGGTAAAGGGCACATCTAGCGGAGAATCGTCATTAGTGAGTACAGAGATAGTAACCGGCTCATTAGCATCAGTAGTAACGGTATCATTAGCAGCGGTGAGACTACAGACACCTACATACACATTTACCAGCCACTCTACACACTGCTGATCTGCATTATCATCACACACAGTTAATGTAAAAAAATCTTGCCCCACAAACCCTGGAAGCGGTGTATATCTCACACAGGTATCGCCCTGCAGATGTATGGCACAGTCCCAAAGAGATACCGAGTGATCTAATATAAACATGTGATCTCCATCCGGATCGCATTGTGGAAGACAAAATGCATAGGTAGTCATAACTGCTGTACATACAGACGCTGTATCTACACAAGGCGGATGATTGCCGCCATTATTACAAGGAATAGGATCCGAGATGATGATGCTGATCTCATCCGATAGACTACAGACCACATCATTGATCAGTGCCGAATAGGTACCTGCAGAGAGATCATTTATATTAAGTCCATCTACTATGCCCACATCGGATGTTACAATATAATCTCCAGAGCCGCCGGAGACTATGATATGTGCACTACCATCCGAGAGTCCACAGTCAGATGGTGAAATAATTTCTGCATCGGCGGTTATAATAGTTGATGGCTCGATAAGTATATTTTCACTTTGTGTACAACCATTGTTATCAGAAAACAAGATTATGTGTTCTCCTAAGGATAATGTAAAAATGTTCAATTCACCGGCTACTATAATCGCCGGTTCTTCGTCATCTATGGTTATACTTAGCTCTGAAGTATTGGCATCCTCCACAGTCACCGATACTTGCACACTGCTATCATTACAATTTACAATCGGAATTTCTATATTATAATGTATGGCATTAATTTGGGGTACTAAAAGTTCTTGAGCTATTAGGCAATGAGAAGAGTCCTCGATAATTACGGTATGAGCTCCTCCACTCACATTATCAAAAAAATAAGTCATAGATTCCTGCTCCCCCACTAAATTATTATCGAGATATAAAATATAGGGTGAAGCACCGCCGATCCATTCTATATCTATAGTGCCGGTACCGATAGCTGCGCATACAGACTCGGTAGTGGAAAAATGAGAAATTTCGAAATAAGAACAATCAATGACTAATTCCAAAACCAAAGGGAAATTTATATTCGCTACTTGCTGTTCTGGGTTCAACAATATTACTTGTGAGGATGAACCACTTACAATAAGGCCATTGGGCACTGCGGCCAAGGAGACCACATATTCATTGAGCTCTAAATTAGAAAAGGTATAAGCACCATCCATAAGAGAAAAGGTACTCAAAGTATCTCCATCAGCGGAAAGAAGTACCTCCACATCAGTAAGGCCGTATTCTCCAGGATCGAATTCACTATTGCCATTTATATCTAACCAAATATAGCCGGTGATAATACCAGTATCCGATTGTGCCTTAATATTACCTTCAAGATGAAATAAAGATAGGTATAAAAAACAAAGCAAATATTTAATAATTTTCATAATAAAATTATTTAGCAAATAATAATTCTAAAAATAACGTGGAGTAACAAATCGTGCTGGCTTGCGGCTGTCTTTTCCTCCAAAATCATAACCCAGCATTATTTCGTGAGTACCTTTATTATAGGCCTGCAAAACTGTAAGGGTATAGTCATAAGCATAGCCCAATCTAAATCCATTATTTAAATGAATTTGAGCTAAGATATCCGCAGAATCCTGGGTGCGATAAGTAGCTCCTATAAAGAACACATCTCGTATGATCAATCCCAAATTGATATCGGCTTCTATTGGGGCATAAGATGGTACAGATTTAATAAGGAAAGAAGGTCTCAATTTTAGATGATCTGTAATAGGAAGGATGAGGCCCCCGCTCAACAGATAGTGTCTAAACTCTTTGGCTTCCTTTGTAGGAGATCCCAATTTATTAGTGAGTAATTTTGGGATAGAAAATCCAAGGTAGTATTTCTCGTGAAATAAGTAAAGACCCGCTCCAAAATTAGGCAATATTTCACTGTGATCAGTAGAAAATACGGGATCTAAGTTTTCACTATTTATAAGCGAATAATCCGTTTGAAAACTGGTGATACCTCCCTGTAGTCCTAGACTTAACTTCAAGTTTTCTGTAAGACCTAGATGATAGGCATAACTGGCAAAAACTTTTATCGCCTGATTTGCACCATATTTATCAAATTCACCATACAGACCCACACCCATTTTATCTCTTATCGTAGAATGTCCGCTCAGAGAAACTGTACGAGGTGCTCCTTCAATATCTACCCATTGATATCTGCCCACAGTGGTGAGGCTGAGACCGTTTCTGGTGCCAGCATAGGCCGGATTTAGTATTAATCCATTGAACATATTCAGCGTGTACTCCGAATTTTGCTGGCTAAGTACAGGTATGCTAAGACATAGTCCCAGTATTACTATACTAATTATATTTTTCATAAATATACTTTTAAAAACTTTAACAACCTAAAATCCTACAAATTTACGAGAACATGGCAAAGATAATCCTAAATTTAGGACAAAGATTGTCATTTTCGTAATTCTACAAACCCTTTTATTATTTCACGGCTATTCGGATAAACCAATTCAAGCAAAAAGAAATAAGTACCGGGCATTAATTCTTCGAAATGGCTATCTTTACCATCCCAATAATTAACCTGCAAAAAGTTCTCCAATTTTTTTACTTCTAGTCCGCGACTATCTATAACGACTAAAGTCGCTGAAATGCAATCCCGACAATCCTCTAAATCCCTGATACTAAAAACATCATTTACCCCATCTCCATTGGGAGTAAAAGCATTGGGAATAAACATATTTTTATTCATATTGCCATCCATCACATTAATGCTCACTACTGCATTATCGCAGACATTACAAGCACACAAGCGATAAGTAAAAGATATCATACCTGTATAGCCAAAAGGAATATCATTTAAGGTAAATGATCCATTCGTATTCAATGCCAGAGTGCCCAGTGTAGGCTGAGACAGAATCGTGAGCTGTGGAAGACAAATTGAAGGATACAAATCATTTTCCATCACATTTACTATCATGTTACCTCCATAGTATGTGATAACATCATCCACTGCCTGTACATTCATAACCGTACCGGTAACATTAATAGTAACAACAGATTCATCATAACCTCCATTACCATCGCATATCTGATAAGTAAAGTAATCTGTGCCTACAAATCCAGGATCGGGGGTATAGGTATAATAAAGGCCATTTTCAACTAATGTACCATAAGATGGATTAGCTAACTGACAAATATAGATATCATCTCCATCGCTATCAAAATCGTTTTCTAACATATTTATATTTACCGAACTGCCAGTGACAGTTTGCATAAAATCTAGCTGGGCATCGGGATTATGCTGAAATCCACTCCCATCACAATCACCTACTGTGAGATAAACATAAACGGTCTCGCAATAAATATTTCCAGGGATGCATGCTTCTACTTCGAGTATTTCCACACCAGAATAAATAGGCACCGATAAAAACCGGAAACAATGATCATTTAATATAGTGATAGAGCAGGCAAAGCTCGTTTTTACAGAAGTAAGTTCTGCCCCCGGAGTGCAGAAATCAAGGCATATCTCTAATGGAGTCATCGGTTCTACACAATAATGGGGTTCCTCGGAGATACAAAGAGGCGATACATTTATAAATACGGTGGCTACATCCGTATCACCGTCGTCATTACATATTGTATAGGTAAAACTATCGCTACCTACGTAGGTAGCTTCAGCAATATATGTAAATGTATTTCCATTTTGAATAAGAATGCCATGTAGGGGATTTGTATAACCACAAACAGAAAGTACACTACCGCCGGCATCTGAATCATTTACCAATACATTTATTATCAGCGGGGTAGCCTGTACGGCATCGACATAATCATCTACTGCTACAGGTGATGTACCACCACAGTTTCCTACACTGATAAGTATCTCCACTACATCCGTCTCGCTACCATCACAAGCTGTAAGCGTAATAAGTTCGCTTCCCTGAAATGCCGGTAGTGGAGTATATCTAATACACTGACCGGGCAGATATATAATACTACAATTATACAAGGTCTGATGATCACAGATCACAAAATTATCGGACAAGTTACAAAACTCAGGACAAAATTCTATACTCTCCATTTGATCGGTACAAGCTATAATTGTTTCATTTTCACAGGGTATAGGAATGTTTACTACATCTATACAAGCCGTACCTATGTCAGAATGGGAATGATTATCGCAGACAGTATAGGTGAAGCAATCCAGCCCATAATATCCCGGATCAGGGGTATAAACCGGACAGTCACCGGCAAAGTTTAAAGTTCCGTTTGCAGGATCAGTATATCCACAGATAGTAAGGCCGTCATTATCCGGATCGTAATCATTTGCAAGTACACAGATTGCCACAGGCTCTCCATAACTAGTAGCGTAATCAGCTACTGCTGTAGGAGGCGCATTGCATCCAAAAGTAACTGTAACAATAACAGTTTCACACTGTCCGTCAGAAGTACATCCTATAATACTTACATAATCATCGCCCCAGTTTTCGATAGACGGCAATGGGGTATAAAGAACACAATTTCCAGACAATTCTATACTGCACTGATAGGTGGACTCTGCATCTTGAATAAAATAGTCTCCATCAATATTACAAAAGTCCGGACAGATAAGAATAGGTATCAAAGGCTCGGTACAAGCAGTTTGATCTATGCAAGGAAGATTCGGATAGATAATTACACTTGCACTATCTTGATCGTCCTCATCCGTATTTTGATTGTCTGGAAAAGAATCGGGATCCGATTCATTTACGGCTATGACTTCAGCGGTATTTGTAAGGACACCGGTAATAAAATCTAGGGGCATCACATCTATAGTTAAAATAGCAGATTCACCAGGCGCAAGCGAATTTATGTACCAAACAGAAGAAGAGAGCATATATTCTCCTAAAGAAGCAGACGAACCTAAGTAGCTAATACCAGAAGGCAAAACATCCTCTACTTCTATATCGGTAGCCATTGCAGGGCCGGAGTTTGTAATTTCTATGGTATAATAAAAAGGTTGTAAGGACAAGGCCTGGCTAGAACTTACGGATTTTAGAATAGAAAGATTAGCCATTGGAATAGGATTTACCGCTATGGTAGCAGCAGATTGGTCATCCTCGGCCGGATTATTATTTCCGGGCACAGAATCAGGGTCCGTTTCATTTACGGATACTATCTGCGCCGTATTTTCTATGCTATTAGCAGCACCGGGAAGAATGCTTGTGGTGATGTATAAAGTAACAGATGAGCCTGATGAAAGAAGAGGAATAGACCATAAAGAAGTGATCTCAGAATATGTCCCTATAGAGGAACTAGCACTTATAAAAGACAAGCCATCTGGTAGATTATCTGATACTTGTATCTCTGTAGCATCACTAGGCCCTTGATTAGTCAATGTAATATTATAGGCAAATGAAGAACCGGGAATGCCATCTAGGATGGTCGCTGTCTTAGTTAATGATAAGTCCGCCATATTAGATATACTAAATCCAAAGTCAGCATTCTCTATATTTTCATCAGCCGCTATATTTATTGTATAACTGAGTGCAGTGGTAGGTATAAAATTACTCAATGGCCAATCGACATATACTTGATAAATTCCAGGCTCTAAATTCTCAAAATAATAGAGACCATTAACATCGGTATTTGTACTTATCTCCGTACCATCCTCATACATACAGTATATGGAAATACCACTGAGTCCGTCTTCGTCTGGATCAGCCAGTCCATTTTCATTCTCATCCATAAAAACCATATCGCCTATAGAACCCGTACAACTACCCGGATCACTTAAGTTTACGGTAATCATATCCATGCAGCCATTACTATCATATACGATAAGGGTATAGGTGCCAGGTGCAAGGTTTTCTCTGTCGCCGGTTTGAAGCTCATCATCAGACCATTGGTACGTATAAGCCCCGGTACCACCACTTATTTCCGTTTCTATAACACCACCCTTATTTTCGCAAGTAGGTGAAATAGCAGTTACTAATTCTAGGCTAACTAAGGGTTGCTGAATTATAGTGTAAGAAGCTTCGATCAAACAACCATTGTCATCTGAAACGACAACTGTATATATACCCGGAAAAAGTTTTGATCTCTCAGGGCTACTGCTTCCATCGGACCAAGAAATAGAATAAGGTTCTTGACCGCCACTGATCAGCAACACTATGCTTCCATTATTTTCACCATTACAAATAATATTATTTAATTCAGCATTAAGTGAAAAGGATACACAACAGCTTGATAAAGAAGGACTGGAAACAGTAGCAAAAAAATCAGCTACACACCCGTGTATATCGGTAATGACAGCCGAATAATTACCTGCCGAAAGACCTGTCCTATGTGGGTTATTTACCCCCTCATTATCGCTCCATATAATGGATTCAAATTGATCCATAAGTAAATTTAAATTTATCTCGCCATCGTTCAGAGCGCAAGTGGTACTATTTATAGTAGGAATCACTTCAAGTGCATCATACACAGTCACTGTAAAACTACTGTCTATGACACAACCCAAAGCATCACCCAAGTGTACACTATATGTTCCGGGGCTTAAGTTATTAAGGCTAGACCCATTTCCGGGAAAACTATTTCCTTCATAAAACCATTCATAATATATCGATCCATTAGTACTAGTTACATCCAGTGCAATAGCCCCATCACTCATACCATCACAGGTATGGCCTACCGTTGAATTATTTATAGAAAGATCGCAATTTACCTCCTCTATGATCACCACACCCTCTCCAATACAACCATTAAAATCCGTCACAATGACCTCATAAGTCCCGGGACACAAATCCATTGCTACCTGCGTGCCTTGCCCAGCGGGATCATCCCAAAGATAGGAATACGGTCCCACTCCGCCTGTTACATTTGCACTCGCCATAGAAGTACAAGTATTAGCCATAAGTTGTGGAGTAGCTACAGCATAAATATTAAGACCGGTAGGTGCCAGCAGTGTATAAGACTCAGAAAGGCTGCATCCGCCAGGATCCGAGACAGTAAGATTATATGTACCAGCAGAAAGTCCCGATCTGTTTTGGCCAGTATAACCATCATTCCACATAAAACTAAATGGGCCGGGATTATTGCCCATAATATTGATAAAAATACTTCCGGAATTTTGCGATGCACATACCATAGAAGTAATATCCTCTTCTATTTCAAATGGCTCTCTGATAATTATCTGGGTACCATGCTCAATATAGCATCCACCCACAAAACTTATTCTTAATACATAATAACCATTCTCTTCTGCAGTGTAAGTCCATTCATCGGCACCAATTATTGCCTGGCTATTTCTATACCACTGAAGCGTACTGCCTGGTGGCAAACTTCCATTAGGAAATCCTGTAAGCATTATAGTCTCTCCCGGGCAAAGAGATTCTGTTATATTTGTACTAAGGGAAAATTCTACTAGTGTATTAGCTACCAGGGTATAAAAATAAGTGTTTACACAACCAAAATAATCCACAAATACCTGATAAGTAGTAGTCTCTGATGGCATAACGGTAAAATTAAGACAATCTGTACAACTAGGCAGGGCATCTACATCGCCTGATAGGGGTACGATATCCAATATAAAAGCATCATCTACATATATACCCAAATCTATAGCTACCAAATCTCCAATGCAAAAATTTACTACACCATCATTCATACCGGCTAATGCGGGATGAGGAATGATATGCAGCATTATACTGCCTTCTACTGTACAGCCATTTGGTTTCGTAACCCGTACCGTATATTCTATATCCTGAAAATCGGAAGTACCATTAAAATTATCTGCTATAATAGATGGACCATCTCCCCATAGTATATAACTTCCATTTCTATACCATTTAAAAACAGAACCTTCAGGGAAGCCTGTCTCTGAGGCAAATAAGGTGATAAAATCTAATTGGCATATATGATTAGGATCTCCATCCGTGGTGATCTCTACTTGTCCTAAACAGCAACCACTGCTGGCGTTAGCCACCACAGCAGTAGGATAGATGGCCTGTCCATTATTAGAAGCCTCGCTACATACAGAAGCTAGTATTTCAGTTATATCACCAGACACTGCTATGGTAAAATTAAATAGGGCTAGATTTCCCTGAAGCTGATCTGCCGAATACCTAGTATAATGCGTAGTTATTGCATCATAGCTAAAACTAAAATCTACCGGTAGTCCATTACTTCGAAAATCCTCAATGGCAAAAGAAATATCCACCATATTAGATGTACCCTGCGAATCTGACAAGGGTATAATAACATCATAACAATCATTGCCTAATCCACCGTGGTAGAGGTAATCTGTCATAAACACAGTAGTTACGCCTCCATCATTCCAATTGCCTTCTGAATAAGCAATGGCACCAAAAGAAACCGGTGTATTACTAGTATTTCCGATTACAGTTATACAATAGCTATCCGAACCATCCCAGGTCATATCTGCTACATAATAGGTACCCTGCCCTCCTACATTCCATACCTGGTCACTAGTCACCGATAGAGATAGTCCATTGCCGGATGTAAATAGAATCTCATCTGGAATTCCTTCATTAGTAAACGCCCATACGCGCATACTAGTTATAGACTCCGGCGTATATCCCAGCACATTGAGATCTATACACTCACTGTCGGATAAAGAAGGTACATCTCCTATGACCATTTCTGCATGCTCACCAAAATTAGCACAGCCCAGTTGAACGATTTCCGGAAAATGACAACTGCTTGTATTATTCACATAAATATACGAAGGATAGATAGCTCCGCCATTTTGAGCAGCAGACGAACAAATATTTACCGAAACCTGTTCTACATATCCAGGAACATCAGGAATCGCAAAATTTAACTGACCAGCCTGAAGTAGTGATGGTATCAAGGGTGTAGGATAAAGCGTCTGAAAAAACTGTATCGGACCTGCTTCTATAGAGACATCTATCGGAAGATTTGTATTATCATAAACCGCTTCTAAACCTATAGTTATCATTATATCCCGTATTCCTATTGCACCGGGTGCCACCGGGATATTTGTTTGATAACAATCATCAGTACCATCCTTTTGTTCAATAAAATGGGTACTAAGTTCGCCGCTAATAGATTGAATTTCAGTAGTAGCAGAAAAGATCGCCACAGAAAAAACTCTAATATCATCTTGATTATTGCCAAAGGTTTTTACACAAAAATCGTCCGCACCGGTAGCGGGAATAGTGGTTCTAAATTCCCAGGCTCCACCACCTAAAACCGATTCTGTGAATATATTTTCAGAATATCCAATATCATTAGATACCTGAATATATGATGGTACTGTACCCTTACCAAACAACCAAATTTCGGCATACTGAGCAAAATCAGGATTCAAATTATTTTGCGATAAAGAGATGCAGGTCAAAAGATCATTTTGCACAGCCCCGGATATTACTTTCATATTCACATTCTCCGACTCATCACAGGCAAAATAAAAATTATCTGCAGTAAATGTATTAGCACAGGTAGCTTCCTCAGAAACGAGTATTCCCTGAAAAGATAATCCCTGGCCTGCTCCTCCATTTTCGGTACAATCTACATCAAAAATAGAGCATACATCTACTATTACCTGGGAGGCATCTTCTGGTACATTTTCTAATAAAATTTTGTGAATATGCGAGTGGGCACCATATAATGAATTTGCCGTAAAATGTGCCTCGGTATAATAACTTACATTGCCGGCTGAAACAGATATACCTGCTTTAGCACAGCCTGGCAGAAAATCCACATCATCCACTATTACAGTTACATCCATATTCCTCGGGCTATTGGTCTCTGCTAAAGCTACTACTTTTTGTTCACAATTTGTTCCGGATAGAGCTTGAAGGTATTCTTGCGAATAACTCACGTGTAGGTTTCTGGGCGAATAATTACTTCCGCTCCTAAAAACATAAGCCGTATAAGAGTAGGGATGAGCGCTGTCTTCCATACCTCCTATTGCAGAACCCGTGATAAAAGTACTGGCACCATAAATAGTAGCAAAATATCTTCTTATATCATAGGTCATAATTAATCCGGCACTGCTGGAAACTGTGCTTATAGAGTTTGAAAAAGACCAGCTATCTGGAAATAGATTATTGATATTACGGCTAAAGCCTATAAAAACAATACTGTCTACTGAGGATGGATCCTCTAGTTCCACTATCTGGCCAGCCTCGGCATTGAGAACCTCGAGCGATAAATTACCGGATTCACAACCCATAATGATATCCTCCAGATAATTAGATTGGCTATGAGAAGGCGTTAAAAACAAAAAGCCCCCAGCCATCAGTGTCCATTGAAATAATGCGTATATTTTATTCATGACATTACATTTTAATTTACCACTTTATTCATCAGAACTTTAGAGGCCTGCAACCCTCTAAATAATTCTACGATAATTAGATAAAAATTAATGCCAAAAATTGTCAAAATCGAAATAATTCAGAAATAATAGCATTTTATCATCAAAATCTCCTAATAAAGTTTTTATTATCAGTTTTTATAGTATTATTAATAATCCTTCTTTAATAATGGAATGAAGGTAAAATAAGTATATTAGAGATACATTCGTAAACAAGCCTTATACAAAATAATTTTGTAAATAACTGTCCATAAAAAACTACAATTTTATTTTTTAATTTTTTGATTATGGTAAAAAAAAGCCTCCTTATATCAGGAGGCTATTCTTATTAATTTTTCAATTCAATAAATCCTTTTTTCTTAACCGGATCCACGGGATCTGAAATATATAAAATATAATAGTAGGTTCCAGAAACTTGTTTTTTACCATAAAAGTCTTGGCCATTCCAGTGAATGGCACCATCCTGAATCATACCGATTTCTTTATATACCCCTCTTCCATATCTATCAAAAATAGACCATTCAAAGTTCTTTCCCAGATTACATTCTTCCAATTCCGGAATTTCATAAATATCATTTATTCCATCACCATTTGGCGAAAAGGCATTAGGAATCATGGGCATACAAGAAGATGTCTCATAATCTACAAATATTTTTACAAATGCCGTTTCACAAGATCCGCAAGCACATATTTCATAACTCATCACATCTATCGTATTTATACCATCCGGACGATAAAAATAAAGGCCATCTTCATTTAATTCCAGCGACCCATAAGTAGGAGAATTGGCAATGGTAAAGACTTGCTCGCCGCAGGCCGAAGGGATAAAATCATTGGCAGTAAATGGCAATAGTACCCCAATATCTGTACTATAAAATTCGTCATTTCCCAGAGATAAAAAAGCCAATGAACCAGAAACAGATATACTTACAGTAGCAATATCCGATAAACCCTGTTCATCACAAATCTGATATTCAAATTGATCTTCCCCGAAAAACCCAGTATTAGGTGTATAAACAAAATAAACCCCATCCAGATAAACGGTTCCATAAAGTGGATTTCCGTAGCTGCATACATAAAAATATTCGCTATCCTGGTCATAATCATTCTCACCATAAAATATAGCCACAGGGGTGCCGGAAGTAGTACTTGTAACATCATCATTTGCCACTGGTGGCAGATTGGCATCGCAGTCCTCCACTATATTTATTTCTACGATAATATCATCACAAATATCTACGGTGGTGGCACAAGCCTCTACCATTAAAATTTCTAACCCAGCATATCCTGCTACAGGAGTGTACCTAAAGCAATCCGATCCCACCATACTTATATTATTTCCAAACTCACTAATTATATTGCCCAGTGTATAAGAACCAGAGAGCGCACAAAAATCAGGACATATAACAATAGGTGTCATCAATTCTGTACATTCCATCAGGGTCTGATTATGACAGCTTTGATCTGTACATACCGTTACTACTGCTGTACTTTGATTAGTCGGCACATTTACCTCGCAGATGCTATAGGTAAAATCATCGCATCCACTAAAACCTGAATTAGGTGTATATACAAACTCATTATTTAAAATAATAATGGTACCATTAGAAGGATTTGTATAACTGCAAATAAAAAAATCGTCCCCATCTATATCGTAGTCATTTTCGAGCACATCTATCGGAACCGGACCTCCATCTGATGTTTCAAAATCATCCGTAGCTACCGGAGGATTATTCGCATCACAGTTTTCCTGTATAGATATGTAAGCTAAGACGGTATCACATACATTTAAGGGATTACAAGCTACGATATAGACACTGTCCACACTGCCTAGCGGAAGACCGGGCAATGGATTATAAAATACACAATCGCTATCCACTACTACGCTGCAAGAAAAAGTAGTATAGGCATCTACGATGGTAAATACCTCACCTATATAACAAAAATCTGGACAGATAAGAACAAGTGTCATAGGTTGTGTACAGAGAGATATAGGCGTATCGTCACAATCGTTTGTATCGAGGCTATTGACTGATATAGTTATCTGCCCCAGATTAGTTAGCGAACCACAGTTATTATCATCGCAGACTTGATAATAAAGAATAGCCTCACCGAAAAAATCAGTTGGAGGAGTATAGAGAATATCATTGCCCACTTGAGAGATAGAGCCCGCTGTAGGGTTATCTACTTCACAAATATATATACTATCTCCATTAGGATCCCCATCATTAGTAAGGGGATGTAAGGTGATAGGCACCGAATTAGCAACATAGCTATCCGGTACCACTTGAGGAGGCTGATTAGTATTACCCCCTATATTAATACTTACGGTACCCGTATCCTGCATATCATCGTTGCAAATAGTATAGTAAAAAGAATCACTTCCCTGGTATCCATCTGCTGGTGAATATAACAAATCATTTCCTATTAGTGTTACACTGCCATACATAGGTACAGAATGATCACAAATTACCGTACCGGATGGATAGGTATCATTAGCTAATACCTGTAAAACCAATGACTGAGAACATCCTGTACCAGCATAATCATCTATGGCAGATAGATCATTTACCGGTAGATCGGGATCGCAATCTACTCCTATCTGAATAGTATATAATACAGATTCGCAATAGCCTGTATCATCACAGGCGGTTATTACTACTGTATCCCCTCCAAAATTTTCCATTCCTGGCAGCGGAGTATATTCTACACATTGACCCACTAGCACTATAGAACAGTCAAATGTGGAATGGCCTGATTCGATGATATAGGACACCTGTAATGAGCAAAACTCAGGACATAATGCTACTGTACTAAAGGGGGGAGTACAAGCGGTGAGCTCTTGGCAGTAGTTTTGAGCGCTCGATAACTGCACTTGAAACAGCATAATGAATAAAATAATGTGCCTGACCATAGGATATGTTTTATGGGTTAGATACCTAAAGAATAGGGTTTCTCATTTCAGTAATCAAATTACATGCCATTTAGACATTTCTGTTTTCTAAAGTGCAGTTTTATAATAAAGTCTTCTTGGAATTGTACCAAAAAGGCTTTGGGGCATAAATATACTTCTTTATTCCTTAAAAGTTTTCAAAAAATGGCGATTGCTGTTATAAATTCTGGCCAATTGCCTTACAGATAATCCATACCGGCGCTCTAAGCTCAACAGAATGTTATAAAAGGTGACTTCCCTTTTTTGGAGTTCTTCATATACCTCCCTCACAATCAAATAGTTACGCATTGTATCTTCTTTTACAAGATTCATTTCTAATGCTTCTTCCATGGTCATCTTCGGTGAGATAGAACTCCGGAAAAGAAATTTAATATCTTTTGTTTCCATAATAATTATTTTACCCTTTTTCTGTGATTGATTATAACAATAAGCGTACCAGATTTTCATATAATACCTGAAGTTTATCCACAGCTTAGAACCGTCTCTGATAAGGGTTTAGAAATGATGGGAACGATGATATAGATACTTTTTGTTAAAAAATGTTCTGATATGTTCAATTTGTTGGAATTATTCTATATTTTTAGACATTTTATGACTTTATTTTATGCAAAAAAAAGTATTTTTTATTCCATTTCTATTCCTGATAAAAACAAAAATAAATAAATTCTAAAAATAAAATGGCAGTTTGGGAAATATAAAGCAAGTAAGCCATAAATATTGTTTATTCTGTCCACCATTCATAGAATAGATGTTCCTGTTTTCTGAGTAAAACGATTATAAAGTGAGAATAAATCCGGAAAAATACGGAGTAATAGGAGCCTATTGGATTATCAAACTCATTGATAAAATCGCAAAAGAGAGAGGCCGTTATAAACAAGTATTAATCTCTGAACTTTGTATCTTTGCATAATGAGCAGATGGATAGCCATAGATTATGGTCTTAAAAGGGTGGGAATAGCCGTTACTGATCCATTAAGAATTATAGCTTCGGCCCTTACCACGATAGAAAATGCTAAAATCCTTTCTTTTTTAACTGATTATTGCCTTAAAGAGCAGGTTTCCCTTATCTTGATAGGCTATCCACTACAATTGGATGGTAATGAAAGCTTGATGAGCAGGGAGGTGGATAAATTTGTTCTTTCACTCCAAAAACAATTTCCCCACATACCGGTAAAAAAAATAGATGAACGATTTACCTCAAAGGAGGCTATGTACACGCTGGTACAAAGCGGTATAAAGAAAAAAGATCGCCGCGATAAAACCCTACTCGATCAGGTGAGTGCTGCACTGCTTTTGCAATCTTATATGCAAAACCCTAATCAATGAACCAATGAAATTACCCATTATAGCCTATGGAGATCCTGTCCTCAGAAAAATTGCTGCCGAGATAGGTCCTGAATATGACGGACTGAACACCCTTATCGAAAATATGTTTGAAACGATGTATCATTCTAATGGAGTGGGTCTGGCCGCTCCGCAAATAGGACTATCCATTCGCTTATTTATTGTAGATATCAGTCCCGATTCAGATGAAAAAGAAGAAAAGACCCACAGCGAAAAACTGGTAAAAAAAGTTTTTATTAACCCTTTGATGCTAAGGGAATTTGGGAAACCCTGGATATTTACCGAAGGCTGCCTCAGTATTCCGGGTGTGCGTGAAGATGTAAAGCGGGACGATCAGATAGAACTTTTATACCGTGATGAAAATTTTATTGAGCATACCGAATTGTTTGATGGGATGCTAGCCAGGGTTATCCAGCACGAATATGACCACCTTCAAGGTATTCTATTTATAGATCATATTAATTCATTAAAGAAAGCACTCATAAAATCTATGCTCAATCGAATTTCTATAGGTGATATTAAGGTAGATTATAAAATGAAATTCCCGTTGCGAAAGAAATAGAATTTTCTATAAGCTTATCTTCCATAAAAATGGGTACTAAAATTAGTGGCAAATATCATCTCCTTGAAATCCTAAATGCAGAAGTCTGATTTGCTCATACTCTCGTCTCGCTTGTCTATGGGTGGGAAACTTTTTGAGATAGATTTCATAGTAATTCAATGCTTCTTCACATTGATCAAGTTCCAGGGCAGATTTTCCGGCTAGGCGGTAGGGAGGTTCCCATTGCGGCCATTGTCGGATAATATAATTGCAAAAATTTAGGCTGGGAAGGTAGTCGCGTACATCGGCCAAGTCTTTGGCTATATTATACAAGGCTATAAATTTTAGCTGCTCCCATTTCGGTATCTTTATCAATGAATCCCGGACACTGAGAGAATAGGTAGAAGCTAGAGCCGCCAGATTAGTTTCTTTATTTGTAATGGTTTCCCAGTAAATAGTATCTTTTTCATCTGCCCATCTTATAATCGTATGCTGAGGCAGCAAAACCAGTGCCAGTGGCCAATGCTCTTGTTCGCTTATATCTAAGTAGAGCAGGGATAAAATATCGCAATCAACTATCTGATATTGAAGACAGGTAGAGAGCTTGCTATGATACTCCGAAACAAGAAGACTATTAGCACGAAGTAATGTTCCTGTACTGGCCAAGATTTGCTTTTTACTTACTCTGGCTGCCCTTGTATTGATTCTTGGAAGCGAAATACTGGCATCGCACCGTATCTTTCTTAATCTTTCTATGGCCGATAGTGCGACTGAGAATCCCGCATTTTTTTCCATCTGTAATATATTAAATCCTAGGCTTCCGGTATCTGGCTCACTCATTGCCATCTCAATGTAATCTGTAGGAGAACCATTACTATCTAAAGGTGCTATTTTATAACAAGCAAAAAAAGCACTAAGTAGGAGCGTAATATTGAGCGATAGCCTCATCTTCTTTTTGTCTCATTAATATTATTTCAGCTTCGGTCTTATCCTTATAACCACAGAGATGCAAAACGCCATGAATCATTACACGATTTAGCTCCATTTCAAAAGGGATATTTAATGTAGCAGCATTGTCCTTTACTCGATTTATACTAATAAAAATATCGGCATTGGTCTTACCCATTTCTTCTTGGGGAAAAGTGATAATATCTGTGAAGTAGGGGTGATGAAGATATTGCTCATTTATTTCAATAAGATAATCATCTGTAGAAAAGATGAAATTTATATTTCGAATAATCAAATTTTCAGCAGAGAATATATTTTTAATCCATCTTTTACGCAAGGCTTTATCTGTGAGATCGAAACGCAGAGGAGGTTCTACGAAAAAGCGAATGGCCAAAATCAAAAATTAAAATGAATGAGTACTCTACTGCCGTTATTTTGGTAATGTACCCGATGTGCTATTGCCTTAATGAGAAATACGCCTCTTCCATTTGGCAGATTCAATCTTTCATCGGAAGTGCAATCCGGGAGGCTATGGAAATCAAAACCTTGTCCTTCATCGGCTACACAAAAACTAAGCCTGCATTCAGACTTATTGGCGGTGATATAAACAAACTTATCCGGATTTTTATTATTTCCGTGAATGATACAATTATTTACTGCCTCGGTAAGAACCAATAGCACATCGTTAAAATCATCCTTTCCCATTTCGCATTGCTTTGAAAATTCCTCCAAAAATGGCTCAAGCAATTCGACATTTCTGGGATCCGATGAAATAATTAAGGTTTCTTCATTTGGCATACCAGCTTTGCCTAGGCAAATTTAATGGTAAAATAAAATAGAAGCAATACTTAATTTACAGATTTATAATATTTTTCTACCAGAGATTTATAATAAGGCTTCAATTCGGCTGGAGTGGTTTTGAATAAATCTATTTCTGCTTGCCGTTTTTTCAGATATTCCTGCAGAGCGGGTGGCATAGCCCTGGTAAGTTCTTGTCCGCTTTGAGATTCTCTTTTTTTATCCTGTTCACGCTCGCGCTCGGCTTTTTCGGCTTCTAATAATTTGCTCATAATTTCTTTCTGCCTTTTGAGCATTTCGGCGGTGATGCGCTTATTTACAAGATCTTTTTCGGTTTCTTCCATTTCTTTTATCATCCGATCCATTTCGCCACCATCTTTCTGCCCATTTTTCATTTGTTCTTTTTGCAATTTTTTCATTGCTTCTTTTATAGCAGCTTGTTGTGCAGCAGTTTGGGCAAACTCCTTAGTCATTCCTTTATCGGAGGGTTTGGATCCTGGCTTTTGCCCATTTTCTTGCTTACCCAGCATTTCTTCCATTTTCTTATTTAGCTCTTCCTGCATTTTTTGCAGGTCTTTTATACTCTTTTTACCTTTTTTTGGCTTTCCTTTGCCTTTACCTCCGGGTTTATCACAGGATCCTTCTCCGGGCGGGCCATCTTGTTGCATCTGCTGCTGCATTTGATCCATAGATTCACTCAGCATAAGGGCGAGATTATTTAGGCTGGTCATCACATATTGCTGATTTGCATTGGCTACAGGTATTTGTCTTTCCTCGAGGTGATTAAGGGCGTCAGTCATATTTTTATCTATCTGGGTAAGCTCTTTCACTACAAAAGATTCTATCTCGAATATGCGCTTACTCAGTGCTACAAGGCTATCCTGTACGATTTGAAAATCGTCCTTTATTTTATGTTGATTTTGGACTAAGGCGAGAAAATTATTGCTATTTATGGTAGTAGTGCTAAATTCATTCATAAGTCTTTCTTGATCCTTAGATAAGGTGATTAAATTTTCTAATAACTGCCTTATGGCCTGCAGGTCTTCTTCTTGCTCTTGAGCTTCTTGCTCCGCCATTTTTTGCTGCATTCCGGAAGCCATCTCCTTCATCTTTTGACTAGCTTTCTTTTGCTTCTTTGAAGCAGACTGGCTATTTTTTTTATCCATCTCTTCCAGACTCTCCTCTTGCTCTTTTTCCACTTCTTCGCCCAGTTCTTTCATATCTTCCATACTGTCCTTTTCCTTGTTTAGCTCCTCATTCATCTTTTCTATTTCATCCAGCTCCTTTTGTACGTCCTTAAAATCTTCTTTCAGCCCCTCCTGCTCTTTCTTCTCTTCATCAAGTTTTCCAGTTTCATTTTCCTCCGTTTTTTCGGCGAGTTTTTCTTGCTTTTCTGCCATTTCATTGAGCTTATCTATCGTCTCATTCATTTTTTGCTCTAGCTCCATCTGCTTAAAAAGTTCTAACATTCTCTCCAGTTCTTTTTCCAGCTGTTTATCGGTCATCTGCATTTCTTCCATCTTTTCAAACATTTCCTTATCCTTCATCTTCTCCAGCATATCCTCCATTTTTTTCATCATTTCTTTCATTTCATCAGAAAGCATCTCATCCATCAGCTTTTTAAGTTGTTCCTGCTTTTTTATCGTCTCTTCCGAAAATTCTTTAAACTCTTCCTGATTTTCTATATTTTTTTCATACTTTTCTTGCAGATTTTCAAGAGAGTTTTGCATTTGAAGATGTTTTTGCATCATTTTCTCTATCTTTTCTTTATCCTCCCAGCTAAGATCTTTCTTTTCCAGCATTTTTTCCTGGAGTTCTTTTAGTTCTTGCTGCAATTCTTTGGCATCTTTAGCATAGGCCTGAAGATCGTCTTTTATCTCCTCATTTTTTTCTTCTACATTTTTCTGCATTTCATCTATGGAAGGAAGGACATAGGTCATCATTTGGCTACGGGTGTTTTTAGACCCAGTTACGCCGTCATTATCCCATACTTCAAAGTAGAGATTTACTCGTTCGCCAGCTTTCATTTCTATCTCGGAAAGATCGAATACATGAGTAAATTTTACTGCCGCCTTACCTAATAATTTATGAATATACTTTTGGGAAGCAAATTTATTGTTGCCCTCCTTTTCCTGAATTTGATAATGAAAAACAATATCTCTTATTCCATAATCATCGGCCGCATCTCCGGTAAAATAAAGCACTTTATTATTGGTAGTATCATCAATCTGGGCTACATTTATAGACGGAAACAAATCTGGTTTTACGGTAACCCGATATTGAATAGAATCTGCTCTTCCCAGCGAAAAATTATTTACATAAAGCGAATAGGTATCATCCTTCATCATCTTTTTTGAAAAGACAAATAGTTGTTCTTCCTTGCGTTCGGCATTAGTGGTCTTAGTTCCAGACCCAAATTTTATACCTATTTCATCGGTATTTTGGGTCTCGAATCTCCAAGTTATTTCGGTACCTTGGGGCACGGCTATATCGCCCATATTAGAACTCACCTCATTTTTTTTGCCCAGATAGACCGGATAATGGAGATTTGCAGAAAAATTAAGTATAGAGGGTTTGGGGATTACAGCAAGTGTATAGGATTTTGATTTAAATCCGCCGGCTTCAAAATAAAAATCTACAGACTCCTGTAGTTTGCTAAATAGATGAAAGAAATCTCCTTTCTCATTTTTCCGGAGTTTATAAGGGAAATTTTTTACTACTATAAAAGCTTCGGCCGGAAGCTTTTCGCCCTCTACTTTTACATCCAAGTTAAAATCCTCAAACTGGATTGTTTTTAGCTTTGAGTCGTCTATTACAAACAAAAAAGGAGCCGCTCTTTCAAAATCTGTGTTATTCTGCAAAAGCCGGTATGCACTGTCTCTAAGCAATCCCGGGGCAGCCACCAGCAGTCCCATAAGGATTATTATCGGAGGAATTAAGTATTTTAGATATTGTTTGTTTCGAGAAAGATCTACAGCATTAGTAAAAGGAACGAGCTTTATTTCATTGATTTTCTGGTTTATACTTGCCTCTATAAGAGCTTGGGATTCTGCCTTCCCACCGGTTTCTTTTAGTTGAAGAATATTTAGGAGCTTGTCATTAATATTGCTGAAATGGTTGCCTATAATCTGTGCGGCTTGTTTGTGCGAAATTACCATTCCTAGTCTGAACAATTGCAGGATGGGCCAACACACCATATAGGCTAGCACCCCAATTCCTATCCCTATGAAGCTAAAGAGAAGGAATTTTCTGATGGATTTTGAAAAATAAAACTGGGACTCGAGTACATTTATCAAAACAAACCAAGCTATAAGCAAGGCCGAAGAGATTAAAATGCCTCTAGTGAGTTTATTTAGATAAAATTTTCTTATAAACTCATCGAGCTTATGGATGAGCCTGTCATAATTAGATAAACCGATTTCGCTGGACATATTTGGCAAATATAAATGCTAATAAGGCGAAGTATGCAAAAAAAATGCCTTTTTATACCTTTTTAGGAATTAAGGCATAAATTTTGGTAAATAATCATTATCAACACGAGTTTTGCATAACCAGACAAATACCCCATTATCACCGCTAAAGAAACTGGTCCTCCCTCTTCTGCTCAATCTTTTGCTTTTTTTAGCAAATGCGCTATACTATTACCAAGATAATCGTTTTAGGTCTCTTCCATCCAGATTACTCCCGGATGCCCAAACCTCTCAAAAATATTATAAAATAGGCTCCCCGTTCGAAACAGTACCATTAATTACTGCGTACGAGCCTATAAATAAGTCGGGTGGAAACCTTCTTTTAAATAAATATTTTTCAGAATTAGGGCTAATTTCCTGGGAGGATACAAGTGGATTTACGGAGGTGAGATTGACCTATGCAAGCCAAGATAACTTCTTCAAGATAGACTTTTATGAGGGGCTAAATAAATGCTACCTGCATCCTGATGCATTGAAAAAACTGGAAAAAACAGCTCAGTTTTTAAGTGCCGAGTATCCAGACTACAGACTGTTAATTTGCGACTGTGTGCGCCCTATATCCGTACAGGCCCAAATGTACGAGTTAGTAAAAGGGACGCATCAGCAGAGATATATAGACTCGCCAAAATCTATATCTCCTGACAATATGGGTCTTGCCATCCATGTAACCCTTACGGATAAAACCGGTGAAATGATAGACATGGGCTCTTTCATAGACTCGCTAACTATCCTATCCGATCCAGCTTACGAAGAATATTTTATAAAGCTAGGAAAGCTAAATCAAAAGCAATTAGCCAATAGGAAAATACTAAGGCAAGTAATGGAGGCAGGGGGATGGGTGAGACTGGCTTCTGAGTGGTGGCATTTTGGGGCAGACATGGGCAAGGATAAGAATAGATATAAGGCAATTCCATAGACACGCCATTCTATTATGTACTATTTACAAATTACTATGACTGAGCGGTTATGAAAATGATTGGCATTTCATCCTTTCTAATGGCGTATAATTAAATTTAAAATAATTATTATCGGCAGGCGAGAAGTTGGTTAACTGTTTAAGACCATCTAAATTTTCCGTGCTCACTCCCAGATCAAAGGGCATCAGTGCGATCAGCCAAAAAAGAATATCAAATGGCCAGTAGGGAAGAGAAATAAATCTAGGATTCTTTTTCATATCACTGGCCATTTTATAATAAAGATTCTTAATAGGTAGGGCCTGCGGAATTGCGATGTGGAGTAGATTTTCCGATAGTGGAGAACGAAGAATAAGACGTACTATCTCTAAAAGATCTTCATCCCAAAGCAGATGCACGGGTTGATTTCCTCCACCTATTAGGGGTACTATTGGTGATTTATTAATAATTGTTTTAATTCTTCCATACAGTCCTGATCCATCCCCTACTACTAGCCCTAGACGGAGAGCAATCTCGCCAGGCCCACAGAGTATAGACTCTATTTCAAATTTACTTTTTCCATAAGATGAGCTGGCATCAGAATGAGCGGATTGAGATGAAAAGAAAAGCAATTTTTTAACGTTATATTTTCTGCCCGCTTCGAGCAGGATAGCCGTACCCGATAGATTTTCTGCTATTGCCTGAGGGTGATCTCTATCGTATGGAATATAGGCAGTATGTATGATGTAATCTGGAATTGGCAAGGTCATTAGTTCTTGTGCTTGGGCAGTGAGATTATAATTATGATATTGTATAGATGCTGTGTTTGAATACTTTGAACTATCTCTCACTAAGGCTATAATATCATATCCTGCCTGCGCTAGACTGCGTACTAATCGAGTGCCTATAAAACCGGATGCGCCGGTAATCCAAATTTTTTCTTTAGTAATTTCCATAGTTTGTAATAAAAGTTTCAGCTACCAGATGAGCGTTTGCCATTAAGGATAAGGTAAGCCCTTTTGCAGGCAGATAAGCAAAGCCCGACCCATCTCCGACATAGATCCTTTTGTAGCCTCCCACCCTTCCATCCTGCCTAAGGCGATAAGACATTTCTTTTTCCGAAAATGGCAGTGTGCCAGCATAATGAATACTTGCACCATTTCCAGGGTTTATTCGCTTTAATGGATAACAGGAGAGTAGGCGCAGAGCTTTAAATATTTTCTTTTCTCGGGCACTATTTTCTAAATCCTCTTCGGTAGTAAATTTAAAATCTATATGTAGCCTGTCACCGCTTTTAGTATGGCCATCCTTCAGCCATTCTATATATCTGAAAGACTTGCCCACATCCGGATGGTGAATACCGGCAATGGTAAGAGCGGGTACCAAAAACTGCAGTAAGATACGACTGTCTCGGAAGTTTAAGGTAGTTTCGCCGATAGTACGCAATAACATTAATGATCTGTAACTGTATAACGAACCCATGGAGGCCTGATTATTTAACAAATCCGGATCATAAAAAAGGGATAACTGTGCAAAAGAATGGCGATGCTCATTCTGTTTACTATTGAGTAATGCAGGCTGTAAGCAAGTCACATAAGAATACGGATTACATAATAAGGGTAAACGAGGTTTAAGATCACCACTTCGCAATAGTAGCCTAGCCGTGCCCAATGTACCGGCACAGAGTATTATCCCCTTGGATTTATATACCTGCGTATCATTGGTGTCCATATTTATACAAGACACCTCTGCTCCCCTATCATCCTCGCTCACTATGTGGGCAAATGCCCGTCCTACATATTTAAAATTGGGCTCCTTTTTTAATTCATTGATCGTAATCCAGGGCCTATACGCAGCCATTCCCAAATCTGAGTAAAAACCCCACTCATTATAATCCTCCCTATGCCGGTCTCCCCTATCCTGAAGCAATAGGGCAAGTGCAGGCCTTCCCATATAAATACCCCCTTTATTCAGCTGTCGCCTTTTCTTGAGATATTTTTGCCATAGGTAGTAATGATTCGTATCTGGTTGTACAAAGCCTTGATTAAACTTCGTATCGCCCGCCACAAAAGGAACAATATCCTCATCGGCCTGAGTAATACCGATTCTATCGGCTATCTTTTGATAGGCTCGTTTCATTTTATGAGGGTTTAATCCGCATCGCACTAACTCTCCATCAGAAAACACACAGGATCCCAATCCCCATCCAGATCCTAACCCTCCATAGGCAAGACTCTCCATTGGCAAAAAATTTTCCGAATCATAGGAGAGATAGTCCGCTACATCTTGTAAGATATATTTTCTAGCGGGCGTAAGCTGTGCACCGGTTTTTAATTTCGGATCAGGAATGCCTTCAAAAAATTCGCCAAGTAAATATTGATATTGTGCGGGATCTGCTCCTCTAATTTCTGTAAAGGGCCTAGAATAGTCAAATTTTTCATATTTATTATTAAAATTTCCTCCGTCGAGCATAAGTACTTTTAGTCCGGATTCAGTAAGGGTTTGGGCACATTGCGCACCCGAAGGCCCGGAGCCTATCACGATTACATCAAAAATATCTACTGCCTCCATTCTTATACAATTCGGATAATTATCTTACCAATTAATCCACAAAAAACTCCTCGAAATCCGGCTTTAATGAGAACTAACCATTCTGATATTGAATATTGTCTGGGTAGAAATTTATCTGCATATTCAGGCGTAGCTTCTATTATCGCACTCATAATTAATAATAGATGCCGGTATCCGCTCTTAGCCCCATTCTTATTAAGAGCCAATGCGCCGTCAATAAAAGGGATGAGAAATGGGTGAGTCTCCGATATTACTATCCACCGTAGGTCTTTTTCAGACAATACTGGTTTTAGATATCGTACGGCATCCAAATATCGTACTATGAGTGACGGAGAAATACTTTCTTCTACTAAATAATAGCCAATATGAGCAGCAAACTTGTAAGATATCAAGGCTTATCTACATTTATCCTCCTGATAATAGAAATTTGCTCAGCTAATAGTCCTAGAAAGAAGAAGATGACACCACATAAAATAGCTAACAAAGCGCCCACAGATACACCATTTCCTTTATAGACGATAGGTATGCCCCAGCCTATTCCGGCTAAGATAAGTAAGAAGGAGATAGGAAGAAATATCTTCATAGGATTAAAAAGAACTACCATATTTAGTATCTGTTTTATGGTATCCAAGGCAGTCATTGTATTGATCGTACTCACACCACCTATTCGGTCTAATACAGTGATAGGTTCCTCTAAAACAAGGTGTCTATGTTGTAAAAAAATAAGAAGTATAGTATCGCTAAAGGCCATAGTATCCGGACAAAGACTGAGGTATCGCTTGCATAAATCACTATCGTACATTTTCATCCCAGAATTAATATCGTAGATCGGAATAGGCAAAAGAATACCAGCTATAGACCTTATGAGAAATTTTCCCACACCACGGTACCAAGAAGTGGACTTTTGACCTTTTCGACTGCCTACAATCATATCCGCATCGGAGGATAACATTTTTTCGTATATTTTTTTTACGTCCGATAGTAAATGTTGTCCATCTGAATCTATGGTAATGGCATACTTAGTAACAACCCTAGCCAAACCAGACTTGAGAGCACCCCCATATCCACGGTTTATTTTATGACTAATATAACTAAACTTATCCGCATTAATACTTTTAAGATACTGAAGGGTATTATCCTTACTGCCATCATTTACCACGATACAATAGCAACCATATTTCTCACAAAAGGAAATTAGTTCTGGTATAAATTTAGGCAATGATTCTCCTTCGTTATAGGCAGGCATTACTATGGTAAGATCATTCATTCTTTACAATTTAATAATTCATATTCACGATCAAAATACACATTGTATTTTTCTTCATCATATTCAGAAAGAAAATTTGCTTCTACAGCACTTTTATTTCCAAAAATACGATTTACAGCAAGGAGAAATAATTCATTTTTTATCAACTCTTTTTGGCTTAAAAGAACGTCCTGCTTTAGTTTTACTAATATACTATCTACCTCATCCTCCTCAAAAGAATCTCCAGAAAAAGAAAGTTTACGGAAAGATTCCTTCAAATCTGCCAGTTTAGAATCTGATTCACAACGGATAGAATGGGCATTTTTATAATATTTATCAAAAAAAGCCTCAAACATTATATCATTTAGTTGTAAATCCACTAACCTATTAAAATGATATGTAGATGTAAAATTATTAAGTAATTCAAATACCAAAGGATTCGTGCGCATATCCATCGATATCCAATCTGCGATTTTTGGTGCCTCATCTACAAATATATCTGGAATTATTCCGGAATGGGCAGATAAGGGCCTATTACATTCCGAATAAAACAGGGTATCACCTAGGTCTTTATTAGCACCTGACAACAAATATTTTTCCGTGGTAAAATCTTTTTTTTGAATACTGCGACCAGATGGTGTGAGGTATTGTGCGATCGTAAGGTACAGGCTGGCGCCATCTGGACAGTAGCGTGTTCCTTGCACGATCCCTTTTCCGTAGGTAGTATCCCCTATTACGAATCCCCTGTCAAGATCTTGAAAGATACCAGTTAATAATTCCCCAGAAGAGATAGTTTTGCTATCAATAAGGATTACTATCGGTATGTTTGGATATAAAGCATCTCTCTCAGAAATAAAATACTTATTTCGATTTTTATCTCTATAGTCGAAAGTGAGTAAAAACTTCCCCTTTGGTATAAATTGATTTGCTACACTCAATGCCTCCTCTACTACACCGCCATAATTTCCTCTTAAATCTAAAATGAGCCCTTTTAAATAATTTCCACCAATTTTCTGCATAGCTAATTCCATTTTTTGAGAACTTCCTAATAAAAAATGCTTGAGCTTTATGTAACCGATATTATTGTCAAGTACAAAAGCAGTAGCGATAGGATCATCGCTTATGACCATTCTTTTTACACGGAAAGAAATTATCTGATTGTTTCTCCCTATCTTCAAATCCACAAAACTATCTTCCTCGCCTCGAAGTAGCTGGACAAGACTATCTAAAGCAATATTTTCGGATGGAATATCATTTACAGCGTAAATTATATCTCCGGGAGATAGGCCTTTTGCGGCACCATCATAGTCTGGATTTACCTCCCAAATCACATTTTTTCCATTATATTTATTAATACTAATGCCTAAACCTGCATAACTTTCACCCTTCCATATATACTGATCGCGAAAGGTAGTTTCTTCTTCATTAAAATAACCCGAATAAGGATCTACAAGATTAAGCATACTTTGAATTACATCATTCAGAAGGAGGGGTTTATCTAATTCATAAATATACTCCTTGTCAATAATTTCCATCACATTTTCAAATGCGCTCATGGTTTGCGCACAAACAAACATGGGACAATAAAAAAGGATGAAATAAGTTACAACAGATAATCTAAAAAAAAAATTCCTATTCTGCATTTTTCACAATTAGATATAACAAAAACAGCAGGCCTTATGAGGGCCTGCCGTTTTACTACTTAAAAATTATTTTTTAAAATCTTCTTACTAATCCCTGAATATTATAATTACCTGCTGTAACCTTACCGACATATTCCAATGTTAAGCTTGGGCCACCAAGGCTATGACCAATAATAAGCTTGCCACCAAATACCCCTGCGAAGGCACCTAATACTACTGTAGTAGTGGAAGTAGCAGAAGTAGAAGTAGCATTACCATTTGTACCCAATACTGCCATATCAATAGAACCGCCAAGCGAAGCCACGATAGTATTCGTAACGGTGAAGGTTCCAGTGAGTGGTGCAAAAGTTACTGAATAATTTGCATCTGTATAGACGATGTATGAAGAGGCTGTGCTGAGGTTATTAGAATTAAAGGCTATTGATGGAGAACCCAAGTTATTGCCATTCAATACCCAGCTTGATCCAGTCCATTCCCATACAGTTCCATTTCCATCAATATGCAAATCACCAGATACATTACCACTGAAGGAAGGAGGACCGATAATAAGACTGGTAGAAATTCCTGTACCATTTATTCCAGCATTACCCTGAATTCCTTGAGGACCTTGAATTCCTTGAGGACCAATAAGACCTTGAGGACCCTGAATACCTTGTAAACCTTGAGGACCTTGTGGACCGGTAGCACCATTAACCCCAGAAATTCCTTGCGTACCCTGCGGACCTTGAGGACCTTGGGCTCCAGTTAGTCCAGAATTACCTTGTGGACCTTGAGGACCAGTGGCACCCTGAGGACCACTTAGATCAATTCCTAATGATACCCAAAAACTACCATTCCACTGCCACATGTTTCCACTTCCATCAATGTATAAATCACCGAAAATACTTCCAACAAATCCTGGAGCACCTATACTTGCTCCAGCAGAAATACCAGAACCATTAGACCCTGATAAATTCACATTCGTAGATGCCCAAAATGAGCCATTCCACTCATAAATTACACCAGCACCATCAATATATAAATCTCCAACGACAGTACCAGAAAATGAAGGTGAACCTACTTCTATACCAGTAGAAATCGAGGTCCCATCACTTCCAGACAGACTAATACCACTAGATATCCAAGAGCTTCCATTCCATTCATAGACTACACCAGTACTATCAATATATAATTCGCCAATTATAGAACCCGCAAATCCAGGAACACCCACAGAAATACCCACAGAAATTCCTGCTCCTTGGGGTCCTTGCAGTCCTTGTGGTCCTTGGGGTCCTTGCAATCCTTGGGGTCCTTGGAGTCCATGCGGTCCTTGCGGACCTTGTGGTCCTTGTGGACCGGTAGCACCAGCAGCACCCGTCAAGCCTTGAGGACCTGTTGGGCCGGTAGAACCATTTAATCCATTAGTTCCAGTAGCTCCAGTAGCTCCGGTAAGACCCTGTGGGCCTT
>Ga0209398_1000200_pt1 | contig 43003 bp, 41 predicted proteins | sample AshMeaBigSpring_FD_184125 | JGI IMG/M metagenome (GOLD analysis project Ga0209398, IMG submission 184125) | Groundwater microbial communities from Big Spring, Nevada to study Microbial Dark Matter (Phase II) - Ash Meadows Big Spring (SPAdes)... | ecosystem: Environmental > Aquatic > Deep...
GAGCTGCCGCTTCGACTTCGGAGGGTCCGGCGAGAGCTGCATGCTGGATGCCGCCGACCTGACGCCAGCCCGCAACCCGGATGGCAGCTATCCGGCGTCAGGATTGGGCTCACCGGATGGCAAGTATTTCTCTTGTTGGCCCATCGCGTCGAGAGTTCGCTTCGGTCTCGCGGCGCCGTGGTTGGAGGGTCAGCTGCCGCAGCTCCACCCTTCGCGCAAGCCGGGCACGCTCCCGGCCACACCCCCGCTCATGGCGCCCGTCCCTGGAGCAAGCGGTGTCGGGTCGAAGGCCAGACACCGCGGCCGGCGCACCACCCCCGCCGTTCCCCCGTCGCGCTCCGCGCGCGGCGCAAGTCAGGGCACAGGAGAGGGCCATGAGCGAACATTGCGCGGGCCGGGTCGGGCAAGGGTTCAACGCACCGAGGGATCGGCGTAGCACTTGCGCATGTACTCGCACCGGTAGGAGCCGGAGAAGTGCATGGTGTCGCCCTTGGCGGGCGCGATGAACCGGCAGACCTCCTCGAGGCCGTCGGCGCTGAGCCAGCCCTCGCGGCGGCCGCGCTGCACCGCGAAGCAGTCGGCGGTCTCCTCGTCGGGTCCGCGGAACTGGTGGCCGCACTCATGGGCATAGATCCAGAGCTTCACCGGCCGTGACACCTTGGCGAGCAGGCGCGGATTGAGAATGAGAAATCCCGGATAGGCCGCGCCGTAGTCGTCGAGCTGGTTGTCGAGCACGGTCGGGCGGTGGCCGCAGATCATGCGCATGTTGTCGAGCTTGAGCTGGCCGCCCGGCACGATCGTCGCATCGCCGCCGACGTGGGCGACATACTCTTCCGGCGTCGGCGGCTTGTCGGCGCGCGCCGCTCCCATGGCCAAGACGAGCCCCGCAGACAGCGCGCAACCCAAGGTGCGCGCCGCCATCATGAAAGACGCTTGCATGCGCTCGTGATCCCGGCCCTCTTGCGTTGCAAAGGCATCTCGCACAGCTTGCCGGACACCGCAACCCCTGGCAATGGCAAGGTAGCAACGATCACACGAAATCGTTGTGAACTGGTGCTCAGGGGTCCCGACCCGACTCCTGTGCGAGCCCCGCGGCGGCCTCGATCTCCTCCATGTCGGCATCGGAGAAGCCGAAATGGTGGCCGATCTCGTGCACCAGCACATGGGTGACGAGTTGGCCGAGCGCCTCCTCCTCCTCCGCCCAGAAGTCGAGGATCGCGCGGCGGTAGAGGAACACCATGTCCGGCCCGCGCGGCGCATCGGCGACACTCTTGTGGGCGAGACTGACGCCCTGATAGAGCCCCATCAGGTCGAACGGGCTCTCGAGGCCGAGGTCGTCGAGCACCTCGTCGAGCGCGAAGTCCTCGACGCGGATGACGAGGTCGCCGCACATCTGGCGGAACTCGCCCGGCAGCCGCTCCCAGGCGGCGGCGGCGAGTTCCTCGAAGTCGGCGAGCGTCGGCGCCTCGCGATCCGCCCAGAAGCTCCTCTCCGCCATGGCGACCTCGCGTGCGATGCTGATCCAGGCAGAGACATAGGCGACCGTCGCGCGCCCGGCCAGTGCCGGATGCCGGCGAACGCGGTCGCAGGTTGCCGATCGGGACCACCGGCCATGGCGCTCAGAGCCCCACCGTCCGCTCGGTGTGGATGCAGCGCACGTGGTGAGCCGGCGTGACCTTCACGATCTCCGGGCGCGCGGCATCGCACGCATCGGACCTCAGCTTGCAGCGCGGCGCGAAGGCGCACCCCTTGGGCATGTTGGCGAGATCGGGCGGGCTTCCGGGGATCGCCGGCAGACGCTGCCCGATCAGCCGGCCGCCGTGCGCGCGCGTGGCGAGCAGCCCGATCGTGTAGGGATGGCGCGGCTTGCGGATGACGTCGCGGACCGGGCCCTGCTCGACGATGCGGCCGGCGTACATGACCGCGATGCGGTCGGCGACCTCGACCGCGACGCCGATGTCGTGGGTCACGAAGATCACGGAGAGGCCGAGCTCGCGCTGCAGCTCGCGCAGCAGCAGCAGGATCTGCACCTGCACCGTCGCATCGAGTGCGGTCGTCGGCTCGTCGGCGAGCAGGATCTGCGGCCGGCTCGCGAGCGCGAGCGCGATCATCGCCCGCTGCCGCATGCCGCCCGACATCTCGTGCGGGTAGGCCTCGAGGCGGCGCTCGGCGCTCGGGATGCGGACGCGCTCGAACAGCTCGAGCGCGCGACCCCGCGCGGCCGACCGCGTGACGGTCTCGTGCCTGAGGACCGCCTCGACGATCTGCTCGCCGACGGTATAGACGGGATCGAGCGCCAGCATCGGCTCCTGGAAGACCATCGAGGCGACCTTGCCGCGGAATGCCGCGAGCGAGCGCCCCTCGAGTGCCAGCACGTCCGTTCCGGCGGCGGTGACCTTGCCGTCGATCCGCGCCCGGCGCGGGTCGTGCAGGTTGAGGATCGTGCGCAGCGTCACGCTCTTGCCCGAGCCCGACTCGCCGAGCAGCGCCAGCACCTCGCCGCGACCGAGCGCGAGATCGACGCCGTCGACGGCGCGCACCGGGCTCGACCCGCCCGTGAACGTGACGGTCAGGCCGGCGATCGCGAGGATGGGCGATATCGCCGCGGCGCTGTTCATGCGCCCTCCCGCCGGGTCCGGCGCGCGCGGCTGTGGCCCGACAGGGGATCGACCGCATGGCACGCCGCGCGATGACCGCTGCCAGTCGCCTCGAGCATCGGCTCCTTTTCCGAGCAGAGATTCTCGGCATAGCGGCAGCGGGTGTGGAACCGGCAGCCGGGCGGCGGGTTGATCGGGTTGGGCGGATCGCCGGCGAGCGGCGCCTCGCGCGTGCGCCGGTCCGGATCCATCGACAGCATCGAGCCGAGCAGCGCGGTCGTGTAGGGGTGCCGGCTCGCCGTGTAGAGCGCCTCCGTCGGCCCGATCTCGGCGATCCGGCCGAGGTACATGACGAGCACTCGCGAGGCCATGAAGCGGACGACCTCGAGATCGTGGCTGATGAAGATGTAGGTCAGCCCGAACTCGTCCTTGAGGTCGAGCAGCAGGTTCAAGACCTGCGCCTCGACCGACTTGTCGAGTGCCGACACCGCCTCGTCGAGGATCAGCAGCTTGGGTTGCAGGGCGAGGGCGCGGGCGATGTTGACGCGCTGGCGCTGACCGCCGGAGAGCTCGTGCGGGTAGCGGCCGGCGAAGCGCGCCGGCTCGAGCCCGACGCGCGTGAGCAGCCCGCGAGCGCGTTGAACCGCCTCGCGCCGCGAGATGGCGTGCACGGTCGGGCCGAACGCGATGGATTCCACGACCGTCAGCCGCGGGTTGAGCGAGGCGTAGCTGTCCTGGAACACCATCTGCACGGCGGCCCGGAACGCCTTCAGCGACAGCTCCGGCGTGCCCGCCGCCCTCCCCCCGAGCCTGATCGTGCCGCGGTCGGGCCGGATCAGGTCCATGATCAGCCGCGCCGTCGTCGACTTGCCGCAGCCCGATTCCCCGACGATGCCGAGCGTCTCGCCCGGCACCACGTCGAACGTGATGTCGTCGACCGCGCGCACGACGCCCCTCGCGCCGCCGAACAGGCCCTTCTTGATCGGGAAGTGCTTGACGAGGCCCTTGACCTCCAGCAGCGGCGCGCCCCGCGCCGGCTCGCCGCCGTCCCACTCCCTGATCTCCGCAGCGGTCAGCATTGCCTCAGGCCTTCATGTCCATGGCCGAGCGCATGCCGTCGGTCAGCAGGTTGAACGAGATCGAGGTGATGAAGATCATCAGACCCGGCAACGCGCAGAGCAGCGGCTGCGTGTAGATCGCGGTGCGCAGCGTGTTGAGCATCAGGCCCCATTCGGGCTCCGGCGGCTTCACGCCGAGGCCGAGGAACGAGAGGCCCGAGGCGAGGATCATCGACACCGCGATCAGGCTCATCGCGTAGACGAAGATCGGCCCGAGCACGTTGCCGAGCACGTGCTTGCGGATGATGGTGAGCGCGCCGGCCCCGCTCGCGCGCGCCGCGTCGACGAAGTCGCGGTTGCGGATGCCGGTCGTGACACTTTCCGCGACGCGGGCGATCGGCGGCACGAACACGACGGTGAGCGAAATCAGCCCGTTCATGATGCCGGCGCCGAGCGCGCCGGAGAGGGCGATTGCGAGCAGCACCGAGGGAAACGCGAAGAACACGTCGATCGTGCGCATCAGCACGGTGTTGAGCCAGCCGCCGGCGTAGCCGGCGACGATGCCGATCGCCGAGCCGATGAACAGCGCGATGAACACCGGCGTCACACCCATGAACAGCGAGATGCGCGCGCCGTAGATCAGCCGCGAGAGCATGTCGCGGCCGAGCTCGTCGGTGCCGAGCGGGAAGCCCTCGGTGCCGGGCGGCTTCAGGCGGCGCAGTGTCATGCCCTTGTAGGGGTCTTGCGGTGCGATGTAGGGGGCGAGGATCGCAATCATCACGATCGCGACGATCATCAGGCCCGCACCGACGGCCACGGGATCGCGGCGGAACCGGCGCCACACCGTCGCCCAGTAGCCGGGCGAACGGAGGATTTTCTCGCTCGGAACGCTCGGTGCACCGGCGATACTGGCCATGGCGATCAGCTCCGCTCGACGCGCGGGTCGAGCGCGGTCTGCATCACGTCGACGGTCATGTTGAGAAGGACGAAGAACATCGCCAGAACCAGGATCGTCCCCTGCAGCAATGGCAGGTCGCGCTGGAAGATGGCATCGTTGAGCAGCAGCCCCGTGCCCGGCCAAGCGAACACGGTCTCGATCAGGATCGACCCGCCGAGCAGGTAGCCGAGCTGGATGCCCATTACCGCGAGCGCGGTCGGGGCCGCGTTCTTGACCACGTGGCGGAGCACGTCGAGCTCAGTCATGCCCTTGGCGCGCAGCCCCGCGACGAACTCCTGGCTCAGGATCTCGCCGACGAGCGCGCGCACGGTCCGCGCGATGATGCCCATCGGGATCACCGACATGGTGATGGCGGGGAGGATCATGTGGCGGACGTGCGCCCAGTCCCATTTCCAGGCCTCGGAGCCGCCGGGCCCGGCGCCGGTCGGCGGCAGCCAGCCGAGCGTCGCGGCGAAGATGATGACCAGCACCATGCCGAGCCAGTAGTGCGGTACCGACACGCCGACCACCGAGAGTGCGGAGGCGGCCTTGTCGATCCAGCTGTCGCGGAAGTAGCCCGCGACGAAGCCGAAGAGAGCGCCGAGCAGAAAGCCGATGAGTGTCGCCAGCGCTGCCAGCATCAGCGTGTTGGAGACGGCCTTCGCCACCTCGGCGACCACCGGCCGGTTGGTGCGGATCGAGGTGCCGAGATCGCCCTGCAGCGCGCGCCAGAGCCATTTGGCGAACTGCTCGATGTAGGGCCGGTCGAAGCCGTAGAGGACCAGCAGCTGCTGCTTGAGGCTCTCGGACGCGTCCGGCGGCAGCACCGAGACGAGCGGGTCGCCGGGCGCAAGGTGCACCAGCATGAAGCACACGACCGCCACACCGAGCATGATCGGCAGCGTGTAGACGATGCGCTTGGCGATGTAGGCCAACATGGCGGGTGGATTTGGATGACGATCCCGAGCTAGCTCTAGACCTTCTCACAGGGTCGCGGTCGGCACGGCGGCGAAAATGACGACAGAGCAGGAGCGGCGCGCAGAGCATAGCATAGCCTACGGTCGAGCGTCGCGACGCACGCTGTCGTCATTTTCGCCCCGCCCGGGCGGCCCGGTTCGTCGCGCGCCTCAACCGTAAGCGCATGCTACGCCTTTCGGCGCGCTCCTGCCGGTTCCGCTCCGCCCCGCGCGATGCCGATCCGCGAGCCTGTGAGATGGACGGGCTAGCGTGCCGGCGGCCGGCGCGCCAGCGACGCGGAGGACAGAGCCACGCGGGAGCGGCCACGTATGACGGCGGTCGATTGACGGTGGCCGGCTTTGCGCGTCCAATTGCGGGATCGTCTGTAACCGTCGCGAGACTTGGCACCGCCATGAAGTTGCTGCTGATCAATCCCAATACGACTGCGGCCATCACCGACCTCGTGCTTGCCGAGGCCGGCAAGGCCGCCGCGCCCGGCACCGAAGTCCGTGCCGTCACCGGCCGCTTCGGTGCCCGCTACATCGCGAGCCGGGCGAGCTATGTGATCGCCGGCCATGCGGCTCTCGATGCCTACGCGGAGCACGGCACCGACGCCGACGCCGTGGTGCTCGCCTGCTTCGGCGATCCGGGATTGCACGCGCTCCGCGAGATGGCGCATCAGCCGGTCGTCGGCATGGCGGAGGCCGCGTGCCGTGCCGCGGTCGCGGAGCCGGGCCGCTTCGCCATCGTCACCGGCGGCGAGCGCTGGGGGCCGATGCTGCGGGAGTTCGTGGCCGGCCTCGGCCTTGCCGGCCGGCTTGCGGCGGTCGAAACCGTCGCGCCGAGTGGCGCCGACATCGCCAGCGATCCCGGCCCCGCGCTCGACGTGCTCGCCGAGGCCTGCCGCACCTGCGTGGAGAAGCACGGCGCCAGCCGCGTCATTCTCGGTGGCGCAGGGCTGGCCGGGATCACACCGCGCCTTGCGGGCCGCGTGCCGGCGCCGCTGATCGACGGTCTGGCGGTGGCGGTGCGCGCTGCAGAGCGCCTTGCGGCGGAGCCGCCGGCAAGACCGCAGTCCGGCGACCCCACCCCGACGCCCTCCATCGAGAGCACGGGGCTTTCCGCCGCGCTCACCTCCCGGCTCGCAGGTGAGAGGGGGGCGGCCCTCGGCCCCGATGATCGCTGCTGAACTGCGTCGGCGCGAGCCATCGACTGCCACGTGCCTTTACCGCTGGCCGAGTCCGATCAAAAGACACGAAACGAGCCGACTAGCCCGCGACGGGCCGCAAGGGACCTACGTGCCCCGCCGCGCCCGCCGCGTGCGGCTCCGACGGCGTGGCGATCACGGTCACGGCATTGGTCGCGAACCGCACGCCGGCCGCCACGAGCGCCGCGTGGATGCGCCGCAATGCCAGCCGATGCACATAGGTCGGCCGGGTCGGTTTCACCGTGAACTTGACGCGGACTACGAACGCATTCTCGATGATGTCGGTGACCCCCTGCATCTTGACCGGCAGCAGGAAATCCTGGCCGATCTCCGGATCCGCCAGCATCTCCTGGCCGACCGCCTTGATGATCCGGCGCACCGCCTCGAGGTCGGTTGCGCGGTCGAGGCGGATGTTGAACTTCATCGTGATCCAATCGCGGCTGAAATTGGTGATCGCCGCCAGCTGGCCGTACGGAATGGTGTGAATCTGCCCGTTCTGATGGCGAAGCTGCAGCGAGCGCAGGGTGATCCGCTCGACGTTACCCTTGAGCTTGCCGGTGTCGATGTACTCGCCGATGCGGAACGCGTCGTCGGCCATGAAAAAGATGCCCGATACGATGTCGCGGACGAGCGCCTGCGAGCCGAACGAGATCGCAAGACCGATGATGCCGGCGCCGGCGAGCAGCGGTGCGATATCGACGCCGAGACGCGACAGCGCGACGAGGCCGACGATGGCGACGAGGGCGCCGGTCGCAAAGTTGCGGATCAGCGGCAGCGCGGTCGCGATCCGCGATTGCGGCGCATCGTCGGTCTCATCGTCGGCGCCCGGCACGCTCGCGCGGGTCCTCGGCGCATTGGCGTCGAAGACCGCCTTCATGTATCTGAGGACCGCCCAGCCGGCGACGAGCACGAGCGCCGCCGAGGCGATCGCCCGCAGGGCCTCGACCATGCGCGGCGACTGCCCCCCGAGCGCGAAGTCCCACAGGACGATCAGCGCGAAGAGCCCGGCAACCACGACGCCACCGCCGACCGCGCCGGCGCCGATATCCCGCGCCGCCAGCGCTCGATGCGGGCAGACCTGGCGCCGCGCCACCCGCTCGCGCACGACACCTGCGGCCAGCGCCGCGGCGACCGGCACCAGAAAGAACAGAAGTTGGGTGATTGCGCCCGCCCGCGCCACCACCTCGCGGCTTTCGGTCATCGGGGCGACGGTGATCCCGAGCCAGAGCACGAGCGGCAGCGCAATCTGCGCGGCGGGGAGCAGGACCGCGATGATCCGGGTCATCGGCCCGGGTGCGCCGGCGGGCTCGGCCGAGCGCAGCACCAGCTCGGCGAGGTCGCGGCGCACGGTCCAAAACCACCACACCTTGTAGGCGTTGATCAGCGTGCCGCCGAGATAGATCCAGCCGGCGGCCTCAGCCGGCGCAGCCGCGACCGCGGTCGCCGCGGCGGCGGACCAGAAGAAGCACACCGTTGCCGCCGCGTACCCGAGGAACAGCCTTCGATGGAGCTGCGGGTTGGCGACGGTCATCAGCCGGATGCCGGGCGCCACCGGATCGAGCAGAAAGCGCGCGAACACGGCATAGAGGCCGAATATCGCCAACCCTCGTACCACCGCCAGAGCGGCAGCCAGCGCCGGCGGATCGTCGTCGAGGAGACGCACGGCCAAAGTCCGGGCGACGAGCGCAAATGCGACGAGCCCTGCGAGCTCGCCAACGGCGCGGAGGCCGGCGAGCCGAAGCCGGTCGGTGAGCCGTTCGGTCGGATCCTCTCTCGCGGCCGACAGCGCCGCGCCGACGAACCTGCAGACAAGCCATCCGAGGGCAATCGCGGCTGCCAGCGCGAGCAGGGTCCGCAGCACCGGGTCGATGAGCGCACCGGCCGGTCGCATCGTCGCCAGCGCATCCGGCGCGAGCCTGGGAATGGCGGCGACGTTGGCGAGGCCGTGGCCAAGGCCCGCCATGAACATATCGAAGAGGTCGACCAGGGACGAGCGCACGCCCCCGGCGCGTGCGGCATTTCCGGAGCCGCGAGCGGCCTCCGTCGCGTCGACGACCTGCACCACCACCGTCTTGCCCGTCGACTGCAGTCCGGAGACGATGCGCGCGACGTCGGCGGGCCTGTCACCCGGCCTGACCTGGACCGTGATCGATTTCTGGGGGGCGTCCGGCTCCGCGGCCATGGTCGTTGCCGGGCCGAGCGCGCTGAATATCATAACCGCCACGACCAGCCGGACGGCCGGGCCGGGCAGGCAGCGGTCGACCCGTGATCGCCAGGCTCTCGCTGTGAATGCGTGTCCGACCGCGCGCAACTTGACGGGAACTCCAGAACTCGGGGCGCAAGTATGCCCCGGAACCCTCCAGAATTGAAGGCTGGACCGCGCGCCGGCCCAGACGGCTGCAGAGATGGCGTGGCGGCGGTCGGCGCAAATCGACCGGCCGGCCGCCCGACACCCTGGCACTACTTGCTCCGGCCTTCCTTCGGCTTCCTGCGCCCGACCAGCGTGCCGACGCCGTGCTCGGTGAACAGCTCGAGCAGCACGCAGTGCGGCACCCGCCCGTCGATGATGACGACCGCCTCGACGCCGGCCTCGACGACCTCGATGCAGCCCTCGATCTTCGGGATCATGCCGCCCGAGATGGTGCCGTCGCGAATGAGCGCGCGCGCCTCCTCGACGGTCAGCTCCTGAATCAGCCGCTTCTTCTTGTCGAGCACGCCGGCAACGTCGGTGAGCAGCAGGAGCCGCTTCGCCTTCATGCGGGCGGCGAGAGCGGAGGCAAAAGTGTCGGCGTTGATATTGAGCGTCTCGCCTTCGCGACTGACGCCGACCGGCGCGATGACCGGAATGATGTCGGACCTCGAGATCACCTCGACGATGTGCGGGTTCACCTCGACGGGATCGCCGACGTAGCCGATGTCGACCGCCTTCATCAGATTGCTTTCGGGGTCGGGCATCTCGGTGATCTTCTTGGCGATCATCAGGTTGGCATCCTTGCCGCAGATGCCGACCGCCTTGCCGCCCTGGGCATTGATCGCCGACACGATCTCCTTGTTGATGGCGCCGGCGAGGACCATCTCGACGACCTCGACGGTCGGCTTGTCGGTGACGCGCAGGCCGTTGACGAACTCGGACTTGATCTCGAGCTTCTTCAGCATGGCGGCGATCTGCGGACCGCCGCCGTGCACGACGATCGGGTTGATGCCGGAGAGCTTGAGATAGACGATGTCCTTGGCGAAGGCGGCGGCGAGCGCCGCATCGCCCATGGCGTTGCCGCCGAACTTGATGACGACGGTCTGCTCGTCGTAGCGGATGAGATGGGGCAGCGCCTCGGCCAGGATGCGCGCCTGCTGGTGCGCCGTGACCTCGCCGTTTGCATCCCGCGTCGTCGGATCGCCCTTGAGTGTCATGGCCTTGCGCACCTATTCCGCTCCGGCGCAGTGTTATATCCGCTCGGCGGCAGCGACAACGGATTTCCCCCACAATCTCGGCCTATCCTAAAATCCAGCGACTTCGGCCGTGCGTGCGCGGGAGGCGTCGATTAAGCTGCGGGAGCGCATGACAGATTCGTTTCCGGGGCGCCGCGCCACCGCCCGCCGCGACTGACAGGACCGAAAAGGATGCAGCAGGCGTTCGCAGAGGCATTGAGCAGGCTGCCGTTGACGCGCAGCCTGGCGATGACGCTCGCGCGCGCCCACGACTACGCGGCCGAACAGCGCCACCGGCACGTCACGCTCGAGCACCTGCTGCTCGCGCTGACCGAGGATGCCGAGGCGGGCGCAGTGCTCGCCGCCTCGAGCGTCGACCTCGCGCGTGTCGCGACCGAGGTCGCGGCCCACGTCGGCCGGATCGAGGACCGCATCGCCGGCAGCGAGCCGATCAGTCCCAATATCAACGCGGATGTCAGCCGCATCCTCGAGTACTCGGCCGCCGCCGCCCGCCAGAGCAGACGCGGCCGCGACATCAGCGGTGCGATCGTGCTCGCGGCGATCGTCGGCGACGGCAAGAGCACGGCGGCGAACGTGCTGCGTTCCGAGGGCCTGACGTTCGAGACGGCGATCAAGGCTCTGAAGAGCACGCAAGCCGTTCCGCCCGCAACCGCGCCGCCAACTGCCGTCGTGCCGATGCCGGTGCCGGCATCGCGGTCCGGCGCGCCCGCGACGCCGCCTCAACCAGCTTCGCGCGCGGCCGAGCTGCCGGCGCCGACGCCTTCGGCACCGCCGCCGGCACCTCAACCCGTCGTCAGCGAGGCCCCCGCACCATCTCAGTCGCCGGCGCCGACCGTCGTCGCTGCCTCCGCCGGACCCGATCCACACTGGGGCCCGCAGCCGAACTCGACCGAGGACATCCTCGCGTCGGTCCGCCGCCGCATCGAGGCGGGCCGGCCGGTGTCCGTCGCTTCCCCCGTACCGACGCCAGCGCCGGCCGCGAGCGCCGATGCCGACATCCCGGTCGAGGCCTGGACGCCCGCGGCATCGCGCGAGTTGTCTGCGGCTCCGACGGGCGGCATCCGCATGCCACCGCCACTCCCCGCGTCTCCGCAGGCGCGAAACGCTGCGCCGAGCGGCTCCGGCGACCTCGCCGCCCGGCTCGACGACATCCGCCGCAATGGCCGGGGGACGGCGGCGGGCTCGCGGCCGGCCGAGGTGCTCGTGCCCTGGCCGGAGGCGGCTGCACCGCCCGCCGCCATCCTGCCCGAGAGCGACTATGCCTTCGACGGCAACATCGCCGGCCCGCCCTATGCCGATTATGACGAGGCGGGCGGCCCACACGGCGTGCCGCCGGCCCTGGCGCCCCTCGCCCAGCGCGTGCCGCGAGGCCCGCTGCCGCGGCCCCGGCTCGACGTCGGTGCGCTCGCCGAGGCCTTGCCGCGACAGTTGAAAGTCGGCTGTCGCAGCGCCGGCGAGGTCCGCATCGCCCGCAGCGACCTCAGGTCGATCCGGCAAGGGCTCGGCAGCGGCAGCCTCGACGACTACGAAAGCGTCGTCGGAACCGCGCTGTCGCTGCGTCTGCGCGCACCCGACGGCGGCTTCTACATCGAGCCGACATCGCCCGAGACGCTGTGGATCGAGGAGGCGCGCGCGCTCAGCCTCGACGATCTCGCGAGCTGGAGCTGGAGCGTCACGCCGGAGCGGCGCGGCCGCCGCCGCCTCCAGCTGATCGCCACGGCACGTGTGATCGGCGCCGATGGGACGGTTGCCGAGACCGCATTCCCGGACCGGACGTTCGAGGTGAAGGTCAGCGCGCATGCGGGGCAGGCGGCGATGCGCGCGGCTGGTTGGCTGCTCGCCGTGCTGATCGGCGGCGCCATCGCGCTCTACGGCTCGCCGCTGGCGACCGCGCTCGCATCGCTCATCACGCGGACGTGGGGCGCCTGAGCGGCGATGCAACGGCCTCGGCCGTCGTGCTCAGCCGCAGCTGCGGCGGATCATCTGTGCCATGTCGGCCGCGCAGCGTCCGCGGGATCCGCAGTAGAGCCGCTCGAGCTTGGAGTAGGTGATGATGGCGGCTCCGCCGCGCTCGCAACGCACGATCAGCTCGTCGATCGGGCCGCGATCGATGCGCGCCTCGACCGCCGTGCGCGGAGCAGAGGGGCCGGGATAGGTGATGAAGCCGGCCGCCAGGGCGGCCAGGATCGTTGCAGATGTCATGGGAAACCTCAAAGCGATGCGAGAGAGTCTTACACGCTGAGCGAGGTGCAATAGACGTGCCACAATCAGTGGATGTGATCGCTCATCGGCCTCGATGTCCCGGTACGAAGAGATTGCTCCGCCAGCAGAGCGAACCGCAACCACAGATTTCAATCGACGGTGGCGCACATCTTTAAATACCTGATTTTTCGATTGAATTTCGTTCAGTGGAGAGTCTGAACCACGGCTTGCGCACAAGTTGTCCACTGAACTGTGGATAAGAATCCAAGGGCGTTGGCGCATTTCGTCCACGTCCGGTCAAAAGGGTCCGTGCAGTGTCCGGGGGTCTGTGGGGGACCGACCGGCGCTGCAATAGAGGGCAACGAGGAGACCTCTGCCACCGCAGGGGTGCGAGCAATGAGTGGCGTATCGCGTTTCAGTGGGCAATGGCGGCACACGACCGCCGCGAACGAGCCGACCAGCCAACTTTTCGACCGGCGCCGCGCAACCCAGGCGCCGGAACCCGATCAGAGCCTGAACGAGCGGCTGTCGCAGCTCTTCACGGCCGATAGTGTCGAGCGGCTCGCGACCCGCATCGCGGAGTTCAAGCGGAGCATCTCGCAGTCGCTCGAGAAGTCCTCGCAGGCCTACCAGATCCTGCTGCAACTCACCGACAGCAACCTCAAGGACTGCGCGCGCTGTACCAAGGAGCTCGAGGCCCGGCTCGTCTCCAACCCGCACTATATCGTGATCCAGAAACTCGAGGAGGCCGAGCGACAGATCGCGCGGCTCGACAGCCAGCGCCGCTGACCACCGCCTCGGCGGCAATGCTGTGATCATGGGATGCGGCCGCGGCCGCGGGGAGCTGACACGCAATGCGCATGGGTTTTCTCAATCCGCACAAGGCGAAGGCCGCAGGCGGCGGCGCCGACCGCGGCACGGGCTCGATCTCTGATGCGCCGCGCGAGCCGCAGTCGCGACGCGGCGAGGAGGTGCTCGCGGAGTGGGTCGAGTTGCCCGGCGAGGAGTGCCCAGCCGCGACGGAGCAACAACTCGTCGAGACCGTGACAGCCTGCCGGGCGGCAGTCGCCGACGCGCTTCACCGCTCGTCGAAGGATTATCGGGTGCTCTGCAGCCTCGCCCAGTCCGACATCAGGGCGTGCGACAGCATCATTGCGGAGCTACGCCGCCGGCTCGACAGCAACGTGCACTACGATGTTCTCGGCAAGCTGGATGAAGCCTTCGCCATCGCCAGCATCGCGGCGCGGCGCAAGAGCGGGTGAGACGGCAAGCGCCTCAGCCGCGATAGTCCTGCACGCGGGTCGCACGCAGTCCGGGCAGCCCGTGCTTGTCGATCGAACGTTGCCAGCTCAGGAATTCGTCGACGGTCAACTTGTAGCGGTCGCACGCCTCCTCGAGGCTGAGCAGCCCGCCGCGTACCGCAGCGACGACCTCGGCCTTGCGGCGGATCACCCACCGCTTGGTATCGCGGGGCGGCAGATCGGCGACCGTGAGCGGGCTCCCGTCGGGCCCGATCACATAGCGCACGCGCGCTCTCATTTGTTGCTCGGTCATGATACTCTTCACACACTCATGGACCAGTCACAGACGATACACGCCACCGCTTAACGTTCACCTCTACGTTGAGTTAAACGTATGCTGCGCCCGTGCACCATTTCATGGCAATTGCTGCGTTAAGCTTGAGTAGTATTATAGTTAACGCTGCCGAAATCCTGCCATGATCGGCTTCGGCCAGATGAGTTCTGCAAGACACGTGCTAACCTTGCCGGGCGGACCGTCGGGCCCACGCGCGGCAGCCATAATTTCGCTTGGTGCACTGCGCAAACACGGTCTAGGAGGACGGCGCAAAACCGGGGGCGCCGGATATCGGGCGCCGCAAGCAACAGTCGCGCCCGCACCGCTCCAGCACTCCGACAGCGAATTCAAGTAATGACCTCCGCACCTTCCGATCCAGACTGGCACGCTCCGAGCCACGGCGACCGGCCGCCTCGGCGCGTGGTGGTCGCGATGTCGGGAGGGGTCGATTCCTCAGTCGTTGCGGCAATGCTCAAGCAGGCCGGCCACGACGTGATCGGCGTGACCCTCCAGCTCTACGATCACGGTGCCGCGACCGGCCGCAAGGGCAGCTGCTGCGCCGGACAGGACATTCACGACGCCCGCCGGGTTGCCGCCGCACTCGACATCCCGCACTACGTGCTCGACTACGAGCGCCGCTTCGAGGAGCGGGTCATGCAGGCCTTCGCGGCTAGCTACCTCGCCGGCGAGACGCCCATCCCCTGCGTCGCCTGCAACAGCCAGATCAAGTTCACCGAGCTGCTCGACACCGCGCGCGACCTCGGTGCAGATGCACTCGCAACCGGCCATTATGTCCGCCGCCACGACGGCGCGCGTGGCCCCGAGCTCATGCGCGGCGCAGACCCCGACCGCGACCAGAGCTATTTCCTCTTCGGGACGACGCGTGCCCAACTCGAGCGCCTGTGGTTCCCGATCGGCGGGATGACCAAGCCCGCGGTGCGCGCGCTGGCGGCAAAGCTCGCGCTGCCGATCGCCGACAAGCCCGACAGCCAGGACATCTGCTTCGTGCCGAGCGGACGCTACAGCGACGTGATCGAGCGGCTGCGCCCCGGCGCCGTCGAGCCAGGAGAGATCATCCACGTCGACGGGCGCGTGCTCGGCCGCCATCGCGGGATCGTGCACTTCACGATCGGCCAGCGCCGCGGCCTCGGCATCCACGCGGCCGAGCCGCTGTTCGTCGTGCAACTCGATGCAAACCGTCGCGCCGTCATCGTCGGACCGCGCGACCGCCTTCGCACGCTCGAGCTCAGGCTGCGCGACATCAACTGGCTCGGCGATACGCCCTGGAGCGCACTGGGCGATGCCGGCCGAGAGATCGCCGTGCGCATCCGCTCGACGCATGCGCCGCGACCGGCAACACTTCGCCGCGACGATGATTCAGGCACGGCGCACGTGCGCCTTGCCGGCGCCGAGCATGGCGTCGCGCGCGGCCAGGCCTGCGTGTTCTATTCGCATGCAGGTCCCGATGCGCGCGTGCTCGGTGGCGGTTGGATCGACGGCGTCACGTGCGACGGAATTTGCGCTGCCAATCCGGTTCGAGCTGTGCTAGACGCCGCCCTGGATCAGCGCCTGAACGCAAGCTCACACTGAGGGAGTCCATTGAAAGATGGTCGATCGTTTCCGTATCGAGCCTTCGAAGTTCAAGAAGCCGCTGATCCCGGCGCTCGCCATGAAAACCGCCGCAGCCATCGATGAGGATGCGGTGCGCAGCGCCTATCGCCGCTGGGCGCCGGTCTACGACACGACCTTCGGCAAGGTTGCCGCCGAAGGCCGCAAGCATTCCGTGGAGATCATCAACCAGAAGTCGGGCCGCGTGCTCGAGGTCGGCGTCGGGACCGGCCTCTCGCTGCCGATGTACAAGCGGGGCCTCGAGATCGTCGGCATCGATCTGTCGCCCGAGATGCTCGAGAAGGCGCGCGAGCGCGTCGCCGAGGAAGGCCTCGTCAACGTGACCGGGCTCCACGAGATGGACGCCGGCGAGCTCGAGTTCCCGGCCCAGTGCTTCGATGTCGTGGTCGCCATGTACGTCATGACGGTGGTGCCGGACCCGGAGAAGGTGATGCGCGAGCTCGACCGCGTCTGCCGGCCGGGCGGCGAGGTCATCATCGTCAACCACTTCAGCCAAGAGGAGGGCGTGCGCGGCTGGATCGAGCGGCGCATGGCCCCGTTCGCCGACAAGCTCGGCTGGCGACCGGTGTTCGACGTCAACCGGGTGATGGTCTGCAAGGACCTCCAACTCGTCGAGAAGCGGGCGCTGCGGCCGATCGGCATATTCACGATGATGCGCTTCAAGAAGAAGGCCGAGGCGACGCGGGCTGCGGCTTGATCCGAGCCTGCCGATCGGCGGTGACGCTATCAGTTGGGCGCGCGATCGATCGCGCGCCCTTTTCCAGCTCTCGCGTAGGGCCGGGTGATGCTGCGCCGCTGCAGCTGTCGAGAACCTCTGCGGCATTGGCAATTTGACCTTGTCTCGGAATTTGATATCTGCTTAGGTCATCGACAAAGGTCAGCATTACTGTCCTTTGCGGATTTGCCGCTGATTGGCACGGGAGCCGACGGTGATGACGGCCCGGTTCGAGAAACCGACGCGAGCGGCGCAGAGCGCGCCCGCGTCAGGCCGTGCGCGCGCATGGACCACGGCGGTCACGCGAGCCCGAAAACAGGGCTGACTGCGGGACCCGCAGGTCCCGACCATCTCCGGACCACACGCTTGCCACGCCGCCGCCGACGCCCGATAGAACGGGCCGAAAACCTCAACCGAGTGCACTCCAGTGCGACCGCGGCCCGCCGCCGCCCATGAGGCCGACGATGACCGACGACCACACCCTTTATCCGGATGAAGAGCGGCGCGGCCTGTTCGACCCGGCTCACGAGCGCGACGCCTGCGGCGTCGGCTTCATCGTGGACCTCAAGGCCCGCAAGAGCCATCGCATCGTCTCCGACGCACTCGCGGTCCTCGAGAACCTCGAGCACCGCGGCGCCGTCGGTGCCGACCCCCTCGCCGGGGACGGCGCCGGCATCCTGATCCAGATCCCGCACGCGCTCTTCGCCGAGGAAGGCAGGAAGCTCGGCTTTGCGTTGCCGGAGCTGGGACACTATGCAGTCGGCCACCTGTTCATGCCGCAGGACGAGCGGCTGCGCGCCCACGTCGAGACGGTGATCAAGCGCATCGTGCGCGAGGAAGGCCTCGAGTTCCTCGGCTACCGCAACGTGCCGGTGGACAACTCCTGCCTCTCCGAGATGGTGCGCGCGACCGAGCCCGTGCACCGCCAGCTCTTCATCGGCCGGCCAAAGTCGATCCGCGACGAGGACGCCTTCGAGCGCAAGCTCTACATGACGCGCAAGGTCATCTCGAACGTGATCTACTCGGCCTACAAGGGCCGCGACAACGGCTTCTACACGGTGTCGCTCTCCTCGCGCACGCTCGTCTACAAGGGCATGTTCCTGTCCTACCAGGTGAAGGCCTACTACAAGGACCTCTCCGACAAGCGCCTCGCCTCCGCCATGGCGCTCGTGCACCAGCGCTTCTCGACGAACACTTTCCCGTCCTGGCGGCTCGCGCACCCCTATCGCATGGTCGCCCACAACGGCGAGATCAACACGCTGCGCGGCAACGTCAACTGGATGGCGGCGCGGCAGGCCTCCGTCGCCTCGCCGCTGTTCGGCACCGACATCTCGAAGCTGTGGCCGATCTCCTACGAGGGCCAGTCCGACACTGCCTGCTTCGACAACGCGCTCGAGTTCCTGACGATGGGCGGCTACAGCCTCGCTCACGCCGCGATGATGCTGATCCCCGAGGCCTGGGCCGGCAATCCGCTGATGGATGGCAAGCGCCGCGCCTTCTACGAGTACCACGCCTGCCTGATGGAGCCGTGGGACGGACCGGCGGCGATGGCGTTCACCGACGGCCGCCAGATCGGCGCGACGCTCGACCGCAACGGTCTCAGGCCGGCGCGCTACTTGGTCACCAAGGACGACCGCGTGATCATGTCGTCGGAGTCGGGCGTACTGCCGATCGCGGAGGAGCAGATTGCGCGCAAGTGGCGGCTGCAGCCGGGCAAGATGCTGCTGATCGACCTCGAGGAGGGCCGCATCATCTCCGACGACGAGCTCAAGGCCGACCTCGCCCAGCGTTTCCCCTACGAGCAGTGGCTGAAGCGCACGCAGATCCAAGTCTCCGACCTGCCGTTGCCGAGGAAACCGAGGAAGAAGCGCACCAACGTCGCCCTGCTCGATCTGCAGCAGGCGTTCGGCTACACGCAGGAAAGCCTCAAGTTCCTGATGGCGCCGATGGCGCAGACCGGCCAGGAGGCCGTCGGCTCCATGGGCACCGACACGCCGGTCTCGGTGCTCTCGAGCAAGCCGAAGCTCCTGCACACCTATTTCAAGCAGAACTTCGCGCAGGTGACGAACCCGCCGATCGACTCGATCCGCGAGGAGCTCGTCATGTCGCTCGTCTCGTTCATCGGGCCGCGCCCGAACCTGCTCGACCTCGAGGGTACCTCGAAGCTCAAACGTCTCGAGGTCGGCCAGCCGATCCTGACCAACGAGGACCTCGAGCGGGTCCGCCAGATCGGCGACGTGAAGGACAACCACTTCACCTCGATCACCATCGACATCACCTACCCGCAGGAGAAGGGCGCGATCGGCATGGCCGCCGCGCTCGACGTGATCTGCGCGGAGGCCGAGGAGGGCGTGCGCTCGGGCGAGTACAACATCGTCATCCTCTCCGACCGCAACGCCGGGCCCGACCGCGTGCCGCTGCCGTCCCTGCTCGCGACCTCGGCCGTGCATCACCACCTGATCAAGCAGGGGCTGCGAACCTCGGTCGGCCTCGTCGTGGAAACGGGCGAGGCGCACGAGGTGCACCAGTTCGCAACGCTCGCGGGCTACGGCGCGGAGGCGATCAACCCCTATCTCGCTTTCGAGACGATCGAGGCGATGCTGCCCGAGATCGACGACAAGCTCCCGGCCAAGGAAGCCGTGAAGCGCTACATCAAGGCGGTCGACAAGGGGCTGCTCAAGGTCATGTCCAAGATGGGCATCTCGACCTACCAGAGCTACTGCGGTGCGCAGATCTTCGACGCCGTCGGCCTCAAGTCGAGCTTCGTGCGGCGCTACTTCACCGGCACCCACACTCAGGTCGAGGGCGTCGGGCTCCGCCAGATCGCGCGCGAGACGATCGAGCGCCACCGGCTCGCGTTCGGCAACGTGCCGGCGCTCGACGGCCAACTCGATGTCGGCGGCGAGTACGCCCAGCGCATCCGCGGCGAAGCCCACATGTGGCGGCCCGCCGTCGTCGCCGACCTCCAGCACGCGGTGCGCGGCAATCTGCCGGACAAGTATCGGTCCTATGCCCGCCAAATCAACGAGCAGACCGAGCAGCTCATGACGCTGCGCGGCATGTTCCGCCTGAAGAGCGCCGCCGAGATGGACCGCAAGCCGGTGCCGCTCGACGAGGTCGAGCCGGCAAAGACTATCGTGAGGCGCTTCTCGACCGGGGCGATGAGCTTCGGCTCGATCAGCCGCGAGGCCCACACCACACTCGCGATCGCCATGAACAGGATCGGCGGCAAGTCGAACACCGGCGAGGGCGGCGAGGAGGCCGACCGCTACGAGCCGCTGGCGAACGGGGACAGCATGCGCTCGGCGATCAAGCAGGTCGCCTCGGGCCGGTTCGGCGTGACGACCGAGTACCTCGTCAACTCGGACGTGATGCAGATCAAGATGGCACAGGGCGCCAAGCCCGGCGAGGGCGGGCAGCTCCCCGGCCATAAGGTCGACCGGGTGATCGCCAGCGTGCGCCACTCGACGCCGGGCGTCGGCCTCATCTCGCCGCCCCCGCACCACGACATCTACTCGATCGAGGACCTGGCGCAGCTCATCTACGACCTGAAGAACGTCAATCCAAGCGCCGATGTGAGCGTCAAGCTCGTCTCCGAGGTCGGGGTGGGAACGGTCGCGGCAGGCGTCGCCAAGGCGCGGGCCGACCACGTCACCATCGCCGGCTTCGAAGGCGGCACCGGGGCGTCCCCGCTGACCTCCATAAAGCATGCGGGCTCGCCCTGGGAGATCGGGCTCGCCGAAACCCACCAGACGCTCGTCGCAAACCGGCTGCGCGGGCGCATCGCGGTGCAGGTCGACGGCGGCGTGCGCACGGGCCGCGACGTGGTCATCGGCGCGCTGCTCGGGGCCGATGAGTTCGGCTTTGCGACTGCGCCGCTTATCGCCGCCGGCTGCATCATGATGCGCAAGTGCCACTTGAACACCTGCCCGGTCGGCGTCGCGACGCAGGACCCCGTGCTGCGGGCGAAGTTCAAGGGCAAGCCCGAGCACGTGATCAACTTCTTCTTCTTCGTCGCGGAAGAAGTGCGCGAGATCATGGCGGCGCTCGGGCTTCGCACCTTCAACGAGCTCGTCGGCCAGACCGACATGCTCGACAAGGACGAGGCAATCCGCCACTGGAAGGCGCGCGGGTTGGATTTCTCGGGGCTGTTCGCACGGCCAGACGTTGGCAACGACGTCGCGCTCTACAACAGCGAGCGTCAGAGCCACGGGCTCGAGAAGGTGCTCGACCGCAAGCTCATCGAGCTTGCCACGCCCGCGCTCGAATCGGGCAAGCCGGTGAAGGCCGAGCTCGCGATCACCAACCGCGATCGCGCGACCGGCGCGATGCTCTCGGGAAAGGTCGCCAAGCGGCATGGCCATGCCGGGCTGCAAGAGGATTCGATCTGGCTCACGCTGACCGGCATCGCCGGGCAGAGCTTCGGCGCCTGGGCCGCCCATGGCGTCACGCTCGATCTGGTCGGCGAAGGCAACGACTACGTCGGCAAGGGCCTATCGGGCGGCAAACTGATCGTGCGGCCGGACCCCAAGTCGGGCATCGTGCCCGAGGAGAGCATCATCGTCGGCAACACGGTGCTCTACGGAGCGATCTCGGGCGAGTGCTATTTCCGCGGCGTCGCGGGCGAGCGCTTCGCGGTGCGCAACTCGGGCGCGGTCGCGGTCGTCGAGGGCACCGGCGACCACGGTTGCGAGTACATGACCGGCGGAGTCGTCGTGGTGCTCGGGCCGACCGGGCGCAACTTCGCCGCCGGAATGTCGGGTGGCATCGCCTACGTGCTCGACGAGGCGGGCAACTTCGACCGCAAGTGCAACCTTGCCATGATCGACCTCGCCCCGATCGAGGCGGAGGAGGCCGTCATGCGCCGTCTCGCCAACCAGGGCGGCGACCTCGAGAGCCACGGCCTCGTCGATATCCTCACCGGCATGGAGACGGGCGACGTCGAGCGCCTGCACGCGCTCATCACGCGGCACGCGCACTACACCAACAGCGCCAGGGCGAAGGCCATCCTCGCCGACTGGGTGGGCTCGTTGCCCAAGTTCCGCAAGGTGATGCCGGTCGAGTACCGCGACGCACTGAAGAAGATGGCGATCGTGCAGGCGGCGGACAAGACGGGACTCGAGGTGCTCGAGATCGGCCTCAGGGCCGGAAAGGGATGATGGCCATGCCGAAAGGGTTCGCGACGACGCCAAAGCCGCCCTACTACGCCGTGATCTTCACCGCGAAGCGCACGGCCGGCGATCACGGCTATGCCGTCATGTCCGACCGCATGATGGCGCTCGCCCTCGAGCAGAAGGGCTGCCTCGGCGCGGAGAGCGCACGCAATGCCGACGGGCTCGGCATCACCGTCTCCTACTGGATGGACGAGGCGAGCATCGTCGCCTGGAAGGGCGAGGCGCGCCACCTCGTCGCCCAGCAGTTCGGCAAGGACCGCTGGTACGAGCACTACGAGCTGCGCATCGCCAAGGTCGAGCGCGCCTATGGCGGGCCGGAGGGGCGGTGATGAAGCTCTACGGCGATCTCAACTCCGGCAACTGCCTCAAGGTGAAGTACACGGCCGACCATCTCGGCATCGCCTACACCTGGGTGCCGGTCGACATCATGACGGGCGAGAGCCGCACTCGGGCCTACCTCGCGAAGTTCCCGCAGGGCCAGGTGCCGGCGATCGAGCTCGCCGACGGTCGCTGCCTCGCGCAGTCGAACGCGATCATCCGATATCTCGCGCGCGGCTCGGCGCTGCTGCCGGACGACGCCTTCACGCAGGCCAAGATCGACGAGTGGCTGTTCTGGGAGCAGTACAGCCACGAGCCGTTCATCGCGACGACGCGCTATCACGTGGTCTACCTCGGGCGCAACCTCGACCAGCGCGAGGCCTGGCGCGTCGAGCGCGGCGAGAAGGCGCTCGATCACATGGAAACGCAGCTTCGGGGTGGAACCCATGGGTCCGACCCGGTGCCGCGCTCCTACCTCGTCGGCGACACGCTGACCATCGCCGACATCGCGCTTCTCGCCTACACGCGGCTCGCGCCCGAGGGCGGGTTCGACCTCGCCCCGCGACCGAGCGTTCAGGCGTGGATCGAGCGCTCTGAGCGCCAGTTGAAACTCATGGGCTGAGCGCGGCTGCGCGCGAGCAGGAGACGGGGCGGCGACAATGGGCAAGATCACCGGCTTCATGGAGTTCGAGCGTGCCGAGCGTCCCTACGAGGACGCCGAGGCGCGCGTGAAGCACTACAAGGAGTTCGTCCGGCCGCTCCCGCCCGCCGAGACCAAGTCGCAGGCTGCCCGCTGCATGGACTGCGGCATCCCCTACTGTCATACCGGCTGCCCGGTGAACAACCAGATCCCCGACTGGAACGACCTCGTCTACCGCGGCGACTGGCAGGCCGCCGCGCGCAACCTGCATTCGACCAACAACTTCCCCGAGATGACCGGGCGCGTCTGCCCGGCGCCGTGCGAGGCGTCCTGCACGCTCAACATCGACGACAACCCGGTCGCCATCAAGACGATCGAGTGCGCGATCGCCGACAAGGCCATCGAGGAAGGCTGGGTTGTGCCGCAGGTCGCGGAGGGGAAGACCGGCAGGTCGATCGCCGTCGTCGGCTCCGGTCCCGCCGGCCTTGCCGCGGCCCAGCAGCTCGCCCGCGCCGGTCACGCCGTGCACGTCTACGAGAAGTCGGCAAAGCCCGGCGGGCTGCTCCGCTACGGCATTCCCGACTTCAAGATGGAGAAGGGCGTGATCGACCGGCGCATCGCGCAGATGCAGGCGGAGGGCGTGACCTTCCATTGCGGCGTGACGGTCGGGCGCGACCACGCCGCCCGCGATCTCGAGAAGAAGCACGACGCCGTGCTGATCGCGACCGGCTCCGAGCATCCATTCGATTTCTTCGAGGCCTCGCCGGGACGCAACCTCGACGGCCTGCACTTCGCCATGGACTTCCTGCCCCAGCAGAACCGCCGCGTCGCAGGCGAGAAGCAGCCGAAGGGTACCAGGGAGATTACGGCGAAAGGCAAGCACGTCATCGTCATCGGCGGCGGCGACACCGGGTCCGACTGCATCGGCACCGCGTTCCGCCAGGGAGCCAGGAGCGTCACCCAGCTCGAGATCATGCCGCGCCCGCCCGAGAAGGAGAACAAGTCGCTGTCCTGGCCGCACTGGCCGCTGAAGCTGCGCATCTCGTCGAGCCAGGCCGAAGGTGCGGCGACCGAATACTCGATCTCCACGACCGGCTTCTCGGGTGAAGGCAACAAGGTCAGGAAGCTGCTCTACACCAAGGTCGATCAGAAGCTGCAGCCGGTGCTGGGCTCCGAAGGCGCGCTCGATGCCGACCTCGTGCTCTTCGCCATGGGCTTCGCGGGGCCGGTGATGGGTGATGTCGTCCGCGAGCTCGATCTGCCGGTCGTGGCGCGCGGCCGCTTCAGGGGGCTCGACGCCAACGAGACGGACTACCGCATCAAGGGCCGCAAGGCCGTGTTCGCCGCCGGCGACATCCGACGCGGGCAGAGCCTCGTCGTCTGGGCGATCCGCGAGGGCCGCCAGGCCGCGCACGCCATCGATCGCTTCCTGATGGGCCGCTCCGACCTGCCGCGCTGATCGGGCAACTGGCGACGGGTCGAAAGCGCGCTCCGTCATCTCCGCAGGTGTGCGAAGGCGCGAGCCGTACCGCGCAGGCGGGATCGCCTTTTTTTGGCCAGGAATGCTCTGTTGCCTGGGCAACGGAGGGAGCTCGATACCCGTAACCGACACGAGCATGGGGGGTCGGTCCTGGCAGCTCCTGATTGGCATGCGACCGCAAGCACCTCGGCGTATCGCGCTGGCGACGCCGATGCGTACGACGCGTTCGAGGAGTTCCTGCCGGGTGAGCGGATTGGCCCGCCGCCCGCCGGGCGCGGCGGCAAGGCCGCGATGCGGGGTGGGCTGCTGATCCTGATGATGCTTGGCGGCGGGTGGGCCCTGTTGGGTGATCAGGCGACCTGGCCGGGATGGCTGACCTTCGACCCGGCGGCCGTGCTTCCGGCGCCGAGCCGCGACGTGGCCAAGCCGGTCGAGGCATCCGCGTCGGTTGCGGCAACGGCCGCCCCGCCAGCGCTCGTGTCACCGCCCCCGGCCCAGCTACCGACGGCGCCGAGCAAGGCTTCCGACACTCAGCTTGCACAGCCGCCGGTGGCAGCCCTGACCACCGCCGCTCTGCCGCCGGCGACGACCGGCTCCGCCGAAACCCCGGCCCAGCCATTGCCGCCACCAGCCGTCGATCCCGCCGACCCCTACCAGAAGCGCGCGGCGGCCGTCGGCCTGCATCCCGGTCTGTCGCGGGTCCTGCTGGAGCGACTGTCGCCCGCCGACTACCGCAATGCCGCCATCGCCATTCAGACCGCGGTGGCCGAGACGCCCGATGGCGAAGTCTTCGTCTGGCCGCGCCAGCGCAAGCCCGAGCTCGCGCTGTTCCAGGTCCGCTTCGTGCCCGGCGCCGCGCCTGATTGCCGGCGCTATGTCGTCGCGGTGACCAAGGACGGCTGGCTGACGACGGCAATGCCGATGGAGAAGTGCGGCGCCCAGTCCCGCCGGTCGCGGCGCGGGTGATGCTTGCGCCGCACGTTGGGCGGAGCATGGTCGCGGGGGCGATCCGCGAGGGCCGCCAGGCCGTGCTCGCGATCGACCGGTACCTGGTGAGGCGGTCGGATCTGCCGGCGGCGCGGTCGCGTGCCGACTTCGCAAGCCCGGGTGCAATGGGGACTGCGGGTCCGCTGATCGCAGTCCTGCTGAAGAGGCCGCAGTTTCGGCATGTGACCCAATCCTGATAATGGCGTCTCCCAACTCATTCAGTAGGTGACCAGCATACCGCGGACTGGTTCGTCGTTCGTGTCCGGCACTTCAGCCGCTGGCTGTCGATCGGCAGTCGCCGCCGTGGCGGTCTCACTGGATTATGGGTGATCTCGGTAGGGTGTCACGATTGCAGTGCGGCGGTCTCGGGCTGGCGCGCCGCTGCAGTTGCAGGCTATTGCTGCGGCATCGAAACCATGCTCGGTTGCAGAGGAGCTTCGGTCTAATGGAGTGGTCGAGTTGTCCGATCATTCATATCGGCCGTCAGGCCCGTCGCAAGAGGCGTGGCGCGGCTGGGTTTGGCAGGTGCTTGCCGGGCTCGCCGCGCTCGGACTGCCTTTGATCTTCGTTCTCGCCGGCATCGCCGCCGAGACCCTATCGCTGGCAGCACAAATCCCCGTCGCCGTCCTTCTGACAGTGGCAGCCGGCAGCGTCATCTTGCTGGTGCGGGCACTCTGGCGACAGGGTGCTCGTCACCGTGCGCCGAGCGGTGCCGATGCGGTACAGAGCGATGAGCGCGCGCCTGTCCTCTATCTGCGCTCATTCGGGGAGGAAACGAGCGTGTTCGCCGAAGAGGAGGCGCTCGCTCGCATAATGATCGAGATCGGACCCTTCGTGGCAATCGGCAGGCCCGGAGACGCCTTGCCTCCACTCGGTGCCTCGCGTTTCTATGGGCGACACTTTGAGCGTGGCGGCCGAGGCTGGCAGGAGTTCATTCACGAGCTTGTGTCGCGGGCAACACTCGTATTCCTGATGCCGGGGCCAACGGTCGGGCTCGCTTGGGAGGTGATGCAATGCCGGAAGCTGCTGCACCCTCACAGCTTGATGCTTCTCGTGCAAGGGCGGCGCGACACTTACGATACATTTAGGCGGGAGACGGCTGCCGACGTCGGCATGTCTATCCCCGAATTTCCTGCAGAGCACTCCAAAGGTCGCGGGGATGACGAGTTCATCGGGATCGTGAGGTTTCGCCCGGATTGGACTGCGTACTTCTGGCCGTTCCCCGAGCGACCAGGCCGTATAGCGCATGTAGATCATGTGGACATTCGCGAGGATCGTCTGCGTGCAGGCCTGCTGCCTGCCTTGGCCGAGCAAGGACTTGTTCTGAAATCCAGAGGTCGCCAAACTCGCACGGCGATTTGGTCTATGTGGGCGGTCTACTTGGTGGTAGCGATCGGGCTTGTGGTCACGTGGCTTTGGTTTCGATGACCTTGCCGGCGGCGCTGACGCCGCGATCTGATTTCCCGCCCTCTGTCAAGGAGGAGATCGAATATGACCCAGACATGGAAGAGCAGCTCAAATCGCAGTCTCCTGACGGTCGCCGTGATCATTGCGGCACTCCTTGCCGCCTACTACGGTTGCGAGCGGTGGCGGGCTGCAGATCAGATCAATATCGGACGCAAATGGGCGGTTTGCGAGCCGATCTGCGGAACTTGGACGCGACAGGGCGAAAGCTCGACGTGGAACGGAGCCTGGCAAAACGGCGCGGTTGCCACACTCACCATGACGGTCAGCGGTCGCTCGGTGACTGTCTTGAGGGACGACACAGCCGGCGTCTCGCGCGGGCTCAAGGCAACGTACACGGGAACGATCACTCCTTCAGGCCAAATCGAGAACGGACGCGTCGAGTGGCGATGGCCGCAAGGCTTCGGTACCCGTAACGGCACCTGGACCGGGACGATCGACGGTGGAAGCCGATAGCTGAGCTGCCGTCAGATGATCGGCTGCTCGAATTGAAGACTGCACAAATGCTTGGGCCCAATGGCGCCACTGACCAATTTCCACCGCGACTTCTCTTGTTGGCCCGCTACTGCCACCCTGCTCCCGGCGCGGCCGCGACCGTTCCCGGAGGATGACCGACCGTGGCGTTCGTGCGGCGCTCGCATGATCGGCGACCGTGAGCCCAGCCCGGGGGGCGACGCTTGATCGCGGCATCGCGCCGTCCGACCGAGGAGCCCGGCGGCGGCCGGCCGTGGGGCCACGCTGTCGCGGCGGAACTAATTCCCGTCGCAGTGTTGCTTGCGCCGGTCCGGCCGGGGCATATCGTGGCGCGGGGCGCCATCACGGCGCCCTCCCTGCGTCGCCGCCGCCACGGACGCCCCCGCCATGCGCTTCTCCGCTCTCTCGCTGCTGACCAATGCGCTCACGGCGAACGCGCGCTGGCCGCGCCAGTGGCGCTCGCCCGAGCCCAAGTCCGCGTACGACGCGGTGATCGTCGGCGGTGGCGGGCACGGTCTCGCGACCGCCTACTACATGGCCAAAGAGCACAGGATGACCAACATCGCCGTCCTCGAGAAAGGCTGGCTCGGCGGCGGCAACACGGGTCGCAACACCACGATCATCCGCTCGAACTACCTCTACGACGAGAGCGCGGCGATCTATGAGCACGCGCTGAAGCTGTGGGAGGGCCTCTCGCGCGAGCTCAACTACAACGTGATGTACTCCCCGCGCGGCGTCATGATGCTCGCCCACAACACCCACGACGTGCAGAGCTTCAAACGCCACATCTATGCCAACCGCCTCAACGGCATCGACAACGAGTGGTTGACACCGGCGCAGGCCAAGGCGTTCTGCCCGCCGCTCAACATCGCCAAGGACATCCGCTACCCCGTGGTCGGCGCGGCGCTGCAGCGGCGCGGTGGCGTCGCGCGGCACGATGCGGTGGCCTGGGGCTACGCCCGCGGCGCCGACCGGCTCGGCGTCGACATCATCCAGAACTGCGAGGTGACGGGCTTCCGCCGCGATGCGGCGGGCGCCATCGCCGCGGTCGAGACGACGCGCGGCCTCATCTCGACGCGCAGGATCGGGGTGGTGGCGGCAGGCCATACCTCGGTCGTGATGGCGCGCGCGGGGCTGCGCATGCCGCTCGAGAGCTTCCCGCTCCAGGCGCTGGTGTCGGAGCCGGTCAAGCCGATCTTTCCCTGCGTCGTGATGTCGAACACCATCCACGCCTACATCTCGCAGTCGGACAAGGGCGAGCTCGTGATCGGCGCCGGCACCGACCAGTATGTGTCCTACAGCCAGCAGGGCGGCATCCACGTCACAGCCCACACGCTCGATGCCATCTGCGAGCTCGTCCCGGAGTTCCGCCGCATGCGCATGCTGCGCAACTGGGGCGGCATCGTCGACACGACCTACGACCGGTCGCCGATCATCGGGCGCACTCCCATCCCCGGCCTCTTCGTAAACTGCGGCTGGGGGACGGGCGGGTTCAAGGCGACGCCCGGCTCGGGCCACGTGTTCGCCTGGACGATCGCGAAAGGCGAGCCGCATCCGATTGCCGCGCCGTTCGCGCTCGATCGGTTCCGCACCGGCCGCCTCATCGACGAGGCCGCCGCGGCGGCGGTCGCGCACTGAGAGGGCACGATGCTGCTGATCACCTGCCCCTACTGCGGTCCGCGCCCGGAGATCGAGTTCCGCTGCGGCGGGGAGGCGCACATCGCGCGGCCGGCCGACGCCGAGGCGCTGTCGGACGCGGCCTGGGCGGACTACCTCTTCTACCGCACCAACCCGAAGGGCCGGCACGCCGAGCGCTGGATCCATCAACACGGCTGCCAGCGCTGGTTCAATGCGGTGCGCGATACCGCGAGCGACGCTTTCGTCGCCACCTACAGGATGGGAGAAAAGCGCCCGCCCGGCACGGAGGGCGAACCATGAGCCAGCCGTTCCGCCTCGCCAAAGGCGGCCGCATCGACCGCTCCCGACCGATCCTCATGCGCTTCGACGATTCTGAGATCACCGCCTTCGCCGGCGATACGGCGGCCTCGGCCCTGCTCGCCAACGGCATTCACCTCGTCGGCCGCTCGTTCAAGTACCACCGGCCGCGCGGCATCCTCGCGCACGGCTCGGAGGAGCCGAACGCGCTTCTTGATGTCGACCGCGGCCGCGGCCGGCGCGAGCCGAACAATCGCGCGACCGTCGTCGAGGCCTTCGACGGCCTCGTGCTGCACAGCCAGAACCGATGGCCGTCGCTGCAACGCGACATCGGCGCGATCAACGATCGTGTAGGCAGCCTCGTCTCCGCCGGCTTCTACTACAAGACGTTCATGTGGCCGCAGATGGCGTGGAAGCACGTCTACGAGCCGCTGATCCGTCGCGCAGCCGGCCTCGGTGCAGCGCCGGCCGTGCCCGATCCCGACACCTATCAGCATCGCCACGCCCATTGCGACGTGCTGGTCGTCGGTGCCGGCCCCGCCGGCCTTGCGGCGGCAATTGCCGCCTCCGAAGATGCGCGAGCGCGCGTCATTCTCTGCGACGAGCAGGCGGAGCCGGGTGGCGCCCTGCTGCACGACGTGACCTCGGAAATCGATGGGGTGCCGGCGGCGGTCTGGCTCGAGCGCGCGCTCGCGACGCTCGCCGATCGCGACAACGTCACGGTGCTCGGCCGCACGACCGCGTTCGGCTATTTCAACCACAATCACATCGCGCTCGCCGAGCGGCTGACCGATCATCTGCCGAGCCCTACACCTGGAGCCCCTCGCGAGCGGCTCTGGCAGGTGCGCGCGCACCGCGTGGTACTGGCGAGCGGCGCGCACGAGCGGCCGCTCGTGTTCGCCGACAACGACCGCCCAGGCGTCATGCTCGCGGAAAGCCTGCGCGTCTACGTGAACCGCTATGCGGTGGCGCCCGGACGCCGGATCGTCATGGTGACGACCGGGGCATCCGCCTACTCAGCCGCGCTCGACATCGCGGCCGCGGGCCTCGATGTGTCGATCGTCGACTTGCGCAGCGACGCACGGTGCGGGCCGGAGCTCGCGGCCTCGCGCGCCAGGGGCATTCCGGTCGAGACCGGCCACACCGTGCTCGCCGCCATGGGCCGCATGCGCGTCACCGGACTGACTATCGCGCCGGTCGGCGCGAGCGGGTTGCCCGGGCCCGGCCGGGAGATCGCATGCGACTGCGTCGGCATGTCGGGCGGGTGGACGCCGTCGGTGCATCTCTTCTCCCAGTCGCGCGGCGCGCTCGGCTACGATCCGGACGCGGATGCGTTCCTGCCCGATCGATCCCGCCAGCCCGAACGCTCGGCCGGCGCCTGCCGCGGCACCTACGATCTCAGCGCCTGCCTCGATGACGGCGCCGAGGCGGGCGCGGCGGCGGCGGGCCGAACCACGTCGAGGCGGCACACGGCGTCGGCAACGCTCGTCGGCTTCCAGCCGGTGCGCGCGATGCCGCGATCCGGCGGCGTGGAGCGCGCCAAGGCCTTCGTGGATTTCCAGAACGATGTCACGGCCAAGGATCTGAAGCTCGCAGTGCGCGAAGGCTTCGAGTCGATCGAGCACGTCAAGCGCTACACGACGACCGGCATGGCGACCGACCAGGGCAAGACGTCGAACATGGTCGCGCTCGGCCTCGTCGCCGAAACGCTCGGCCGCGCGGTTCCCGCTGTCGGCACCACCACGTTCCGCCTGCCCTACACGCCGGTGACATTCGGCGCCTTCGCCGGGCAGAACCGCGGCCGGCTGTTCGATCCCGAGCGCACCACGCCGGTCCACGACTGGGCGGCGAGCGCGGGCGCGGCCTTCGAGGACGTCGGCCTGTGGAAGCGCGCATGGTATTTCCCGCGCGCGGGCGAGGATATGCACGCCGCCGTCGCGCGTGAGTGCCGCGCGGTGCGCAGCGGTGTCGGCATTTTCGATGCGTCGACGCTCGGCAAGATCGAAGTGGCCGGGCCTGACGCGGCGGAGTTTCTCAACCGCATCTACACCAACAGCTTCAGCAAGCTGCAGCACGGCCGTTGCCGCTATGGCCTCATGCTGAAGGAGGACGGCTACATCTTCGATGACGGCGTCGTCGCCCGCCTCGCCCCGGACCGCTTCCACCTGACCACGACGACAGGCGGCGCCCCCCGCGTGCTCGCGCACATGGAGGACTATTTGCAAACCGTGTGGCCCGACCTCCAGGTCTTCGCGACCTCGATCACCGAGCAGTGGGCGGTCATCGCGGTGCAGGGTCCGAAGGCGCGCCAGTCCATCGCACCGCTGATCGAGGGCATCGACCTTGCGGAGGAAACGCTGCCGCACATGGCGCTGGCAGAAGGCCGCATCGCCGGCATACCATGCCGCCTCTTCCGCGTGTCGTTCACTGGGGAAGCCGGCTACGAGGTCAACGTGCCGGCCGACTACGGCCGCGGCGTCTGGGAGGCGATCCATGCGAGCGGCAAGCCGTTCGACATCACCTCGTACGGCACTGAGACGATGCACGTGCTGCGCGCGGAGAAGGGCTTCATCATCGTCGGTCAGGAGACCGACGGCACGATGACGCCGGACGACATGGGCCTCGGCGGCCTCGTCGGCAGGGGCAAGCGCGATTTCGTCGGCAAGCGCTCGCTCGCGCGGCCCGATCTCATCGCCGCCGGCCGAAAGCAGCTCGTCGGGCTGCTCACCGAGAAGCCGCGCGAGGTTCTCGATGAGGGCGCCCAGATCGTCACCGACACGTCACTGCCGGTGCCGATGCGCATGCTCGGCCATGTCACCTCGAGCTACTGGAGCGAATGCCTCGGCCGCTCCATTGCGCTCGCGGTGGTGGCGGATGGACGCCAGCGCCGCGGCCAGACATTGTTCGTGACGACGGCATCCGGTTTCGCCGCCGCAAAGGTCGTCGATCCCGTCTTCATCGATCCGAGCGGAGTGCGGCTCCATGCCTGACCAGGCGGCGCGCCCGTCACGGATCGGCGCCCTCGATGCCCCGGGGTATGCGCCCGCGCGCTTCGGCAGCGTGACGATTGCGGTGTTGTCGTCGGCGACAAAGCTCACTCTGCGCTGTGCCGGGGCGAGCGCCGGCGGCATTCCGCCCGCAGCCGGCCTCGGCTTCGGCCAGTCGATCAACAGGTTCAGCGGCCTCGAGGGCCGTATTTCCGCGCGGCTCGGCCCCGACGAATGGCTGATCCTCGCGCCGCATGCCGAGGCGGAAGCCCTCGAGGCAGCCATCGGTGCGGCGCTCGCCGGCCGGCATCATGCGCTCGTCGACGTGAGCCATCGCAATGCGGCGATCGAGGTCGCCGGAGACGGGGCGGAGCTGGTGCTCGCCGCCGGCTGCCCGCTCGACCTCGATCCCAGCTCGTTCCCTGTCGGCAGTGCCACACGCACGCTGATCGGCAAGGCCGAGGTCGTGCTGCTCAAGCTTGGCGAGGAGCCGCGGTTCCGAATCGAGGTCTGGCGGTCCTACGCGCGCTATCTCTTCGCCTTCCTCGCCGAAGCGGCGGCCGGCAACGTTGCCTGAGCCGCGCAGCCGAGGCCGTCCCACCCGCTGGATAAGCGCGCCAGACCGGGATAGGCTTGAAAACAAGCGGATCAATGCGCCCACACCCGAGGACACGACCATGGCGGAAGAGCTCCATCACTTCATCGGCGGCAGACGGGTCAAGGGCAAGTCGGGCCGCTTCGCCGACGTCTACTGGCCGATGACGGGCGAGGTTGCGGCGCGCGTGCCGCTCGCCTCCAAGGCCGAGGTTCGCGCCGCGGTCGAGAACGCCAAGGCCGCACAGGTCGGCTGGGCGGCGACCAACCCGCAGCGCCGCGCCCGCGTGCTCGCCAAGTTCGTCGACCTGCTCAACCGCGACATGGACAAGCTCGCCGACAAGCTCGCGCGCGAGCATGGCAAGACGATCGTCGACGCCAAGGGCGACATCCAGCGCGGCCTCGAGGTCGTCGAGTTCGCGACCGGCGTGCCGCACCTGATGAAGGGCGAGTACACCGAGGGCGCGGGCCCCGGCATCGACATCTACTCCATGCGCCAGGCGCTCGGCGTCGTCGCCGGCATCACGCCGTTCAACTTCCCGGCGATGATCCCGATGTGGAAGTTCGCGCCGGCCATCGCGTGCGGCAACGCGTTCATCCTGAAGCCCTCCGAGCGCGATCCGAGCGTGCCGCTGATGCTCGCCGAGCTGATGCTCGAAGCGGGGCTGCCCGCCGGCGTGCTCAATGTCGTCAACGGCGACAAGGAGGCGGTCGACGCGGTGCTCGACGACCCCGACATCATGGCGGTCGGCTTCGTCGGCTCGACCCCCATCGCAGAGTACGTCTACACGCGCGGCTGCGCGGCGGGAAAGCGCGTGCAGTGTTTCGGCGGCGCCAAGAACCATATGATCATCATGCCGGACGCCGACATGGACCAGGCGGTCGATGCGCTGATCGGCGCGGGCTACGGCTCGGCCGGCGAGCGCTGCATGGCGGTCTCGGTCGCGGTGCCGGTCGGCAAGGCAACCGCGGACAAGTTGATGGACAAGCTCATTCCGCGCGTCGAGAGCCTGAAGATCGGGCCGTCGACGAGCCCGGACGCCGACTTCGGCCCGCTCGTGACCAAGGAGGCGCTGGCGCGGGTGAAGAACTACGTCGAGGTCGGCATCAAGGAGGGCGCCAAGCTCCGCGTCGACGGGCGCGGCTTCAGGATGCAGGGCTACGAGGGCGGCTTCTACATGGGCGGCTGCCTGTTCGACGAGGTGCGGCCGGAGATGCGCATCTACAAGGAGGAGATCTTCGGCCCGGTGCTATCGGTGGTGCGCGCCAAAGACTACGACGAGGCGATCGAGCTGCCGATGCAGCACGAGTACGGCAACGGCGTCGCGATCTTCACCCGCGACGGCGATGCGGCGCGCGATTTCGCCGCCCGCATCAACATCGGCATGGTCGGCGTCAACGTGCCGATCCCGGTGCCCCTCGCTTACTACACCTTCGGCGGGTGGAAACGCTCGGGCTTCGGCGATTTGAACCAGCACGGGCCCGACAGCGTCCGCTTCTACACCCGTACCAAGACCATCACCTCGCGCTGGCCGTCCGGCACCAAGGAGGGCGCCGAGTTCGCGATACCGGTGATGAAGTAGGTGTGGCAGGGCGCACAAAAATGAACCAATTCCCCCTGGAGCCGATTTTGCCTTTTCATGTGAATGACTGGGGTCTCGTTCGTGAAGAGTTTGAAGATGGAGCCAAGCAATTCTGGGACCGGCTCGATCCACGTCGAGGATGCACCTGCGCATGAGGTCGATTGGCCGGGGCGCACCGTTGTGATAAATTGCGGTCATGAATGCCCACAGCCGCATCACTACTGACCCTGCCATCCGCAGCGGCAAGCCCTGCGTCAAGGGCACGCGCATCACCGTATCCGACGTGCTCGAATATCTCGCCGGCGGCATGAGCGAGGGCGACATCCTTACAGACTTCCCTGAACTCTCACGCGAGGATGTTCGCGCCTGCCTTGCCTTTGCGGCCGAGCGTGAGAAGCGCATCGTGACGCTTGGTGCGAAGTGAAGCTGCTGTTCGACGCCAATCTGTCCCGCAGCCTCGTCACGCGGTTGGCCGACGTGTTTCCCGGGTCTCTTCATTCCTCGGTGCTCAGCCCAGACCCGACCGACGAAGCCATCTGGGCGTATGCCAAGGCCAATGGCTTTGCGATCGTTTCGAAGGACAGCGACTTCTACCGCATGAGCGTCTCTTGGGGCGTGCCGCCGAAGGTGGTGTGGTTGAGGATCGGCAATGGCTCGACATCGCTTGCCGAAAGAGTCATTCGATCGAGGGCTCGCGATATCGAGACGTTCGCGGCCGAAGCCGAGGCCGCCCTGCTTATTGTCGAATCCGACTAGGACACGAGCCGAGTGCTGCCTGTTCGACGAGGTGCGGCCGGAGATGCGCATCTACAAGGAGGAGATCTTCGGCCCGGTGTTGTCGGTGGTGCGCGCCAAGGACTACGACGAGGCGATCGAGCTGCCGATGCAGCACGAGTACGGCAACGGCGTCGCGATCTTCACCCGCGACGGCGATGCGGCGCGCGATTTCGCCGCCCGCATCAACATCGGCATGGTCGGCGTCAACGTGCCGATTCCCGTGCCCCTCGCCTACTACACGTTCGGCGGGTGGAAACGCTCGGGCTTCGGCGACCTGAACCAGCACGGGCCCGATAGCGTCCGCTTCTACACCCGCACCAAGACCGTCACCTCGCGCTGGCCGTCCGGCACCAAGGAGGGCGCGGAATTCGCGATACCGGTGATGAAGTGAAGTCTGACAGCGCCGGTGTGCCCGCTTTCGCGCCAATCGACGAGCGGCCGAAGAAACGTGAACAGATGTTCCTTCAGAGGACGCAATGTGGCAAGGCTGACACGGTCGTACTGAATTGTCTCAGGGACGGGAATAAGATCCGTCCCGTCAGGTCTTTGCCTGTTAAGCTTACCTGTGTATCGCGGGCTCCTACAATCAATTCGTGACATCAAATTGAGCATGGGAACCGCGACGGAGGCCGATTGCTTGCTTGGTCGGCGCGGCTGCGGAAGACGCACAAGTCTTCGGAACGAAACGTGGATTCAAGCTGCGGCCGAGCGAACCGCAACCGCGCTCGAACAGCCGACACGCTTTTCCTTGGACTTGTGCCTGAGCCCGTTCGGCACTGGGGTGTGTGATGCGTCGAGTGGTGATTTCTTCGGAGCCGGGCGAAGAAGTCTTGACGGGGCGAGGGCAGAGCATTGTCTCCCAGGCCCGCGGGCTGCGCCAGCTGAGACCCGAATTCAAAAGAGCAAGCAGCGTCCCTGTTGGCGAGGGGCTCGTTTCATCGACCGGGGCAATTGCAATCAAGGCAGAGTGTCCGCAACGCCGCCATAGCGATGTGTGTCGTGCGGGCGCATCCGGGTCGGTCGACCGCACCCGTGCGCGGCATTCCCGCCTGCAGTTCAGGCCACTCGCCATCCTGCTCGCGTTCGCCTGGCTCGTTCCAGCAATGCCCAGTGGGGCTACCGCCGGCGATTATGACCGACCCCCACCGGAGGATGTGGCCTACATCGAGGAGCTTCAGGACCTGTTGGCTTGCATGGGATACGCTACGGGCGGCCAGCACAAGATATTCGGTAAGAACGCCCGCGCAGCCGTCGACGCCTTCATCGCCGCGCAGTTTCCCAAAGGGGTGGTGCCGCTCGGGCAGCAGAACCAGAAGGTCTTTCTCGCCGTTGTCAAGAAGGCGGCGCCTGCCGTGTGCAAGGGCTCCGTCGGGGATACCGCCACCGCCGACTATCGCTGTGACAAGAAGCAGGTCGAGCAGGCCTGGCTGAGCAAAAATCCGCGGATCGCCAACCTGAAGTCGGCACTGGATGATCTCAGTGATGAGCTCGACAAGTTGTTCAAGAACTCCGGTGTCGGGCAGAACCACGAGGAGACGACGACCAGCTCGATCGGGGCCAAGGACATCTTCCTTGCAGGCAAGCTGCGCATTCGCGACCTGGTCGAGACGAATGCGCTGCGGTCCCCCGACGCCAGCGCCGATTGCAGGAAATGCGTCATCCTCAGCGACTGGTCGACCCTCGAGCGGCTGGCACAACCGACGGGCGGTTTCTTGTTCCATTCGACGAGCAAGAGCGCCGGTGGCCGTCCTGAGGCACTCGAGGTCATGAAGCTCGATAGCGAATTCGTCGACAATGGTCGCGAGAACATCCAGCGCATTCGCGGCTATATTGCGCTGATCAACAACGATCCGCTCGGCAGCGAGGACACGAGGAAGAAGCTTCGAGATGAAGTCGACGCGATCGTGAAGGGTTATCAAACCTGGCCGAGCTTCAAAATCGGACTGAAGGGCGAAAAGATCAACTATTCTTGCCCCGGCTTCGAAGGGTTCGAAAGGAAATGACACGACTGCGCGCCACCGAGGAGGCAACCCTGCCGTCGATATCGGGGCGATGTTGAATTGGCCGCCTGAATGGAAACGCTGCGTTTGGCTCGGAGATCAGGGAGTTCGTTATGACAAGGGCGTGGCCGGCTACCATCATCATGGTTGGTGCCTCGGTGTTTTCGGTGTTGCTGAGCGATCGAGCAATGGCCGGCTTTCCGAGCGCGAACGACCCGAAGAACCCGCTGGTCACGGTCAATCCTACTGCCACCGACCCGGCGAAGTCGTGTGACAAGAACGCTCTGGGGCCGGTTTGGATTAGGGACGGCGACGCGCGTATTTCAGACGTACATTCGAAACTGAAGACACTGATTGACGAATTCGCCGCAGTCAAAAGCAATTTTGGTTCGGCGCCCATCTGTTCGACTCCGCCGACAGGTGGAGCGGAGGTATGCGTCACGGCAAAGGAGGATGCGCATGCCAAGTTCAGAGGGGCGATGGCGCAGTTCAATCAGCTGGCGAAGGACATCGCCGTCAGGACGACAACAGCCTGCCAGACATGTCAGATTGTCGAGGACTATAAGCTTCTCGTTGCACTGGCCAAGGCCAATGGCGACGAACTGGTTCACACCGACAAGGTACAAAGGGTCAAGCTGAACCAGATCGACGAGGCAATGGTGAAGTTGGCCGATACGAACATTGCCCGTGTGCGCGCGTTTCTCGCAAAGCAGCGAGACGAAGGAGGGATCGCTTCCATAGAAGTGACCACTGGAATGACGACCGAAAAGGACGCCATCGTACAGGGCTACTACGGGGTACTGAATCCGGCGGACAAGTCGGCATCACCATCCAAGGAAATCCTGGCCAGGCCGGTGCCCAGAAATGTGAACCTTGCGAAACAGGTCGCTGAGTATACCTGCCTGGGCTTCGATCGATAGGCGATCGGCGCCGGCAGGATCGAACGGCTGCTCGTCTCGTGTCAGCGCCTGGCTGCCGGCCCAAATTGCAGCAGCTTCTAAAGAATGAACTTGCTCAAGTCCGCGTTCTTCGCCAGATCGCCGACGCTGTTCGCCACGTAGGCGGCGTCGATGGTGATTGTCTGGCCGTGCCGGTCGGAGGCCTCGAACGAGATCTCGTCGAGCACGCGCTCCATCACCGTCTGCAGCCGCCGCGCGCCGATGTTCTCGACCGTCGAGTTGACCTGCACGGCGATGCCGGCGAGCGCATCGATGGCGTCGCCGGTGAACACCAGCGTCACGCCCTCGGTCGCCATCAGCGCCACGTACTGCTTGATGAGGCTCGCCTCCGGCTCGGTCAGGATGCGCTTCATGTCCTCGAGCGTCAGCGGCTTCAGCTCGACCCGGATCGGCAGGCGGCCCTGCAGCTCGGGCAGCAGGTCGGAGGGCTTGGCCAGGTGGAACGCGCCCGAGGCGATGAACAGGATATGGTCGGTCTTCACCGGGCCGTGCTTGGTCGAGACGGTGGTCCCCTCGATCAGCGGCAGCAGGTCGCGCTGCACGCCCTCGCGGCTCACGTCCGCGCCGATGCGGCCCGCCTCCGAGCGCGAGCAGATCTTGTCGATCTCGTCGAGGAAGACGATCGCATTGTTCTCGACGTTGCGGATCGCCTCCTGGGTGATCTGGTCGCTGTCGATGAGCTTGTCGCTCTCCTCCGCGATCAGCACCTCGTAGCTGTCGCTGACGGTGACGCGGCGCGGCTTGGAGCGCTGCCCGAGCGCCTTCCCCAGCATGTCGCCGATGTTGATCGCGCCGAACGAGCCGCCGGGCACGCCCGGGATCTCGAACATGGGGAGGCCGCCGCCCATTTCCGAGACCTTGATCTCGATCTCCTTGTCGTTGAGCTCGCCGGTGCGCAGGCGGCGGCGGAAGCTCTCGCGCGTCTCGGGTTTGGCGCCTTCCCCGACGAGGGCGTCGAGCACGCGCTCCTCGGCCGCCTTCTCGGCACGCGCCTTCACCTGGCGGCGCTTGGCTTCACGCACCTGCGCGATGCCGACCTCGACGAGGTCGCGCACGATGCTGTCGACGTCACGTCCGACGTAGCCGACCTCGGTGAACTTTGTCGCCTCGACCTTGAGAAACGGTGCCGCGGCGAGCCGTGCAAGGCGGCGCGCGATCTCGGTCTTGCCGACGCCGGTCGGCCCGATCATCAGGATGTTCTTCGGCAAGACCTCTTCCTTCAGCTCGCCGGTGAGTTGCTGGCGGCGCCAGCGATTGCGCAGCGCGATCGCGACCGCGCGCTTGGCGTCGTTCTGGCCGACGATGTAGCGGTCGAGCTCGGAGACGATCTCGCGGGGAGAGAAGGTGGTCATGGCGGTCCGGTCAGTTCGATACGAGCTTCAGCCCGACGATCGAGCCGATCAGCAGGGTGAGAAAGACGAGGCGCAGCGTCGTCGCAGGCTCGCCGTAGACGGCCAGGCCGACGAGCACCGTTCCGGCAGCGCCGATGCCGGTCCACACCGCATAGGCCGTGCCGAGCGGGATCGACTGCATCGCCGCCGCGAGGAGCGCGAGGCTCGCCGCGGCAAATACGAGGAAGACGAGGATCGGCAGCGGCCGCAGCGACATGTCGATGTAGCGCATCGAGGTTGTGAACCCGATCTCGAACAGGCCGGCGAGCATCAGATAGGTCCAGCCCATGGTCAGTGTGCTCCCGCCGCGGGTCCGATCGCCCTCATCTCGCACTCTCGAGGCTTTCCACCACCAGGTTGCGGTTGGTGTAGACGCAGATGTCGGCGGCGATGCCCATGGCGGCGCGGGCGATCTGCTCGGCGCTCTGGTCGGTCGCGATGAGCGCGCGGGCGGCGGCGAGTGCGTACATGCCGCCCGAGCCGATGCCCATCACGTCGTGCTCGGGCTCAAGCACGTCGCCGGTCCCGGTCAAGACCAGCGTCGTCTCGCGATCGGCGACGATCATCATCGCCTCGAGCCGGCGCAGGTAGCGGTCGGTGCGCCAGTCTTTGGCGAGTTCGACCGCAGCCCGTGTGAGCTGGCCCGGATACTGCTCGAGCTTGGCCTCGAGCCGCTGGAAGAGCGTGAATGCGTCGGCCGTCGCGCCGGCGAAGCCGCCGATCACGTCGCCGCGGCCGAGCGAGCGCACCTTGCGGGCGTTGGCCTTGATCACCGTCTGGCCGAGGCTCACCTGGCCGTCGCCGGCGATCACGACCTTGCCGCCCTTGCGGACGGTGAGGATCGTCGTTCCATGCCATAGGGGTATCGTCGTGTCGGTCATCGGAGTTCCCGGGCGGAAGGCGGTGCGGCGAACCGGCGCCAGCCAGATGTCGGGTTTCAGGGTCCGTCAATCAAGAGGAGAGATTGCGCGGCCCACCGGCTGGCATCGGCCGACCCGAGCTGATAAACCGCTGATTCAGATGACGCAAGCGGCCGGGAGAGTGCCTTGAAGCGGCAGGCGACGATTGCACGGAAGACCAAGGAGACCGACATCACCGCGACCGTCGACCTCGACGGCAGCGGTACCTACGACGTGAAGACCGGCATCGGCTTCCTCGATCACATGCTCGAGCAGCTGGCGCGCCACGGCCTGATCGACATCTCCGTCAAGGCGAAGGGCGACCTGCACATCGATTTCCACCACACCGCCGAGGACACCGCCATCGTGCTCGGCCAGGCCATCGCCAAAGCGCTCGGCGACAAGCAGGGCATCACCCGCTACGCCGCGGTGCTCCTGCCGATGGACGAGGTGCTGACCCGCGTCGCGATCGACGTGTCGGGGCGGCCGTTCCTCGTCTGGAAGGTTGCCTTCTTACGGCCGAAGGTCGGCGAGATGGATACCGAGCTCTTCCGCGAGTGGTTCCAGGCGTTCGCGCAGAACGCCGGCATCACGCTGCACGTCGAGACGCTCTACGGCGAGAACAACCACCACATCGCCGAGACCTGCTACAAGGGTCTCGCCCGCGCGCTCCGCCAGGCGATCGCGATCGACCCGCGCCAGGCCGGACGCGTGCCCTCGACCAAGGGCACACTCGCCGGGTAGTGTGACGGCGAGAATTCGCCGGAGGTGAAAGACCGTGATCACGCTGACAGTGCACGAGGAGCCGAGCCCGCGCGCCGACCGCATCGATCGGGCGGAGCGGCTCGAGTTCGTCAAGGACGGCTTCTCGCTGATCGCGGCCTACCTCGCTCCGTTCTGGCTTCTGGCCAACCGGCTCTGGCTCGCGCTTGCGGGATACCTCGGCGTCGTCGTGCTGCTGTCGGTCGCGACCGCGGCGTTCGACCTCTCACCCAGCTGGCTGTCGTTCGCGCTGCTCGTGATGCATCTCGTCGTCGGGTTCGAGGGTGACAGCCTGAAGCGCTCTGGCCTCGAGCGGCGCGGCTGGTCGATGGTCGGCTCGGTGACGGGGCGCAACCGCGCCGAATGCGAGCGCCGGTTCTTCGACAACTGGATCGACGGCACGCCGGCCATCGCCGCGCGAACGCCCGTGCGCGGTCTGCCGGCAACCTCCGCGGTCGCCACCGCGCCAGCGCCCGGCCCGGGCACCGCCGGCCGGTTCGGCCGCTGGCTCTCGCCCAAGACCTCGTGACATGGCCCGCGCGCGCGTCGTCGTCGTCGACTACGGATCGGGCAACCTGCACTCCGCAAGGAAGGCGCTCGAGCGGGCGGCGCGGGAGAGCGGCGCCGATGCCGAGATCGTGGTCAGCGCGCGGGCTGTGGACGTGCGCGGCGCCGACCGTATCGTGCTGCCGGGCGTCGGCGCGTTTGCCGACTGCAAGCGCGGGCTCGACGCGGTCGAGGGCATGGTGGACGCGCTCGAAGACACGGTGCGGCGCAATGGCCGGCCGTTCCTCGGCATCTGTGTGGGCATGCAGCTGATGGCGACGCGCGGGCTCGAGTTCGTGACGACACCGGGGCTCGGCTGGGTCGACGGCGATGTCGCGGCGATCACACCGGCGGACCCGACGCTCAAGATCCCGCACATGGGCTGGAATACGCTCGACATCGCGCGCCCACACCCGCTCCTCGCCGGCATCGCGACCGGCCCCGAGGGCCTGCACGCCTACTTCGTGCACTCCTACCACCTGCGCGGCCGCGCAGCCGGCGATGTCGTCGCGACCGCCGACTACGGCGGGCCCGTCACTGCGATCGTCGCGCGCGAGACCTGTGCTGGAACCCAGTTCCATCCCGAGAAGAGCCAGACGCTCGGCCTCCGGCTCCTCGCCAATTTCCTCGCCTGGAAGCCATAGAGCGGGACCACGCCCGCCACTCAGCTCGCGAGCGGCAGCTCCGTTTGCTCGGATTGAGCTCGCGGCGGCAGCGCGGGAAAGGCGACGACGTTCGTCGCGTCCTCGATGTCGAAGGCGGTGCGCCGCTGGCGGAACCAGCGGAGCGACGTGTTGGTGAGCCGCCCCTCGTCCTCGATCTCCTGCACGATGAGCCCGTCGTCGGTATCGAGCAGGCCGGCGAGCCGCGCCTCGACGTCCGTTCCCTTGAGTTCGGCGCGGATGTACCAGGTCTGCTCGAGCGGACGCGCCCAGGCGTGGCCGAGGCTCATGATGGCGGTAGCAAGGACGTGCTTGTTGCGGTTCGGATTGGCGAGGTCGTAGGAGACCAGGAAATTGCGCATCGGGAGCTCTCGTTCGGCTGACGGGTGGCAGGGCGAAATGAGACGCAACACGGGGACGCGGGGCGCAACACGCAACACGCAACACGCAGGCAACCGTTCACATCAGACCGCGCGGCGGGGTGGCCGCGGGGGCCGGCCGGCGGGCCGCAGGGCAATGCGGCCGCCGGGCCGGGGGGCAGTGGAAGCCGCGGGGACGGCTCCGAGGCGTTCGGCGACTGAGGGGTCAGTCACTGGAACGTAGAGAGAACATAGATCGAATCAACGCGTCTGTAAAGTGGATGTTCGAATTTTGTTCCCAGTCGCCGCGGGACTGTGGACAACCCCGCGCGGGTCGCTGCCCGGCTCCTCGAAGAGCCCGAGCTGGTCAGGGTGCAGCTTACGCGCGATGCGCCGATGGGGCCCGAAGTCGACCCGGTCGACCAGTGACGGATGGCGCTCACCGAACAGCGCGAGCGCCTTGGCGCGGGATGCCGGATGGCGCACGCCTTCCCAGATCTCGTACAGTCGGCGCGGATCACAGTCATAACGGCGCACGAGGTCGTTGCGCCGCAGCCGGAGCCAGCGCGCGATCCAGATGTCGATGGCGTCGGCCTCGGTCAGCGCGCGGCGCGGACGCGGCAACTCGGGCTCGGCGGGGCGATCGGTGAGGAGCATGTCGGGGGGCACGCGGCTTGACGAAACATGG